>Ga0073905_10000292_pt1 | contig 22558 bp, 19 predicted proteins | sample KloWWTupernatant_FD_65482 | JGI IMG/M metagenome (GOLD analysis project Ga0073905, IMG submission 65482) | Active sludge microbial communities from Klosterneuburg, Austria, studying microevolution and ecology of nitrifiers - Klosterneuburg... | ecosystem: Engineered > WWTP > Aerobic digester >... | reverse complement strand
GGGGCCACCAGCAGTGTGATGACCTTGCCGGTGCGTCCGGAGATCGCGTGGACGTTGCCGTCGACGTCGACCGTGATCGCCGCGTCCGCACCCACGGTGGCCAGCGGCTTGGTCGTCGGCGAGACCTGCCCGAGATCGGTGACGGGCTGCTCGGGGTCGACCCGCTCGGCCCACACCTTCCCCGTCTTCGGCTCGACAACGGCCAGCGTCCCACCCCGCAGGTCGATCGGGGTGGCGTGGAAGATCCCCGGCTCGGTCGGGGCCATCGGAGGAGCGGGCGCCCCCGACCCCGCACCGCTGGTCTTGGGGTCGATCGGCAGGAGTTGCCCACTGCCCTTGGCGAGCCCGACGACGACCGCACCGTCCTGGACGATGTCGAGGCCGCTTCCTTCCGGCACGTCGGCCGACACCCCGGCATCGAGTTGCTTGATCGGGGTGTTGAAGCGGCCGAACTTCGCCAGGGAGGCCGAACTGACCCAGACCCCGGCATCGTTGAGCCGCGCCTCGTAGGCCTTCTCACCGGGGCTGGCAGTCGCCGCCCAGAAGAGCCCACCGACAAGGGCGACGACAACGGCCGACGAGAGCACGCGCACAGAGCGCTTCCTCGATGGCCGAGCCACTCCAAACCCCCCACGGTTGACGACGTGTGCTTGCGTTCGTGAGCACACCGGTGACTCGATCCGTGGACCGACGCCCCCACCGGCGGCACTAGCACTGTACGTGAGCGGGAGCATCGAAATCGCCACAGCGCCCCGAAATCAAGCGGGGAGCACTCCCCATGTGGTATGCCGTGTGGCCCCCTCAAGGGCCGCCCTCGGTCCCGCTTCGGTCGACTTCAGGCCGGCGTCAGTCGAGCAGGGCGAGGTCGCGCTCGGAGACCAATCGGGTCGACAAGGCGTGCTCGACGAGGCGGGCCTTGCGGTTGCTCGCGAGCTTCCCGGGGCCACCGTGCAGGCCCCGTGTGCCCGCGTCCGCGAGTTTCTGGCAGACGTTGTCGAGTTTGCGGTTGAACTTCGTCACCGTCCACCCCAACCGGGCCGCAGCGTCGGCGGAGGAAGGGATCTGCCCCGACCCGGCATACGAAGTCCGAAGGAAGCCCTCGCAGAGGGCGACGATGAGGAGTTTCTGGTCAGGCGTCATGTTGACGCGACCGAAGGTCGTCTCACCGCCCGCCGTGGGCGGCTCCTCGACCTCGGTCGAGATGGCCTGGAAGGCAGGCGAGTCCACGAGGATGTCGAAATCGTAGGTCGTCGGGCCGGCCGTGAACCACACGGTGAGGGCTTCGAGCGCGAGCGGGATGCGGGCACCGGGCGCGAGCCACGCCTGGAAACGTGACTGCTTGTCGGCCACGGTCGCCGTGAGGGTCGAACCCACGTTGGAGAGCCACCAGAGTTCGTGCTCGCGATGGATCTGGAGGAAGACCCGGTGCAGGTAGGGGTTGTCGTCGATCTCGACGTCGGCCACTCGACCGATGGTCAGGGGCCGGTCCTCCGGCGCGCGGAACTCTTCTCCGCAATAGTCGACGGTCACACTCACGGGGGGGCCTCCTCGGGTCTCACTGGGCTCGCAGGCACTTGGCGGCGGAGTAGGGGCCGGTCGCCCCTTGGGCGCGGGAAACGGCGATCTGGGCGCAGACGGTGGTGCCCGCGGCCGCCTCGACCCGGTGCGGCACCTCCTTCACGGTGGTCACCACCGCGTCGGCGAGTTCAGCCTCGCTCGGGGCCATCCGCAGCCGATAGAAGTCACCCTCGCGCACGCCGGCGTAGTTCCAGCTGAAGCTCACCCCTCCGGCGATCGACTGCCCGTCGAGAGCGGGCTGTTCGGGCAGGTCGAGGATCGGCTCACCCCCGCCGGACTGCTCGATCAGGCTCGGCGACGGCTTGGGATCCGGTGTCGATCCACCACCTCGGAAGGCGACGGCCCAGATGAGGGCAGCGGCCAGCAGAAGGATGAGGCCGCCGACCACGCCGAGCAGCATCCCGCCGCTGATGGTCCGCGGCGCATCCTCGGCTGGGTGGACGATCGTGGGTGTCGTCGTGGAGGTCGCGGACGGCGTGCTCACCGGCGACTGGGCACTCACCGAGGTGGGTGCCTTGATCATCGTGCGATCGGAATCCTCCTCCGCACCCGCGTCCGCCGGCTCGGCCACGACGTGGGTGCCCGACTCGTCGAGCACGACGAGCGGGGTCCTCGGGAAACGCTGCTCCTGTTCGATGGCCTGCAGGCCGCGCGCGAACTCGAGTGCGCTCTGGGGCCGGGCCTCCGGCTTCTTGGCCATGCCGTGGGCGAGCAGGCGCTCCAACGAGAGCGGCACGTCCGCGCGGCCCGTCGGCGGCACGGGTGTGGCTCGGATACGGGGCATGAGGGCGTAGGCCGAGTTGTCCCCCCCGGGCTGCTCGAAGGGTGAGCGGCCCACGAGCAGGTGCCAGAGGGTGGCCGCCAGACTGTAGACGTCGCTGCGGACGTCCCCATTGCTCTGGCCGTAGAGGACCTCGGGAGGGGACCACGGCACCGAGACACCCACGTCGTCGTCATGGTCGTCGTGAGCGATCGCGCGGCCGGCGATGCCGAAGTCGGTGAGGCCCGGAGCGCCGTATTGGCTGACCAGCACATTGGCGGGCTTGATGTCGCGGTGGATGATCCCGGCCCGGTGTGCGGTCTCGACGGCGCTCGCGAGCTGGATCCCGGTCCGGAGCACCTCCTCGACCGAGAGCCGATCCTTGCGCGCGCGCACCGCGAGGTTCGGCGGCGGGTAGTACTTCATCACCAGGTAGGCGCCACCATCGCTGGTCTGCTCGGACCGGAACACCTGGACGATGTAGGGATGGTCGGCGAGTTGGGCCATCGTGTTGGCCTCTTCGACGAACTGCCGACGGATGGCCGGCGTGAGGCCATCGCGCTTGAGCACCTTGACGGCAACGTTCATCCGCGGCGACTGCTGCTCGTAAAGATAGACGTCGGCATAGCCGCCGGACCCGAGCGGCTGGATGTGCACCAGCCCGGGGATGTGCGGAGGAGGCGGCGACGCGCTCACTCGTCGACCTCGTAGATGAGGGTGACCTCGTCGGCGATGCTGATGACGGTGCCGGGCTCGATTCCCTGGTCCTCGGTCGGTCGCAGGCGCACCGGGGCCTCACCGGGGAGGGTGATGGTGGTGCCATTGGTCGAGCCGAGGTCGCGGACCAGGACGTGCCAGCCTTCGAGCACCACTTCGGCGTGATTGCGGGAGATGTCGTTGTCGACGCTGGCCAGCCGCACGAGGTGCGGTCGGGCGTTCGGTGGCAGGTCGGCGTTGACCCGAGGGGCGCGCCCGAGGAGGACCCCGCGATCGAGGGGGACGACGCCACCGGTGGAGATCCGCAGGACACCCAGACGCGGCCGCGGGGTCTGGAAGGGCTGCTGTGGCGGAATGTCACGACCGCACACCCGACAGGCGCCGGCATGCGGGGAGGAGGCGTGGCCGGCCGGGCAGAGCACCGCCAGGACGACCGGCCCGTCGGCCCCTTCGGACGTCGTGGGCAGGAGGGAGCCACGATCCGTGGTCACCTCCGGCGGTGGCATGGCTGACGGACCAGGAGCCGGTATGCCGTCCGCCCGGCTTCCGCCGTCGCTCACCTCGGGGGCACTCACGGGCACAGCGGCCGGTGGTTCGCTGGCTGGCTCCGGGGCGGCTTCCTCATGGGGTGCCGCGGGGATGGCTGCCGTGGGTGGCGCGGCTGTCGGCGATGGTGTGCTGTAGACCGGAGGTGGTGGTGCGGACGACTCGTCACCCGGCGGCTGGCCGCCGGCCGAGCCAGGGCGTCGCCAGGGCACCGAGTCGATCACCGAGGTCGATCGGGGCGGCTCCGGCTGCACGCGTGCTGCCGGGGGGGAACTTTCACCGTCGGTCGGCGGCGGGAGGGTCAGGTCGACCGGGAGTGGAGGGACCACTTCGGGTTCGGGTTCGGGCTCGGGCTCGGGCTCGGGCTCGGGCTCGGGCTCGGGCTCGGGCTCGGGCTCGGGCTCGGGCTCGGGGGCAGGCTCGTCGTCGTCCGCGAGCATCGTCAACTTCGTCGGGACCGGACCCACGGGGTCATCGAGAGTGGGCAGCGGTGCCTCGTCGAGGTCGGCGACCTCCTCGTCGCCCGTCTCGTGCGGCTCGGTGTCCTGCCCGATGTCCTCGGTCGTGGCCTCCGCGGCAGTCGCGAAGCGCGAGGGCAACTGCCACCCCAGCCGCGGTCCGGCCGGCTCGGGCGCGTGCAACTCGACCGCGCCCGCGACGTCGAACTCACGCCAGGGCTGACGACCTTCGGCGCGCCCCGTGTCGGCGCCCGACACGGCATACGCCTCACCGCGAAGGAGGACGCGCGTCGGCGAGGCCGACGTGTCGGCGATCGCGAAATCGGGCAGGGCCGAGAGGGCCGGGGAGAGGGCCTCCAGGACGGCCACCAGTCCTTCGTGGGCGGCCGCCTCGAGCGTCGGGCGCCGCCCGTCCTCGACCCGAGCGAGCACGTGCAGGTCGCCCTCGGAGACGAAGATCCACCCGTCCCGGGGGGACGAGGTGACCGTCGGGGAACTCATCGGCGATCCTTTGTGCTCGGCGGGGGACCGACGCGCCGGCGGTCTGCTGGGGTCAGTCGATCAGGACAAGTGTGCACGTGGCGCGGTGTCGCCATCGTCGTCGTCATCTTGGTCGGTGTCGACCGCGACGACAACCACGGTCACGTTGTCGCGTCCACCGGCCTTGAGCGCGAGTTCGACCAACTCGTCCGCGGCCGCCTGGGGGTCGTCGTGCTCGCGCAGCGTGACCATGATGTCGCGATCGGTCACCTCGTTGCTCAGCCCGTCGCTGCAGATGAGGAAGCGTTCACCCGGGCAGGGCGGGAAGACCCACACGTCGGGGGTCGGGCCCGGATCGGTGCCGAGGGAGCGTGTGATGACATTGCGCAGCGGGTGCTTCTTGGCCTCGTCGACGGTGATGAGGCCCGCGTCGATGAGTTCACGGACCTCGGAGTGGTCGTGGGTCACCTGGCTCATCCGATTGCCGAGGAGGCGGTAGACGCGGGAATCCCCCACGTTGAAGACGCACCAGTGGTCGGCACCCCCCGTGCGCACCACCGTGACTCCCGCCATGGTCGTCCCCATCCCCTCGGTCTCGGGCCTGGAGCCAGCGGACTTGAGGATGCGGCGGTTGGACTCGCGAATGTTGTCGACGATGTCGTCCGGCCGCAGGGGGTGGTTGCCCCCGAGATCTCGCAACGTGAGCACGGCAATCTGACTGGCCACCTCACCGGCTGCGTGACCGCCCATGCCGTCCGCCACGGCATACACATAGCCCTCGGCGACGAAGGAGTCCTCGTTGAGTTGACGCACGAGACCGACGTGGCTGCGGGCTCCGACACGGATCCGGGTGTCGGCGGTGGTGATCGAGGCGTAGTGCGTGGGACTCATGCCACCTCCGTGCCGTCGACAAGGACCTCGACGGTCTCCATCATCCGCTGAAGCACGGCGTACTCGTCCTCGATCTCAGCACCCGCGGCGCGACCGGTCAGGATGACGACCTGACGGACCGGGCCGCGGTCGACCGCGGTCGCCAGGTGCACCTCGACCCACGGGGGCGAGTCCGGTCCGCCGGGTCCGGAAACGTTGACCCCGGTCCACTGGCGGTCACCGAAGGCCACTGCGAAACTCGGATCGACCACAACTCCGGACCCCTCAGCGATCCCCGCGAGCACGACGTCCTCGACAGCGGCCTCGAGTGGCTCGGTCCGGACCCTGACGGTGAGCATCGGGGGTGGACCTCCCGCCGGCCGGCCGACGGCCCGGAGCAGGGCATCACCTGCGGGCACTGCACTCCACCCATCAACGAGTTCCAGGCTGACCTGCGGCAGGGCGGGGGCCAGTGGACCGGGATGACTCAAGGGGGGCATCGGAAGACCTTCAAGGGAGGACGGACGATCCACGCAACCCTAGTCTTCACCGGTCGGGACGCCCATGGGGAGAACTCCCCATCCCTTCCGCGTCGCGATCCGGCCCCACCCGAATCCTGACCTCACAGAGTGAGGGGAGGCAACACCCAGACGAGCACGGCTCCGAGCGCCATCGCGGGTCCGAAGGGCATCGCGGTCTTGCGATCAGCGCGTCCCAAGAGGAGCAACGCAGCCGCGAAGACTCCTCCCGCGATGAAGGCCGCGGCAGTGCCGATCAGCACACTCGACCAGGACAACTGGCCCAGCAGCATGCCAAGAGTGGGTGCGAGCTTGACGTCCCCCATGCCCATCCCCGTCGCACCGCCGAGGAAGGCGAGGACGAGATAGACCACGCCGAGGAGCAGGCCGGCCAGGAGGGCTCGGCGCCAACTCGCCCAGTCCCCGGTGAGGGCCGCGAGTGCGGTGAGCACCACGGCCGTGCCCAGCGCCATGGGCCGAGTGAACGAGTTCGGGAGGCGGTGGACATCGATGTCGATGGCCGACAGGACTCCGAGCAGGCCGACCATGACCACGAGCAGGATCACCAGCAGCACGTGGGCGCTGTGGGTGGACCTCTCCAAGGCGACGAGGGCGCCGAACACCACGGTGGTCGGGACCAGCCAAGCATTCCGCGGTGGGGGAGTCGTGACCTCATCGTCGACACGACGGTGATCCCCTCGGCGCAACCGGGCCAGGGCCAGGAGGGCAATCCCGCCGGCCAGGAGACCGCCGACGAGCAGTGCGACCCACGGCGCCGATGTCACTCGTTCCTCGACCCACCGTCGTGGCCACCCGGCCCCGATTCGGGCTGGTCGGCCCACCACGCGAGCAGCCGCTCCCGCGCGACCTCGGGTCCTACCGGGCCCTCATCGAGGCGCACCGACAACAGGTACTTGTAGGCCCGTCCCAGCACCGGACCAGGTGCGATGCCGAGGACCTGCGCGATGTCGTTGCCGTCCAAGTCCGGGCGGACCTTGCCCAACTCCTCGGCCGCCAGGAGACGACCGATCCGCGCCTCCAGGTCGTCATAGGTCGCCGCGAGCTGCCGGGCCTTGCGGACGTTCCGGGTGGTGCAGTCCGCGCGGGTCAGCCGGTGCAGCCTCCCCAGCAAGCCGCCGGCGTCGGTGACATAGCGTCGCACCGCCGAGTCGGTCCACTGGCCCTGCCCGTAACCGTGGAAGCGCAGGTGCAATTCGACCAGTCTGGCCACCGCCTTGGTCGTGTCCTTGTCGAAGCGCAGCGCTCGCATCCGCTTGGCCGCAAGTTTGGCGCCGACGACCTCGTGATGGTGGAAGGAGACTCCGCCACCGGCCTCGAAGCGCCGTGTCGCGGGCTTGCCGATGTCGTGAAGGAGGGCCGCGAGGCGAAGGACGAGGTCGGGCCCGGGCACGTCGTCGCCCTCGAGAGCGATCGCCTGCTCGAGCACGGTGAGGCTGTGCTCGTAGACGTCCTTGTGGCGGTGGTGTTCGTCGACCTCCAGCGCGAGCGCGGGCAACTTGGGCAGCATGTGCGCAGCGAGGCCGGTCCGGACGAGGACCTCAAGACCGGCGCGCGGGTGAGCGCCCAGGAGCAGCTTGACCAACTCGTCACGGATCCGCTCGGCGGAGACGATGTCCAACGATGACGCCATGGCCGTCATCGCCTCGACCACCTCTGGGGCCGGGGCGACCCCCAGTTGCGCCACGAACCGTGCCGCCCGCATCATCCGCAGCGGATCATCACCGAAGGACACCTCGGGTGGACCGGGCGTCCGCAGGGTCCGCTCGGTGAGGGCGACCAGCCCGGCATACGGATCGACGAAGGTGAGGTCAGGCAGGCGCAGGGCCATGGCATTCATCGTGAAGTCGCGGCGGAACAGGTCCTCCTCGAGTGAGGTTCCGAAGGCCACGACCGGCTTGCGGGTGACCCCGTCGTAGGCGTCCGCGCGATAGGTCGTCACCTCGACGACCGTCGCCCCCAGACGCGCCCCGATCGTGCCGAAGTCCCGTCCCATGTCCCAGACGGCACTGCCCCAGGCGGACAGGATCTTCTCGATGGCGTCCGGGTGTGCGCTCGTGGTGAAGTCGAGGTCGGGAGAGGTCCGCCCGAGGAAGGCGTCGCGCACGGGTCCGCCGACGAGGGCGAGTTCGTGTCCGGCCGCCGCGAATCGTCCGCCGAGGTCGGTGAGCAGGGGCAGCACCGGGGCGAGGTGGGCGACGGCCGTGCGCATGGCGGCGGTCGTGACACCGGTCGTGGCGCCGGTCGCCGCGCCGGTGCTCTCGCCGGTCGTGCGTTCGGTCGGGTTCGCGGGGGGCACGAGCACCAAGCGTAGGCGGCGCGGACGTGGCCCAGACGACGTCGGTCCGTGCCGGGTCGGTGCACGGGCCTCGGCAACCTCGCTGGCTACAGTGGCCATCATGAGCCACGCCGCCGCCGAGCCCCCCCGGGTGCATCGTCGGCTGCCCTCCGTCGAGGAGCGATCCGCGGGAGGGGTGGTCGTCGACGTCCATGACGGCATGGCCCGGATCGCCGTGATCGCTCGCCGCAACCGCGCCGGACGGATCGAGTGGTGCCTGCCCAAGGGACACATCGAAGGTGAGGAGACCCTGCCCCAGACCGCGGCCCGTGAGGTGGCCGAGGAGACCGGCATCGTCGGCAAGGTCCTCATCGAACTCGGGACCATCGATTACTGGTTCGCCGTGGGGGACCGTCGGATCCACAAATATGTGCACCACTACCTGCTCGAGGCGGTCGGTGGGGAGCTCACGATCGAGAACGACCCCGATCAGGAAGCCATCGACGTCGCGTGGCTGCCCCTGCGCGAAGCCCACCGTCATCTCACCTTCCCCAATGAGCGGCGGATCGCGCGGGTCGCCTGGCAGCGACTCGCCGGAGATCCCTGATGGCCGATCGCCCTCGCGGCCGGATCGCCGCGCTGGCGCTCTGCCTCACCTTGGCCCTCCTCACCGCGCTCGCGGCCTCGGTCGTGACCACGATCGGCGGCGCCCCGCGAGCCTTCGCGAGCGCACGATCCGCCAGCGTGGACGGCCTCCAGATCCGCCTCACGGCGATCACGCCGATCGTGGCGGGGCCCACGGACTCCCCCACGGTCAGTGGCACCGTGCTCAACGGTGGCGCCACGGCCTCGCCGGCCGGGGAGTTGCGAGTCATGCGTGGCCTGGCCGACCTCTCGGACACGGCCGGCGTGAACGCCTGGTCAACCTCGGCGACCACCGGCGGAGGTGTGCTGCTCGGGCGGACCGCGCTACCCGGCATACCTGCGGGTGAATCCGCGACGTTCAGCCTCACCCTCCCCGCCGCGGGTGGCCTCACGCGAGAGCCCTACGACGTGCTGCCGATCACTCTCGAGTTCGGCGACGCGATCACCCACACCTTTCTCGGCATCCAACGGGCGCGCGAGTACGAGCCCCTCGCGCTGGCGTGGGTCGTCCCGCTCACCATCGACCCCGATCCGGCCCTCTTCGCGACTCCGTCCGCCGATCGGGTCGCGGCCTGGGAGAAGACCGTGGGACCACAGTCCCGGATCGCCCGGCTGGTGTCCTCGTTCACCGGGACGGGCATCGGCTATGCCGTGGATGCCGACCTGATCGCACCGCAGCCCCTGACCGTCGGCGGCGCGCCGAGCGGCCCCTCCGACCAGTCGGCGAGCCCGACGGCCACGCCGAGCGCCAGCCCGTCCCCGTCCGCCCCATCGACCGCTCCATCGAATGCCCCGTCGACCGCTCCGAGTGCCAGTCCGTCTCCGTCCCCGTCCGCCACGAACACCCCTCCCGAGACCGCCCCCGATCTCTCCGGGCTCACGCCCTTGGCGGCCGAGCAGGCCGTGCGAGCGGCCGCGGGACGCCGACTCGTCAGCCAGTTGAGTGCCAGTTCACCGTGGGTCCTGCCCGCGGGTGACCCCGACCTCGCGGCCCTGCCCGCCGGCGTGCGACCCACCGGGCGCCTCGAATCGGCGGAGGCCGCCGCACGCTTGGTGTCCGGACGTGCCGACGTCGTCTGGCCGGCGGAGTCGGCCTGGTCCCCCGAGGCGAGTGAGCGGTATGCCGGGCAGTTGGGTGCCGCTCCGGGTGCGGTCATCGTCGGGCGGGGTGGACTGGCCTGGAATGTCGCCCAGGGCGATGCCGGTCGTCGAGCCGTGGACGGGACGCCCCTGCTCGCCAACTCCGAGCGCCTCGTCGCGGCCGTTGATCGCGCGGTGCGCGTCGAGACCGCCGGGGTCGGCAGGCAGGAGTTCCTCGCCCTGACCATGGCCCACCTCCGGGAGTCCCCCGGCCTCGCGCGCACGGTCCTGCTGGCCCTACCTCGTGGACTCGACCCCGACCCTGCCTCGGTCAAGGCCCTCCTGACGAGTGCCGACCAGATCCCTTGGCTGGGGCACACCACTCCCACCGCTGTGTTGGCCCAGGCCGGATCTGCGCCCGCGCGCACTGAGCCGGTGAGCGATGTCGCCGCCGACCCTCTCCCCTCGCCCCTGGGCGACTCGACGTGGAAGGCCCTCACCAGCCTGCAGGAGCGGGCGAACGGGGCAGCCCAGATCCGCGCGGACCGCGACCTGGTGCTCGGCGACTGGGAACGTCGCCTCGCCGCGCTGGACTCGACGCGCTGGCGGGGCCGGGCCGACGCCTTCGACCAGGTCCTCGTCGGCGTCGACGCCGAGGTCGCGAACTCGGTGCGGTCGGTGCGCGTCGCGCCCCAGACGATCAATTTCCTCGCCGATCGCGGTCGCCTCCAGGTCACCGTGTTCAACGATCTCGCCGTCGAGGTCGAGGGGGTCCGGGTCCAACTCGTGCCCGACAACCCGCGGCTGCGGATCACCACCCCCGTCAAGGAGGTCACCATCGGCGCGCTCAGCCGGACGACCGTCACCTATGAGGCGTCGGCTCTCGCCGCAGGGCCGGTGCGTGTCGAGGCCCGGGTGACCGGGCCGTCCGGGGTGAGCGTGGGTCCGACGACCATGATGGACGTGCGGGTTTCTCCCACCGGGAACTGGATCTACGTCCTCCTCGGCGGACTGGCGGTCCTCGCGCTCGCGCTCGGTCTCTGGCGCAGCCGCGCGGCGGCCCGCCGCCGGATCGCCGACGGCGAACTCCCCCCGAATGCGATCCAGGTCGATGAGACTGGGACAGTGATGGAGCGCGCTCCCGAGGGCGGATCCGCCCGAGGCTGGGACTCGTGAGCAGCGACAGGCCGTCGCCGGGCGGGGGCGCGACAGTCGCCCGCTCCGGCGTGATCATGGCGGCCGGAACCCTCACCAGCCGCATCCTCGGCGTGGTCCGGGTGTCGCTTCTGGCCGGGATCATCGGCACGACGGGTCTCTCCGCAGACGCCTTCGGCGTGGCCAACACCCTGCCCAACCAGTTCTATCTGATCGTCGCCGGCGGCGTGCTCAACGCCGTCCTCGTCCCTCAGATCGTCAAGGCGATGAAGCACCCGGACGGGGGGCAGGAGTTCGTCAACCGGATCGTCACTCTCGCGCTCGCCTTCCTCCTCGCGGCCACCGTCCTGGTGACGGTCGCCGCACCCCTGCTCGTCAGCGCCTACTCCAAGGTCAAGGCCGGAGACGCCTTCACCCTGGCCGTCGCCTTCGCCTTCATCTGCCTGCCCCAGGTCTTCTTCTACGGCCTCTACACCCTGCTCGGCCAGATCCTCACCGCCAACAATCGCTTCGCCGCGTACATGTGGGCCCCGGTCGTCGCCAACATCGTCTCCTTGGGTGGCCTCCTCCTCTTCCTGTTCTCCGGGCAGCCGCGGATGGCCGGGCCGAGCGAGTGGACGCCGACGATGATCTGGATCCTCGGCGGATCCAGCACGCTGTCGATCGCCATGCAGGCCCTGTGCCTCATCGTCCCGCTGCGTCGCATGGGCTTTCGCTATCGGCCGGTCTGGGGCTTCCGGGGAGTGGGTCTGGGCTCGGCCTCGAAGGTCGCGGGGTGGACCTTTGCCGCAGTCCTTGTGGCCCAACTCGGCTTCATCATCACCTCGAAGGTGCTCACCCGTGCCACCGACCTGCTCGCGGACCAGCGCGCCATCGGTCCGGGCCGGGCGACCTTCGACAACGCCTACCTCCTCTTCATGCTCCCCCACTCGCTCGTCACCGTCTCCCTCGTCACCGCCCTCTTCACCCGGATGGCCACGAGCGTGCAGGCCCGGAACCGGCAACACCTCGCCGCCGACCTGCTCCGCGGCCTGCGCATGCCAGCTGTCATCCTCGTCCCGGGGGTCCTCTTCGTCATCGCCTTCGCCGACGTCATCACCCGGGTTCTCTTCCCCGGCAATTCCTACCCCCAGACCCATGCCGTCGCCGTCGTCGTCATGGCCCTCTACTGCGGCGTGATCCCGTTCGGCTGGTTCTACCTCTCCGAGCGCTTCTTCTACGCCCACGAGGACGCCCGCACCCCGTTCTTCATCCAACTCGTGGTGACCGCCATCTCTCAGACCGGCGCGTTGATCGGCGCCACCCTGGACCCGCGTCACACCGCCATTGCGGTGGGGCTGGGACAGTCGATTGCGTATGCCGTGGGCGGACTCATCGGTTTCGCCCTCATCCGGAGACGGCTGGGGAGGTTGGGGCTGGGAGGTGCCCTCACGGCATACGCCCGCCTGGGCATCCCCGCCCTCGCGTCGGCGGCCCTCCTCTGGCTCCTGCTGAAGCAGGTCGCACCGGACCTCTGGGAAGGCGGCCCGCTCCTCTGCCTGGCCTGGCTCGCCGTCGCGGGCCCGATCCACCTACTGGTGACACTCGGTGCCGCCCACCTGCTCAAGGTGCGCGAGGTCCAGGACCTCGTCGGCCCGCTCGTCCGGCGGCTCCGCCGAGGCTGAGCAGCCAGCACCTACTATGGGTCACGCCTGAGCAGGCCCGGGCGACGCGGACTCGACGCACACAGGATCGACGAACCCAAGAACGACGAACCCAAGAACGACGCACACAGAAGAGGAGACCCTCGCGTGGAAGGTGTGGGACCCGGCACGACGCTCGGTGGGCGCTACACCGCCACGGCCCGACTCGAGCAGGCACACGGCACCGAGCGTTGGCGTGCGTCCGAGCCCGAGCTCGCCAGATCGGTGTCCATCTTGTGCCTTCCGGCGACGGACCCACGCGTGCCCGCCGTGCTCGATGCTGCCCGGGTCGCCGCGGGCCTGGAGATCCCCGCGACGGTGCGTGTGCTCGACATCGGCACCGAGGGTCCGATCGCCTATGTCGTCGAGGAGTCCCTGGATGACGCCGAATCCGTGGCCCAGCTCGTGCGGTCGGGTGGCCTGCCCGGCGACGAGGTGCGCCGCATCTCAGGTGAGGTGGCGACGGCGCTTGCCGCCGCCGGTGCCCGCGGTGTCCACCACTTGCGCCTCACCCCTGAGTCGGTGTTCCGGACCTCCGAGGGCACCGTCAAGGTGCGCGGACTGGCCACCGCTGCGGCGCTGCATCAGGTCGATCTCGGGGGGGCGGAGGCCGCCCGAAGCGACGCCCGTGGGGTGGTTGCCCTCGCGTATGCCGGGTTGACCGGCCGTTGGCCGCTCACCGAGGTGCCCTCCTCCCTCGATCCGGCCCCCCGTTCCTTCGGTGGGGCCGCGGCGCCGTCCGAGATCGCAGCGGGCGTGCCGCGTGACCTCGACGGTCTGTGCCGGATGACCCTGAGTGGTCGCGGTGGTCCGACCAGCCCCGGCGACTACGCCCGTCAGGTGGCGCCCTGGTCCAGCCGGCCGATCGTGGGGCGGCCCACGCCCGTGACGATCCCGGACCCCACGCGCGCCGACCCCGCCTCCCCGGCTGGGTCCGCCCCGGGTGCGTCCCAGGCGGTCACCTCGAGCCCTGAGGCAGCCGAGAGACGCGATCAAATGGCCGGCGGAGCAGCGGGTTCCGGTGCGGCGGCAGCCGGTGCGGCGGCTGCGGGCGTGGCGGGTGTTGCTGAGGCGACGGCCGCGGCCAGCACCTTCTCCAGTGCGGCGAGCACCACCATGCCCACCACCACGCCCACCACCACGCCCACGCCCACCACCACGCCCACGGCTGCGGTCGGGACGGCGCCCGCCGCTTCCACCTCGAGTGCACCTCCCGGGCGTCCACCCGCCCCGGCCCCCCGGAGCATCGATGTGGGCGAGTTGGAGCCACCCCTGCCGGGTGCTCCCGCGGAGCCACTGAGCCGACAACAGTCCAAGCTCGCCCTGGGCCTGGTGGCGGGCTTCGTCATCCTCGCCCTCATCGTCGGCATCAACGGCGTGCGCAAGATCGGCTCCCAGACCGACCTCGACTTCGGTGCTGCTGCGGCAGCCAGCCCGAGCCCGTCGCCGTCAGCGACCGCCGCTGAGGGGCCCCAACCGAAGGCCATCCTCAGTGCCGACGGCTTCGACCCGCTCGGTGACAACAGCGAGAACGGCGATCTGGCTCCGCGTGTCTTCGACGGGAATCCGGACACGGAGTGGCTGAGCGAGGGCTATCGCACGGCCAACCTCGGTGGCATCAAGCCTGGCGTCGGGGTGATCGTCGACCTCGGGCCCGCGGTCACGCCCACGCTCGTCCGCCTCAACCTCAAGACGCCCGCCGATGTGACCATCCTGCTCTCCGCGAGCCGCTCCCTCGACGGCGCGATCACCGCGGGCCAACTGTCCGGCGCCAACGGGCAGGTCGACGTCGCGGTGCCGCCGGAGACCGGAGCCCAGCAGTACGTCATCGTGTGGTTCACCAATCTCTCCCAAGACGGGGACGGCTTCTTCCGTGCCCACTTGGGTGAGGTCACCGTCCTGGGCTGACGCCCGGACCACGCGCCATGGAAGCCGACGACAAGGAACTCCTGAGGCGCCATGTCGCCGGTGATCCCGACGCCTTCGGCGAGATCTTTCGGCGCCATCGTGACCGGATGTGGGCCGTGGCCACCCGCACGGTGGGCGGTGATCGGGAACTGGCGGCCGACTGCGTCCAGGACGCCTTCGTCTCGGCCTTTCGACATGCCGCGAAGTATCGCGGGGACGCGGCGGTCACGACCTGGCTGCACCGGATCACGGTCAACGCCTGCATGGATCGGCTGCGGCGCGAACGTCACGTCCTCCGGCGGGCCGGTGATCTCTCGGAGATCGACCTCCCTGACGAGGGCGACGACCACGCGAGCACCGAAGCCGTGCTCGACGTCCGGGCGGCACTCGCACAATTGCCAGAGGGCCAGCGGATGGCCCTGGTCCTCGTGGACATGCACGGCGTGTCCGTCGCCGAGGCCGCACAGATCCTCGAGGTCGCCGAGGGCACGGTGAAATCCCGTTGCTTCCGGGGCCGAGAGGCCCTCGCCGCGCTGCTCCGAGTCCCCGCGGGAACCACCGAGGCAGCTGGCGCGTCAGAACCATTGGGTCGCGCACCTGCGTCGACCGCTGCACCCAACAGCAATGCCACGGTCACGGGCCCGGTGACCACCACGACCCGAGGGGAGGACCGATGATCGAGCAGTCCGGCGATGCGGACCGTCCCGTCGAGGACGACCCGACGGGCATGAGGGCCCTCCTTCGAAGTCTCCCCGATCCGGGACCGATGCCCGATCATCTCGTCCGGCGCATCCAGGCCACGCTGGCCGAGCAGGAACGGCTCGGTGTGCCGGACGCACCGGTTGTCGACCTGGGTGCGTATCGAACCCGTCGCACCCAACGCCGGGGGCCGTGGCTGGCGGCTGCTGCCGGTCTGGTCGCCGTCGCCGGTGGTGGCTTGATCGCCACGGGTGGCGCGACCGGGATGATCGCGGCCTTCAGCGGCACGAGTCAGTCCGCCACCTCGGTGGCCGCCGGCGCCGCCGACTCCAACGCTGCGCCCGACGGTGCGGGCCTGCCCGGCACTGCGGAGGGGACGTCGGTGACTGGCATGCTCCCCGCCGGAAGCGTCCACGTCATCAGGACCGAGGGTCAGTGGTCGGGCTCCGACCTCAGCCCTGCCGCCCGGGTCGCGCTCACCTCGACCGGGGACCGGCTTCGTGAACTCGCCTCGGAGAGCCCGGCCATCGGACCGATCGGCACCGCCATCGGCGGTCGTGACTGCGCGAGTGCCCTGGGCATTCCCGGCGATGCCGGCGTCCTCATCGACCTCGTGACCCATGACGGTGAGCCGGCCGCGCTGGTCGTGGCCGCGACGGCGAGTGGTGAGCAGACGGCATACCTCGTCGGTCGCTCCTGTCGCACCGGCCACAGTGAGCTCCGCGTCGGGCCCCAGAGCCTGCCCAACTGAGGTCCAACGAAGGCGAGCCCGCACGCGGCGGGAACACACGAGCCCTAGGATCGGTTGGCAACGACCAGCGCCCCGGCGCCGCCCCCAACCCCTCGAGGAAGTGTCCGACGTGTCCGACGCGCCCGCCCAGGCCGACTCCACTCCCGTCCGTGACGTCATCATCATCGGTTCCGGACCGGCGGGCTACACGGCGGCCGTGTATGCCGCGCGCGCCAACCTCGAGCCACTCGTCTTCGAGGGCGCCGTGACCGCCGGTGGGGCACTCATGAACACCACCGAGGTCGAGAACTTCCCCGGCTTCCGCGATGGCATCATGGGCCCGGACCTCATGGAGCAGATGCGGGCCCAGGCCGAGCGCTTCGGGGCCGAGTTGGTGCGCGACGACGCCGAGGCGGTCGAGTTGGATGGGGACGTGAAGGTCGTCGTCGACAGCGAAGGGGTCCGGCATCGCGCCCGGACTGTCATCCTCGCGATGGGCTCGGCCTATCGCGAGTTGGGCCTGCCGGACGAGAAAAGGCTGTCAGGACACGGGGTTTCGTGGTGCGCGACCTGCGACGGCTTCTTCTTCCGCGATCAGGACATTGCGGTCGTCGGCGGCGGCGACTCCGCGGTCGAGGAGGCGACCTTCCTCACCAAGTTCGCGCGCTCGGTGACCCTGATCCACCGGCGCGACGAGTTGCGGGCGAGCAAGATCATGGCCGAGCGGGCCCACGCCAACGACAAGATCCGCTTCGCCTGGAACTCCGCGGTCGAGGCGATCCACGGCGGCGACAAGCTCAGTGGCGTGACGCTGCGCGACACGGCGACGGGCGAGACCTCGGAGTTGGCGGTGACTGGTCTCTTCATCGCGATCGGTCACGACCCGCGCAACGAGTTGGTGCAGGGGCGCGTCGACCTCGACGACGAGGGCTATGTCGTGTGCGAGGGCCGCTCGACGCGCACCTCCGTGCCGGGCGTCTTTGCGTGCGGGGACCTCGTCGACCACACCTATCGGCAGGCCATCACTGCGGCCGGATCCGGTTGTGCCGCAGCGCTCGACGCCGAGCGCTATCTCGCCCACTGAGTTCCCCCGGGCGCCCCGGCACGCTCTAATCGGGGCCCGCCGCCCGGGCGCCCCTGTCCCCTCCCCCACGTAGGATCGAACCCGAACGCCGCACGCGACCCGCGTCGGCCCACGAAAGGACTCCCCATGGCTGACCTCAAGGTCGTGACCGACGACAACTTCGAGATCGAGGTCCTCGGCGCCGACAAGCCCGTGCTCGTCGACTTCTGGGCTCCTTGGTGCGGCCCGTGCCGCGCCGTGGCTCCCGTGCTCGAGGAAATCGCCAAGAGCCACGGTGACCAGCTCGAGATCGTCAAGCTCAACACCGACGAGAACCCCGCGATCACCGGCAAGCTCGGCATCACGAGCATCCCGACCATGCACCTCTACAAGGGTGGCGAGATCGTCAAGACGATCGTCGGCGCGATGCCCAAGCCCAAGCTGCTGCGCGAGCTCGAGCCCTTCCTCAGCTGAGCCTTGATGGGCTGAATTGCCTACTCCTGCAACGCTTTTCGGCCCCGTTCACCTTTGGTGAGCGGGGCCGAGTGCATTGTGCGTATGCCGTGGGGCTGGCTCCAGGTCGCCACACGGTGGCGTCGAGCGTTGCCTCAGTCGGACTCGAGGAAGCCGAGGTACTGCCGCGCCGTCTGGCGCGACCCCTCGGACAGCCGCTCGTCGTCGGCCAACTCGCGCAGGGCCTCAGCCTCGCTGCTGCCGGTGCGCTGACGGAGCAAATCACTCAGCGCGGAGATGCCGCCGGGCACGTTCTCCGAGGATTCACTGCGCTGTTTGCCGGACAGCCAGCCGCGGATGGTCGCCTCGGCCGCAACTCCGCCCTCACCCACGCGCAGCTTCAGATGTTTGGCCGCTGCGGTCCTGGCGGCCCAGCCGCGCATCGCCGCCAGGGCATCCACGACCTCGTCATAGCGGGTATGGCCCTCGTTGCCCAGCACGCGGAGGAGGCGTTCGAGTTCGTCGGCAACGTCGCCTTTCGCGAGCGCGCCAAGGTCGGAGAGCACCCCGTCGACCGCTTGGTCGCTCGTGGGCCCGGCCACGCGCAGTGCCTGCAACCGGCTCTTGGTCGAGCCGTTCGCGAACACCTCGTCGAGCCAGACCAGGTCCGACTCCGGAAGCGGCTGCCGTGGCGGGATCTCCTCGTCCTCGTCCCAGTAGCCCTTGGGCGGGTCGTTGCGCTGTCCGTCCTCGGCGCGGATGACACCGATGCGTTCCAGGACGGCCCCCTGGTCACTGGGCTCCGGGTAGGCGCGCTCCTCTTCCGAGAGCACCCTCGACAGCGTGAACCACGCGGTATGCTCATCGGCCTCGTGGGACCACGCATAGCGCTCCGGCAGGGTGGCCAGCAGGGCCTCGGCACGGGCCTGCTCACCGCCATACCAGAGCGTCAACGGGGCCACGAGCGCACCGCCCGCAAAGGCCTGATCGTCCCCCACCCGGTCCCAGCCCAGCCACACGCCTGCTGGGTGGCCCCGGTCGGCGAGGAACTCCGCAGCATCCTGCGCGGCTTCGCCCGCGGTGTGGTCCCCCGGGCGCACGAAGACGACATCGCCGCCGCCGTCCAGGGCAGAGAAGAAGCGGATGAGGTCCTGGCGGTCGGTCATGGTGTCCCCCTGTCGTCAATGAGTGTCGTGGACCATGGTGCCGCATGCCGTGTGGTCGCTGTCAGGCGCGTTCCTTCAGTCCCATGGCTGCCGTGATTCGATGAAGGTCCTCGACGCTGGCGAACTCCACGGTGAGTTTGCCCTTGCGCTGCCCCAGGGCGATGAGCACACGCGTCTCGAGATGGTCGGAGAGCTCAGCGGCGATGTCGTCGAGTTGGGGACGGCGCCCGCCGGCACGGGGCCTGCGCCTGGTGACCTTCTCCTCGTCACCACCGAGGGTGACGATCTCCTCGACCGAGCGCACCGACAGGCCCTCGGCCACGATGCGCTGGGCCAGCCGCTCCATCGCTCCTCCGTCGGGCAGAGCGAGCAGGGCCCGGGCGTGGCCGGCGCTCAGGACTCCGGCGGCGACCCGACGGGCGACCAGGGGCGGCAGCTTGAGCAGGCGCAAGGTGTTGGAGATCTGCGGCCGGGACCGACCGATCCGAGTGGCGAGCTCTTCCTGGGTGCAGCCGAAGTCGTCGAGCAGTTGCTGATAGGCCGCTGCCTCCTCGAGGGCGTTGAGTTGGCTGCGGTGGAGGTTCTCGAGGAGGGCATCGCGCAGGAGATCGTCCTCCTCGGTCGCCTTGATGATGGCGGGGACGACCTCCTTGCCCGCGGCCCGGGAGGCTCGCCAGCGGCGCTCCCCCATGATGAGCTCGAAGCGCACGCCGTCGTCGGACTGCTCCCCGGAAGGGATCGGGCGCACCACGATGGGCTGGAGGACGCCGATCTCCTGGATCGAGTGGACGAGCTCGGCCATGTCGTCCTCGTCGAAGACGGTCCTGGGCTGGCGCGGGTTCGGACGGATGGCGTCGAGCGAGATCTCGGCATAGGTCGCACCGGGGACCGGAGTGAGCCCCGAGTCATCAGCGTTCGACACGGAAGTGGGTGCCGGGGCCGAGTCGGTGGTGGGACGTTCTCCCCCGTCTGCGGAAGCCACCCCTTCCGGGGTGGAGGCGTGCTCGTCGGACCCGGCAGCGCCGGGCTCTGCCGAAGGCTGCCCGCGATGGCTGTCCGGCCCGAAGAAGACGTCGGTCGGCCGCTCGTTGCTCCCGCTCGAGGGGATGAGAGCGCCCAGGCCACGGCCCAACGCGCGACGCTTTTCGCTCATCTCAGGACTCCTTGTTGTCATCGGTGATCGGCGCGTTGGGCAGGGTGTTGCGCTCGGCCATCTCGGAGGCGGCCTCGAGATAGGACAGCGCGCCGCTGCTGTTGGGGTCATAAGTCATGACGGTCTGACCATGACTGGGCGCCTCGGAGATGCGGACGGATCGCGGCACGACCGCGCGGAAGGTCTGATCAGGGAAGTGGGAGCGGACCTCTTCGGCCACCTGTGCGGCCAGGCGGGTGCGCCCGTCGAACATGGTGAGCAGGATCGAGGAGACGTGCAGCCCGGGATTGAGGTGGTTGCGGATGAGCTCGATGTTCTTGAGCAGTTGGGAGAGTCCCTCGAGCGCGTAGTACTCGCACTGGATCGGGATGAAGACCTCCCCCGCCGCCACGAACGCGTTCACGGTGAGCAGGCCCAGGCTCGGCGGGCAGTCGATGAAGACGTAGTCCACCGGGGCGCCCCGCTCGGCTGCACTGCTCAGGTATGCCGTGACCGCCTTGGCCAGACGCGTCTCGCGGGCGACCAAAGAGACCAGTTCGATCTCGGCGCCGGCCAGGTCAATGGTCGCCGGCGCACATAGCAGGCCGTCGACGTCGGGGCAGGCTTGAACCACCTCGGCCAACGGGGTGCCCTCGACGAGGACGTCGTAGATGCTCGGCACCTCGGCATGGTGGTCGATCCCGAGGGCGGTGCTCGCATTGCCCTGGGGGTCGAGATCGATGACCAGAACTCTCGCCCCAGCCTGAGCGAGGGCGGCGGCGACGTTGACGGCGGTCGTCGTCTTGCCGACTCCGCCCTTCTGGTTCGCCACGGTCAGGACTCGGGGCTCCGCTGGCCGGGGAAGAATTCGGCCCGTCAGGGTGATCCGCTTCCGCGCGTCGGCGGCAACCGCCTGGGCCAACGGGCTCTCCTCGTCACCCTCGGGAATGGCCGCCGCGAGGTCATCGCGCACATCCGCTGATGTTTCACGTGAAACATCAGCCTCGGGGACCGTCGACTCTTCGGTCGTCACCCGCGTTTCACGTGAAACATCGGTTGTTGGAGTCGAGGACGTCGTCCCTGAGTCAAGAGATGATTCACGTGAAACATCGTCATCCGAGGACTGGAGGGCTGGATGTTCGTCCATGTGTCGGGGCCACCCCAATGGCGTGCCTCGGTGGGCCAGAATCTCGGGGAAGCCGATACCCGGGGCAACGGTTCGTTCGGTGGTGAGGTCCACAGCTGGGAACACGCGCAAACACCTTCGTCGGGAGGGGGTGAACCCTGTCATCAAACCCCACGAACGGCTCCCCGGGCAAAGGCAGCCCCGGCTCGACCCGTGATGGACGGGTCGAGCCGAGAAGACGGTCACTCGTAGAGGACGGTCATCACGGATGAGTCGAAGGACACCTCAATGCTCGGGGTCTGACCGAAGTCAGTCTCGAAGAGCAGCTGGTAGGTGTCGGACTCCCCCGGCGCAAGCGGGGTGAAGCGCTGCATCAGGCCCATCTCCATGTCATAGACCGGCATCGCCTCACGACCGCCCGCGTGTCCCGTGAAGGTCAGATCGCTGACGTTCCGGTCAACGGTCCCGGTGTTGGTCACGGTCACATTGACGACGTGGATGGCGCTGTTCGGGAAGTTCTGCCTCATGGTCTGCGAGGCCTGAATTTCTTGGGGCACGGAAACGGACACCGACATGCCCTCGTCCCAGGCGTACTCGTATCCATAGAGCAGGTCGGTCTGCCGCGGCCCATCCGCAGGTGGGGGATCCTGGACGGCAGGTGCTGGCTGAGCGGGTGCCGGCGCTGCCGCCGCAGGCTGGGCCGCCGAGGCACTCTCGGTGGGTGTGGATGTCGCACTCGAGCTGTTGGTGGCTGACTCACTCACAGCAGGCGAGTCAGTGGTGCTGTCCGTGGCGTCGTCGAGACCGCAGCCGGCCAGGAGGAGAACCGGGATACAACACAGGGCGAGTAGTTGGCGCATGCTCCGAACGTAGGAGTCTCGGAGTTCCCGTTATGTCTCGGCGGCGACGCCGGATGTGTTCAGTTCACGACACTCACCGATGTTTCACGTGAAACATCCGCCGGCGAGGCACGGCCCTCGCCGGCGGCCAACCGCGCCGCCGATCGGACTCAGCGCTGCGTGCGACGCCGCGTCCCCTTGGACCTTCCTGGCCGCGTGGAGGCCCGGACAAAGGTCAGGTCCACCGTCAAGACAGGCTCGTCGAGGACCGAAGCTCCGTGCTCGCTCACCATGGCTGTCCGCAAGCCCATCCGGTCCAGCGCTGGTCGGTCCTCCTCGAGCTCCTGGGTGGCGGACCGTCCCTTCATCGCCACCAGGGTGCCGTCGGCATCGAGCAGCGGTGCACACCAGCGCGCAAGCTTGTGGAGCCGCGCGACCGCCCGTGCGGTCACCCACGGGGCGGACAACGAACCCACGAACTCCTCGGCTCGACCTCGATGGACCGTCACATTGGCCAACTCGAGCTCATCGACCACCGTGGTCAGCCACGTCGTCCGGCGCAGCATCGGCTCGACGAGATGCATCTCGAGATCGGGGCGCACCAGCGCGAGGACCAGGCCGGGAAGGCCAGCACCCGAACCGACGTCGATCACCCGA
>Ga0073905_10000286_pt1 | contig 22736 bp, 20 predicted proteins | sample KloWWTupernatant_FD_65482 | JGI IMG/M metagenome (GOLD analysis project Ga0073905, IMG submission 65482) | Active sludge microbial communities from Klosterneuburg, Austria, studying microevolution and ecology of nitrifiers - Klosterneuburg... | ecosystem: Engineered > WWTP > Aerobic digester >... | reverse complement strand
TGACGTAGGAGTGCGAACAACCGCGCGGAGGGCGGGCATCGGGAGCTCGCACCCTGCGTCGTTGTTCGCCACGCCGGGGAGGCCGGCCGGAGGTCGAGCTCAGGCCCTGTCCAGCGGACGTGTCACGTGTGGGCCGCCCAGCCCGCCGCCGTGGAACTCCCATGGTGGCGGTCGCGAGCGCACGCCAGCGCACCGGGAGATGAGGAGCGTGTTACCGATCGGCCGTCAGTGTTGCCACCGGGTCACATCCTCGGCGCTGCGTTACGACTGCGTGAAGAGTCGCTCGAGGCCTTGTCCCGGGCACCGCCCGGGTGCAGGCTCGTGACTGGCCGCCCGCCGCCGCCCCTCGCACGACGAAGGGGCATCCGATGCTCGTGCTCGACCAGCCCTCCGCACCCACCCGCGGGGTCGTCCCGCGCCCCACCGCCGACGGTCGCCCCACGGCGGTTCGGCCCGACGTGCCGCTGGACGCGCGGCCGTGACCCCGGAGCGCTGGCCCCTGCAGTGGGCCGCGGTGCTCGTCGACCTGGACGGCACGCTGGTGGACAGCGAGCCGCTGTGGGCGGACGCCGCGCGCGACCTCGCCCTGGCGCACGGTGCGCCGTGGTCGACGCACGACGGCCACGCCATCGTCGGCTGGGGCATCCCGGCCATCGCGGACCTCGTCCAGGAGCGCGGTGTCCCGCTGAGCCAGGACGCCGTGGTCGACGCGCTGCACGACGCCGTCGGCGCGCGGCTCGCGGAGCACATCCCCTGGCGCGACGGTGCCCTCGAGCTCCTCGGTGCGGTGCGGTCCACCGGTCGGCCGTGGGGACTGGTGACGATGAGCTACCGGCGCCTGGCAGAGCTCGTGGTGGCCGCCGCGCCCGACGGCGTGTTCGACGTCGTCGTGGCGGGCGACGACGTGTCGCGCGCGAAGCCCGCACCGGACGCCTACGTCGTGGCCGCGCGCGCCCTGGGCGTCGACCCGCGCGCCTGCGTCGTCGTCGAGGACTCCCCGCCCGGCGTCACCTCGGCCCTGACCGCCGGCGCGCACGTCTTCGCCGTCGACCCCGCGCAGCGGGTCACCGCTCACCCGAGGGTGCGCGAGGCGACCCTCACGGAGGTGACGGAGCTCCTGGGCCTGGCGTGAGCCGGGGCGCACCGCTCAGCCCGCGAGCACCTCGAGGACGGCCGCACCGTACCGGTCGAGCTTCGCCGCGCCCACGCCGCTGACCTCGCCCAGCTCGTCGAGCGACCCGGGCCGGCGCTGGGCCATCGCCCGCAGCGTCGCGTCGTGGAACACCGTGTACGCGGGCACGCCCTTCTCCTTGGCCACGCCCGCGCGCCACGTGCGCAGCAGCTCGAACCGCGCGGCGTCGTCGTCCGACAGGTCGCCGGCCGGGCCGGCCGCCGCCTTGCGCACCCGCGCGGCCCTGGCAGCCGACGGCGCCTCGTGGCGCAGCAGCACCGTGCGCTCACCGGAGAGCACCGCGGCGCTGTCCGGCGTGAGGTGCAGCGTGCCGTACCCGGAGTGGTCCACACCGAGCAGGCGCTGGGCCAGCAGCTGGCGCAGCACCCCGCGCCAGGAGCGCTCGTCGAGGTCGGCGCCCACGCCGAAGACCGTCAGGTCCGTGTGGCCCAGCTGCTCCACCCGCGGCGTGCGCTTGCCGACGAGGATGTCGACGACGTGCCCGGCCCCGTACCGCTGCCCGCGCTGGTCCAGCCGCACCACCGCGGAGAGCGCCTTCTGCGCTGCGACCGTCCCGTCCCAGGACGACGGCGGCGTCAGGCACGTGTCGCAGTTGCCGCACGGCTCGGACTCCTGGCCGAAGTAGCCGAGCATCTGCACGCGACGGCAGCCCACGGTCTCGCACAGCGCGAGCATCGCGTCGAGGTTGGCGCTGAGCCGGCGCCGGTGCGCCGCGTCGCCCTCGGAGGAGTCGATCATGCGGCGCTGCTGGACCACGTCCGCCAGCCCGTAGGCGAGCCACGCCGTCGACGGCAGCCCGTCACGGCCCGCGCGGCCGGTCTCCTGGTAGTACCCCTCGACGGACTTGGGCAGGTCCAGGTGCGCCACGAACCGCACGTCCGGCTTGTCGATCCCCATCCCGAACGCGATGGTCGCGACCATGACCAGCCCGTCCTCGCGCAGGAAGCGCGCCTGGTGCCGCGCGCGCGTGGCCGCGTCCAGACCCGCGTGGTACGGCAGCGCGGCGATCCCCTGGGCGACGAGGAAGGCCGCCGTCTGCTCCACCGACGCGCGCGACAGGCAGTAGACGATCCCCGCGTCGCCGGGGTGCTCGGTGCGCAGCAGCTCGAGCAGCTGGGCGCGCGGGTTGTCCTTGGGCGCGATCCGGTAGGTGATGTTGGGCCGGTCGAAGCTCGCCACGAACGTGCGCGCCGAGGCCAGGCCGAGGCGCTGGGTGATCTCGGTGGCCGTCGCGTCCGTCGCCGTGGCGGTCAGCGCGATCCGCGGGACGTCCGGCCAGCGCTCGCCGAGCACCGACAGCAGCAGGTAGTCGGGGCGGAAGTCGTGCCCCCACTGGGACACGCAGTGCGCCTCGTCGATGGCGAAGACGGCGATCGGCACGCGCGCGAGCAGCGCGAGCGTCTCCGGCACGCGCAGCCGTTCGGGGGCGAGGTACAGCAGGTCGAGCTCGCCGTCGAGCAGGGCCCGCTCCATGGCCGTGCGCTCGGGATAGGTCTGCGTGGAGTTGAGGAAGCCGGCCCGCACACCGAGCGCGGACAGGGCGTCGACCTGGTCCTGCATGAGCGCGATGAGCGGGGAGATCACCACGCCCGTGCCGGGCCGCAGCAGTGCGGGGATCTGGTAGCACAGCGACTTGCCGCCGCCGGTGGGCATGAGAACCAGCGCGTCGTCCCCCGCCAGGACCGTGTCGATGATCTCCGCCTGCTCGCCGCGGAAGGCCGGGTAGCCGAACACGCCCTGGAGCACACCGAGGGCCGGGGAGGCCGCTGGGGTGGGGGGTGCGGTGGCCGGGCTCGTCATCGGGGCGCTCGTCCTGGGGTCGGGGTGGGTCGGGGTGGGTCGGGTTGGGTCGCGGGCTCGGGGAGTGCGGGGCACCGCGGCGCCGACCGTGCGGACCGCGCGCCGCAAGGCTACGTCCCGCCGCCGACGCGCGACGCCGTCGTCCCCAGACGGACCGCGCGGTGCCGTCGTCCCCAGACGGACCGCGCGGTGCCGCCCTGCGGCGCCAGCCCCACCGGGTGCCGCCCCACCGGCACCCGACGCGGGCTCAGACCTCGCGCACCACGACCCCGCGCCAGAACGCGAGGCGACCCGCGATCTGCCGTGCTGCGTCGGACGGCGTCGGGTACGCCCACGCGGCGTCGGCGACGCTCGTCCCGCCCGCGGTGACGGTCCAGTACGACGCGACGCCCTTCCACGGGCAGGTGGTGCGCGTCGACGTCGCGGTGAGCGCCGCGGGGTCGACGTCGTCGACGGGGAAGTAGTGGTTGCCCTCGACGACGACGGTCCGGTCGCTGCGTGCGACCTCGACCCCGTTGAGCTCTGCGACGACGGTCATGGTGTGCTCCCTCGCCCGCGCACCCGGCGGGCCCGGTGGAGAGCATCCGTCACGACGGGCCGGCGCGCCACCGCAGCCGGGCGCCGCTAGCCTCGCGAAGACCAGGCCCACCGACCGGGAGGTCATCGATGCGGTACCGCACCACCATCGCGCTCGTCGGCACCAACACCGGGATCCCGGTGCCCGACGACGTCGTCGCGGCGCTCGGGCAGGGACGCAAGCCCCCCGTGGTCGTCACCGTGGGCGGCCACACCTACCGCACCACGGTCGCCTCGCGCGGCGGGCAGTACCTGCTCTCCCTCAGCGCGGCGAACCGCGCCGCCGCGGGTGTGGCGGGCGGCGACGAGGTGGACGTCGACATCGAGCTCGACACCGCGCCGCGCGAGGTCGAGGTGCCCGACGATCTCGCGGGGGCGCTCGCGGCGGACCCGGCGGCGCGGGCCGCGTGGGACCGGCTCGCCTACAGCCACCGTCAGCGGCACGTGCTCGCGGTCGAGGGGGCCAAGGCCGCCGAGACACGCGCGCGGCGGGTCGAGGGCGTGCTCCGGGCGCTGACCGAGGGCTGAGGTCGGCGACGAACGGCCCTACCCGCCCCCGACGATCCACGCGCAGCCGAGCGCGGCAGCACCCACGCTGACCAGCAGGAACGCACCGACCCACAGGATCCCGGGCACGCCGGTGAGGTCGGCGAGCACGTCGGCGTCCGACGTCCCGCCGCGCCCGCGGCCCGTGCCCCCGGCGGCACCCCGCCGCGCCGTCGTGCGCCGCCGCTCGCGGCCCCGGGTCACCTGCAGCTCGACGACGGCCCGCGGCGCCCCGAGCAGCAGCAGCCACGTCATGGCGTAGGCGACCGCGACCTGCCACGCCGTCGGCGCCCACCACGTCACCGCGACGAGCGCCGCCCCGCCGACCAGCACCACCCAGAGCCCGTACCCGTTGCGCACCTGGACCAGCAGGAGCGCGAGCGCCACGAGCATCAGCCACAGCAGCCCGACGGCGTAGCCGCGGCCCAGGAGCCACGCCGCGCCGAGTCCCAGCACCGCCGGACCGACGTACCCGGCGAAGGCCGTCGCGACCATCCCCGGACCGCGCGGACGACCCACCGACACGGTCAGCCCGGACGTGTCCGCGTGCAGCCGCACGCCCGCGAGCCGGCGGCCGCTGAGCACCGCGACGCCCGCGTGGGCGCCCTCGTGCACCACGGTGAGCACGTGCCGCGCGAGGTGCCACAGGCGCGGCACGACGAGCACGACGAGCACCACGGCGGCCGAGCCGAGCACGACGGCGGCGCCGGGTACCGGCTGGGGCGTCGTCGCACGCGACCACGCCTCGCCGAGGAACCCGGTCACCGCCCCGAGCACATCGCCCACGTGCCACCTCCGCCCGCCACCCCACCACACCCGCCTGTGCGGACACGAACGCGGAAGGTTCGGCACGGATCCCGTGCCGAACCTTCCGCGTTCCTGCGCGCGCGGCGCGCCTACCGGGTGGCGACCCGGGCGTGAGTGCGCGCGTCCAGCCGGCGCCGCAGCACCACGAGCCCGGCACCCACGACCAGCCAGAGGGCGGCCAGTGCACCCGCGTCCGCCGCGTCGGCACCTGTCCGTGCCAGGCTCACGGCGACGACCTCGTCGGCCGGCAGCGTCGCCGTCGCGATCCGCACCACCGTGCCGGCGGCGTTGACCGCGAACCCGAGGACGAACTCGTTCGGGGTGCCGTCGAGCGCCGTGCCGAGCGCCACGATCTCGTGGTCGCCCGCCTCGAGCTCCGGCAGCACGCCACTGACGACGGCCGTCCCGTCGGCGCCGACCGTCACGCGGCCGATCACCTGCGGGGTCGAGTGCACCTCGAGCACGAGCTCGGAGCCGGGCAGCAGGCCGGTGCCCGTCGCACTGACCGTGACACCTTCGGCCGTCGCACCGAGGTCGGCATCGAGGTCGACCTCGACGTCCGTCGGCACACCGCGCACGTCGCCCGACGTCGTCGCGGTACCCGGGAGGGTCAGCGCGTCGCCCTCGGCCGTGGCCGTGACCGTGCAGAGCCCGACGCCGATGACCTTGAGGGCACCGTCGACGAACGAGCAGGCACCGGTCGCCGCCAGGGTGACCGGGAGCCCGAACTCGGATGACGCGACCATGGTGATCGGGGCCAGTCCGAAGGTCAGCTCCGGGAGCTGCGTGAGCGTCACGGTCTGGGGCCGCTGAGTCACGGCGGCGCTGCGCACGACGGTCGTCGCCGGCAGCGTCACGGCATCCCCCGCCTGAGTCGCGGTGACCTCGCACGTGCCCACGCTGGTCGCGGTGAGCACTGTGCCGGTGAGCGTGCAGGCGCCGGAAGCGGCCAGGGTGACCGGCAGGCCCACCGAGGAGGCGGGTGCGAGGGTGATCGGCTCCTGGTCGTACACCAGGGCGGGCAGGGCGTCGAGCGCGACCGTCTGGCTGCGCTTGCCGACCTCGAAGGCCTGGCTCGCCGTGGCCGCCTCTGTCTCGCTGTCGCCGACCTGCAGCGCGGTGACAGTGCACGTACCGACACCCGTGAAGTGCAGGGAGCCCCCCGTCACCGTGCAGGCGCCCGTGGCACCGAACGTCACGGGCATGCCGGAGCTCGCGGTCGCGACCAGCGGGACCGGCGTGCCGTCGTACACCTGACCAGCGGGCACAGCCGTGAAGGAGACGGTCTGGGAGCGCTTCGCGACCGTCGCTGCCAACGAGCCGGTGCCAGCGAGCACGCTGGAGGAGCCGGCGTACGTTGCACCCAGCGCGACGGGCCCGGCCGACCGGACGATGCCGGCGATGCGGGCCTGGCCCCCCACGAGCGCGAGGCCCGTGGTGGTGGTGCCGGCGACGGTGAGGTCGACGACCCCTTCCGCCGGTGCCCCGCCGGCGGTCACCGTGGCGACGACGTCGAAAGCCTGGCCGCTGACCGGCACGGCCGGCTCGGTGGACAGGGTGACCGACGGCACGCCCATGGGCGTGACGGCGGCCGACGGTGCTGAGAAGTCGCCGGCGCCGATGGCGTTGGATGCCGTGACGCGGAACGTGTACCCGGCGCCGTTCGTCAGCCCGGAGACCCACGTCTGCGTCGAGGGCGGGGTACCCCACTCGCTGCCGCACTCGAACTCTGCGCCAGGATCGGCGACGGGCGTGCAGTGGACCGTGTACTGGGTCACGCCACCGGCGACGTCGGCGGGCACCGCCCACGAGACCAGGGCCGCGCCGTCCTCCGCGGAGGCCGAGACCGACTGTGGCGCGGAGGGCGTGCGACTGGCGAAGGTCATCGTGACGGTGCCGCGGGCGTCCTGGTGGTATCCACCGAGACCGACGTAGTACGTCGTCCCGGCCGCGAGGGTGACCCTGAGCGAGGCGTCCAGGCCGTAGTAGTCGTCGTTCTGCACCACGAGGCCGCCGGACGTCCACACCTCGAGGGTGTTGTCCCAGCCGAGCGGGTCGGTCGAGGTCGCGCGGATGAACGTCGTGGTGGTCGTGGACGGCGTCACCGTGTACCAGGCGACGTTGTTCCAGGCCTGCTGCGCGCCGGGTGACGAGACGACCGACGCGTTGGACGCGCTGAACGACTCGTCGAAGCTGGCGACGGGCAGGGGGGTGGCCGAGGCCCAGTCCGTCCCGCCGGGCACCTCGGCGCTCGCCGCCGTGGGGACGAGCAGGACGAGCACCATGGCCAGCACGGTGGCCAGGGCGGCGGGGACTCGGGCAGCGCGGGAGCGCGCACGGACGGACGGCATGGGTGGCTCCGGTCACGGGACGTCGGCGGGGCGCGGAAGGTGCGCTTGCCTGCCGTTCGTCCGGTTTCGGCAGCATGTGAGTGCTTCCGGCCCCGAACACCCCCGTCAGCGGGCCGTGACACCCCCACGGCCGCAGGCCAGGTCGATGAGCCGCGGCAGGATCGTGTCCCCGGCCACCCGCAGCCCGTCGTGCAGGTGCTCGTTGGTCACCCAGACCTGGGTGCTGCCCACGGCGTCGGCCGTGCCGAGCGCCAGGTCGAGGTCCACGTACGGGTCGTCGACGTACTGCACGGCCGCGACGGGCACCTCGTTGGCCGCGAGCCGGTCGACGTCGTACAGCAGCGGCCACTCCGTGCGGGCCGCGAGCGCCTCGGCGACGCCGCGGAACGGCCGCAGCGCCCGGACCTGCTCGAACATCCACGGGAAGACCGCCTCCCCGGTGAGCTGAAGCGGTCGGGCTCCGGGTTCCCACGCCGGCTCGGCGGCATGGGCCTGCGCGGCGGCCCACCCGCCGGCCCGCTCGCCCTGGTGGTAGATGACCTCCTGGAGCACCGCGTAGAGCGGGTTGTCGTGGAAGCCGGTCTCGTGGGCGACCTCGGCGAGGAACGCCGACGACGGCGCAGCGCCGTCCGCGTCGTCGTCGTCCAGCGCTGTGTCCAGGAGCCAGTGCAGGTGGTCGAGCCCGGTGCTCATCCCCAGCCCCATGCCGAGGGTCTGCAGGCGCTCGACCGTGAACGGGTCGCCGTCCGGGAGCACGACGTCGCCCGCGGCGAGCCGGTCCGCCAGGCGGCCGAGGGTGGCGACGTCGTCGGGGTAGCGGCGCGCGAGCGCGGCGTTGCGCGCGGCCTGGCGCGGCAGGGTGCGCCGGTAGACCTCCTCTGCCGTGGCGCTCAGGCCCGGCAGGCCGCCGGTGACGTAGCACGCGGTGAGCGCCTCGGGGTGGCGAGACAGGTACGTCAGCGTGAGGAAGCCGCCGTACGACTGCCCCAGCGTGCCCCACCGCCGGCCGCCGTAGACGGCGTGGCGCAGCTGCTCGGCGTCCTCGACGACCGCATCGGCCCGGAAGCACGCGAGGTAGTCCGCGGCCTCCTCCGGCGAGCCGAGCGCGGCGATCCGGCGACCGTCGACGCGCCCCGAGCGCCCCGTGCCGCGCTGGTCGAGCAGCACGACGCGGTGGGTGGCGAGCGCCGTGGTCCACCAGCCCGACGCGAGGGGCCGCGGGCCCATGCCTCCGGGGCCGCCCTGGAGGAACAGCAGCAGGGGCAGCTCCTGGCCCACCTTCGCCGGGTCGACGATCTCGCGCGCGAAGACCTCGATCGGCGGGAACCGGTCCGGGCGGGCCCGGTCGACGGGGACGGTCAGGCGGTGCTCCCGCACCACGAGGCCGGGGATGCGGTACTCGGTGCTCACCCGCCGAGCCTAGGCCGGTGGGTGAGCACCGGCCGCGGACACCACCCCGGCGCCGCGGCCGCCCGACCGGGACCGACGTCCCTGGGCCCAAGGGCCTCGAAACGATCCATGCACCGGGTCGATGCTGACTTAATCGATTCGGGTCCCCGGCGCCCGCCACCTCCACGCCGGGAGGGAAGGCACGACGATGTCCGACTACGCCCACGTCCTGAGCCCCGGAACCTTCGGCACGCTCACGCTCCCCAACCGCGTCATCATGGCGCCGATGGGTACCGAGATGGGCACCCACGAGGGGCTGTTCACCGAGCGCGAGATCGCCTACTACACCGAGCGGGCACGCGGGGGCACGGGACTGGTCGTGACGGGCATCAGCGCCGTCTCGCAGGACTTCGAGCAGATCAACGCCGGGCTGTGCCGCGTCGACACGGATGCGTGCCTGCCGGGCCTGACGGCCCTCGCCGAGTCCATCCACGCCGTCGGCGGCCTGGTCTCGCTGCAGCTCACCGCCGGCCTCGGCCGCAACATCAACGTCATCGACCCGGACCGCCTGCCGATCTCGGCGTCGGACAACGCGCACTGGACCAACCCTGACGTGCTGTGCCGCCCGCTGGAGATCGAGGAGATCCGGCTCATCGTGCAGCGGTTCGCCGAGGCCGCCGCCCGCGCTGCCGCCGCGGGGATCGACGCCATCGACATCCACGGCCACACCGGCTACCTCATCGACCAGTTCATGAGCCCCATCTGGAACCGGCGCACCGACGTCTACGGCGGGTCGACGGAGAACCGCTGCCGGTTCGCCGTCGAGATCCTCCAGGCGGTCAAGGCCGCCGCCCCCGGCCTGCCCGTGAGCTTCCGCCTGTCCGTGGACCACAAGTTCCCGGGCGGCCGCACCGCCGCCGACTCGCGCGAGATCGCTGTCATCCTCGAGGCCGCCGGGCTGGACCTCATGATGGCCGACAACGGCTCGTACGAGGCGATGGACTACGTCTTCCCGCCGTACTACCTGGGCGACTCCTGCATGGTCGACGCCGCCAAGGCCCTCAAGGAGGTGCTGACCATCCCCGTCATGGCCGTGGGCAACCTCACGCCCGAGGGCGCCGAGGCCGTCATCGCCGCGGGGGACGCCGACTTCGCCGGCATCGGTCGCGGGCTCATCGCCGACCCCGAGTGGGCCGGCAAGCTCGCGCGCGGTTGCCGCGAGGACATCCGCCCGTGCATCCGCTGCAACGCCCTGTGCGTCGGCAACGCGTTCTTCGTGCTGCCCCTGGGCTGCGCGGTCAACGCGCAGGTCGGCATGGAGCGCGAGCGGCAGGTCACGCCGGCCGAGACCCCGAAGCACGTCGTCGTCGTCGGCGCCGGCCCGGCCGGCCTCGAGGCGGCGCGGGTCGCGGGTCTGCGCGGGCACACCGTGGACGTCTACGAGCGCGCCGAGCACCTCGGCGGCGTGCTGTGGCCGGCCGCGACGCCGGACTTCAAGAAGGAGCTGCGCGGCATGATCGCGTGGTGGGAGCGCCAGCTCGCGACCCTGCCGGTCACCCTGCACCTGGGCACCGAGGTCACGGCCGACTCCCCGGAGCTCCTCGGCGCGGACGCCGTGATCCTCGCCACCGGCTCGACGCCCCTGGTGCCCGCCGGCCTGGCCGGCGCGGACGGCGCGAACGTCGTCGAGGTCATCGACGCCCACCTGCTCGGCGGGCTGGGCCACCGCGTCGTCGTCGCCGGCGGCGGGCTGTCCGGCTGCGACCTCGCCCTCGAGCTGGCGCAGGACGGGCACGAGGTGACCATCGTCGAGATGGCGGACGAGGTCGCGCGCGACATGATCATCATCAACCGGATCACCCTGCTGCGCGAGCTCGCCGAGCACGGCGTGCGGCTGCTCACCGGGCACACCGTCGCGTCGGTCGACGTCGACGGCCTCCTCGCCACGGGACCGGACGGCGAGGTCCACGTGGACGCCGACTCGGTGGTGCTCGCGTTCGGCGTGCGGCCCGCGCGGGCCCTCGCGGACGCCCTGGCCGGCCGCCCCGGCGTCGTCGCCGTCGGCGACTGCGTCACCCCGGCCAAGGTGGGCGAGGCGATCAACGCCGGGTTCCTGGCCGCGCTGGCGATCTGACGGCGACGCGTGGTGGGGACCCGGGCGGGCGACCGGGCCCCCACCACGCGCACGTCCCGCTAGGGTCGGACGACAAGGACCAGAGGGGGTCGGCCATGCTCGTGTTCGCCGTCATCGGCGGGATCGGACTCGTCGTCCTGCTGGCGTCGATGGTGGTCGGCGAGGCCATGGAGCTGGGCGACGGCGCCGTCTCCGGCACCTCGCTGGGCGCCGGGGCCGTGGCCTTCGGGGCGATCGGCTCGATCGTCACGGTCAACGGGCTGCCGACCGTCTGGGCGTACGTCGCCTCCGCCGCCTTCGCGGCCGTGGTCGTCGTCGCCGTCCAGATGCTCGTCGCGCGGCTGAGCGCCACCGAGGACGGCCACCCGCGCAGCCTGACCGGGGTCACCGGGGTCGTCACCGCGACCATCGTGCCCGGCGGCTCGGGCGAGGTCAGCCTCGACGACCCCACCGAGCTGGAGCGACGCCTGGCCTGGGCCGACGCCGAGATCGCCGCCGGGACGCGCGTCGTCGTCGTCGAGCAGGCCGGCAGCCGCGTCAAGGTCACCCCCGCCTGACCCACGTCCCGCACCACCGTTCTCTGTCGCCCCGCACCAGGAAGAAGCAGCCGTGGACCTCCCGCTCGAGCTCGTGTCCGACACCGTGACGGTGCTGTCCGTCGTCGCGCTGGTCCTCGCGCTGGTCGCCGTCATGGCGTTCATCGCGCGCCGGATCCGCCGGGTGCCGCCCAACGAGGCGCTCATCATCGTGGGCCGCGGGGCCGGCAAGAAGGCCGTCGCCGAGACGGGGCAGCGCGTCGTCGTCGGCGGCCGCGTGTTCGTCTGGCCGATCCTGCAGCAGGGCTTCCCCATCTCGCTCGAGCAGCGGCAGATCGGCATCACGGTCGAGGGCGTCGACAAGAACCGCATCAAGATCGCCATCAAGGCGTCCATCAACTTCAAGGTGCGCGGCGACGAGGAGGGCGTGCGGCGGGCGGCCCAGCGCTTCCTGTCCCAGCAGGGCACCCTCACCGAGATCATCAAGGAGTCGCTCGAGGGCTCGCTGCGCTCCATCGTCGGCGACATGACGATCGAGCAGATCATCTCCGACCGCAAGGGCCTGTCGGACCGCGTGGTCGACTCGACCAAGACCGACCTGTCCGAGCAGGGCCTGCAGGTCGACCTGCTCAACATCTCCGACATCTCCACGCCGGGCTCCGACTACCTCGCCAACCTGGGCCGCGCCGAGAACGCCCGCGCTCGCCAGGTCGCGGAGGTCTCGGAGGCCGAGGCCCAGCGCGTGGCGGAGTTCGCCGTCATCGAGGCGCGCGAGCAGATCGCCGAGCGGCAGAAGGCCCTGGACCTCAAGCAGGCCGCGATCAAGGCCCAGACGGACCGTGCCAACGCCGAGGCCGACGCCGCCGGCCAGCTGGCCAGGGCCGAGCAGGACAAGCTGGTCGCGACCCTGCAGCGCGACGCCCTGGCCGAGCAGGCCCGGGTCACCGAGGAGCAGCTCGACATCGACGTGCGCAAGCCCGCCGAGGCCGCTGCCTACGCCGCCGTCCAGCAGGCCAACGCCGAGCGCGACGCCGCCAACGCCGCCACCGAGGCCGACGCCTACAAGCGGACCACCATCGCCGGGGCGAACAAGACCGCGGCGCTGCAGGACGCCGAGGCCGCGGCCGAGTCGGTGCGCCGCGCCGGCGAGGCCGAGCGCGACCGCCAGGTGGCGCTCGCGGCCGGCATCAAGGCCCAGGGTGAGGCGCGCGCCGCCGCCACCGAGGCCGAGGGACGCGCCGAGGCCGCGGCGACGGACGCCAAGGCCGAGGCGCTCAAGAAGTACGGCCAGGCTGCACTGGCCCAGGAGGTCATCTCGCGGCTGCCCGAGATCGTGCGCGCCGCGGCCGAGCCCATCGGCTCGGTGCAGAACATGACCGTCATCTCCACCGACGGCGCGTCGGCGATCACCAAGAACGTCGCCGCCGTGCTCGGTGAGGGGCAGGAGATCGTCAAGCAGCTCACCGGGCTCGACCTCGCGCAGCTCATCGCCGGCGTGGCCGGGGTGCCGGCCGCTGCGGGCGGCACGACGGCGGGCGGCACGACGGCGAGCGGCGCGACGGCGGGCGGCACGACGGCGAGCGGCACGACGGCGGGCGGCACGGCGGCCTGAGGGACCGCGGGTCAGGCCACCGCGCCCAGCGAGAGCAGGGCGATCACGCCGAACGCCGTCCCGGCGACGCCGGTGACGATCGCGAAGACCGCCCGCCCGCGACCGTGGCCACCGCTGCGCGCCTTGACCATCGCCCAGGCGCCCAGGCCCGCCGCGACGGGCGCGAGCGGCCACAGGACCAGCCCGACGAGCCCGAGGTAGCCCGCGACGATGGACTGCCACGAGCGACCCAGGGGCACGATCCAGTGCAGGGCGTCGTGCGGGTCGTTGCCGGGGCGCGCGGGCGCGTCGGGGTGGGCCGGACCCCCGGGGAAGGCCTGCGGGGCGCCCCAGCCACCCTCAGGAGCACGGGCTTCGGGAGCGGGTGGGGCGTAGGGGTGCGCGGTCACCGGCGCGAAGGCCACGGGGGTGGGACCGGCCGGTGCGGCGTGCGCGGGGGCAACCCAGGCCGAGGGCGCCAGCTTCTGTGGAGCCTCCGTCACGGATCCCGTCACGGAAGCTCCAGGTCGCGGGTCTGCGTCGGGCGCGGCCCACAGCGCGGGCTCGGAGGTCTCGGCGGCCCACGGTCCCGCCGGAGCGACCTCGGGCTCCGGGACCGGCCGAGGGGCCACGAGCGCACCCGGCAGGACCGGCGGCTCCTCCCACGGCTCGAGGGTGGGGATGAGCAGGGCGCCCGGGGCCAGGACGATCTCGGGGCGCACGATCTCGGGGCGCACGACCGCGAGGCCCGGGGCGACCTCGGCGGGTGGTACCACGTCGCCCTCGGCGTGCGGGGCGACATCGGCGCTGACACCGTCGACGACCCGGGCCACGACGACGCCCGGCGCCTCCTGGGCCGCTGCCGCGAGGCGCGCCGCGCGTCGACCGGTCGGCACGGCGGTCAGGCCGGTCGTGGGCTCGGGGGGCGGAGGCGGGGGCGGGGGCGGGGGGCCGACGGGGCGCACGGGTGGCGTCGCCAGAGCCGCGGCAGCGAGGCGTGCGGCCCGCCGACCGGTGGGCACGGCGGTGGACGCAGCGGTCGGTCCGGCGGTCGGTCCGGTGGTCACATCGTGCGCCGCCGCGCCCTGGTGCGGCACGCAGTCCAGGTCTCTCGCGGAGGAGGCCACGTGCCGGTGGCCCTCATCGGCGCTGGGTACGCCCGTGTGCCGGGGGACCTCGACGTCAGCGTGCGGCGGGGTCTCGGGCTCGACGGGCGCCGCGCCGTCGGGGTACCAGACGGCGCCGCCGGCGGGGACCGGGACGAGCGCCGGCAGGCCGCTCGCCACGAACGCGGGCATGCTCGACGGCACAGCGGCGGGTTCTGGCTCCGGCGCCGCGGCCGGCAGGGGGGCCGTGTCCTCGGTCCACGCCTCGCCGTCGAACCAGCGCATGAGGTACGGCTCGGTCTCGTCGGGGTACCAGCCGGCATCTGGGGTGCTCACCCCGTGTTCGTCGGCACGCGGGCACCCGGACTTGACAGTCCGCTCAAAGTGGCCGAAGTCGGGTCACAGCCACCCGAACGGGGCATCGGCCGTCCACAGCCCACGCGCACCTCGGTCGGCGCCGTCGGAGGGGTGTGGCACGGTGCACCGGTGCCCCTCGTCCGCCCCGCGCCGCGCCCGCCGGTCGTCCGCCGGCCCGCGCGCCCACGCTCCCTCGGCCGCACCCTGCGCCGCGCCGCGCCGCGGGCGGTCGTGCTCGTGGCCCTCGCCGTCGCCGCCGCCGTGCTCGTGCCGCGGTGGACGGGTACGGGCGACGCCGTGCGGTACGTCGTGCCCGCCGCCGAGGTGGTCGCCGCGCGGTCCGCCCTGGCGGGGCTCCCCGTGCGCGGCCGAGCGCCGATGACGGGGTACGACCGGAGCCTCTTCGGCGAGGCGTGGGCCGACGTCGACCACAACGGCTGCGACACCCGCAACGACGTCCTGGCCCGCGACCTCACCGGCATCGAGACCGACCCCGACACCGCGTCCTGCCTGGTGCTCAGCGGGACCCTCACGGACCCCTACAGCGGCCGGGTGGTCTCGTTCGAGCGCGGCGAGGACAGCGCCGACGTGCAGATCGACCACGTCGTCGCGCTCGCCGACGCGTGGCAGAAGGGCGCGCAGCAGTGGACGGCCGGGCGGCGCGAGGAGTTCGCCAACGACCCGGCCAACCTGCTGGCGGTCGAAGGGCGGGTCAACCAGGACAAGGGCGCCGGCGACGCCGCCACCTGGCTGCCGCCGAGCAGGGGCTACCGCTGCGCCTACGCCATCCGCCAGGTCCTCGTGAAGGCCGAGTACGGGCTGTGGGTCACGCAGGCCGAGCACGACGCGCTGGCGCGCTGGCTGGGCAGGTGCACGGCGGCACAGGAGGGCTCTGGTTGAGCCGCGACGTCACAGGCCGGTGACCCGGCGCACGAGGTCGCGCACCTGCTCCGCCGTCATGACCGAGCGCTCCCGCTCGACGTAGAGCCACGTCAGCTCGTCCTCGATCTCGCCGTCGGCCTGCTCGACGAGGAACGTCTGCGCCGCGCCAGGGGCGGCCTGCCGGGGGGTGAGGCGCCACGTCACGGGGTAGCCACGCAGCGGGTGCATGCCGTGCAGCACCGCGGACGACGTGTCGTCGACCGGGCGGAGGTGCCGCCGGGTAGGTGCGGAGCTCATGGGTGCCTCGCGGTGAGGGGTGCGGTGCTGGTCGATCCACCCATCGGCCGTCGGTCGCGCGAGTTGAACCGATCCGCGCCACTCAGCGCCGCAGGGCGCTCCGCCCGATCCACCACATCGCCGCCCCGGCGAGCGCCGTCAGCGCACCGGAGAGCAGGAGGCTGGACCGTGCACCGATGAGCCCGACGACGGCGGCCCCCACCGCCAGACCCGCGAGGTTGCCGGCCTGCACGACGGCGTGGATCGCCGCGAAGACGCGGCCGCGCTCGGCATCGGGCGTGCGCTCGCGCACCAGCGCCGTCAGCGCGACCCGCTGGACGGAGCCCGCCGCACCGCCGATCAGCCACCCGATCCCCACCGCGACGAGCGAGACCACGGCCCCGGCGAGGGCGAGGGCCGCCCCCATGACGACGCACGCCCAGACGAGCGCGACGAACTGCGCGCGTTCGTGGCCGAGCCTGCCCGCGTACCAGCCGGCCACCACGCCCGCCGCCGGCCACAGGGCCGTGACGAGCCCGTACGCCGCCGGGCCCGCGCCGATGTCCTCCAGGACGAAGAAGACCTCCGCGACGTTGACGATGACCGTCGCCAGCACCGCAGCGCCCAGACCGAGCACCGTGACGAGCAGCAGCCGGTCGCGGCGCAGCCGGTCGAAGCCCACCCACAGCCCGATCTCGGCCTCGTGCGCCTGCGGGACGCGCTGGGTGCGCAGGGCCGTCACGGCCACGGCCATGACGACGTAGGTCACGGCGTCGACGAGCAGCGCGGTGCGCACCGATGTCGCCTCGACGAGCACCCCGGCGAGCGCGAAGCCGACGAGGAAGCCCGCCTGCTGGATCGCGGAGTACCACCCGTAGGCCCGCGTGGCCCCGTCCTCGCCGGTCACGCGTGGCAGCAGGGACGCGACCGTGGGGCTCACCACCGCCGAGCCGACGCCGACGAGGGCGAGCGCGCCCACGAGCACCAGCTGGCGTCCGTCTGCCAGCCCGCCGAACGCCGCGACGAGCACCCCGGCGGCCTGGAGGAGGATCGCGACGATCAGCAGCTCGCGGTTGCGCACGCGGTCCACGAGGTGCCCGACGGCCGGGGCCAGCAGCACGAACGGGACCAGCTCCGCCGCCATCACCGCGGCGATCCAGCCGGCCCCCGCCGGTCGGAGGTGGATGGTCACGGCGAGCAGCGTCAGCGAGGCGCCGATGGTCGAGACGGCCGTCCCGCCGAGCAGCAGCGGCAGGTCGTGGCGCGCCGCCGGGGCCCTCGCGCCGGCGAGGAGGGGGAGCCGCACCATGCCCGCCACGCTAGCGGGCGGGCCGACCCCGGCGGTCCCCGCCCGGCGGGCCGCGCTGCCGACACCTCCCGCCCCGGCGAAACGCCCGGTTCGTTGCACTTCTGGGCTCCCGCGCGGTACCAATGCAGCGCGGGGCGCGCAGGTCAGCGGGCCCAGGACCGAGAGGTGGCACCCATGGGCATCGAGGACATGGTCGAGAAGGCCAAGGACGCGCTGAGCGACAACCCCGACCTGCTGGACAAGGCGGCCGACGCCATCAAGTCGCGCACCGACGACTCGGTCGACGAGAAGATCGACATGGCGGTCGACAAGGCCAAGGACTTCCTCGGCGGCGACAAGGCCTGAGCACGACCGTCCCGGCCCACCCCTCGGCGGGCCGGGACGTGCCGGCCGGGCGTGGGCCCGGGCCGCGCCCGCCGGCGTCAGGCCGTGGCGAAGGCCGCCAGTCCCAGCTGCACCGCTCGGTCGAAGAGCAGCTCGCGGTCCGCGGCAGCGAGCGACTCCTCGCGGAACAGCAGGTCCGAGATCGTGCAGATCGTCAAGGCCTCGCCGCCCTCCGCGTCGGCCGCTGCGTACAGCGCCGCAGCCTCCATCTCCACCGCGAGCGTGCCGTGCGCGACGAGCTTGTCGTTGGTGGCCGGGCGGTCGGCGTAGAACGTGTCGGAGGAGAAGACCGGACCCACGTACACCGCACCGGTGCGCGCCCGGCGGCGGCGCCGCGCCGTCGTCGTCGGCGGCTCGGACTTGGGCTTGCCCGGGGTCACGCCACCGGCGGCCGCGGCGGCGGCCAGCAGGGCGAAGCTCGGCGCGTGGCTGTAGTGGACGCCCGGGATGCGGCCCGCGGACATCGCGGAGTCCGTGTGGGCGGCGTTGGCGATGACGACGTCGCCGACGTTGAGGTGCGGGGCCATCCCACCCGCCGTGCCGATCCGGATGATCCGCTCGACGCCGAGGAAGCGGAACAGCTCCGTGGCGTAGATCGACATCGACGGCATGCCCATCCCCGAGGCGAGCACCGAGACCGGCCGGCCCTCGAACGTGCCCGTGTAGCCGAGGATCCCGCGCACCTCGGTGACGAGGGTCGCGTCCTGGAGCACGGTCTCGGCGATGCGCATCGCGCGCCGGGGGTCGCCCGGCATGAGGACGTCGGGGGCGAAGTCGCCCGGCTCGGCGGAGATGTGCGGGGTGGCCATGCGCCGACCCTAGCCCGCGGTGCGCCGGACGCGCCCGGCGGGCCGCGCGGTCGTTGGTGCGGTCATCCGGTGGTGCGCAGGGCGTCGAGCACCACGTCCGTCCCGACCGCGACGATGTGCACCCCGTCGGCCGCCACGCCCACCTCGGTGAGCTCGATCCCGTCCGGCAGCGACTCCACCGGCACCGACAGGCCCGTGAGCTGGTCGGCCAGCGCCCCCGGCAGGTCCTCGACGTCCAGCTGCGCCCCGCCGAGGCTCAGCGAGACGACGTCGACCGTGATCGCCCGGCCCGCCGCGTGCGGCTCCAGGGCGACGTCGACGGGTATCCCGAGCAGCAGGAGCGTCGCGACCAGGTGCCCGTCGTCGATCGACAGCTCGGCGTCCAGGCCGAGCACGGCCTGCAGGGCGGCCGGCTGCAGCGACGCGGTCAGGGTGGCGCGCTCCGCCGTGGTCGGTCGTGCCGTGGAGACCCCGTCGAGCTGCACGACGACGTCCTCGAGCTCCAGGCCGTCGAGCGTGGCCTCGGGGGCCGTCACCTCCACGTCGTCGAGGCGGCCGGCGAGCACCTGCAGGAGGAAGGGCGTTCCCCCGATGCTCACCGTGGGGTCGGTGCCCGGCAGCTCCGCCATGACGGTCCGCGCCAGGCTCGCCTCGGTGCGCGTGCGCATGGCACCGTCGGCCACCACGGCCCCCACCACGACCACGCCGACGACCACCAGTCCCGCTGCCACCCCGCGCACGCCCATCCGGCGACCCTAGGCACCCGCGGGTCGCCGCGCACATCCGCGGACGGGCATGGTGCGGCGGCGTCCGCGGGCCTAGCCTGGAGGGATCCTCGAGGACGAGGTCCGCCATGGTCCTGCCGTTGGTGCTGCTGCTGCTCCTCGCGGCCTGCACGGCGCTCGCCGTGTGGTCGCGGCGTCGGGCGCGCCCTGCGGACGCGGACCGCCTCCGGCAGGACGACCCCAGCCGCCACCGTGAGCGCCGGCGGAGGCTCGAGCCCTGGCGCCGGCTGCGTCGGCGGCCACCCGAGCCGGACCCGTTCGCGATGCTCACCGTCCAGGAGCAGCTGAGCCGGCTCGCCGCGCACATCCGGGCGCTCGACGCGGACCCCAAGGTCTGGGCGCGCGGCCGCCGGATGATCGCGGCGCAGACGGCCTACGACGCGGTGCTCGCCGAGGCGTGCCGCATGGCCGGGGTGGACCTCGACGCCGGCCCGATGCCGCTGCCCCTGGACGAGCCGGAGCGGTTCCGCGAGGAGATCGAGCTCGCCGAGCGGGGCTGGTCCTGGTAGGCCGCACCTCGATGGCAGGTCCGCGCGGTCAGGCGCGCACCGTCAGGGTGCTGCTGCCGTCGCCGCGGCGCCGGACCTCGATCCGCTCGGCGATCGCCTGCTTGAGCGCGTCCACGTGCGAGACCACCGCGACCACGCGGCCACCGTCGCGCAACCGCCCCAGCTCGGCGAGCACCACCTCGAGGGTCTCGGCGTCCAGCGAGCCGAACCCCTCGTCGACCACGAGCGTGCCGAGGTCGATCCCGCCCGCCTCCGCCGTGACGACGTCGGCCAGGCCGAGCGCGAGGCACAGCGAGACGTAGAACGTCTCACCACCGGACAGGGTCCGCGGGTCCCGCGGGGTCTCGGTGAGGTGGTCGACGACCTTCATCGCCAGGCCCGTGCGCCGCGTGCGCACGTCCTCGCGCTCGGTGGAGTGCACCAGCTCGTAGCGACCGTCGGACATCGTCAGCAGCCGCACGTTGGCCGCGGCGACCACGTCGCCGAACCGTCGGCCCAGCACGTAGGTGGCCAGGGTCAGCTGTCTGGTGTTGTCGCTGCTGCCGGCCGCCGCGAGGTTGGCCATCCGGATGACGGGACCGGCAGCCCCGACGGCGTCGACGAACCCGACCACCGCGCGCTCCACCTCGACCAGCGCGCCGGTCGCGGAGGCTGCTCGCTGCCCGGTCCGTGCGGCCTCGGCCGCCGCGCGGCTCGCCTGCTCTGTCGCCACCTCGTGGGCCGCCCGGACGCCGGGCAGGTCGAGGTCGGCGAGCTCGAGGTCGCCGACGGCCGCGACCGACGGCTCGTCCAGGCCGGCCCGCACGCGCGCCAGGGTCGCCTCGCGCGCGGCGAGCGCCCGTTCGAGATCAGCCAGCGCCGCGGGCTCCAGGTGCGCGGCGCGCGCCGCGGTGGCGCCGTCGAACCCCTGCTCGACGAGGGTGCGCTCCGCCTCGGCGCGCCGCAGCAGCGCCTGCGCACCGGCGTCGGCGTGCGTGCGCAGGGCGACGGCCCAGTCGCCGACCCGTCTGGCGTGCTCGTCGAGTGCAGCCGCGCGCTCGCGCACCGAGGCGGCCCCGGCCCGGCCGGCAAGAACCTCGGCCTCGTCCGTGTCGAGCTGGGCCGCCGCCGCGGCCGAGCCGGCACGCTGCGCTGCGAGGTTCGCCGCGAGCGCGGCCAGGTGCTGGTCGGCCTCGACCGCGGCGGCGTCGAACCGGACGAGCGCCTGATCCAGCTCGGCGAGGCGCGTGACGGCGGCCCGCGCGGCGACGACGTCCGCCTCGGCGTCGGCGAGCGACGCCCGCGCGGCGGCCTCGTCCTGCTCGCCGGCCGCCGCCGCACGCTGGTCGAGCCGCTCGCGCAGGCCCCGCAGCTCGGCCGCCACCGCGGTCAGCGCGGCCGTGGTGCCCGCCCGCCGCCGCTCGGCCTCCTCCACGTCCTGGGTGCCGACGTGCGCCGGGTCCAGTGCCGCCGGCGCCGGGTGCTCGACCCCGCCGCACACCACGCACGGCAGCCCGGGCTCCAGCCCTGCGGCGAGCTCGCCGGCCATCCCCGCGATCCGGGCCGCCGCCACCCTTGCCGCGTGCGCCACGGACTCCTGTGCCGCGGTGGCCGCCACGGCGGTCGCCGCCTCTGCCGCCCCGACCTCGACCCGCAGCCGTGCGACGTCGACCACCGCCGCGAGCCGGGCCGCAGCAGCAGCCACCCGCTGCTCCGCGGCCGCCGGCCCGCTCGCCAGGACTGCGACGGTCGACCGGTCCTCGACGAGCGCCGCCCGCTGCGCCGGCCGCTCGGCCTGCCGCTCGGTCAGTCGCTCGACCTCGGCGGACCGCTGCTCGACGGCGTGTGCGGCCGCGGCGGCCTCCCGGTGGCGCGCCGGCAGACCCTGCTCCAGCGCGAGCAGCCGGACGAGCGTGGCGCGCGTCGCGGTGCACCGCTCCTGCTCGGCCACGAGCGCAGCCAGCTGGGCCGTGGCCGGTGTCCCGGCGTCGACGAGCTCCCCCACCTCGGGGGCCGCGAGCGAGCGCGCCCGGTCCACGGCCCCGGCCGCCCGCTCCGCGGTCTGCTCGGCCAGCTCGGCGCCGAGCACGAGCGGCAGCACCACCCGCGCCCGCAGGGCTGCCTCGCGGTGCACGACCCCCTGGGCGTGCTGCGCGGCACGGGTGTCGAGGTCGGCGAGCTCTGCGCGCAGGGCGTCGCGCCGCTCGACGGCGTCCGCCCGGGTGCGGGCGTCCTGCCACGCCGCGCCGCGCTCGGCTGCGACGGCCCGTGCCGCGGCGGCCTCGCGCTCGGCGGTCCCCGCCACCCCGGCCAGCTCGGCCGTCACAGCCCTGACCAGGGCGAGCAGGTCGTCGGTCCGGGGGACCGCGGCCGCATCGCGCACGCCGTCGGCGGTCACGGGCGCGGCCGGGGCGACGCCGGCACCGTCGGCTGCCGGGCCGTCGGCTGCCGCGCCGTCGGCCATCGCGTCGTCGGACGTCGCGCCGTCAGCAACCACCTCGCCGGCCACCACCGCGACCAGCCCGGCCGCGCCGATGAACCCGGCCGCGGCCCGGCCCACGCCGGCCCGGGCGTCGTCGACCGATCGGCCCACCTCGGCCCGCATGGCCTCGAGCCGCTTCTGCACCTGCTCGTAGACCTCGGTGCCGAACACGCGCTGGAGCAGACCGCGGCGCGCCTCCGGGTCCGCCCGCAGGAAGCTCGCGAACTCCCCCTGCGGGAGCACCACGGTCTGCACGAACTGGCTGCGGTCCAGCCCGATGGCGCGCTGCAGCTCGAGGCCGGCCTCGTCCATCCGGGACGTGAGCAGCTCGCCGTCGTCCGGCGCGTCCGGGCTGGTCAGCCGCCACAGCCGCACGGTCGCCTGCTGGAGCGTGGTGCCGCTGCCGCGCTGCTTGGGCCGTGCGTACGCCGGGGTGCGGCGCACGCGGTAGATCCCTGCACCGGTCTCGAGCACGAGATCGACGTAGGTCTCGTCGTTCGGGGCGGCACGCGACGAGCGCAGCCGGTCCTCGCTGGCCTCGCGCGCCGCGACCTTGCCGTACAGCGCGAAGACGACGGCGTCGATGATCGTCGACTTGCCGGCGCCCGTGGGCCCCTCGAGCAGGAAGATCCCCGACGCGCCCAGCGCGGCGAAGTCGATGGTGTGCTCGCCGGCGAACGGGCCGACCGCCTGGAAGGTCATCCGGTGCAGGTACATCAGCGGCTCCGGGCGGCGGCCAGCACGTGCTCGTAGGCGCGGCGCAGCACGGCGCGCTCCTCCGCGGTCGGCGCCGCCCCCGTGACGTGCTCGACGAACTCGTCGGCCACCTCGAGCGGGTCCCGCGCCGCCGTGACGGCCGCCGTGACCCGGCCCTGCGCCGCACCGGCCGGCCGGTGCTCGACGACCAGCGCGTGCGGGAAGCGCTCGCGCACCCGC
>Ga0073905_10000285_pt1 | contig 22744 bp, 19 predicted proteins | sample KloWWTupernatant_FD_65482 | JGI IMG/M metagenome (GOLD analysis project Ga0073905, IMG submission 65482) | Active sludge microbial communities from Klosterneuburg, Austria, studying microevolution and ecology of nitrifiers - Klosterneuburg... | ecosystem: Engineered > WWTP > Aerobic digester >... | reverse complement strand
GGCGACGCCGAGGTCCCGCAGCCTGGTGCGCATCTCGCCCGCGGCGCGGGCTGTGAACGTCACCGCCAGCACGCTCGTGGCGGGGTACGTGCCCGTGCGAACCCCGTAGGCGATCCGGTGCGTGATGGCGCGCGTCTTGCCCGTCCCCGCGCCGGCGAGCACGCAGACGGGCCCGGTGAGCGCCAGCGCCACCTCGCGCTGGTCCGGGTCGAGGGCCTGGAGGAGCTGGTCGGCGGACATCGCCGCCAGTCTCGCAGCAACGGCCGACACCCGTCGGCCGCCCGGCCTGCCCGGCTCATGCCGTGGGGACCGGGGCGACCGGGGCGACCGGGGCCGAACCCAGCGGCCCGCCGAACCACTCCTCGATGAGCGCGCGCGCCACCGACGTGCGCATGGGCAGCAGCACCTCGCCAGACGCCACGTCGGACGCGAGCTCCGCGCGCGTGAACCAGCGCGCCTCGGTGACCTCGACGCCGTCGACCGTGATCGGGGTGGACGTCGCCCGCGCCACGAAGGCGAGCATGAGCGACGCGGGGAACGGCCACGGCTGGCTGCCGCGGTAGACGACGTCGCCGACGCCCACGCCGACCTCCTCCGCCACCTCGCGGCGCACCGCGGACTCGACGCTCTCCCCCGGCTCGACGTACCCGGCCAGCGTCGAGAACCGGCGCTCGGGCCAGTGCGCGGCGTGGCCCAGCAGCAGGCGGTCGTCGTCGTCGAGCACCGCCATGATCACGGCGGGGTCGGTGCGCGGGTAGTGGTCCGACCCGTCGACGGTGCACACCCGCGTCCAGCCCGCCTGGGCCGGGACGGTCGCCGCGCCGCACCGTGCGCACCGCGGGTGCCGCTCGTGCCAGGCGGCGAGCCCGACGGCGGTCGCGGCGAGCCCCGCGTCGCGGTCCGTGAGGCGGTGGCCCACGTCGCGCAGGCTCGACCACTGCGGCCCGGTGGCGCCGGTCGGGTCGCCCCAGGCGGGGTCGAGCGCCGTCGGGTCCACGCCCGCGAGCACGGGACCCGCCGCCGCCAGCACCGCCGCCTCGAGGACCACGACGTCGTCGACGGCCAGGGCCAGGAACGCGGCGCCGTCGGGCGACTCCCCGAGGAAAAGGATCAGCGCGTCGGGCGCAGCGCGCGTGCCGGGTGCGGTCGTGCCGGGTGCGGGGGGCTCCGGCGCGGCGGCGTCTGCGGTGGCCGCGACCGGGCCCAGGCCCGGCAGGCCCTCGGGCGCACGCAGGTCGAGCCGGACGCCGTCGTCGTCCGTGCGGGTGGCGAGCAGGCCGCCCGCGAGCAGCAGCACGCGGGTACCCGGGTGCTGCCATGCGGCGGCGATGGCCTCCGGGCCGCGGCGGTGCGCGGCGCGGTCGACGGCGGCACGGGCGAGGGGCAGGCGGGTCCAGTCCACCCCGACACCGTAGGTCCAGCCGCGAGCGGGATGCGGACACGCCCGGCGTGGGACGCGCCCCACGCGGCACGGGCGCCTACCGTGATCCCGTGCCCCGGTCCCCGCTCGCCCTCGCCGCTCTCGCGACGGTCGCCGTCCCCGGCCTGGATGCGTTCGACGTGCGTCGCTCCGCGCACCCGGGTCCCGGCATCGACGCTGCCGTCGTCCTCGACGCCGAGGGCGGCCGCTGGGTGGTCCGCGCCCCGCAGGACTCGACGGCCGGGGCTGCACTGGAGGCCGAGGTCGCCCTGCTCGAGGGGCTCGTCGGCCACGTGGACGCCGGACGGCTGCCGTTCGACGTGCCGCGGCCGGAGGGATTCGTGCCGCTGCCCGAGGGCGGGCGCGTGGTGGTCCACCGCCAGCTCGGCGGCCGCCCGCTGCGCCTGGAGCTGCTCGGCCCCGGGCCTGGCCTTGCCGCCGCGCTGGGCCGCGCGATCGCCGCGCTGCACGAGCTGCCCGCCTCGATGATCGAGGACGCGGGGCTGCCGGTCTACGAGGCCGAGGCCTACCGCAGACGACGGCTGTCCGAGGTCGACGAGGCCGCGCGCACCGGGCTGGTGCCCGCGGCCCTGCTGCGGCGCTGGGAGCGCGCGCTCGAGGACGTCGCCCTGTGGCGGTTCCGGCCCACCGTGGTGCACGGTGACCTGTCGGCGGAGCACGTGCTGTGCTCGGCCGACGAGCCGGTGGCGCTGCTCGGCTGGTCCGAGGCCAAGGTGGCCGACCCCGCGGACGACCTTGCGTGGCTGCTCGTCGCCGCCCCCGAGGAGGCGGTGGACCCGATCCTCGAGGCGTACCACCTGCGCCGCACCGAGATGCGCGACCAGCACCTCGCCTCGCGCGCGCTGCTGGCCGGGGAGCTCGCGGTGGCCCGCTGGCTGCTGCACGGCGTGCGGATCGGGGACCCGGCGATCGTCGACGACGCAGCCGGCATGCTGCGCGAGCTCGAGGAGCACCTGGGGGTGGCGGAGCCCGAGGCGTCGTACGCCGCGGACGGCCGGGATGGGTTCGAGGAGGCCGCGGCCGAGGACGAGGCGCCCGACGAGGGCGAGGGTGAGGACGGCGCGCCCGACGGCGGTGCGGACGGGTTCGACGAGGCGGGCTGGGACGAGGAGCCCGCCCCAGCCGGTTCGGCCGTCTCCGAGGCCCCCGAGGAGCCAGAGGGCTCCGAGGGCTCCGAGGGCTCCAAGGGCTCCAAGGAGCCAGCGGTCTCGGACGGCTCCGACGGCTCCGACGGCTCCGACGATCTCGGGGACTCCGGGGACACGGAGGACGACGCCCCTGCGGAGGACGCGGCGCCGGACCAGCGGCCCGCCCCCGGCACCGAAGGACTCGACGGCTTCACCGAGGACGAGCAGGGGCGCTGACCGGCCGGCTACCGGCTGTCGCGCCTGGCCTGCCGCTTCGCGCCCGCGGCCTGGGACGAGGCGTCCCGCTTCGTCCCGCCCGTGGTCTTCTTGTGCGTGCGCGCCAGCCCCGCGTCGGCGGCGTCCGGCTCACCGGGCGACCCGCTGTCGGGGCCGGTGGACCGGTTGGCCTGCGCTGCGGCGAGCCGCTGCTCCTTGAGCTCCTGCGCCGACTGCCGCGCCACCACCTCGAGCCGGGCGCTCACCCGGGCGAGCACCTCCTCGAACACCTCTGCCTTCTGGGCGGCGCGGGTGTTCTTCGGCCGCGACTTCCCGCGGCCGCCGTGCTCCTGCACCCCGGCACTGGCACGGCGGCGGTAGTTCTTCTGGTGCTTGGTGCGGGCGCGTCGCACGCGCGAGTGCAGCGAGATCAGCTCGTCCTCGTCGAGGACATCCATCCGGGCCGGTTCCGTCTCGCGGACGAGGTCGCGCTCCTGGTCGTTGAGCACGCTGAGCAGCTGTTCCACGGATTCTCCTGTTGAATCTCATGACGGGGCGTCCTTGCCGTCTCGACCCTATCCCTGGCGGCACCTCGCCGCTCGGCCCGCATCCACGCCCGGGAAGAGGCACCTCATGGCTTCGACACCGTCCGCGCCGCAGCCCGTCAGCGGGCGGGGCCGGGAGCGGCGCGCCCTCGTCGGGTCGATCCTGGCCGCCGCCGTCCTGGGCGTCCTCGCGCTCGGCTGGGGCATCGCGGCGCAGTCCCGCGTGCTGCTCTTCGACGGGGTGTTCATCCTGCTCGGCATCGTGCTGTCCGGCCTCTCTCTCATGGCCGCGCGGACGGCCGACTCCGCGCCCTCCGCGCGGTTCCCGTTCGGCAAGCAGGCCGTGACGCCGCTCGCCATCGCGATCCAGGGCGCCGCGCTGCTCGGCACGCTCGTCTACGCCGCCGCCGACGCCGTCGCGATCATCGTGGCCGGCGGGTCCGACGTCGCCGCCGGGACGGTCGCGCTCTACGGGCTGATCTCGCTGGCATGCTCCTACGGCGTGAGCCGGTGGCTCACGCACCGTGCGCCGGCCTCGGAGCTCGTCGCCGCGGAGGTGGCGCAGTGGCGCGCCGGCGCCCTGCTCAGCGCGGTGTACACGCTGGGCGCCGCCCTGGCGCTCGTGCTGGGCCGGTGGGCCCCCGAGGAGGCCCTGCGCTACCTCGACCCCGTGCTGGTGCTCGTGGCCTGCGGCCTGCTCGTGGCGATCCCGCTGCGACTGCTCCACGGCGCTGGGCTCGAGCTCCTCGAGGCAGCGCCCCCGCCAGACGTCGCGGCTGCCCTCGACGCCGCCATCCTCGAGGTGCGGGCGGAGTTCGGACTCGCCGACCCGTTCGTGCGTGCCACCAAGCTCGGCGAGCGCGTGTACGTCGAGGTGGACTTCGTCGTGCCGGCCGGGGCCTGGGACGTGTCCGGTGAGGATCGCGTACGGCGCGCCCTCATCGACCGGCTCGAGGTGCTCGGGTACGAGCTGTGGGCCAACGTCGAGCTGACCACGGATGTCGCGCTGGCCCGGTAGGCCTACGGTCCGGCGAGCGCCGCCTCGATCTGGGCCAGGTCCAGCTCCGGCGGGCTGACCGTCTCGCCGGTGGCGACGTAGAAGAACGCCGCGCGCACCCGCTCGAGCGGCAGCCCGGTCCACCGCGACCAGGCGACCCGGTACACCGCGAGCTGGAGTGCGCGGGTGCGCCGGGTCGCCGGGTCGGTGGGTGGGCGTCCGGTCTTCCAGTCCACCACCACGACACCGCCGTCCGGCTCGGCGAAGACCGCGTCGATCCGCGAGCGGATGACCACGCCGCCCACCGGGGTCTCGACGTCCACCTCGACCGCGATCGGGGTGCGCCCGGCCCACGGCGAGGCGAGGAAGCGATCGCGCAGCGCGGCGAGGTCGACGTCCGCCGCCACGGCGTCGTCGTCCGCGCCCGGCAGCGCGTCGACCTCCACCAGGGACGCCGCGCCGAAGTACCGCTCGACCCACGCGTGGAAGGCCGTGCCGCGCCGCGCCACCGTCGAGGGCGCGAGCGGCACAGGGCGGCGCAGCGCGAGGGCGAACCCCTCGCGGTCGTCCGCGAGCCGGACCACGGCGGACGTCGACAGGTGGGCCGGCACCGGCACGGTCGTGCGTTCGGCGCTGCCGCGACGCCGCTCGTCGAGCAGCAGCTCCGTGACCTCGGCGAGGGTCGAGCCCGCCACCGCCGGTGTCGCCCGGACCTCGCTCGGCGTGGGCATGCCGGCCATGGTCCCGGCGGCGCCACGACCGGTGGTCCCGGCGTCGCCGGCGCCTGGGCTCACCGCGGCGCGGACCGCGGCGGCCGCCCGGGCCAGCCGTGCATGACGCGCCTCGCCGAGCGGGTGCACCGGCGGCCAGACCGGTGCCTCGACGTCCGCCTGCTCCGGCCGCTCGTCACCGGGCTCGGGGACCCAGCCGAGCTCCTCGGCGACCTCGTGGACATCGGTGAGGAAGACCGACGGCGGGTACGGCTTGACCCGCTCGTTCCACCACGAGCCGCTGAGCAGCAGGTGGTGGCGGGCGCGGGTGAGCGCGACGTAGGCCAGGCGGCGCTCCTCGCCGAGGTGGTGGGCGTCGACAGCTGCCAGGTAGTCGGCCAGCCGCGTGACGAGCTCCGCCCGCTGGACCGTGCCGACGAGGTCGACGTCGGGCAACGAGTCACGGTCACCGCGCAGGCGGGTGGGCAGCGCGCCGTGGTCCTTGACCCAGCCGCGCGGCGATGCCGACGTCGGGAAGGTCCCCCGGACCATCCCCGGCACCGCGACGACGTCCCACTCGAGCCCCTTGGCCGCGTGCACCGTGAGGATCTGGACGGCCGACGGGTCCACCTCGCCCACCGGCGCCTCGAGGCCGCGCTCCTCGACCGCTGCGGCGTCGAGCCAGGCCAGGAACGCCCCGAGGGTTCCGCCCTCGTCGGCGTCGAAGGCCGCGGCGACCGCACGAAAGGCGTCCAGGTGCGCTCGTGCCGTGGCCGGGGCCGCCGGCCCGACGGCGACCTCGACGTCGAGACCGAGCAGCCGCTCGGCCTGGGCGACGACGTCGACCACCGGAAGGAACGTGTGGGCCCGCAGGGTGCGCAGCACGGCGGCAAGGTCCCCGAGCCGGCGGTGACCGGCCTCGGACAGGCCCCGGTCGTTGCGGCTGCGCCACTGCAGGGCGGGCAGCGCGTCCAGGGCGTCGACGATGCTGCGCTCGTCGACGACGTCCGCCTCGAGCGAGTCTGCGCCGGGCGCGGGGCGCGGTGGACCGCCCGGTGCGCCGGGCCGCCGGGCCGGGCCGGAGTGCTCGGCCGACCAGTCGGCGAGCGCGTGGAGATCGGCCAGGCCGAGCCGCGCGCGCGGCCCGGTGAGCAGGCGCATGAGCGCGTCCCCGCGGGACGGGTCGTGCGTGGCCTGCAGCGCGGCCACGAGGTCGACCACCTCCGGGGTGCTGAGCAGGCCACCCAGGCCGACCACCTCGACCGGGAGCCCCGCCTCGAGCAGCGCGTGCTCGAGCATCGGGACCTGCGACCGCTTGCGGCACAGCACCGCTGCCGTGACGGGCGCGCCCGCCCCCCGCTGGTCGGCGAGCGCCGTGCGCCGCTGGGCGACGAACTGCGCGACGGCCCGCGCCTCGTCGGCGTCGGTGTCGAGGTAGGCGGCGAGCACCTCGCCGCGGCCCGCCGCCGGGCCCGGCCGGAGCACGGGCAGGGCGATCCCTGCGGCCCCCTCGGCCGCCCGGAGGGGCGCGGCCAGCAGGTTCGCTGCCTCGAGCACCGCCGCGTCGTTGCGCCAGGACGTGGACAGTGCCAGGCATGCGGCGGGCACCGTGGTGCGGGCACCGCCGTCGTGCGCGTCACCGCCGTCGTGCGCGTCACCGCCGTCGTGCGCGCTGCCGCCCGTGGCGACCGGGTCCCGCACCACGCGGGGGAAGTCCTCGACGAACCGGGCCAGGCCCCCGGCGCTCGCTCCGCGCCAGCCGTAGATCGACTGGTGCGGGTCCCCGACAGCGGTGACCGGGTGGCCGACGCCCGGCCCGGCGTCCCGGCCGTACAGGCTGCGCAGCAGCACGAGCTGCGCCACCGAGGTGTCCTGGTACTCGTCGAGGAGAACGACGTCGAACCGTGCGCGCTCGGCGGCGCCGACCTCGGGGGCCTCGCGCGCCAGCCGCGCGGCGAGGGCCACCTGGTCGCCGAAGTCGAGCACGTCCCGCTCCCGCTTGCGCGCTGTGAAGGCCTCGACGAGGTCGACCAGGCGGGCGCGCAGCGCCGCGGACGATGCCACGTCGCGCAGCAGCCGGGCATCGGCCGCGAGCACCCGGTCGACGAGCGGGGCCCGCGTCAGTGCGTCGACCAGCCGCTCGGCCTCGGCGCGCAGCTCCGCCGGCTCGACGAGGTGCTCGGCGAGCTGCCCGGCCAGGCTGAGCACCGCGTCGACGACGGTCGACGCCGCGCTGTCCACCTCGAGGTCGGCTGCCCAGTGCTCGACGACGTCGTGCGCCAGCTGCCACCGGCCCGCCTCCCCGAGCAGCCGCGCGGACGGCTCGAGACCGAGGCGCAGCGCGTGGTCGCCCACCAGCCCGGCGGCGTACGAGTTGTAGGTGGAGATGGTGGGTGCGCTGAACACCGAGGTGCGGACCGCGGGGTCCAGCCGCCCGCGCAGGCTGCGCAGCCGCGCGCGCACGCGGTCCGACAGCTCGCCGGCCGCCTTGCGCGTGAACGTCAGCCCGAGGATCCGGTCCGGCTCCACCAGGCCGTTGGCGATGAGGTAGACCACCCGGGCGGCCATGGTCTCCGTCTTGCCCGAGCCGGCCCCGGCCACGACGAGCAACGGCTCGAGCGGTGCCTCGATGATGGCCGCCTGCTCGTCGGTCGGCGCGTGCTGGCCGAGCAGATCAGCGATCTGCGCTGCGGTCCTCATCCGCCCACCACCCGCCCCTCGGACTGTGCCGGGCACGAGCGCCGCACCGGGCACACGCGGCACAGGGCGTTGCGCGAGGCCGCGACGGCCGATCGGCTGACCGTCTCGGCGACCTGCTCGACGAGCTCGCGCGCCCAGCCGGGCTCCGCGTCCTGCGACAGCGCGGGCTGAGGTCGGATCGCCGGCGTGGCCGCCCCGGTGCCGACGTAGACGAGGCCGGCGCCGGCGCACCGCGCGCCCGGGAGCACCTCGTCGAACCCGCCCGCCTCGACAGCGAGCTGGTAGGCGCCCAGCTGCGGGTGCCGCTGGGCGTCGGCCTTGGACACCGGGACGCGCCCCGTCTTGAGGTCGACCACGCGCAGGCCGGAGCGCCCGTGCTCGTCCGGCCCGGTGCGCTCGAGCCGGTCGACGGCGCCGCGCAGCACCACGCGGCCGAGCTGCACGCTGAACGGTCGTTCGACGGCCACGACCGGGTCCGCAGCTCCCAGGTACGCGCCGAGCTGGCGGACCATCGCGTCGGCCCGGCGTCGCTGCACCGCGCCGAGCCACCCGTCCCCGGCCCCGAGCTCGCCCCAGCGCGCGTCGAGCAGCGCCCCGAGCTCGGCGGCGGTGCCGCTCGGCAGCTCCGCGGCGATGGCGTGCACCAGCGTGCCGAGCGACTGCTCGCCCGAGTCCGCCGCCGTGCCGCCCGCCGTCTCGAGGGCCCAGCGCAGCGCGCACGTCGACGCGGACTCCAGCCGCGACGGCGACAGCGGGACCGGACCGTCCGGGGGCCACAGGGGAGCGTCGGTCGACAGGTCGCGGGCGCCGTACCACTCGTCCGGGTCGGCACCCGCCACGTCGTGCGCCGCGAGGCGGGCCAGGAGCGCCGCGGCGGGGTGGTCGGGCCGCGGGTCGGCCTCGAGCTCTGCGCGGCACTGGGCGACGACGGCGCGCAGGTCCAGCGCCGCCGGGACGGTGGTCAGCCGCGGGTCGGGACCGTCGGCCGGGCCGGGCTCGACGAGGTCGACGAGCGCGGAGGGCAGCCGGTCGACGTCCCGCACGGCGGTCACGACGAGCCGGGCTCTCGCTCGCGAGATGGCGACGGCGAACGTGCGGAGCTCGTCGTCGAGCACCGCCGTGCGCGCCTCGGCTGCCAGGACCGCCGGAGCGCCACCCCCGCGACCGCCCGCCCCGCCACGCGCCGGCCCGCCCGCACCGGGTGGACCGCCGGTGCCGCCCGTCGCGCGGCCCGCGAGCACCTCGACGAGGTGCTGGGCCCCGAGCACCGAGTCGCGCAGGCGCAGGTCCGGCCACGTGCCCTCCTGGACGCCCGCGACGACGACGAGGTCCCACTGCCGGCCCGCCGCGCCGGCCGCGGTGAGCAGGGCGACGGACTCGGCGGCGTCGCCGTGCGCGGCGAGGGTGTCGGCTGGCAGGTCCTGGGACTGCAGGTGCTCGAGGAACGCGGCCGCCGGCGCCTGGGGCATCCGGTCGACGAACTGCTCGGCGGCCGTGAACAGCGCCAGCACGGCGTCGAGGTCCCGGTCGGCGCGGGCACCGGCGGCGCCGCCGAGCAGCGCGGCCCGCTGCCACGGGACGGACAGCCCGCCGGCCGACCACAGCGCCCACAGCACGTCGAGCACCGTGGCGCCCGGCAGACCGTGCGCCGCGCGGCCGGCGGCGAGCACCTGTGCCAGGTGCACGACGCGCCGCGGCCCGGGGGGCAGGGTCGCGCCGCGCGCCGGGTCCGCCAGCACCTCGAGCAGCAGCGGGTCGCTCGACCGACCACCGCCGCCGGCGAGCTCCTCGTCGCGCAGGGCCCTGCGCAGGCGTCGCACGCCCACGGCGTCGAGGCCGCCCAGCGGCGAGGTGAGCAGCACGGCGGCGTCATCGGCGCTGACCGCCTCGGGCGCCAGGACGGCGGCGAGCGCACCGAGCAGGGGCCGCACGGCGGGCTCGCCGCGCAGCGGCACCTCGCTGCCCAGCACCGACACCGGCACCTGGGCACCGACGAGCGCGCGCCGCAGCTCCGTGACCTGCGCACCCGAGCGCACGACGACGGCCATGGCGCTCCAGGCGAGGCCGTCGTGCAGGTGGGCGGCCCGCAGCCGGTAGGCGACGTAGGCGGCCTCCTGGGCCGGCGACCGCAGCAGCCGCACCTCCACGCCGCCGTCGAGGTCCGCGCCGCTCGCGGTCTGCGCCGCGCGGTGCGCCCGCCCCGGGCCCCGGATCTCCTCGGTGACCGCGCGCACCACGGCGCGCAGCGCCGGACCGTGCCGCCACACCGTGCCCAGCACGCGCTCGTCGGCACCGAAGGCCCCGAGCTCCGACCCGGCCGGCAGCGTCGCCCGGTCGACGAGCGCGGGGCTCGCGCCCCGGAACGTCTGCACCGCGGCATCCGGGTCGGCGAGCAGCACGAGACCTGCGCCGTCGTCCGCGAGCGCGTGCAGCAGCCGGGCCGTCGCTGCCGTCGCCTCCTGGTAGTCGTCCACCACCACCGCGCGCCAGCGCGGCCGCGGCGCTCCGGGCACCTCGGCCTCCCACGCGAGCAGCGCCTCGGTCGCCTCGTCGAGCACGACGGCAGGGTCGTACCGCGCCCCCGCGTCTGGCGTGCCGGAGCGCAGCCGCGTGACGTCGAGGTACTCGGCGTAGACCTCGGCAGCGGCCTCCCACTCGGGGCGCGCATGCCGCCGTCCGAGCGCCGCGAGGTCCGCGGGGCGCAGCCCTCGCTCCGCGGCGCGCATCAGCAGGTCGCGCAGCTCGTCGCGGAAGGCCCGCAGGCCGAGTGCCGCCCGGGGGACGCCCGCGGGCCACTCGACCGCCGCACCCTCCCCCGCCAGGTGCCCGGCGAGCAGGTCCGCCAGGACGAGGTCCTGCTCCGGGCCGCTGATGAGCGTGGGGGTCGGCTCACCGAGCAGTGCGGCGCGGGCCCGCAGCACGGAGAATGCCAGCGAGGCCGAGGTGCGCACGACGGGCTGGCCGGCGGTCCGGGCGAGGCGGCCGGACAGCTCGTCGCGCAGCCGCGCCGCCGCGCGCCGGCTGGGCGCGAGCAGCAGCACCTCGCCGTCGGTCCCGGCGTGCTCGGCCAGCCGGTCGACCACCGACGCCAGCGCCGTGAGCGACTTGCCGGTCCCCGGCGCCCCGCGCACCAGCAGCGCCGCACCCCGGTGCGCGACGGCGGCGTGCTGGGCCTCGTCGAGCGCAGGCCACGGCCGCCACGGGGGCGGTCCGGCGAGGGTGAGCACCCGACGATCCCACCACACCCCACCGACACCCGGCGGTGGCCGCCCGACCTCAGCCCGCGTCGGGGAACGGCCACCCGTTGGGCAGGCACGGCGCGACGGAGATGGTCTGCTGCTGCATGATCGGCGCGACCTGCCCCGCAGCCGGGCACTGCACGTGCTGCCTTCCCAGCAGGTGCCCGACCTCGTGGTTGACGAGGTACTGGCGGTACTGGGTCATGTCGGTGAACTCGTCTGCCCCGGACACCCAGCGCGTGTGGTTGAGCGCTGCGTGCCCGTACCGCCCGCACGAGTAGATGCCCCGGGTGTTGAGCGGCGCACACATGTCGTCGACCGTGTCCGGCGAGGCCAGCACCACCCGGACCTGGGCCTCGCCGTCCGTCCGGGCGAAGCTCACCGAGCCGTCCGCGCCCCAGCCGCGCGGGTCGTTGAGCGTCGCCATGACCGTCGCCGCGAACGCGACCGGGTCGATGTCCAGGCCGGCCTCGACCTCCACGCGCACGGTCCGCACGTCCGCCGCCGGGTTCGGCGCGGGCTCGCCGCCGGGCACGATCACGAGCTCCCCGCTCGCGGACGTCGGCTCGGCCAACGAGGTCAGCCCCGCGGCGCGGTCCGCGGCGGTCAGGCCGGCGGCGTCGACGGCGTCCGGGTCGACCACCGCGACGGGCGTGGGCGTCGGCGTGGGCGTCGGAGTGGGGGTCTGCGTGGGGGTCGCCGAGGGCTCCGGCGCGACCGCGTCGGCGGCACCCACCTCGACGGCCGCCGCGGGTGCGGGGCGGCCGAGCAGCGGCTCCACCGCGCCGGCGAGGGCGACCCCGGCCCCTGCCCCGCCGAGCAGCGCGACGCTTCCGGCAGCCAGCAGCACGAGCGCACCGAAGCGCGGCGTCCGCAGCCCGGCCGCGAGCGACGGACGGCGCCCGTGCCGTGGCTCGGGTGACGTCCGGACGCTCGTCCGGCTGCTGGTCATCGCACCATGGTCGCACCGCGAGCCGGGCGCGTCACGCCGCCGGCACCGCGCGGAGCCCCCGCGCGCGAGGTGGCACCTGGCTAGCATCAGGGGGGTGAACCGACCTCGTGCACCTCGGATGTCGCGTGACGACCGTCGCGCCCAGGTGCTCACGGTCGCGCAGGAGCTCTTCGCCCGCGAGGGCTTCCACCACGTGTCGATGGACGACATCGCCGTCCGCGCCGAGGTGAGCAAGCCCGTCCTCTACCGTCACTTCCCGTCCAAGCTGGACCTCTACCTCGCCGTCGTCGACCACCGCGGCGAGGCGCTCGTTGCGGCCGTCGACGCCGCGCTGGCCCGCGCCGAGACGGACGACGACCAGCCGGCCGACGGCTCGACGACGCCGCGGGTGGTCCGCGCGCTCGTCGGCGCGTACGTGGCGTTCGTCGAGGATGCCGGGGACTCGTCCTCGCTGCTCTTCGAGTCCGACGTCACGCACGACGACGCCGTGCGTGCGCGGGTCGAGAGCGCGTCGGACCAGGCTGCCCGCGCCATCAGTCGCGGCCTGCGCGACGCCACCGGCCTGCCGTCCGCGCACGCCGACCTGCTGGCCGCGGCGCTCGTGGGCATGGCGCAGGTGGCCGCCACGCACCGCTACCGCTCGCGCGACGTCGCCGTCGACGAGGCGGTGGAGCTCGTCAGCCGCCTCGCCTGGGGCGGCGTGAGCGGCCTGCGCCCCGCGGAGGGCGGCCCGTCCTGACCTGGCCGGGCGCGCTCGCCGGGCCCGCCTAGGATGGGTCGACGGCCCCGGACGGTGGAGGAGAACGGCGTGGAGATCACGATCGGTGTGCAGAACGTGGCGCGGGAGCTGGTCCTGGAGACCGAGCTGACCTCGGACGCGGTGGTCAAGCAGGTGCTCAAGGCCCTCGAGGTCGGCGCCCCGCTGGAGCTGACCGACACCCGGGGTCGACGCGTCGTCGTGCCTGCCGGGTCGCTGGGCTACGTCGAGATCGGTGGCGACGAGGCCCGCAAGGTCGGGTTCCACACCAGCTGACCGGCGGGGCCCGGGCTGCGGACCCGGTGCGTCAGGGGGTCAGGCCGAGACGCTGCATCCGGCGGCTGTGCTCCGCGGTGAGCATCGCGAACATGCGCGCCTGCCCCTCGCCCTCGGGCATCGCACGTTCCACGAGCACCTGGATCTCCGGGTGCACGGTGAGCACGCTCTGCACCACGCCCAGCGCCTCGCCCACCAGCCGCCTGCCCCACAGGGCGAGCCGGGAGGCCAGGGTCGCGTCCTGCAGCGCCGCAGCGGCGAGCGTGTCCACCACGAGCTGGGCCAGGCCGTCGTCGGACAGCGCGTCGGCGACCACCACCCGCGTCGTCGGGTCGACGGCGGCGGAGACCATCCCGGTGAAGTCGTCCGCCACGCCGTAGCCGACGTAGGCCTTGAGCAGCCGCTCCCACCACGTGCTGGGCTGCGTCCGGCGGTCGAACTCGAGCAGCACCCCGGAGAACGGCGCCATCACCGGCTGCAGGTCCCCGCCCAGCTCGGCGACCCGCGCGGCGACGTCGTCGAGGCTGTCGAGCGCGTGCCGGGCGAGGCGGGCCAGCGCGAGCCGCTCGGCGAGCGTGGGGGCAAGGGCGGAGTCCGCGGCGAGCCGCGTGAAGGCAGCGAGCTCGCTGTAGGCGAGCATCCCGAGCACCGGGAGCGCCCCGTCGTCCACCCCGGCTGGCGCCGTCACGGGGGGCTGGGCCGGTGCGGGGCCGGACGGCGTCGTCGAGGTCATCCCGCCAGGCTATAGGCTGGGTGGGTACATCGGTTGACCGGTCGTTTCGACTTCCTCGCCCGCGGGGGTGCTCAGCACCCGGATCGCGGGCGGCGCCCTGCGCGATCGGCTGCCGGCCCTGCCCGCGGCGCGGCCCGCCGGTGCGACCCCGTCGCACTGACGCGTGTGGCCCCGTGGCACCGACCCGAGGTAGGACCATGACCACCACCACCGAGCAGCACGGCGCCGACGCCGGCTCACCCTTCCCCGTCATCAGCGACGACGCGACCGTCGGCGACAGCGCGCAGTCCAGCGTGCAGAGCCTGGAGCACCAGTCGTTCGGCGACTACGGCATCCGCGAGGAGATCGTCGCCGCGCTGGCAGACCACGGCATCACGCACCCGTTCCCCATCCAGGCCATGACCCTTCCGGTCGCCCTGTCGCGGCACGACATCATCGGCCAGGCCAAGACGGGCACCGGCAAGACCCTGGGCTTCGGGCTGCCGCTGCTCGAGCACGTCGTCGCCCCCGGCGAGGAGGGCTTCGACGAGCTGCCCGCCCCCGGCAAGCCGCAGGCCCTCGTCATCGTGCCGACCCGTGAGCTCGCGGTGCAGGTGGCCGGCGACCTCGAGACGGCGTCGCGCCGGCGCGCGGTGCGCGTGGTGCTGCTGTACGGCGGCCGCGCGTACGAGCCGCAGACGGAGGCCCTGGCCCGCGGGGTCGAGGTCGTCGTCGGCACGCCCGGCCGGATGATCGACCTCATGAACCAGGGGCACCTCGACCTGGCCCGCGCGCGCACCGTCGTGCTGGACGAGGCCGACGAGATGCTCGACCTGGGCTTCCTGCCCGACGTCGAGAAGCTGCTCGCCCGCACGCCGGCGTCGCGGCACACCATGCTCTTCTCCGCGACGATGCCGGGTGCCGTCGTGGCGATGGCCCGCCGCTACATGACCCAGCCCACGCACATCCGGGCCAACGACCCGAACGACGACGGCGCCACGCTCAAGGCGATCAAGCAGGTCGTCTACCGCGCGCACGCGATGGACAAGGTCGAGGTGCTCGCGCGGATCCTGCAGTCGAAGGGCCGCGGGCTGACGATCGTCTTCGCGCGGACCAAGCGCACGTGCGCCAAGGTGTCCGACGAGCTCGCCGACCGCGGCTTCGCCTCCGGCGCGATCCACGGCGACCTGGGCCAGGGCGCCCGCGAGCAGGCGCTGCGCGCGTTCCGCTCCGGCAAGATCGACGTGCTGGTGGCGACCGACGTCGCCGCGCGCGGCATCGACGTCGACGACGTCACCCACGTCATCAACTACCAGTGCCCCGAGGACGAGAAGACCTACCTGCACCGCACCGGTCGCACGGGTCGCGCGGGCAAGACCGGCACGGCCGTGACCTTCGTCGACTGGGACGACATGCCGCGCTGGGGCCTCATCGACAAGGCGCTGGACCTCGGCATCCCCGAGCCGGTGGAGACGTACTCCAGCTCGCCGCACCTGTACGACGACCTCGACATCCCCGCGGGCACCAAGGGGCGGCTGCCCAAGGCGGCGCAGGTCCGCGCCGGCCTCGGCGCCGAGGTGCTCGAGGACCTGGGTGAGACCGGCAAGCGGCACGGCAAGGCCGGCCACGGCTCGTCCGACGACGGCCACGGGCGCTCCGGCGGGCGTGACGGCGGCGGTCGCGGACGTTCCGGCGGCGGCGAGCGCTCCGGCGGTGGGGAGCGCTCCGGCGCCGGTCGCTCCGGCGGTGGGGAGCGCCCCCGCACGGGCGAGCGCGCGGCCGAGGCTCCCACCGGCCCGGCAGCCGAGCGTCCGGCGCGCACGACCGAGGGTGACGCCCCGGCCGGGGACGGCGCCAAGCGCCGGTCGCGCGGCCGCCGTCGCACCCGCGGCGGCAAGCCCTCGGACACCCCGACCCAGGACTGACCCGGTCGGGTCCCGCTGCAGCTGCAGCCTGACGCGGCCGCGTCAGGCTGCAGCGATGAAGGCCTTGACCGCGTCGGCGACGAGCTGGACCGCGATCGCGGCGAGGAGCAGGCCGGCGATCCGGCTGACGAGCGTGGTGCCGGAGTCCTTGAGCACGCGGTGCACCACGTTGGCGAACCGCATGGACAGGTACAGGGACACGTGGACGGCGACGATGCCCAGCGCGATCGACACCCACTGCGCCGGCTCGGTCGCGCGCTGCACGAAGACCATGGTCGCCACGATCGCGCCCGGCCCGGCGAGCAGCGGCGTGCCGAGCGGCACCATCGCGACGTTGACGCCCTTGTTGCCGGACGGCTGGGGCTCCTCGGACTTGCCGGTCAGCAGCTCCATGGCGACGAGCAGCAGCAGCAGCCCGCCGGAGGCCTGGAGAGCCGGCAGCGAGATGTGCATGTACGACAGCAGCTGCTGCCCGAAGAGCGCGAACGAGACGATGACACCGAACGCCACGAGGATCGCCTGCCGGGCCGCGCGGTTGCGCTGACGCGAGGTCATCGCCCCGGTCAGGCCGAGGAAGATCGGCACCGTCCCGGGCGGGTCCATGATCACGAACAGCGTGATGAAGACCTCCGCGAACATCCGGCCGTCGACGAGGCTCACGGTCGCACCACCGCCGTGCGCCCCTGCGCCTCGATCTCGGCCAGCACCTCGGGCCGGGTGGTGTGCTCGCCGAGGAGGTTCTCCTTGCCGGCGCCGTGGTAGTCGCTCGACCCGGTGACGAGGAGGCCCCAGCGCGCAGCGGCGGCGGTCAGCCGCTCGACCTGCTCCGGGGAGTTGTCCCGGTGGTGCACCTCGAGCCCCGCGAGCCCGGCCTCGACCATCGCCTCGATCTCCTTGTCGCTCACGGGGCGGTCGCGGCCCTCGGCACCGGGGTGCGCGACAACGGGCACCCCGCCGGCGGCCCGCACGAGGCGGATGGCGCGCAGCACCGGCGTCGCGTAGTGCGGCACGTAGTAGGGCGAGCCGGTGGCCAGGATCGTGGAGAACGCGGCGGTCCGGTCCGGCACGTGGCCCCGCGCCACCAGCGCGTCGGCGATGTGCGGGCGGCCAACGGTCGTGCCGGGGACCGTCTGCTCGAGGACGTCGTCCCAGGTGAGCTCGTAGTCCTGCGCCACGAGCTCCACGATCGACCGCGCCCGCGATCGGCGCGCGTCGCGGATCGTGTCCGCCTCGGCGCGCAGCGCCGCGTCGTCCGGGTCCGGCAGGTAGGACAGCAGGTGGACGCTGCGCCCACCGGCGCGGCAGGACATCTCGACGCCCCGCACCACGGCGACCCCGTGCTCCCGGCCCGCCGCGACGGCCTCGTCCCAGCCGGCGCTGGTGTCGTGGTCCGTCAGCGCGACGACGTCGAGACCCACCCACGCCGCGGAGGCCACCACCTGCGCGGGGGTCTGCGTGCCGTCGGAGGCCACGGAGTGGGTGTGGAGGTCGATGCGCACGGGTCCCAGGGTAGGGGGCGGGCGACCCGGGGCCGACCTGTCGGTGCGACCATGGGCGCATGGCAGAGCAGACCCCCGCAGAGCAGACCCTCGCGGACCGTGGCAGCAACCGGTCGCAGCGACCCTCCTCCCCCGCCTTCCGCGCGTTCATCGCCGACCGGTGGGCACCGCGCGCCGAGGCGGCCGTCGCGCCGGCCCCCGTCGCGGCCCACACCGCACCGCGCCGCGCCCGCCTCGGGGCCCAGTTCCCCGGCGAGCGGCTCGTGGTGCCGGCCGGCCCTCTGGTGACGCGCTCCAACGACACCGACTACCGGTTCCGCCCGCACTCGGCGTTCGCCCACCTCACCGGGCTGGGCACCGACCAGGAGCCCGACGCCGTCCTGGTGCTCCACCCCGTGCTCGACGGCCACGAGGCCGTGCTCTACCTGCGCCCTCCGGCCGGCCGCGACACCGAGGAGTTCTTCGCCGACTCGCGCTACGGCGAGTTCTGGGTCGGCGCGCGTCCGGGGCTCGCCGAGATCGCGGCCGTCACCGGCCTGCGCACCGCATCGATCGACGACCTGCCCGACGCCCTGGTCAAGGACGTCGGACCGGGCGGGGTCCGGCTGCGCGTCGTCCCCGACGCCGACCCGACGGTGAGCCTGCTGGTGGACGGTGCGCGCGCCGACAGCGGCCGCACCCTCGACGAGGACGCCGAGGCCGACGCCGGCCTTGCCGAGGCCGTCTCCGAGCTGCGCCTGGTCAAGGACGCCTACGAGGTCGCCCAGATGCGCGCGGCGGTCGCCGCGACCGTCGTCGGGTTCGAGCGTGTGGTGCGCCACCTCCCCCGTGCCGCCGTGCACCGCCGTGGCGAGCGCGTCATCGAGGCGGTCTTCGACGGCACGGCCCGCGAGGAGGGCAACGCCGTCGGCTACGAGACCATCGCCGCAGCCGGCGACCACGCGACCACGCTGCACTGGATCCGCAACGACGGCCAGGTGCGCCCCGGCGACCTCGTGCTCGTCGACGCCGGCGTGGAGGTCGAGTCCCTCTACACCGCCGACGTGACGCGCACCCTGCCCGTCGACGGGACGTTCACCGACACCCAGCGCCGGGTCTACCAGGCGGTGCTCGACGCCGCAGACGCCGCGTTCGCCGCCGCCCGGCCGGGTGCGCGGTTCCGTGACGTGCACGCCGCCGCGATGGAGGTCATCGCCGACCGGCTGGCCGGCTGGGGCCTGCTGCCCGGCACGGCCGCCGAGTCGCTGCTGCCCGATGGCCAGTTCCACCGCCGCTGGATGGTCCACGGCACGAGCCACCACCTCGGGCTCGACGTGCACGACTGCGCGCAGGCGCGACGCGAGATGTACCTCGACGGGGTCCTCGAGCCCGGCATGGTCTTCACCATCGAGCCGGGTCTGTACTTCAAGTCCGACGACGTCGCCGTCCCGGCCGAGTACCGCGGGATCGGCGTGCGGATCGAGGACGACGTGCTGGTCACGGCAGACGGCAACGAGAACCTGTCGGCCGCGCTGCCTCGGCGCCCGGACGACGTCGAGGCGTGGATGCGAGGGCTGCTCGGCTGAGGCACGCGCTCGGCTGGCCCGGCGCCCCGGCCGGCCGGCCGCCGTCAGGCCTGCTCGCGCGGCAGCCGGCCCGCCTGCTCGACGGCGCGACGCAGCAGCCACTCGACGTGCGCGTTGGTCGAGCGCAGGTCCTCGGCCGCCCAGCGCGCGAGCGCGTCGTGCACCGCGGGGTCGAGCCGCAGCAGCATCGCCTTGCGCTCGCGCGCGCCGGCGCGGGCCGGACGCGGCGGGCCGTCGCCCGCCACGCCGGCCCCGCCGTCCGGCGCGGCGCCGTCTGGCGTGCCGGGCGTGCTCATCCGCGCACCGACCTCACTGGTACAGGGTCCCGGTGTTGACCACCGGCGAGACCCTCGAGTCCCCGCACAGCACCACGAGCAGGTTGGAGACCATCGCGGCCTTGCGCTCCTCGTCGAGCTCGACCACACCCTGGGCGCGCAGCTCGGCGAGCGCCATCTGCACCATGCCCACCGCGCCCTCGACGATGATCGAGCGGGCAGCGATGACGGCGGCGGCCTGCTGGCGCTGGAGCATGGCCTGGGCGATCTCCGGCGCGTAGGCGAGGTGGCTGATCCGCACCTCGACGATCTCCAGGCCGGCCAGCGCCACGCGGGCGGCGACCTCCTGGGCGAGCTCGAGCGAGACGCTGTCCGTCGAGCCACGCAGCGACGGCTGGCCGTCCGGGCCGTCGTAGGGGTAGGTGCCGGCGACGTGCCGCACGGCGGACTCGGCCTGGACGGCGACGAAGGTGCTGTACGCCTCGACCGCGAAGGTCGCCTTGGCCGTGTCGGAGACCTGCCACACGACGATCGCGGCGATCTCGACGGGGTTGCCGGTCGCGTCGTTGACCTTCATCCGCGCGGTCTCGAAGTTCCGGACGCGCACGGAGACGGACCTGTGCGTGCTCAGCGGGACGAGCCAGACCAGGCCGGCGCGCCGCACGGTGCCGATGTACCGGCCGAAGAACTGGACCACCTGGGTGCGCCCGGGCTGGACGATCGTCAGGGACGACGCCGCGACGCCGGCCAGCACGAGGGCGATCCCGCCGAGGACGCCCAGCGAGCCGGAGCCGGACTCGTCCGAGCGGATGACGGCCCACACCCCGACCCCGCCGAGGGCCAGGGCGATGGCCAGCCCGAGGAACCCGTCGGTGTGCCACGCGGACCGCTCGCGGATGTCGACCTCGACGCCTCCTGGCCCGACGGGCCGGACGACCGGCTGGGGGTCACGCTCGACGACGCCCATGCTGATCACTGCCTCTCAGCGGCGCACCACCCTGGTACGTCCGCAATCACAGTGATATCACATCCGGCCGCTCCGCGGGCGGATCCCGCTCACGACTCCGGGCCGGCCGGTGGCTGCGTCGGCGGGACGACCGGGGTCGAGCCCGTCGCCGGGTGCGCGGGCGGGCTCAGCTGCGGGCTCACCGGCGCGGGCGAGGTGGCCGGCGCGGGCGGCGCGGCGGGCGTCGGCAGCCCCGGGGGCACGAGGCCGTCCACGGGCACGCGCGGCACAGCACGGCCCAGCCCCGGCCCGCCGTCGGCCGTGAGCACCGTGCGGGCGCGCTGCGCCACCTCGCCCGCGCACAGCAACGCGTACGTGGACGCGACGATCTGGCTCGAGGAGGTGAAGTCGCGCCTGCCCCCGGCGAACGCGTAGGAGATCACCGAGAAGAGGATGCCGAACGCCGCACCGATCGCGACGGCGGGCAGGATCGCGACCCCGGCGCTCTCGGCCGGAGCGAAGAGCGAGAGGAGCAGCCCGACGAACAGGCCGAACCACGCCCCGGAGGCCAGTCCGGCGACCGCGACCCGGGAGTACGTCAGCCGGCCGGTCACGCGCTCGACCATCTTGAGGTCGGTCCCGACGATGGTGACGTTCTGGACCGGGAACTCCTTGTCGGACAGGTGGTCGACGGCCTTCTGCGCCTCGAGGTACGTGGGGTACGCGGCGATCTGCTCGCCCTGCGGCGGCGTCGGCACGGCGGGGATGCGGGCTGACCTGTTCATCGTCATCCCGTGATCCTCTCCCAGACACCTGGGAGTTGCCAGGGAACCGCCTGAGGGAGGCGCCCTGCGGCCCGCCGCGCAGGCCCCCCGGCACCGCGCGGCTACGCTGGCGCGGTGAGCAGCGTCGGCACCCGGATCTTCGCCGCGCGCCTCGCCGGGACCGCCGTCTTCGACCCCCTCGGAGACCAGGTCGGGCGGGTGCGCGACGTCGTCGTCCTCCTGCGCGCCAAGGGCGCGCCCCGCGCGGTCGGCCTCGTGGTCGAGGTGCCGGGCCGGCGGCGCGTCTTCCTGCCGCTGACCCGCGTGACGAGCATCGACGCCGGGCAGGTGATCTCCACGGGCCTGGTCAACATGCGCCGCTTCGAGCAGCGCGCCTCGGAGACCCTCGCCCTCGGCGAGCTGCTGGACCGACGCGTCGAGCTGAGCGACGGCTCGGGCGAGGCGACGGTGGTCGACCTGGCGATCGAGCAGCAGCGCACGCGCGACTGGCTGGTGACCAAGCTCTTCGTGCGCCGCCAGGTGCCGGGCAAGTCCGGGCTGATGCGCCGCCGTGGGGAGACGCTCACGGTCGACGTCGGCGAGGTGCGCACGCTGGCCGGTGGAGCGGCCCAGGGCGCGGAGCTGCTGCTCGCCTCCTACGAGGACCTCAAGCCGGCCGACCTCGCCGACGTGCTGCACGACCTGGGCTCCGTGCGGCAGCTCGAGGTGGCCCGCGCGCTCAACAACGAGCGCCTCGCCGACGTGCTCGAGGAGCTGCCGGAGGACGACCAGGTCGCGATCCTGTCCGGGCTCGACGTCGACCGCGCGGCCGACGTGCTCGACGTCATGCAGCCGGACGACGCGGCGGACCTCATCGGCGAGCTGTCGGACGAGAAGGCCGCGGAGCTGCTCGAGCGGATGGAGCCGGAGGAGGCGCGCGACGTGCGCCGCCTGCTCGCCTACCAGGACGACACGGCGGGCGGTCTCATGACCACCGAGCCGGTGGTGCTCGGCCCCGAGGCGACCATCGCGGCCGCACTGGCCCACGTGCGCCGTCAGGACCTCACGCCCGCGCTGGCCTCGATGGTCTTCGTGGTGCGCCCACCGCTGGAGACGCCGTCCGGCCGGTTCCTCGGCGTGGTGCACATCCAGCGGCTGCTGCGCGAGGCACCGCACGACGCGCTCGGCGGGGTCCTCGACAACGAGATCGAGTCCCTCACCGCCGACGCCCCGCTGAGCCAGATCACGCGGCTCCTGGCCACCTACAACCTGCTCGCCCTGCCCGTGCTCGACGAGGAGCGGCGCCTGCTCGGTGCGGTCTCCGTCGACGACGTCCTCGACCACCTGCTGCCCGAGGACTGGCGCGAGGGCGACGACGAGGACACCGACCGGGCGATGACGGCGCAGCGCGAGGCCGGCCGTGGCTGAGCGCCTGGACCAGCCGCGCGAGGCGCGTCGCTCGGTGCTGCGCCCGCAGGTGGGCGCCGACACGTTCGGCAGGATCTCCGAGGGCATCGCCCGCTTCATGGGTACGCCCCGGTTCCTCGTCTACATGACGGCGTTCGTCGCGGCGTGGCTCGCCTGGAACTCGTGGATGCCCCAGGGCCTGCGCTTCGACAGCGCTGCCCTCGGGTTCACCGCGCTGACCCTCATGCTGTCGCTGCAGGCCTCCTACTCGGCACCGCTGATCCTGCTCGCGCAGAGCCGCCAGGCGGACCGGGACCGCGTGGCGGCAGAGCAGGACCGCCAGCGCGCCGAGCGGTCGCTGGCCGACACGGAGTTCCTCGCCCGCGAGATCGCCTCCCTGCGGATCGCGCTCGGCGAGGTCGCGACCCGCGACTTCGTGCGGTCAGAGCTGCGGGACCTGCTCGAGGAGATCAACGCGGAGCGAGAGGCGGCCCGGGACGCGGAGCGGGAGGCCGAGCGGGAGGCGTCACGGGAGGCGCACGGCGCCGACGGGCCCGACGGCGCGGCTGGGAGCCCGGAGCGCACCTCGGCGTGAGGCGTCGGGCGTCGCGACCCGTGCGCGCATCGCGCGGCGGGTCCTACTGCGTCGCCTCGACCACCATGGCGCGCAGGCGCGCCAGCAGCCCGGCAT
>Ga0073905_10000284_pt1 | contig 22750 bp, 16 predicted proteins | sample KloWWTupernatant_FD_65482 | JGI IMG/M metagenome (GOLD analysis project Ga0073905, IMG submission 65482) | Active sludge microbial communities from Klosterneuburg, Austria, studying microevolution and ecology of nitrifiers - Klosterneuburg... | ecosystem: Engineered > WWTP > Aerobic digester >... | reverse complement strand
TATCGCGCGCAGAGCGCGCTCCTACAACGCCGGCGTTGTAGGAGCGCGCTCTGCGCGCGATAGGCCTGTTCGCGACCGGGTCGCTCCCGCTGCGAGTGGTCCGCGGCCTGCCCACTGTGACGGTGCGCTCATTGGGGCGTGATGTGCGGGCCGTCCTGGATCGTCGTGATGCGGACCTGCATGGCCGTGCAGGCCTTGTCCGCGCACTCGCCGGCCAGCCACACCTGGCCATCGCCCAGCATCACGCCCTGCGCGTTGACGAACAGCGCATCCCAGGCCTGCTGCGCTATCACCGCGGCGATCGCGGGCGTGACGATCTGGTCGTATCGGGCGACGAACTCGGCCGGCGTGGCGACCGGGACGCGCGCCCGGCCGAGGGTCACCTCGATCGGGAACCGGACCAGCGCGGCGACGGCGGCGCCGTCGCGTGCGGCCACGGCCACCTGGAGCCGGTCGAAGGCATCGCGGAACGGCACGTGGTCGCCATGCAGTTGGTCGATCATGCCGTCCACGTCGGCGTCGGGCTCGCGCGTCGGACCTGCCGCGGCGATCGCCGCGGCGCCGAGCAGCGCCAACGCGCCGATCCGGGACATGAAAGGCATCGGCGAACTCCGCGACACGGGGTTCCCATCATGCCATCCCCGCGCCGTGCCGGGTCGCGGCGCCCGCGCCGTCGCGCAGCTTGCTAGATTGCGGCCTCGACCACCGCGAACCGTCCATGCTCCCCCGCGCCTTCTACGATCGCGACACGGCCACGGTGGCCCGCGAACTGCTGGGCATGCACCTGGTGCACGTGGTCGATGGCGCGGCGCGGATCGGTCGCATCGTCGAGACCGAGGCCTACCTCGGGCCGCACGACCTCGCGGCGCATTCCTCGAAGGGGCTGACCGCGCGCACGCGGGTGATGTTCGGCCCGCCCGGGCATGCCTACGTGTACCTGGTCTACGGCCTGCATTGCTGCCTCAACCTGGTGACGGAGGGTCCGGGCAGCGGCAGCGCCGTGCTTTTGCGCGCGCTGGAGCCGGTCGCGAACATCGAATCCCGCACGCGCGGGCCGGGACTGCTGTGCCGCGCGATGGGCATCGACCGGCGCCATGACGGCGCCGACCTGCAGTCGGCGGCGTTGCATGTCGTGGAACCGTCGGTGACGCAACGATTCACCGTGGTGCGCCGGCCGCGCGTCGGCGTCGACTATGCGGGGCCGTGGGCGCGGCGCCTGCTGCGCTACTGCATCAAGGACAGTCCCTGGCTTTCGCGGCCGTGAGCGACGCGAGTCGGCGGGTCGCGCGCGCCGGCGGGAACGCGGCGACCCGCAAGTGCCTCAGCCCTTGGACTTCTTCTTCTCGGCCTTGGCCTGGCGCTTCTCCATCAGGTTCTTGGCCGGCTTCTTCTTCGCGGTTTTCTTCTGGTTCAGGCCCTTGCTCATGGCGTCGTGCTCCGTCGTTCGGAAGGGAATTGCCGTCGCCTGGATCCGGCGGGCGGCGTCCCTAATCTACCAGCCTCGCGGCCGGGAATCGCCGGGCCGCCGCCAGCGCCGATGGCGCTCAATAGGCGCGCGCGCGATCGACCATGCCGTCGATGGCGCGCCCGGCCAGCAGCGCGCGCGCCTTGGCCACGATCTGCGCGACCGAGACCTCCGGCAGGGTGATCGCCGCCACGTGCGGCGTGATGTGCACGGCGGGATGCCGCCACAGCGGGCTGTCCTCGGGCAGCGGCTCGGTGTCGAACACGTCGAGCAGCGCGCCGGCCAGGTGGCCGCGGTCGAGCAAGGCCACCAGCGCCGCGGCATCGAGCTGGTCGCCGCGCGAGGCGCAGACCACGAAGGCGCCGGCCGGCAGGCGCGACAGGCGCGCGGCGTCGAGCAGGAGCCGGGTTTCCGGGGTCGATGGCAGCAGGTTCACCAGCACGTCGCTGCGTGCCAGCAGCGGGTCCAGCGCCGCCGCGCCGTGCACGCAGTCCACCCCCGGCACGGCGCGCGCGCCGCGGCTCCAGCCGCTGGTCGCGTAGCCCAGCGTCGCGAGCGTGCCCGCGACCACGCTACCGATCGCACCCAGTCCCAGCACGCCGACGCGCACCGTCGAGCGCAGGCGCGGCGGCAACGGCTGCCATTGCGCACGGGCCTGCTGCGCGGCATACGCGCCCATGTCGCGCTGCCAGTGCAGCACGCCGTAAAGCGCGTATTCCGCCATCTGTTCGGCCATCCCGGCATCGGTCAGGCGCACCAGCGGCACCGACGCCGGCAGGTCCGGCCGGGCCAGCAGGTGGTTGATCCCGGCGCCGAAGGCGAACACGGCCCGGAGCGCGTCGAAGCCCTGGAAGAAGCCGCTCGGCGGCCGCCAGCAGGCGATGAAGTCGACCTCCGCGCGATCGACCTCGGCCGGCCATGCGAGTACGCGCCATTCCGGCGCGGCGCGCTCGAACCGTTCCTGCCAGGCCGGCCCCTCGCGGCCCGCGTGCAGGTACAGCGTGGTCATTGGCGCGCGAACAGGTGGTCGGGATTGCGCATGGCCTTGAACTCGAGCGCGTTGCCGGCGGGATCGAGCAGGAACATCGTCGCCTGTTCGCCGGGCAGGCCGGCAAAGCGGATGCAGGGCTCGATCACGAAGCGCATGCCGGCCTCGCGCAACCGTTCCGCGAGGCGCTCGAAATCCCCCCATCCCAGCACGACGCCGAAGTGCGGCACCGGCACGTCATGGCCATCGACCGGATTGTGGACCGGCGGCGCGCGCCCCGATGCGAGGTGGGCGACGATCTGGTGGCCATAGAGGTCGAAGTCGATCCATTCGGCGCTGGAGCGCCCTTCCGGGCAGCCGAGGATCCCGCCGTAGAACACGCGCGCCGCCTCCAGGTCATCGACCGGGAAGGCGAGGTGGAAGGGGGCAAGTACGGGCATGGCGCAGGCCGCGGTGGTTCGGGCCGCAACGATGCCACAACGCGCCCGGCCCTTGCGCAGCCGCCCAGGCTTGCCCTGCAGGAGCGGCTTCAGCCGCGACCAGGCCTATCGCGCGCAGAGCGCGCTCCTACGAAGCCGGCTCTGTAGGAGCGCGCTCTGCGCGCGATAGGCCTGGTCGCGGCTGAAGCCGCTCCTGCAGGGCAAGGCGCCTGCTCCTCGCGCTGGGCCTGAGGGAAACGGCGCCGGCGCGGATCCACGCGGAGTCACGGGACGTCGCCCCGTCGCGGTGCCACAATGCGGCGTGCCCCGCCGGAGCCGACCGTGAATACCACCACCGAAGCGAGCAAGGCCGCACCCGCCACCGCCACCCTGCGCCTCGACCAAAGCGTGGCCAAGAACCTGTTCTTCGGCGAGATCGTCGAGGAAAACCTGTTCCCCTATCCCGTGATGCGCGAGCGCGACCGCGAGTTGCTCGGGATGATGGTCGATTCGATCGACCGCTTCCTGGCCGACAAGCGCGCCGACTTCCGCCACTGGGACAAGGACGCGCACCAGCCGCCGGAGTTCATCCAGGCGCTGCGCGAACTGGGCCTGTTCGGCCTGATCATCCCCGAGGCCCACGGCGGCCTGGAACTGTCGAACGCGGCCTACGCCCGCGTGCTGGCCCAGACCTCGAGCCACGACAGCTCGGTCTCGCTCACCATCGGCGCCCACAGCTCGATCGGCATGAAGGGCGTGCTGCTGTTCGGCAACGAGGAGCAGAAGGCGCGTTACCTGCCCAAGCTCGCCAGCGGCGAGATGATCGCGGCCTTCTGCCTGACCGAATCGGGCGCCGGCTCCGACGCGGCCTCGATCCGCACCACGGCGAAGAAGAACCCCGACGGCAGCTGGACCCTCAACGGCGAGAAGATCTGGATCACCAACGGCGGCATCGCCCAGCTCTACACCGTGTTCGCGCGCACCGAGGGCACCGAGGGCAAGATCACCGCTTTCATCGTCGAGGCGGGCTGGAAAGGCGTCAGCCACGGCCCGCACGAGGACAAGATGGGCATCCGCGCCTCGTCCACCACCACGGTCGCCTTCAGCGACGTGGTCGTTCCGGCGGCGAACGTCCTCGGCGAGGAAGGCAAGGGCTTCAAGGTCGCGATGGCGATCCTCAACAACGGCCGCACCGGCCTGGGCGGCGGAGCGGTCGGCGGCATGAAGGCGCTGATCAAGCTGGCCACGGCGCAGGCGCTGGAGCGCAAGCAGTTCGGTCGCCCGATCGCGGAGTTCGGGATGGTGCGCGAGAAGATCGCGCAGATGATGGTCGACTGCTTCGCCGCCGAGAGCGCGGTGTGGATGGTCGCGCACTACATCGATTCGGGCTGCGACGATTACTCGGCCGAAGCCGCGATGAGCAAGGTCTTCGCCTCCGATGCGATCCAGCGCACCGCGCACGAGGCGCTGCAGATCGCGGCCGGCAACGGCTTCATGAAGGAATTCCCCTACGAGCAGGTCGTGCGCGATTCGCGCATCCTCACCATCTTCGAGGGCACCAACGAGATCCTGCGTTTGTACGTGGCGCTCTCGGGCATGAAGGACGTGGGCTCCTCGCTCAAGGAACTGCGCTCGGCGATCGGCGACATCTTCCACAACCCGATCAAGGGTTTCGGCGTGCTCGGCGGCTACACCCAGCGGCGCTGGTCGCAGGCCACGGGCATGGGCGCAGACAAGATCATCCGCGAGCTCTCGCCGAAGCTGCGCAAGGCGGCCGCGGTCTACGAGGAGTACGTGGTCGAACTCGCGCGCGTGTCCGACCTGCTGTTGCGCAAGCACGGCAAGGGCATCGCCGACGCGCAGTACCAGCAGAAGCGCGTGGCCGACATCGCCATCGACATGTTCGTGGGCCTGTGCACCCTCTCGCGTGCCGACGCGCTGGTGAAGGCGAAAGACCCGCATGCCGCGCAGGCCGAGTCGATCGCGCTGATGTTCACCAAGCAAGCGCGCCGGCGCATGGCGCGCAACGTGCGCGGCGTGGAGAAGAACGAGGACGGCGAGTTCGACGCGCTGGCCGGCTTCGCGCTGGAGCGCGGCGCCTATCCCTGGGACGTGATCTAGGCCAGCGACGCCATGTCGATGACGAAGCGGTAGCGCACGTCCGAGCGCTCCATCCGCTCGTAGGCGTGGTTGATCTCGTCCATCCGGATCGTTTCGCAGTCCGGCAGGATGCCCTTGGCTGCGCAGAAGTCGAGCAGTTCCTGGGTTTCCGCCAGCCCCCCGATCAGGGAGCCGGCGATGCGCCGGCGGCCGAGCAGCAGCGGCGTCGTGTCCGCTTCGGCCACCGGGCCGACCTGGCCCACGATGACCAGCGTGCCATCGATATCCAGCAGCGGCACGTAGGGCTTGAGATCGTGCCTTGCCGGCACGGTGTCGATGATGAGGTCGAAGCTGGACGCCGCGGCCGCCATCGCGGCGGCGTCCGTCGAGACCAGCAATCCGGCGGCGCCCAGGGCCAGCGCGTCGGCCTGCTTGTCGGCGCTGCGGCTCAGGACAGTCACCCTGGCGCCGAGGCCCGCGGCGAGCTTCACCGCCATGTGACCGAGGCCGCCCAGACCGACCACGCCGACCCGGCTGCCCGCCACGACCTTCCAGGTGCGCAGCGGCGAATAGGTCGTGATGCCCGCGCACAGCAGCGGGGCCGCACGCGCCAGGTCGAGCCGTGCCGGGACACGCAGGACGAACTCCTCGCGCACCACGATGTGCTTCGAGTAGCCGCCATGCGTGATCTGCCCGTCGACCCGGTCGGGCGATCCGTAGGTCATGATCATGCCCTCGCGGCACATTTGCTCCTCGCCCTTGCGGCACTGGTCGCAGTTGCGGCAGCTGTCGACCAGGCAGCCGACCGCGACCGGATCGCCGGGCCGATGGCGGGTGACGGCGCTGCCCACCTCGCGGACGCGGCCGATGATCTCGTGGCCCGGCACGACCGGGTAGCGGGTCCAGCCCCAGTCGTTGCGCGCCATGTGCAGGTCGCTGTGGCAGACGCCGCAGTAGAGGATGTCGATGGCGACGTCGTTCGGGCGCAAGGCGCGGCGCTGGATGGTGAACGGGGCGAGCGATTGCTCGGCCGACTGCGCGGCGTACGCGAGCGTCTGCATGTCGATTTCCTGCCTGCAATTGGGTGAGGGGAAGGATAGCCTGCCTTGCGCGACGAAGGCCGGGGAGCGCCCGGGTCGGGATCCAGGACCGGGTTGCCCGTAAGATCCTGCAATCGCCAACCCCGGACTCCATCGATGCCCATGCCACAGCGATCCATCCGTTCGATCTGCGCATTGCCCCTTGCGCTCGCGTTGGCCGGCACCGACCTCTCTGCGGCCGACTCCAAGGCCGCTGCCGAGGTCCGCGCCTGGCGCCAGGCCAACGAGCACGCGATCCTCGACGAGTTCACCGGCCTGCTCGCGATTCCGAACGTCGCCAGCAACCGCGAAGACATCCGGCGCAATGCGCGGCACCTGCTCGAGATGATGCACAAGCGCGGCCTGAAGCCGCGCCTGCTCGAGATCGGGGATCCGGATGCGCCGCCCGCGATCTACGGCGAGTGGATGGTGCCGGGCGCGACCCGCACCCTGGTGCTGTACGCGCACTACGACGGCCAGCCGGTCACGCCTGCGGACTGGGCCAGCGATCCCTGGACGCCGACCTGGCGCGACGGGGCACTGGGCGGCGATACCCGCGTCGTGGACCTGCCCGCGAGCGGCCCGATCGATCCGCAATGGCGCGTCTACGGACGTGGCGCTTCCGACGACAAGGCCGGGGTGATGGCGATCCTGGCCGCGACCGATGCGCTCAAGGCGGCGGGCCTGGCGCCCACCTTCAACCTCAAGATCTTCCTCGATGGCGAGGAGGAACAGGGCTCGCCGAACCTGCGGGAAACGCTGGAGCGCCACCGCGAACTGCTCGCCAGCGAGGCCTGGATCATCGCCGACGGCCCGGTCCATCCGAGCGGACGCCCGCAAGTGGTCTATGGCGTGCGCGGCGACTTCAACGCCGAACTCACCGTGTACGGGCCCAAGCGCCCGCTGCACAGCGGCCACTACGGCAACTGGGCGCCGAATCCGGCGCTGCGGCTGGCGCGGCTCTTGTCCTCGATGAAGGACGAGTCCGGTCGCGTGACTATCGCCGGCTGGTACGACGACGTGGTGCCGTTGGGCGAAGCCGAGCGCGCCGCGATCGCCGCCGCGCCACGGCCCGATGCCACGCTCATGCGCGAGCTCGGGCTGGCCGAAGTCGACACGCTGGCGCCCACGCTGCTGGAGGCGATCAACCAGCCCTCGCTCAACATCAACGGCCTGCGCAGCGCCGAGGTCGGCGACAAGGCCGCCAACGTGATCCCGGTCAGCGCCACCGCGACCCTGGACCTGCGCCTGGTCAAGGGCAACACGGTCGAGCGCCAGTTCGAGCGCCTCGCCGCGCACGTGCGCGCGCAGGGCTACCACGTGCTCGACCGCGCGCCCACCGATGCCGAGCGCCTGGCGCACCCGCTGATCGCCACCCTGGTCCGGCTCGACGGCGGCTACGGCGCCTCGCGCACGCCGATGGACCTGCCGATCTCGCGCGAGGTCGCGGCCGCGGTGCAGGCCGCGAGCGACGAACCCGTGGTGCTGATGCCCAGCCTCGGCGGCAGCCTGCCGCTGATCGTGGTCAACGACACCCTGGGCGTGCCCACCATCACCGTGCCACTCGCCAACCACGACAACAACCAGCACGCGGAGAACGAGAACCTGCGCCTGCAGAACCTGTGGGACGGGATCGAGGTCTACGCCAGCCTGATGCGCCTTCGACCTGCGCCCTGATCGAACGCCCGTGATTCCCTTCTCCCTCCGGGAGAAGGGCCTGCCCCGGACTCGATCCGGGGTGGCGCGAAGCGCCGGATGAGGGTACGGACTTGCAACAAGCTCCGCAGGTACGCCGTACCCTCACCCCCTGCCCCTCGCCCGGGGGGAGAGGGGAGATTTCCAGCCGAAGACGCGGGTCTGCACGCACTCCCGGGCGTGCAATCGTATGCAGCGCGGGGTCGCCGGTCGGGGCGCTAACCTAGGCCGCGCGCGAGGGAGTGCAGACGCGATGGCCAAGCCCCAACCCCCACTGGCCCTGATCGGCGACATCGGCGGCACCAATGCGCGCTTCGCGCTGGTCGATCCGGCGCAGGCGCGTCCCGAGCCGCAGCACGCGCGTTCGCTGCCGACCGCCGACTACGCCAGCCTGCAGCACGCCGCCGAGCACTATTTGCATACCCTGGAAGCGCGACCGCGCCGCGCGGCGATCGCCGTGGCCTCGCCGGTGGCGCACGACGAGATCCGCCTGACCAACCGCGCGTGGTCGTTCAGCCGGCGCGAACTGCAGCAGCGCCTGCAGCTGGACGAGCTCAAGGTGCTCAACGATTTCGGCGCCGTCGCGCGCGCGGTACCGCTGCTGCGCGGCGCCGATCGCGTCACCCTGCACGGCGACCCCGATGCGCCGCTGCAGGGCCCGGTCACGGTGCTGGGGCCCGGCACCGGCCTGGGCGTCGCGCTGCTGGTCGGCTCCGATGCGCAGGGCTGGCAAGCGGTGGAGACCGAGGGCGGCCACGTCAGTTTCGCGCCGCAGGGCGACGAGGAGCGCGCCATCGAGCGCTGGCTGGCCGCGCATTTCGGCCGTGCGTCCAACGAACGCCTGCTGTGCGGCAGCGGCCTGTCGCACATCGAAGCGGTGCTGCGCGGCGACGACGGCGCGATCCCGGGCCGGATGCCGGCGCTGCGCGACCCGGCCGAGATCGTGGCCGCGGCGCTCGAGGGCCACGACCTGCCCGCGCGACGCACGCTGGCACGCTTCTGTGCCGTGCTGGGCAGCGTCGCCGGCGACGCCGCCCTGATCCACGGCGCGCGCAGCGTGATGATCGCTGGCGGCATCGCCCCGCGCTTCGTGCCGTTCCTGCGCGCCAGTGCGTTCCGCGAGCGCTTCCTCGCCAAGGGCCGCTTCGCCGCCTACCTCGAATCCGTGGCGATCCACGTCGTGACCCATCCGCATCCGGGGCTGCTCGGCGCGGCGGCCGCATTGCGGGAAGTCGTCGCCGCCTGATCGTCGCCCGCAGGCCCTGCGCCCCGTAGGAGCGGCTTCAGCTGCGACCAGGCCTGTCGCGCGCAGAGCGCGCTCCTACTGAGCGGGCTTCGTAGGAGCGCGCTCTGCGCGCGATGGGCCCATTCGCGGCCGACGCTGCTCCCACAGGCCGTGGGACCTGTCGCAACGCAATCATGCTGCGCTGCGGCATGGTTGGGCGCAGGGCTGCGACTAGTATCGGGCGACAGCCACCGGATCGTCGCGGCGCGTGCCGGAAGCCACCAGGCCCAGCGTGAGCAAGCACAAGCCCACATCCTTCGACATCGCCTACCGGGCTGGCGTCTCGCAGGCCACGGTGTCGCGCGCGCTGCGCGGCAGCTCGCTGGTCAGCGGCGAGACCCGGCGCAAGGTCCAGGCGATCGCCAAGGAACTCAACTACAAGGTCGACAAGAACGCCTCCAACCTGCGGCGCCAGCACTCCTCGACTCTGGCCCTGCTGCTGTTCGAGGACCCGACCTCCGACGATTCGCTGATCAACCCCTTCTTCCTCTCGATGCTGGGCTCGATCACGCACGCCTGCGCGCGCCAGGGCTACGACCTGCTGATCTCGTTCCAGCAACTCTCCGATGACTGGCACGCCGACTACCAGGACAGCCACAAGGCCGACGGCCTGATCCTGCTCGGCTACGGCGACTACCTCGAATCGCGCTGCAAGCTCGAGAAGCTGGTCGAGCAGGGCACGCACCTGGTGCGCTGGGGCGCGCTGGTCGAGGGCCAGCCCGATATCTCGGTGGGCTGCGACAACGTCCACGGCGGCGAGGCCATGACCGCGCACCTGCTCGGCATGGGCCGGCGCCGCATCGCCTTCCTCGGCGACATCTCCGAGCACTGTCCCGAGTTCTCCGATCGCTACCTGGGCCATTGCCGCGCGCTGCGCGCCGCCGGCCTCGCGCCCGATCCCGCCCTGCAGGTCGATGCCGCGCATTCAACCGAGCAGATGGGACACGAGGCGCTGCGGGCGCTGCTGGCACGCGGGGTCGATTTCGACGCGGTATTCGGCACCAGCGACCTGATCGCGCTGGGCGCGATGCGCGCGCTGGCCGAGGCCGGGCTGCACGTGCCCGGACAGGTCGCGGTGGTGGGCTTCGACGACATCCCGATGGCGAGCTTCGCCAATCCGCCGCTCACCACCGTGCTGCAGGACACCAAGCGCGCGGGCGAGCAGTTGGTCGAGAACCTGCTGCAGCAATTGCGTGGCGAGAAGGTCGGCAGCGTGATGTTGCCGGCCAGGCTCGTGATCCGGCGCTCCTGCGGCGCGGCGCTGCAGGCCTCGGCGCCGGGGCAGCCGGCGCTGAAGGTCGTGCGCCGCCGCGTCGCAGTGCGCTAGTCGGCGCCACCGCGCCCCCGTCGGCGTCATTCCCGCGAAAGCGGAATCCATGGTGAAGGCACAAGCGCCCCCCAGGTTGGCGTCATCCCGGGAGTAGTCGCCTGCAACAAGTTGGATTCCCGCTTTCGCGGGAATGACGCCAAGGGTTCGGGCCGGCTGGCCTACTGGCCTACTGGCCAACTGGCCAACTGGCCTGCCTGGCGCGGCGCAATCGCGACGCCTCAGCGCCCCTTCGGCGCGAAACGGATCGCCTGCCCGCCGCCCGCAGCAAGGCGAACCGTGAGCACGTCGGCACTGGTCAGTTCGCGTTTCTCGATTGCGAATTCGAACGGCGCGTCCTTCCAGTGCGCCTTGTCGCCATCGCGATAGATCTCGGCGACGTAGCGGCGGCCCGGGGCCAGGAAAGTCAACGGCACCGACAGCGTGCGCCCATGCTCGTCGCTGAGGCTGCCCAGGTACCAGTTCTCGCTGCGGCGATCCTTGCGCGCGATGGTCACGAAGTCGCCGACCTCGCCATTGAGCACCCGGGTTTCCGACCAGTCCGCGGGCACGTCCTTGATGAACTGGAAGGCGTCCGGTCGCGCCTCGTAGTGCTCCGGCAGGTCGGCCGCCATCTGGATCGGGCTGTAGATCACGACGTAGAGCGCGAGCTGCTTGGCCAGCGTGCTCTGCAGCGGCTGGCCGCGACCCTGCAGGCTGAGGATTCCGGGCGTGAAATCCATCGGCCCGGACAGCATGCGCGTGAACACCAGGTTGGCTTCGTGCTCCGGCGGATTGGGCGGATTGCCCCAGGCGTTGTATTCCATCCCGCGCGCGCCCTCGCGCGCGACCCAGTTGGGGTAGGTCCGGCGCAGGCCGGTGTCCTTGATCGGCTCGTGGGGATTGATCGCGATGCGGCGCGTCGCGGCCTCGGCCACGACCTTGAGGTGGTGCCGCGACATCCACTGCCCATCATGCCACTCGCGCCGGACCACGCCATCGCCGTCGTTGCGCTCGACCTGGCCGGCGTCGGCGACGTAGCCGGTCTTGACCACGTCCACGCCCAGCCTGCCGTACAGGTCGAGCGCCGGACCCAGCTGGTTTTCGTAGTGGCTGACCGCGCCGCCGGTCTCGTGGTGCCCGACGAGGTGGACGCCCTTCTGCTTCGCGTAGGCCGCCAGGCCTTCGAGATCGAAGCCGGGCGCGGACTGGGTGAAGTTGAAATCGTTGCCATTCCCGAACCACTGCCCGTCCCAGCCGGTATTCCAGCCCTCGACCAGCACGCCGCGGAAGCCGTGCTTCGCGGCGAAGTCGATGTAGCGCCGGGTATTGGCCGTGGTCGCGCCATGGCGCGGCCCCGTCGCCCAGGTCGTCAGTTCCAGGTGCAGTTCCCACCACACGCCGACGTACTTGGCCGGCACGAACCAGCTCACGTCGCCGAGCGCATTGGGCTCGTTGAGGTTGAGCTCGAGGTTCGACTCGTACAGCGCCGCCGCGCTGTCGGCCACGCGCAGCGTGCGCCACGGGGTGTGGAACGGCGCCGTGCGGCGCACCTTCCAGCCACCGGCCGCGGGTGCGAGCTGGGCCCGGAAGCGCTGGCCCTCGACCCGGCGCAGCCACATGCTGGAATAGTCCACCAGCGCCGCCTCGTGGAACGCGATATGCAGTCCATCGGCGGTGCGGATCGTCATCGGCGTGTGCACCTGGCCGACTTCGACCAGCGGCGTGCGGTTGTACAGGTATTCGTAACGGTTCCATTCGCCGGCCGGGATCCACCACGCGGTAGCCGGGGGCGCGACGTCGAACTCGGTCAACTCGTCGTCGATCACCACGTCCTTGAGCTGCGGCTGGTCCGGGAACTCGTAGCGGAAGCCGATGCCGTCGTCGTAGACCCGGAACACCACGTCGAAGGAACGCTTGAGCTTGAGCTTCTCGGTCAGGCGCACGCGCAGTTCGTTGTAGTGGTTGCGCACGAAGCGACTCTCGCCCCAGGGCTGCTCCCAGGTCTCGTCGAAGCTGCGCGTGCTGCTGTCGGCCAGCATCAGGTTGCGGTCCAGCTTCTCGGTGTCGCGCAACAGGAAGCCCAGCCGCGAGGGCTTGATCAACGGCACGCCGAGGCGGCTCAGGCTCCACAGCGCGCGATCCTCCTCGAAACCGATCTCGACCCGCAGGACATTGCCCGGCGAGGACACGCTGGCCGCGGCCTGCGGTCGCTTGGGCGCCTCGGCGGCGTGGCTGCACAGGGCCAGGCCCAGCAGCAATACCGGTGCGATGCGAGTCGGCATGGACGGATCCTCATCGAACGTGTCGCGCGATCGTAACGATCGGATCGCCGCCGCGCCGATGCATACGTATGCGGGCCCAGCCGGCGGAGCCCTCACCCCTGCAGGAGCGGCTTCAGCCGCGACCAGGCCTATCGCGCGCAGAGCGCGCTCCTACGAAGCCGGCCTTGTAGGAGCGCGCTCTGCGCGCGATAGGCCTGGTCGCGGCTGAAGCCGCTCCTGCAGGGGTGAAAATCCCGCTTTAAGGAACTCAATCAACCACCCACACCATGGCGGTTCGCGCCGGGATGGTGAATCGGCCGTTCGTCGCGTCGTAGCGTGCCGATGCGGCGGGACGCGGATCGGCCGCTGCGGGGTCCTGGTGCACGGGATGCAGTCGCCAGTCCTTGCCGCCCTCGCCGGGCAGCACGATCTCGCGCGCATGCGGATCGACGTTGATGAAGTACAGCAATTCGCGGAATCCTGCGCCGGCGTAACCCTCGCCGTCGAGATGCCCGACCAGCACGGTCGGCACCTGCGCCGGACCGGTGTTCAACAGGCGCAATCGCGCCTCGACCTCGGCCGCACTGCGCAGGCGGAACAGCGTCGAGCTGGCGCGGATGCGCAGCAGGTCGCGGAACGCGCCGAGCGTGAACGAAATCTGCGCTGGCGCCGGGCGCAGCGCCGGATCGGCCAGCCGCGGCCGCATCAGGGGCCAGCTCGCACCGTTGTCGCGCCGTGGCGGCAGGCCGCTGCCGAAGTAGTTGTCCTGGCCGCTCCAGTCAAGGCGGTTGAACCAGTCGCCCGAGTCGTAGCTGTTGCGATCCATCGACTTGCTGCGCAGCAGCTCGGAGCCGGCATGGAAATACGCGATGCCCTGGCTGAACGCCGTGGTCGCCAGGCCCAGCACCTGGACTCGCGCGCGATCGTCGGCGCGTGTGGCCGTCGGCAGCTTGAAGGCATTGAGGTCGTAGAGGGTCTGGTTGTCGTGGTTCTCGACATAGTTGACCACCTCGCCCGGCTGGCTCACGTAGCCTGCGGGTTGGCCGTTGTAGTCGATGCGTTCCATCGGCACGGTCTCGCCGCGGTACGTCTGCAGCGGGTAGCTGCGCAGCGAGCCGGCCAGGCCCACCCGTACCAGGTCCGCCATGCGCATCAACTCGGCCTGGCCCAGGTCCGCCGGCGCCAGCGCATTGCGGTCGTAGACCAGGCCGTTGATCCAGCCCTGCGCGCTGACCTGGCGCGCGTCGCTGTCGCCGGCGCTGCCGCCGCGCACCGCATCACGGGCGCGGTCGCTGAAGGTCGCGATGCCGCTGCCGTTGAGCGAGAGCTGCGAGGCCTGGACGAAGCGCGCGCCGTTGGCGACCTCGCCGAAGTTCCAGCCCTCGCCCAGCAGCTGCACCTCGCGTCCGGCCGCGGCATCCACCCGCGCCTTGAGCGCCTCCATCACCGCGCGCGGCTGGTGGCCCATGAGGTCGAAGCGGAACGAGTCGATGTGATGGTCGCGGGCCCAGACCACGACCGAGTCGATCATGAGCTTGCCCATCATGAGGTTCTCGGTCGCGGTGTTGGCGCAGCAGGTCGACGTCGCGACGGCCCCGCTGGCGTCGAGCCGGTGGTAGTAGCCGGGAACGATCCGATCCAGCACCGAGTTGGGCGCCTGGCCGGCGGCACTGGTGTGGTTGTAGACCACGTCCATGCCCACGCGCAGGCCGGCGCGATGCAGTGCCTGCACCATGCGGCGGAACTCGAGGATGCGCACCGCGCCGTCGGCCGGGTCGCTGGCGTAGCTGCCCTCGGGCGCGGTGTAGTGCAGCGGGTCGTAGCCCCAGTTGTAGCAGTCGCCGGCCTGGGTGGCGGTGACCAGCGCCTGCTGCGCCTCGCCGTCGGGCGGGCCGGACGGCGCGGGCGTGGTGCAGCCGGTTTCCGGCACGGTCGCGAAATCGAAGGCCGGCAGCAGGTGGACGTCGGTGATGCCGGATGCCGACAGCGCACGCAGGTGGCGCATGCCTGCCGAACCGGTCTCGGTGAAGGCGAGGTACTTGCCGCGATTGGCGGCGCTGACGCTGGCATCGCCAATCGAGAAATCGCGCACGTGCAGCTCGTAGATCGCCATGTCGGTGGCGGCCGCGACGCGCGCCGGCGGCGGCGTGTCAGCCCAGCCCGGCGGGGCTAGCGACGCGGCGCCGAGCTCGCCGATCCAGGCGCGGCGCGATTGGGTGGTGAGGCTGGTTGCGTAGGGATCGGTCACGCGGTTGCGCACCACGCCGACGCCCGGCACATGCACTTCGACCAGGTAGGTGTAGTAGTTGCCGCTGAGGTCCGCCGCATGCTTGGCGCGCCAGCTGCCGGAGGCCTCGTCGCGCTGCATCGGCAGCATCAGGAAGGCGGCGCCTGTGCCGCGCCCGTACAGGCACAGCGTGACCGCCCGCGCGGTCGGCGCCCACAGCCGGAAGGCGCTGCGGCCCTGCCCCACGCGCACCCCGAGGTCGTCGAGCCCGGCCGCGTCCGCGTAAAGATCATCAAGCGCTGCGGCCACCTGCAACGTGGTCGCTGCCTGCAATCGGCCGCCGGCATCCTCGCGCGCCAGCACCAGCTGCTGGCGATGCAGTTCGGGCAGGCGCGCCAGGTCTGCGTCGCGCACCGCCAGCACGATGCCCTCGCCGACCCAGGCGAAGCGGGCCGCGACATCCGGCGTCAGCGCCGCGGCATGCACCGCCAGCTCTAGCGCCCCGTCCGCGCCGGCGACCGTGGCGCCGGTCGCGGCCACGATGCCGCCCTGCGCCGAGTGGTACAGGCGGAAGCGGCCGTCGGCGGGCACGCCGGGCCAGCGCGCGAGCTGCCGCGTCAGCCACACGGCGCGCGCCGGCAGTGCCGGACCGGCTGGCGCCGCGTGCAGCACGGCCTGCGTCGACTCCACGTCGCACCCGACCCGCGGCGCGGGCAAGACCTGCGCCTGTGCCAGGGCTGGTGCGAGCAGCGTGACCAGCCACGGCACCAGGGTCCGACCAGCCGCAAATGCCAATTCCTTCATGCCGGAATCCCCTGCCATGTCATGCGTGCCGCCGCGCATCCCGGCGCGCTAGGATGCCGGCCGCGCCACCAGCGCGCGCAATCGAGCGGCAACGGGAGCTCCAATGGACGACTCGCGCATCCAGCGCATCGTGATCGTGGGCGGCGGCACCGCGGGCTGGATGACCGCCGCGGCGCTGTCGAAGCTCTTCGCCGGCAAGGTCGCCATCCGCCTGATCGAGTCGGACGAGATCGGCATCGTCGGCGTGGGCGAAGCCACGATCCCGCAGATCCGGCACTTCAACGCCACGCTCGGGCTGGACGAGAACGAGTTCATCCGCAAGACCCAGGGCACCTTCAAGCTCGCGATCGAGTTCGTCGACTGGACCCGCCTCGGGCACCGCTACATGCACGCCTTCGGGTCGGTCGGCGGCCGCGACCTCGGCCTGGTCCAGTTCTACCACTACTGGCTCAAGCTGCGCCTCGCCGGCGAGGTCGGGCCCGACCTCGGCGAGTACACCTTCAACACGATCGCCGCGCGCAAGCATCGCTTCCTGCGCGGGGCCAAGGTCGAGAATTCGCCGCTTTCGCACGTCTTCCACGCCTTCCATTTCGATGCGGGGCTGTACGCGCGCTACCTGCGCGGCATCAGCGAGGCGCGCGGCGTGGTCCGCACCGAGGGCCGGATCGTCGAGACCCTGCTGCGCGCCGAGGACGGCCATATCGACGCGGTCGTGCTGGAAAGCGGCGAGGAGGTCTCCGGCGACCTCTACATCGACTGCTCGGGCTTCCGCGGCCTCCTGATCGAGCAGGCGCTCGAGACCGGCTACGACGACTGGTCGCACTGGCTGCCGGTGGACCGGGCGCTGGCGGTGCCATGCACGTCCAGCGAGGACTTCACCCCGTACACGCGCTCCACCGCGCGCAACGCCGGCTGGCAGTGGCGCATCCCCTTGCAGCACCGCACCGGCAACGGCCACGTCTACTGCTCGGACTACATCAGCGACGACGAGGCCGCCGCGACCCTGCTCGCCAACCTCGACGGCAAGGCCCTGGCCGAGCCGCGGCCGCTGCGCTTCGTGACCGGCCGGCGGCGCAAGTCCTGGAACCGCAATTGCGTCGCGATCGGGCTGGCGAGCGGCTTCATGGAGCCGCTGGAGTCGACCAGCATCCACTTCATCCAGTCCAGCATCACCCGCCTGGTCGAGTACTTCCCCGACCGGCACTTCGAGCAGGCCAACATCGACCAGTACAACCGCGTGTTGCAGTTCGAGTTCGAGCGCGCGCGCGACTTCATCATCCTGCACTACAAGGCCAACGAGCGCACCGACTCCCCGTTCTGGGTCCGTTGCCGCGAGATGGCGATTCCCGACACGCTGCAGGAGAAGATCGACCTGTTCCGCGCCGGCGGCCGCGTCCATCGCGAGCACGAGGAGCTGTTCACCGAGTCCAGCTGGATCCAGGTCCTGCTCGGCCAGTCGATCATGCCGGCCGCCTACCATCCGATGGTCGACGTGCTCGGGCCGGACGAGATCCGGCAGATGGTCGCGGGCGTCAGGGGCGTGCTGGAGCGCTCGGCCGAGGCGATGCCCCCGCACCGCGAGTTCATTGCCCGCAATTGCAGGGCGGAGGCGGTCGGCTCCGGCTGAGGCGCTGCCGGCTTGGCCGCGCATGGCCCTCAGCGCCGGCCGAACAGGAAGACCAGTGGCTGGTCCAGGCGCGCGGCCCAGGACGCCTCGTCGTGGATGGCGCCGGGGAACACCCGGGTCTGCCAGTCGGTCGCGGTGTAGCCCTTGGCACGCATCAGCGCGTCGACCTGGCGCTGCAAGGCCGGGTAGCGCGCGTCGAGCGTGCCGGTACCGTGGTCGAAGTAGATGCGGTGGGCGCCTGCCGGCGGCAGCTTGCGCCCGAAATAGGCGATCAGTGCCGCGGACGCCGGGCCGGGTTGCTCGGCGAGATCGCCGGGCCAGTGCGTGGAAAGGCAGGCCGCGCCCCCGAACACCCCCGGATACTCCGCCAGCGCGTACAGCGAGATCAGGCCGCCCATGCTCGAACCCAGCACATAGGTGTCCTCGCGCCGCGGGCTGACGCGGAAGCGCTGGTCGATGTAAGGCTTGAGCTCGGTCACCAGGAAGCGCAGGTAGTCGTCGGCGCGGACCTTGCCCGAGTAGAGCGGCTGGCCGGCGTCGCGCTCGAGCGCGTACTGGGCCGCCTGTTGCGCTGGCGTCAGCGACTCGAAGGCCTGCTGCGGGAAATACTCGACGTGGCGGTCCGGGCCGCCGTTGGCGATGCCCACGATGATGAAGGGCCGCACCGCGCCGTCGGCGATGAGCTTCCCCGCCACCTCGTCGGCGCGCCATTCCTGCCGGTTCCAGGTCAGGCCGGCGTCGTACAGCATCTGCCCGTCGTGCATGTACAGCACGGCATACGGCGCGGCGGCCGGATAGTCGCCGGGCACCCAGATGTCGAGCGCGCGGCGCGGCACGTACGCGGAAGGGAATTCGTCCACATGCACGATCCTGCCGCTACCGACTTCCGGTATCGGGCCGTCGACCGGGGTCACGGTGACGGTGGCGGCAAGCAGGACCTGCAGCAGGGCATGGACTGCATTCACGTTCGTTCCTCCCCGGTCGCCGATAGGGATCCTGCACTGGCGTCGGGCCCCGCTAAGATCAGGTGCATCCCGGGGCGCCACGCATCGCCATGTTCAACCCCAACCCCTCCATCCAGACGCTGCCCATCGCGCCGGGCCACAGCGCCTTCATCATCGACGGCGCGCTGCGCGACCCGCAAGCCTGGGTCGAGCACGCGGCGCGCCACATCGCCGCCTTCGAGGAAGCGCCCTTCAACGCCTTCCCGGGCCCTGAACTGCGCCTGCCCGACGCAGTCACGGCGCAGCTCGAGGCGTTCTTCGCCGCACATGCCCGCGCCGGCCTCGGCGCGCGCCGCACCTTGCGCGCGCACAGTCGCCTGTCGATCGTCACCCGTCAACCGCAGGAACTCGAGCCACGCCAATGGATCTGCCACCGCGACCGCTTCGGCGTGCCCCCCGGGCAGTGCGTGGCCGCGTCGGTGCTGTACCTGTTCCATGAGCCCGCCCTGGGCGGCACCAGTTTCTTCCTGCCGCGGCGCCCCGCGGCCGAGATCGACCTGCTGGTGCACGAGTCGGGCACCCTGGGCCGCGAGGCGTTCGCGCACCGCTACGGCGTCAAGCCGGGTTACCTCACCCAGTCGAACGACTGGTTCGAGAAGGTCGGCACGGTGCCGCCGCGCTGGAATCGCGTGATCTTCTACGACGGCAGCCTGTTCCATTGCAGCGACATCCCGGAGCCCGGCCGCCTGAGCCCGGATCCGCGCCAGGGCCGCCTCACGCTCAACGGCTTCTTCACCTGCCGGCGCCGCGCGGCCTGAGGCAGCGGCCGAGCCGCCCGGCGCTGGCGCCGAGGTCCTGCCCAACCGCCGCCGATGGGTGCTTTTGCATGAATACGTATGCAGGCAGGCCTCGCCGCGAATGGCTGGGGCTACCATCCCTGCGCGTTCCGATTCCGTTAATGCGGAGAGAACGAGTCGGTCCCTTCATTGCGCAGTCTGGTTGACGCGCGGGGACCGCACCGAAATCCGATGGGCATTGGGGGAGGGCAGATGTTGAAACTCAAGCGCAACCTGCTGAGCGTCGCGTTGGCGTCGGCAACCATGATGCTCGCGACCGGCGCCCAGGCGCAGGCCAGCGAGGACGGCACCAAGGCGAAGGAACAGTCCAAGGAATCGGCCGAGGCCAAAGCCCTGGCCGACGCGCCGGTGTTGGCGCAGTCGACCGCCGCGACCCCGGCCGAGACGTCCGATGAGGCAGCCGTAGACGCGGCCACGCAGGACGCCAAGACGCTCGGGGCGGTGCAGGTCACCGGATTCCGTGCCGGCGTCGAGACCTCGATCGAGGTCAAGCGCGAGTCCAACCAGATCGTCGAGGTGGTCTCCTCGGAGGACCTGGGCAAGCTCCCCGACCTCTCCATCGCCGACTCGATCACGCGCCTGCCCGGCCTCGCCGGCCAGCGCGTGGCGGGTCGCACCTCGACCATCAGCATCCGCGGCCTGTCCGGCGACTACGGCACCACGCTGCTCAACGGCCGCGAGCAGGTCAGCGTCGGCGACAACCGCGGGGTCGAGTTCGACCAGTTCCCCTCCGAACTGATCAACCAGGTGGTGGTGTACAAGACCGCCGATGCCTCGCTGGTCGGCCAGGGCCTGTCGGGTACCATCGACCTGCGCACGATCCGTCCGCTGTCCTTCGACGAACGCGCGGTCTCGCTCAACGCCCGCTACGAGGAAAACTCGATCGGCGAGGTCAACTCCGACTCGGACGACACCGGCAGCCGCCTCAGCGCCTTCTATGTCGACCAGTTCATGGACGACCGGCTGGGCATCGCACTCGGTTACGCGCGCCTGGATTCGCCCGGCCAGGCCGAGCGCTACGAGGCCTGGGGTTTCCCCGACAACATCGGCGGTGCACCGGGTGCCTACACCCTGGGCGGCGCCAAGATCCAGGGCTCGTCGACCGACAACGTCCGCGAAGGCTACATGGGCGTGCTGGAGTTCAACGTCAACGACAGCTACTCGACCATGCTGGACGTGTACTACTCCAAGTTCGACAAGGCCGAGACCACCCGCTTCCTCGAGACCGGCCTGGGCTGGTCGGGCGCGAGCCTTTCCAATGCGGTGGTCGAGAACGGGGTCACCACCAGCGGCACCTTCACCGGCATCCGTCCGGTGCTGCGCAACGACCTCAACGAGGGCGACGACCGCCTGTTCGCGATCGGCTGGAACAACGAGTTCCGCTTCGCCGACAGCTGGGTCGCCCGCGCCGACATCAGCCACTCGAGCGCGGACCGCGAGGAGAGCATCCTCGAGACCTATTCGGGCACGCGCGCCGGCGTCACCGATACCGTCGATTTCGTGCTCAATCCCGACGGCCGGCCGGACTTCAGTTTCGGCCTCGACTACACCGACCCGAACCTGATCGTGCTCACCGATCCGGGTGGCTGGGGCCAGGAGGGCTACGTCAAATATCCGGAGATCAACGACGAGCTGACCTCCTACCGCCTCGACTTCGAGAAGAGCTTCGTCGATGGCGCGATGTCCAACTGGTTCAGCAGCTTCGAGTTCGGCATCAACTACGCCGACCGCGAGAAGCAGCGCCAGGTGCCGGAGTTCTTCCTCGACGTGATCACCAACGAGACCGTGCTGCCGCCGGAGTTCCTCATCAGCCCGGTCGACCTCGGCTTCTCCGGCCTGCCGGGCACGCTGAGCTACGACATCAACCCGGTGGTGAGCACGTTCTTCACCATGCGCGAGAATGCCGCCAACGCCGACATCGTCAACAAGCAGTGGACGGTGGACGAGGAACTGCTCACCAGCTACGCCCAGCTCAACGTCATGACCGACCTGGGCTCGGTGCCGGTGCGCGGCAACCTCGGCGTCCAGGTGATCAGCACCGACCAGAACTCCGACGGCTTCTCGGTGGTGCAGGGCAACGCCGCCGACCCGGTGCCGTACTCGGGCGGCGACAGCTACACCGACGTGCTGCCCAGCCTCAACCTGACCTTCGAGCTGCCGGCAGACAACAAGATCCGCACCGGCATCGGCCGCCAGAGCGCGCGGCCGCGCATCGACCAGATGCGCGCCAACAACAACACCAGCCTCGAGTTCAGCGGCGTCAACCAGGGCCTGTGGACCCGCAGCGGCGGCAACCCGGAGCTGCACCCCTGGGAGGCCAATGCCTATGACGTGTCGTGGGAGAAGTACTTCTACGAGAACCGCGGCTACGTCAGCCTGGCGTACTTCTACAAGGACTTGCGCACCTACGTGTACGACCAGCAGGGCACCTTCGACGCGTCCGGCCTGGAGACGCCGCCGGGCTATACCGGCCCGCCGCCGGATCCGGTCGGCGTGTACAACCGCCCGGCCAACGGCGAGGGCGGCAACGTCAAGGGCTGGGAGTTCGCGGTCTCGGTCCCCTTCGACATGTTCGCCGACTGGCTCGAGGGCTTCGGCTTCATCGGCAACTACTCCGACACCAGCAGCTCGATCAAGCGCCTGGGACCCGACGGTCCCGACGAACCGATCGCGGGACTCTCGGAAGAGGTCTACAACCTCACGTTCTACTACGAGGCCCACGGCTTCCTGGCCCGCATCAGCCAGCGCTCGCGTTCGGAGTTCCTCGGCGAGATCCAGGGCTTCGGTGCCGACCGCGCGCTGGTCTACATCGATGGCGAGGACGTGGTCGACGCACAACTGGGTTACAGCTTCCAGAGCGGCGCCCTGGACGGTGTCTCCCTGTTGTTCCAGGTCAACAACCTGACCGACGAGCCGTACCGCCAGTTCTTCAACAACAACGGGCTCACCCAGCGCTATGAGGAATACGGCCGCCAGTACCTGCTCGGCGTGACCTACAAGTTCTGAGCTGCCCTTCCGGCGCCCTGCCGTCGGACGACCCTTGCCGGCCCCCTCGCCGGCAAGGGTTTTTTATTGCCCGGATGGCGTCAGCGCGATCGCGAGACCAGGCTGGCGAGCCGTGCCAGCCTCGGGGTCACCAGCGGAATCGTGAGCATGGTGCTGGCTACCGCCATCAGGAGCAGGGCGGTGAAGGCCTCGCTGGTGATGATCGCCTTGTCGAGCAGGATGTTGGCGAAGATGATCATGATCAGGGCCTTGGTCTGCAGCAGCCAGCCGATGATCGAGGCCTCGCCGCGCTCCCAGCGAAGGATGCGGCCGGCCAGGTGCACGCCGGCCAGCTTGCCCGCGACCGCGGCGAACAGCAGCACGCCGGCGGCGATGAACACGGTCGCGCCGCCCAGGGTCCAGTTGGTGCGCAGGCCCGTGCTGAGGAAGAACACCGGCATCACCACCAGCAGCACGTTGTGGCGCAGGCGATCCATCTGCTCGCGGTCGAACCAGCTGCCATCGATCACGGCGCCCGAGAGGAAGGCGCCGACCATGAAGTGCAGTCCGGCCCAATCCGCGGCGAAGCCGCAGGCGGCGAGCCAGATCAGGCCCACGTACCAGCGGTCGCGCTCGGGCAGGCGGCGCATCAGCGCGCGAAAGGCCAGCGTGGCCAGCGCAAAGGCCAGCAGGAAGGCGCCCTGG
>Ga0073905_10000283_pt1 | contig 22813 bp, 26 predicted proteins | sample KloWWTupernatant_FD_65482 | JGI IMG/M metagenome (GOLD analysis project Ga0073905, IMG submission 65482) | Active sludge microbial communities from Klosterneuburg, Austria, studying microevolution and ecology of nitrifiers - Klosterneuburg... | ecosystem: Engineered > WWTP > Aerobic digester >... | reverse complement strand
CGGCCGGTGATGCCGAGCATGGTCGGCTGCGACGGCCCGTAGATGTCGGCGTCGAGCATGCCGACGCTGGCGCCCTCGGCCGCCAGCGCCAGCGCGAGGTTGACCGCGGTCGTGCTCTTGCCGACCCCGCCTTTGCCCGAAGCGACGGCGATGATGTTCTTGACCCCCGGCAGCGTCTTGACGCCGCGCTGCACCGAATGCGAGACGATCTTCTGGAAGACGTTCGCCGACACGTTCGTGACGCCCGGCAGCGCCCGCAATGCAGCGACGACCTGGCGGCGGATCGGCTCGATCTGGCTGCGCGCCGGATAGCCGAGTTCGACGTCGACCGCCACCTCGCCGCCTTCGACCCGCACGTTGCGAGCCGAGCGGCCCGCGACCAGGTCCTTCTGGGTGTTCGGATCGACGACGCCCTTCAGCGCCTCGTTCACCTGCTCGACGGTCACGCTCATGGCTGCACTCTGGATGTTGGAAAATCAGCGAAGAGGGGAAGTCTAATCGAAGCCGGCCGGCGGCCGCGTCGATACCCCGGACGGCGTCAGGCCCCCTGCTAGACTGCCACGTTGACGCGGAATCACCGTCCCGAATCGCCCCTTCACCACGCCATGACCGCCCCCGCCCGCACGCTCTTCGTGACGACCGCGCTGCCGTACGCGAACGGACCGTTCCACATCGGCCACATCATGGAGTACATCCAGGCCGACATCTGGGTGCGTTTCCAGCGCATGCGCGGCCACGTCGTGCACTTCGTCGGCGCGGACGACGCGCACGGCGCGCCGATCATGATCGCCGCCGAGAAGGAGGGCCTGAGTCCGCAGGCCTTCGTCGCGCGCATCGCCGCCGGCCGCAGGGCCTATCTCGACGGCTTTCACATCAGCTTCGACCACTGGCACAGCACCGATTCGCCCGAGAACACCGAGCTGTCGCAGTCGATCTACCGCGGGCTGAAGGCCCACGGCCTGATCGACGTGCGCCGCATCGAGCAGTTCTTCGATCCGGTCAAGGGCATGTTCCTGCCGGACCGCTACATCAAGGGCGAGTGCCCGAGTTGCGGTGCAAAGGACCAGTACGGCGATTCCTGCGAGGTGTGCGGCTCGGTCTACTCGCCGACCGAGCTGAAGAACCCGTACTCCGCGCTGTCGGGCGCACAGCCCGAACTGCGTTCGTCGGACCACTACTTCTTCAGGCTGTCCGACCCGCGCTGCCAGGCGTTCCTGCGCGAATGGACCAGCGGCACCGACCGTCACGGCAAGCCCCGTCTGCAGCCCGAAGTGCTCGCCAAGGCCCAGGAGTGGCTCGGCGTCGGCACGCAGGGGGGCACGCTCGCCGACTGGGACATCTCGCGCGACGCGCCTTACTTCGGCATCGAGATTCCCGATGCGCCGGGCAAGTACTTCTACGTCTGGCTCGACGCGCCGATCGGCTACCTCGCGTCGCTGAAGGCGCACTGTGCGAAGCGCGGCATCGACTTCGGCGCGCTGCTTTCCGATCCGGCCACCGAGCAGGTGCACTTCATCGGCAAGGACATCATCTACTTCCACGTGCTGTTCTGGCCGGCAACGCTGAAGTTCGGAGGGCACAAGGTGCCCGACCGCGTCAACGTGCACGGCTTCATCACGGTCAGCGGCGAAAAGATGAGCAAGAGCCGCGGCACCGGCATCTCGCCGCTGCGCTACCTCGAGATCGGCATGAACCCCGAGTGGCTGCGCTACTACATCGCGGCCAAGCTCAACGCGCGGGTCGAGGACGTCGACTTCAATCCGGACGACTTCGTCGCGCGGGTCAACAGCGACCTGGTCGGCAAGTACGTCAACATTGCCAGCCGCGCGGCGACCTTCGTCAACCGCTTCTTCGACGGCAAGCTGGCCGCAACGGCGACCGACCCGGCGGACGCTCAGCTGCGCCGCGCGACCGAACTCGAGGCCGAAGTCGCGGCCGCGTACGAGGACCGCGAATTCGGCCGCGCGATCCGGCTGATCATGGGCTACGCCGACGAGACCAACCAGTACTTCGACGCGCACAAGCCCTGGGAACTCGCCAAGGATCCGTCGCGCCGCGATGCTCTGCACGAAGTCTGCTCGCGCTGCCTGGTCGCGTTCCACCGCCTGACGATCATGCTCAAACCGATCCTGCCGGCGACGGCCGGGCGCGTCGAGGCGTTCTTCGGCACTCCCGACCTGCGTTGGGACGACCTCGGGGTGCGTCCGGGCACGCAGTCGCCGGCGCACGCGATCGGCCGCTACGAGCACCTGATGACGCGCGTCGATCCGAAGATGTTCGACGCGCTGTTCGAGCCGCCGCCGGCCCAGGCCCCGGCCGGCGCCGCCGCGCAGGCCGTGCCCGTCGCCGAGCCTCCGATCTCGATCGACGACTTCGCACGCGTCGACCTGCGCATCGCTCGGATCGTCGCCGCTGACGCGGTCGAGGGGTCTGACAAGTTGCTGCGACTCACGCTCGACGTCGGTGACCGCCGCCCCCGGAACGTGTTCTCGGGCATCAAGGCCGCCTACGATCCGGCGCGGCTGGTTGGACGGATGACCGTCGTCGTGGCGAATCTCGCGCCGCGAAAGATGAAATTCGGCGTGTCCGAGGGCATGGTGCTGTCGGCGTCGGCTGACGATCCGTCGCAGCCTTCGGGGCTGTACCTGCTCGACGTCGACGACGGGGCGAAGCCGGGCATGAAGGTCCGGTGAACTTCGGCGAGTCCCGGCTCCGCCCGGGACTCCTCGACTGCCTGCGCGTCTCGGCGGGTCGGCCGCCTCGTTCACCGGATCGGCCGCGGCCACGGCGCGCCGAGGCGGGTCGGCCGGATCGCATAGAATCCCCGGCTGGAGATTGCCGCCATGTACGAATCCGACATCACCCGCTTCCTCGCCGAACTCAAGCGCGCGAACCCGCGGCTGGAGGAAGCGCAGCGCGAGGGACGCGGGCTCCTCTGGGACCGCCCGCAGGATCCCGATGCCACGCGCCGCAACAAGGCGTCGCGGGTACCGCCACCGCCCTACCTCTACTATCCGAAAGACTTCACTTGAACGCACAACCGGCCGATCCGGAATTCGCCGACGTGCCGACCTCGCTCGCAGCTGCTCACGAAGTGCCCGGCGACGCACCCGAAGCGTCACCCGTCCTTCACGAGCCCGAGCAACTCGAGCTGAAGGTGGTCGCCAGGCTCTACGGCGAGCCGATGGTGCAGTTGCCGCAGGACCTGTACATCCCGCCGGACGCGCTCGAGGTGTTCCTCGAAGCTTTCGAAGGCCCGCTCGACGTCCTGCTCTACCTGATTCGCCGCCAGAACTTCAACATCCTCGACATTCCCATGGCCGAGGTGACAAGGCAGTATCTCGCATACATCGACGAGATCCGCAGCCGCAACCTGGAGCTCGCCGCCGAGTACCTGCTGATGGCCGCGCTGCTGATCTCGATCAAGTCGCGCATGCTGCTGCCGATGAAGAAGGCCGACAGCGGCGAAGAGGTCGAGGACCCGCGCGCCGAACTGGCCCGGCGACTGATCGAGTACGAGCGCATCAAGTTCGGCGCGCAACAGCTCGACGCGGTTCCGCAAGTCGGCCGCGACTTCATGCGCGCGCAGGTCTGGATCGAACACGCGATGACCGCGCGCCTGCCGGAGGTGCGCCCGATCGACCTGCAGGGCGCCTGGGCGGACATCCTTCGGCGCGCGAGACTGACGCAGCATCACCGCATCAGCCGCGAGGAGCTGTCGGTGCGCGAGTACATGACCTTCGTGCTGCGCAGATTGCAGGATCGCCGCTTCGCCGAGTTCGGCGACCTGTTCGAAGTCGATCGCGGCGTGCCGGTGGTGGTCGTGACCTTCATCGCCCTGCTCGAACTGGCGCGCGAATCGCTGATCGAACTGACCCAGGCCGAGGCATTCGCACCGATCTACGTGCGGCTCGCCTACCAGCCGAGCTGAAGCGCTTCGCCGCCCGATGGCGCCGATCGTCCGTCGCGCAGCTTCGCTGAAGACGCTGAACAGCTTCGGCGTCGACGCCTGCGCCGATCGCCTGGTCGAGTTGCGCGAGTTCGACGACCTGCCGGACGCGCTGGCGCTGCTGCGCGCGCATCCGCCGGCGCTCGTTCTCGGCGGTGGCAGCAACCTGCTGTTCACGCGCGACCCGCCGGGCACGGTGCTGCGCGTCGGACTTGGCGGGCGTCGCGTGCTCGACGCAACGCCCAGCGAAGTCCTCGTCGAGGCCGGCGCCGGGGAGGACTGGCACGCCTTCGTCGGCTGGACGCTCGACCAGGGCCTGTCCGGACTGGAGAACCTGTCGCTGATCCCCGGCAGTGTCGGCGCCAGTCCGATCCAGAACATCGGCGCCTACGGCGTCGAGATGTGCGAGCGATTCGACTCGCTCGACGCGGTCTCGCTGCACGACGGCGCTTCACGACGCTTCGACGGTGCCGATTGCGCCTTCGGTTACCGCGACAGCGTGTTCAAGCGGCCCGGCGGCTCCGAATGGCTGATCACCAAGGTACGCTTCCGGCTGGCGCGCTCGGCGAGGCTGTGCCTCGACTACGGAGAGATCCGCGACGAACTGCGCGCAACCGGCGTCGCCTCCCCGACAGCCCGCGACGTGTCGGAGGCGATCTGCGCAATCCGGCGCCGCAAGTTGCCGGATCCGGCAACGATGGGCAACGCCGGGAGCTTCTTCAAGAACCCGGTCGTCGAGCGCGAACTCGCCGAGCGGCTTCGCGCCGCGCACGCGGACATGCCGGTCTTCCCCGCCGAGTCGCCGGCACGTGCCAAGCTGTCTGCCGCATGGCTGATCGACCGCTGCGGCTGGAAGGGCTTCCGCGACGGCGACGCCGGTGTGCACGATCGGCACGCGCTGGTGCTGGTCAACCACGGCACCGCGAGCGGCGCGCAGATCCTGGCGCTTGCCGAGCGCATCCGCCAATCGGTCCGGCAGCGCTTCGGCGTCGAGCTCGAACTCGAACCGGCAGTGGTGTGAACCTTCGGTCGGCACGGCAATCGTTATAATTGATCGTCTACCCCAGAGACGGCCATGGACGACGATCAGCAGAACGAACACAGCGCCATCCTCGCCTGGATTCTCGGGATCGCGGTCACGATCGCGGTCGCGGTGTCGCTCATCGTCGGCATCATGGCGGCGGTGGGCAGCGGCACGGCAAGCCCGACTCGGGCGGCACCGTCGGCGGGAGGCGCACCCGGGGCGGGTTCGGCGGCAACTCCAGCGGCCACGGCGCTCGCGACGGCAGGCAGCGCCACCGTGACCGAGGTCGACGTCGCCCCCACTCTCGCGGTTGGGACTGGCTACCCGGGCCTCGTGAAGTTCCACTTCGACACTGCCAGGCACGACTTGCCGCCCGACGCAGCAGCGCAACTGGCCGCGATCGTCGACTGGGCCAGGGCCGATCCGACGGCCCGCATCGGCGTTTCCGGGTTCCATGACAAGCATGGCGACGCGGCCGCCAACGCACTGCTGGCCCGCAGTCGCGCGGTCGCCACGCGCGACGCACTGCTCGCAGCGGGCGTGCCGGCCGAGCGCATCGTGATGGTCAAGCCGCGGGAAACCACCGGGGGCGCCGACGACCGCGAGGCGCGGCGCGTCGACGTCTATCCGGCGCAGTAGCCCGAAGGGCTGCGGTCACGGCATCGTGGCCGACTGCCCCGCCGTGTCACGCGTCGCGGCGAAACACCCAGACCACCGGCCACTAGGCTGCCGGCGCGAATCGGCAGCCGTCCAGGTCGATCGCCTTCGACGCTTGTCGATCCCGACGTGCCCCTCGATAGCGAGGGGTGCGATGACGTCATGAAAGCGGTGCTGGACACGAACGTGTGGCTCGACTGGCTGGTGTTCGGCGATGCCAGCGTCGCGCCGATCGTGCGCGGCGTCGAGCGCGGTGCAATCGTCGTGCTCGGCAGCGACGAGACGCGCGCCGAATGGCTGTCCGTGATCGCAAGGCCGCAATTCGGCCTCCACGCGCGTGCGCGCGCGGAGGCCGCCGCCGCCTACGATCGCGTGGTCAGGCGCAGCGCGCCCGCTCCGTCCTGCGCGTTGCTGTGCCGCGATCCCGACGACCAGAAGTTCGTCGACCTCGCGATCGCCGAGGGCGCCGGCTGGCTGGTCACCAGGGACAAGGCCCTGCTCGCGCTGGCGCGACGCGCGGCGCGTTGGCACGCGCTGGCGATCGTGCGTCCCGACTCGGGGCCGCTGCACGCAGCGCTGGCGGCCGCCGCTGCGATCCTATAATCGTGCATCGGAGGGACAACGCCGCAATGAACGCGCCACAGGGCTTCGCGCCACCCGCGATCGAGACCAAGCTGCCGAAGGTCGGCACGACGATTTTCACCGTGATGTCCGCGCTCGCCACCGAAAGCAACGCGGTCAACCTCGGACAGGGGTTCCCCGACTTCGATTGCGACCCGCGCCTGGTGGACGCGGTGGCGACGGCGATGCGATCGGGCCTGAACCAGTACCCGCCGATGGCCGGCGTTCCCGCGCTGCGCCAGGCGGTTGCCGACAAGATCGCCACGGTCTACCAGGCGCGCTACGACTGGAACACCGAGATCACCATCACCGCGGGCGCCACTCAGGCGATCTTCACCGCGATCCTGGCGATCGTCCGGCCCGGCGACGAGGTGATCGTCATCGAGCCGGTCTACGACAGCTACGTCCCGAACATCGAACTGGCTGGCGGCAAGGCAGTCACGGTACCGATGACTTCCGGGTTCCGCATACCGTGGCCCGCGGTGCGCGCGGCGGTCACGGCGCGCACGCGCGCGATCATGGTGAACTCGCCGCACAACCCGAGCGGCACGATCCTTCGCGATGCCGACATGCGCGAGCTCGAGTCGATCGTGGTCGAGCATGGCCTGTTCGTGATTTCGGACGAAGTCTACGAACACATGGTCTACGACGGCGAGCCGCACCAGTCGGTCAGCCGCTATCCGCTGCTCGCCTCGCGCGCCTTCGTCGTCTCGTCGTTCGGCAAGACGTTCCACGTGACCGGCTGGAAGGTCGGCTACTGCGCAGCACCGACGCCGCTGACCGCCGAGTTTCGCAAGGTGCATCAGTTCAACGTGTTCACGGTGAACACGCCGGTGCAGCACGGATTGGCCGCGTACATGGCCGATCCGGCGCCGTGGCGCGGATTGCCGGCGTTCTACCAGCGCAAGCGCGACCTGTTCCGCGCCGGGCTGGGCGGAACGCGCTTTCGCCTGTTGCCTGCCGAAGGCACCTACTTCCAGCTGGTCGACTACGGCGCGATCTCCGACCTCGCCGAACTCGAGTTCGCGAAATGGCTCACCGCCGAGATCGGCGTCGCGGCCATCCCGTTGTCGGCGTTCTACGAGAAACCGGTCGAGAACCGAATCGTTCGCTTCTGCTTCGCCAAGACCGACGAGACGCTGAAGCTCGCGCTCGAACGCCTGGCACGGCTCTAGGCGAACGCGATGCTGCGACGCCGTCGCGCCGCACTGGGCACCTTGGTGGCGTTGCCGCTGGCGGCATGCGGGGTGCTGCCGCCGGCAGACCTGAAGCCGCCGAGGTTGCGGTTTTCGGATTTTCGCATTGCCGAACTGGGCCTGAACGACATCCGTTTCGTGCTCGGCGTCGACACCGAGAACCCGAACGACGTCGACATCCCGTTGCGCAACGTCGATTTCCAGCTCGAGCTGCTCGGACAGCCTTTCGCGTCCGGGGCGGTGATCGATCGCGCCGTCACGCTGCCGCGGTCAGGGACGAAGACGGTGCCGGTCGAGTTCACGGTGCCCACCGCGCGCCTGCTGGACGTCTTGCGGCGTGCTCGCGGCGGCGATCTCTCCAGCCTCGGCTACCGACTCAAGGGATCGGCAAGCTGGGGCTACACCGGCATTCCGCTGGAATTCGACCGGCAGGGCAATCTCGAAGTGCTGCGCGGCTTCGCGGACCGGCTGCGGCCGCTGCTGTCGCCCCGCTAGCAGCGCCCGAGGCCCGGCGCGCCCGGAATCAGGTCGCGGCCTGGTCGTCCGGCGGCGTCCGTTCGGCCGTTTCTCCTGACTGCGTCTCCTCTTCTCCGGGCGTGCCGGAGACGTCGCCTTGCTCGGTCTTGCGCTTGAGCTTCTCTTCCTTCTTCTGCTTCTTGGCGAGCTCGCGCTGCCTCTTCGCGAATGCATAGTTCGGTTTTGCCAATCTGCGATCCCCCGGTGGCGGAAACGTCGAAACGAGTGTCCGACCGCCATTGTCGCGGCTCTTGCGCCGCAACGCCACTCGGCCGGATGACCTTCGACGAACGACCCGGCAGGCCTCGTTCGGCCCGCCAGCCCGGGCGTTCAGTCCAGGATCCGGCGCCGAAGCGCCTTGACCTGCCCGCGGCGCACCTTTTCGTCGGTCCGCCGGGCGCGTGCGCCGGCGCTCGGGCGGGTCGGGCGGCGCTCGAGCGGCTGGTGCGCGGCGAGATCGACGATCGCCTGCAGGCGCGCGATTGCATCCTCGCGGTTGCGCTCGAGGCTGCGGAAACGCTGAGCCTTGATGACGACCACGCCGTCGGCGGAGATCCGGCGGTCGTCGAGCCCCAGCAGTCGCGCCTTGACACGCTCGGGCAGCGACGACGCAGCGACGTCGAACCGGGCCTGCACGGCGTTCGACACCTTGTTGACGTTCTGGCCGCCGGCGCCCTGGGCGCGGATCGCCGTGAACTCGATCTCTGACTCGCGCACGCGCGGCGACCGCAGCGGCGCGCTCATCGGTGCCTCGCGCGCAGGACGAGCGCCGCGAACGCACCGGCGAGCAATCCCCAGAACGGTGCGCCGATGTCCGCCAGCGACACGCCCGACGCCGTCACGAGGAACGCGATCAGCGCCGGTTCGCGGTCGCGCTCGTCGGCCAGCGCCGCGAACAGCGCGTTGCCGATCGTGCCGAGCAGTGCGAGTCCGGCGACCGTCAGGACCAGTTCCTTCGGCAGCGCGGCGAACACCGCAACGACCGTCGCGCCGAACAGGCCGACCACGACGTAGAACACGCCCGCGGCGACTGCGGCCACGTAGCGGCGTGCGGGGTCCTCGTGCGCCTCGCGGCCCATCGCGATCGCCGCGGTGATCGCGGCGAGGTTCAGCGCGAACGCGCCGAAGGGGGCCAGCACGAGCGTCGCCGCACCGCTCCAGCCGATCAGCGGCGACACCGGCAGGTCGTGATACCCGGAAGCGCGGATCACGGCGACGCCAGCCGCGTTCTGCGAAGCCGTCGTGACGATGAACAGCGGCAGCGCGATGCCGACGATCGCACTCAGCGAGAAACGCGGTGCCGTGAACACCGGGGTCGCCAGCGCAACGCCGACGCCGTCGAAGCGCAAGAGTCCCTGTGCGGCGGCGATCGCGGCGCCCACCAGCAGCGCCAGGATCACCGCATAGCGCGGGGCGAGCCGGCGCGCGAGCAGGTAAGCGCAAAGCATCCCGAAGGCCATAGCGAAGCGCGTGTTCATCGCGACGAACACGTCGAGGCCGAAGCGCAACAACACCCCGGCCAGCATGCCCGCGGCGATCGAAATCGGAATGCGGTTCATCGCGCGCTCGAACCATCCGGTGAAGCCGCTGAGCGCCAACAGGACCGCCGACACGACGAAGGCGCCGATCGCCTCGGCCATCGGCACGCCAGCTGCGCTGGTGATCAGCATCGCGGCGCCGGGCGTCGACCACGCCGTGACGACCGGGGCGCGATAGCGCAGCGACAACAGGATGCAGGTGAGTCCCATGCCGAGCCCGAGCGCCCAGATCCACGATCCGACCTCGGCGCCCGAGGCGCCGAGCGCCTGCGCCGCCTGGATCACGATGACCGCCGAGCTGGTGAAGCCGACCAGCACGGTCACGAACCCGGCAACCACCGCCGAGAGCGAGAAGTCGCGCAGCAGGCGCACGATCAGGTGGTCACGCCTTGCAGCAGCGGCGTGTCGTGGGCGATCAGGAACTCCTCGGCAGCTTCGATGATGAAGTAGCGGAACGCCTCGGCTGCTGGCGAGAGAACCTTCGAAAGCAGGTGAACCACGTTCCAGGTGCGCATCACCGGCGTGCCCTCGACGGCCAGCACGTGCATCAGGCCGCTTCGCACCTCGAGTCCGATCGTGTGCAACGACAGGAAGCTGATGCCCATGCCGGCGATCACCGCCTGCTTGATCGTCTCGTTGCTCGACATCTCCATCGTGATGCGCGGCTCGAACTGGTGCGCCTTGAAGAACGCTTCCATGACGCTGCGCGTGCCCGAATCCGGCTCCCGCACGATGAACGGATACGGCGCGAGCGCCTGCACCGGCGGATGGCCGACCCGCAACAGCGGATGACCCGGCGGACACACGAACACCAGCGGATGCGCGGCGAACGGCTCGGCGCGCGCTGCGACCTCCTTCGGCGGGCGTCCCATCACGGCGAGGTCGACCTCGCTCGACTGCAGCAGGCGTACCAGCTGCTCCCGGTTCGCCGTGACGCGCAGCCGCACGTCGACGCCCGGATGCTGCTCGCGAAAGCGCGCCAGCAGGTGCGGCACGAAGTACTTCGCGGTGCTGACCATGCCGATCGTCAGCAGCCCGGTCTCGAGCCGCTTGAATCGAGCCATCGCGTCGTCGGCCTCCTTGAGGGTGGCGATCAGCCGGCGCGCGTAGACGAGGAAATACTCGCCGGCGGTCGTCAGCGACACCTTGCGGCCCTCGCGCTCGAACAGTGGCAACCCGACGCGTTCCTCGAGCTCCTTCACCTGCATCGTGACGGCCGGGGGGGTGAGGTGCATCGACTCGGCGGCGCGCACGAAGCTCAGGTGACGCGCCACCTCGGCGAAGACCTTCAGCTGGCGGAAGGTGACGTTGCTCATTCAGGTATTGCTTAAGTACGAGGAAATAATATCTGAATTTTTCTTATTCCAAAAGCATCCTATCGTCCCTCCATCGCGCCGCGCGGCATCGAGCCGGCGGCGAATCCAGCGGAGAGACCACCGTGAACCAGATCGTCGACGAAGGCCTGATTACCGACTCGAAGAAGCGCTACGCGGCCGGGGTGCTGAAGTACCGGCAGATGGGCTACTGGGATGGCGACTACGTCCCGAAGGATACCGACGTGATCTGCCTGTTCCGGATCACGCCGCAGGAAGGCGTGGACCCGATCGAAGCCGCGGCGGCGGTCGCCGGCGAGTCGTCGACTGCGACCTGGACCGTGGTCTGGACCGACCGGCTGACCGCCTGCGACGGCTACCGGGCCAAAGCCTACAAGGTCGAGCAGGTGCCGAACAGTCCCGACCAGTACTACGCGTGGATCGCGTACGACCTGGCGCTGTTCGAGGAAGGCTCGATCGCCAACATGACGGCCAGCCTGATCGGCAACGTGTTCGGCTTCAAGCCGCTGAAGGCGCTGCGTCTCGAGGACATCCGGGTACCGGTCGCCTACGTGAAGACGTTCAAGGGCCCGCCGACCGGCCTGGTGGTCGAGCGCGAGCGCCTCGACAAGTATGGCCGTCCGCTGCTCGGCGCCACCGTCAAGCCGAAGCTGGGCCTGTCGGGCCGCAACTACGGGCGCGTCGTCTACGAAGGCCTGAAGGGCGGCCTCGACTTCATGAAGGACGACGAGAACATCAACTCGCAGCCGTTCATGCACTGGCGCGACCGTTTCCTGTACGTGATGGAGGCGGTGAACAAGGCGAGCGCCGTCACCGGCGAGGTGAAGGGCAGCTACCTGAACGTGACCGCCGCGACCATGGAGGACATGTACGAGCGCGCCGAGTTCGCCAAGGAACTCGGCTCGGTGATCGTCATGATCGACCTGGTGATCGGCTACACCGCGATCCAGTCGATGGCGAACTGGTGCCGCAAGAACGACATGATCCTGCACATGCACCGCGCCGGGCACAGCACCTACACGCGGCAGAAGAACCACGGCGTGAGCTTCCGCGTCATCGCAAAGTGGCTGCGGCTGGCCGGCGTCGACCACCTGCACACGGGTACGGCGGTCGGAAAGCTCGAGGGCGACCCGCTGACGGTGCAGGGTTACTACAACGTCTGCCGTGACAGCGTCACAAAGATGGACCTGCCGCGCGGGCTCTATTTCGACCAGGACTGGGCGGGCCTGCGCAAGGTGATGCCGGTCGCCTCGGGCGGCATCCACGCCGGCCAGATGCACCAGCTGATCGACCTTTTCGGCGACGACGTGGTGCTGCAGTTCGGCGGCGGCACGATCGGGCACCCGCACGGCATCCAGGCCGGCGCGGTCGCGAACCGCGTCGCACTCGAAGCGATGGTCAAGGCACGCAACGAGGGACGCAACCTTCTCGAGGAAGGCCCCGCGATCCTGCAGCAGGCCGCTGCGAAGTGCGGCCCGCTGAAGGCGGCGCTCGACACCTGGAAGGACGTGAGCTTCAACTACGCCTCGACCGACAGCAGCGACTACGCGGTCACGCCGGCGACCGCCGCCTGACGCATCGACGACACCCGGGAGCACCGAATCATGATGAACAACCCCACCGGCCGCCTGACGCAGGGACAGTTCAGCTTCCTGCCCGACCTCACCGACGCCGAGATCGCGATGCAGGTCGAGTACGGGCTGAACAAGGGCTACGCCTGGAGCGTCGAGTACACCGACGACCCGCACCCGCGCAACACCTACTGGGAGATGTACGGGCAGCCGATGTTCGACCTGAAGGACGCCGCGGGCGTGATGATGGAGGTGGCGGGCTGCCGCAAGGCGTTTCCGAACCACTACATCCGCATGCTGGCCTTCGACTCGACCGCCGGCGTCGAATCGATCGCGATGAGCTTCATCGTCAACCGTCCGGAGAGCGAATCCGGCTTTGCGCTCGATCGCACCGAGACCGTCGGTCGCACGCAGCGTTACGCGATGCGCGCCTACGCGGTGGACCCGGCCGAGAACGAGCGTCACTGAGCGCGACTGAGCACCACTGAGTGCCACTGAGCGCCAGCCCGAGACCGTCCACGCCTACTATCGAGCCGATCGTGAGCAACCCGCTCTACCGGATCCCCGGCACCGCGCCTGCGACCGACGGCAAGCCGTCGCAGGCGGCCGAGGCCGTGGGCAACGCCGCCGCGCCAGACGCGGCGCCGCTGCCCCGGACGGTCGCCGGGGTGCTGGCGAGCAGCCACGTCGAGGACGTGCTCGACGAACTCGAGCGCGACCTGGTGGGCCTCGCCCCGGTCAAGCAGCGCATCCGCGACATCGCCGCGCTGCTGGTCATCGACAAGCTGCGGCTGAACCTGGGCCTCGCGGCGCAGTCGCCGTCGCTGCACATGAGCTTTACCGGCAACCCTGGCACCGGCAAGACGACGGTGGCGATGCGCATGGCGCAGATCCTGCACCGCCTCGGCTACGTTCGAAAGGGGCACCTGGTCGCCGTCACCCGCGACGACCTGGTCGGACAGTACATCGGCCACACGGCGCCGAAGACCCGCGAGGTGCTCAAGAAGGCGATGGGCGGCGTGCTCTTCATCGACGAGGCCTACTACCTGTACCGGCCCGACAACGAGCGCGACTACGGCCAGGAGGCGATAGAGATCCTGTTGCAGGTGATGGAGAACCAGCGCGACGACCTGGTCGTGATCCTGGCCGGCTACGCCGACCGCATGGACACGTTCTTCCGCAGCAATCCCGGGATGAGTTCGCGGATCGCGCACCACCTCGAATTTCCCGACTACAGCGGTGACGAACTGCTGCAGATCGCCGAGCGCATGCTCGCGCAGCAGAACTATCGATTCGGCGCCGGTGCGCGCGAGGCGTTCGCGCAATACCTGGCGCAGCGCGTCACTCAACCGCATTTCGCCAACGCGCGCAGCGTGCGCAACGCGCTCGACCGCGCCAGGCTGCGCCAGGCCAGCCGCCTGTTCGCCGACCGTGATCGCGAACTCACGCTCGACGACCTCTCCACGATCGCCGAGGCCGACATCCGCGCAAGCCGCGTGTTCGGCACGCCTGCCGCACCGAGCACTGCCGCACCGAGCACTGCCGCACCGAGCACTGCCGAAACGGGATCCGGCGAAAGATCCCGCTCGATCGCCGGGGGATCCCGATGACACCGACCGACCTGCACGACTGGCTGGCCAGGCACTCGCCGGCGCTCGCCGCCACCGTCGAAACGCTGGCGCGCTCCTGCGCGCGCATCGCCGAGTCGGCCGCGCTCGGCCAGCTCGCCGGACTCGAGGGCTACACCGAGCACGCCAACAGCCAGGGCGAGATGCAGACCAAGCTCGACCTGTTCGCCGACGAGAGCATCGCCGGCGCGCTGGCCGGCTGCCGCCACGTCGCGGGATGGGCCAGCGAGGAGCACGACGAGCCGTCGATCTCCGAGCAGCACGCCGAGACCGGTGACTACCTGGTCGTCTTCGATCCGCTCGACGGCTCGTCGAACATCGACGCCAACATCTCGGTCGGCACGATTTTCTCGATCCTGCCGCATCCGTTCCGCGGCACGTCGCCCGGCGCGGCCGGCTTCCTGCAGCCGGGCAGCCGGCAGGTCGCCGCCGGCTACGTGATCTACGGCCCGGCCTGCGTGATGGTGCTCAGCTGCGGCGACGGCGTCGCCGCGTTCACGCTCGACCGGCGCGACGGTCGCTGGCGGCTGACGCGCGACGCGATCGCGGTCCCCGAGCAGACACGCGAGTTCGCGATCAACGCGTCGAACCAGCGCTTCTGGGAGAAGCCGGTGCAGCGCTACGTGTCAGAGTGCCTGGCCGGCGAAGCCGGCCCGCGCAGCAAGGACTTCAACATGCGCTGGGTGGCGAGCCTGGTCGCCGAGGTTCACCGGATCCTGAGCCGCGGCGGCGTGTTCCTGTATCCGCGCGACACGAAGACGCCGTACAAGCCTGGCCGCCTGCGGCTGATGTACGAGGCCGCGCCGATCGCGTTCCTGATGGAACAGGCGGGCGCCGGCGCGGTCACCGGCACCCGGCGCCTGCTCGACGTCGTGCCCGACACGCTGCACCAGCGCGTCCCGGTCATCGTCGGATCGCGCCAGGAAGTCGAGCTGATCGTGCGCTATCACGCCGACCCCAACGAGAACGTGTCGTGGCAGCTGTTCGGTTCGCGCTCGTTGTTCGTGCGCGCCTGAGGCCCCGCGCCCCCCGACCCCGACCGTCGCATCGCCATGTCCAGAAAGCACCCCATCATCGCCGTGACCGGCTCGAGCGGCGCCGGAACCAGCACGGTCAAGCGCACCTTCGACACGATCTTTCGCCGCGAGGGCATCACCGCAGCGACGATCGAGGGCGACGCGTTCCACCGCTACGAGCGCAAGGCGATGAAGGAAGTGATCGCGCAGGCCGACCGCGAGGGCCGCCCTCCGATGAGCCACTTCGGACCTGACGCCAACGAGTGGGCCGAACTCGAGCGGCAATTCCGCAGCTACGGCGAACAGGGACGCTGCCGCACACGACTGTACCTGCACAACGACGCCGAGGCGGCCCCGTGGAAGCAGGAGCAGGGCACGTTCACGCCCTGGTACGAAACGCCGGTCGACACCGACCTGCTGTTCTACGAGGGCCTGCACGGCTGCGTGAAGACCGACCAGGTCGACCTCGCGCGACACGTCGACCTGAAGATCGGCGTCGTGCCGATCATCAACCTCGAGTGGATCCAGAAGATCCACCGCGACACGCGCGAGCGCGGCTACTCGAAGGAGGCGGTCGCCGACACGATCCTTCGCCGCATGCACGACTACATCCACTACGTCTGCCCGCAGTTCGGCGAGACCGACATGAACTTCCAGCGGGTGCCGGTGGTGGACACGTCGAACCCGTTCATCGCGCGGGACATCCCGACCGCCGGCGAGAGCATGACGGTGATCCGGTTCAGGAACCCGCGCGGGATCGACTTCCCGTACCTGCTGTCGATGATCGGCGAGTCCTTCATGTCGCGCGCCAACACGATCGTCGTGCCTGGCGGAAAGATGGACCTGGCGATGCAGCTGATCCTGACGCCGATGATCCTGAGACTGATGGAGATCCGGCGGGCTCAGCACGCCTGAGCCAGCGACGGTTCAGATGCCCTGGGCCGGCGGCTTGCGGGCAGTCACGGTCGAGAACACCTTTTCCCGCCCGCCGGGCGCGGCGAACGAATCGATCCGCGAATCGGCGATCTGCCAGCCGGCGAATCGGTCTTCGAGTCCGGTTCGCGCGAACAGGCAATGCGCGGTCGGCTCGAACATCTCCAGGTAGGTCGTCCCTTCGACCAGCACGTTCACGATCGCGACGCCCCCGCTGCGGACGCGGCCCTGCAACGTCGCCAGGATTCGCGCGGCAGTCGGACAGTCGAAGAACATCAGCAGGCCGATGCACGCGATCGCATCGAACTCGCCGGCGATGCCGAAACTGCGCAGATCGACCTCGCGCGCGTCGATGTCGAGGTGTTCGGCCAGCGCGCGTTCGCGCAGCGAGTCGATGGCCACGGCACACGCGTCGAGCGCGACGACCGAGCAGCCGCGTCGCGCCGCCTCGACCGACAGGTTGCCGACACCGCATCCGAGGTCCAGCACGCGCCCGCGCAAGTGCGGTAGCGCCGCCTGCTCGAACGGATTGGGCACGAACTCGCGCTCGCGGACCTGGCGCCGGAACTGCGCGTCGAAGAAGCGGATGCTCGCGTTGGGCCCGTCCCCGGTCATGATGCGGATTCCGGTGCCACTCAGGCGTCGTCCGGCGCAGGACCGGGATACCACGACGCGGGCCGCTTCTCGCGAAACGACGCGAAACCCTCGGACGCCTCGGCCGACTGACGCTTCGCCGCATGCTGCTCGACGAGCCGGTGGAACGCCTGCGCCGACACGTCTCCCCAGGCGAACTCGATCGCCAGAGCCTTCGTCTGCGCATTCGCCTCGGGCGCGTTCTGCAGCAGCTGATCGACGATGCGCGCGCCCGCGGCGCGCAGCGATGCGAGGGGCACGACTTCGTGCACCAGTCCGATGCGGCGCGCCTCGCTCGCGTCGAAGCGCTCGCCGGTCAGCGCATACCGCCGCAGCTGGCGCGCGCCGATCGCGTCGGCGAGCTGCGGAACGATGATCCCGGCCATCAGGCCCCAGCGCGTCTCGGCGATCGAGAACTGCGCATTGTCGGCCGCAATGGCGACGTCGCACGCCGCCACGATGCCGGTGCCGCCGCCGAAGCACGCGCCCTGCACCAGCGCCAGCGTGGGCACCGGCAGCGTATTCAGCCGGTGGACCGCCTGTGCCGTCAGCCTTGACGCGCGCACGTTGTCGACCGGCGATTGCCCCGCCACCGACTGCAGCCACGCGAGGTCGGCGCCCGCCTGGAAGTGCCGCCCCGCACCCTCGATCACCACGACTCGCAGGCCGGGCCGCGCGCCGAGGTCGTCCATCGCCGCCATGACCCCGTCGAGCAGGGCCGCGTCGTAGGCGTTGTTGACCTCGGGTCGGTTCAGCGTGACGGTCGCGACGCCGCGCGCATCGAGGTTCCAGAGTACGGGGTCGTGGCTCATCGTCGGGTTTCCGGTCGGGTTACGGCTGCTGGCGCAACCAGTCTCTGGCGGCGGCCTCGTCGCGGAACACGCCGACGGTCCAGCCGTATTGCTGCTGCAGCGCTTCGAACATGCGCACCGTCCCGAATACGCCGTCTTCGGCGGCGACGATGGCGACGATCCGCGCGCCGCGGCCCCGCTTGTTCTCCGAGATCCAGTTCGTGAGCCGCATGATGTCGTCGAGCCGCATCGAGGAGCTGCTCTGCAGGAAGTTCCAGATCGCGCGATCGACCTTTGCATAGCCCGGGTCGCTCCAGACGGCAACGGCCAGTTCGGGAAGCTGTTCGACCCGCAGGTCGCCGCGCACGGTGACCCTGGCCCACCCGGCCTCGTCGTCGACCTCGACCTCGTATTCCATGCTTCGTCCCCTCAGCCGAGCAGGCGCTGGTAGACCGCGAGGTCGCCGGCCGAGAAGCAGCAGAAGACGACCTCTTCGATGACCGGGTACGCCGGGACCGTCGAGCGGACCGTCGCCACGGCGATCGCTGCGGCATCCTGAGTCGGATAGCCGTAAACGCCGGTGCTGATCGCCGGAAACGCCAGCGTCCGCGCCCCCGCCGCAGCCGCGACCTCGATCGAGCGCCGGTAGCAGGACGCAAGCAATTCGGGTTCTCCGCGGGTTCCGCCGCGCCACACCGGCCCCGCCGTGTGAACGACGTACTTCGCGCGAAGCCGATGTCCGCCGGTCAGCTTCGCGTCCCCGGTGCGGCAGCCGCCGAGCGTGCGGCATTCCTCGAGCAGGCCGGGGCCGGCGGCCCGATGGATCGCCCCGTCCACGCCCCCGCCTCCGAGCAGCGTCGAGTTCGCCGCGTTGACGATCGCATCGACTTCGAGGGTGGTGATGTCCGCCTGGACTGCGCGAAAGCTGGCTGTCATGGCAGCGATTGTCCGCCGACGGTGACCCGTCCGGCAACCGGCAGCGGGTTAATGAGTTCTTAAGAATTCGCGAGCGAAGTTTTACGAACGCTCGCCGGGGCGCGCGCCTAGACTGGCATCCGTCGTCCGGTCCTCGGGCCGGCAGGTTTCGATTGGAGCGAGCCATGAACCCGTCCATCTTCCATGCCGCCGTCGCGCAGGCGATGAACGCCGACCGCCCAGACCTGTACTGGGGGATCGACAAGGCCCTGCGGCTGTGCGTGACGCGCACGCTGGCGCGCGTCGGCGAAATGGATCCCGCCAGCGACGCCGACGTCGCCGACGCGCTCGAGAAGACCCGGGAGACGCTGCGCCTGTTCGCGGTCCGCTCGGGTCACGCAGAACACGGCGCGAACCTCTGGCCTTCGTCGCGCCGGCCGGCCCCCCGCGCCCCGGCCGCGGAGGCCGGCGACGAACAGGCCATCGCCGCGCTCAGCGAGTGCGCAACCGCGCTTCAAGTCGCGCACGGCCCGGCGCGCAAGGCGGCCGCCGAGGCGCTCCAGGCCAGGCTCGCGCTGGCACGCAGGCTGCTCGAAACGCCCCGCCGCGAGGTGCTCGCCGCGGCCTGACCCCGCTCTCAGCGCACCTGCACGAGTTGCAGCGGCCGCGTCACCCTCAGGCAGAAGCGCCCGCGCCCGGTTCGCTCGATGCGCACGCAGGCGTCGCGCTCGACGAGGCGCCGCTGCAGCAGCACCAGCCGCGCCTCGAGGTTGTCGCCGACGTCGGGAAGCCTGATGCGCGGGTCGAGACGCAACTCGCGATTGCTGAACGCGTTGCGGCCGCTGTTCGCATGGTCGCAGACCAGCGCCCAGAACACCGCGCCGGCGACGCCCTTGATCAGGTAGTCGTCGCCGAGGAAGACGCTGTCGTCGGCCGGGTAGTGACGCACGGTCACCGCTTCGCCGCGAGCCCTCGGCGCCTGCACCGGGCCCTCCGCGGCCTGGCCGTCGTGGTCATCGGCCAGCTGAAACACGTGCATCGCCTGGCCCACCTGCACGGCGAGCGCGACCAGCGCGTCCTCGTCGTCGTAGCCGAAGCGCAGGTCGCTGGGACTCTCGACGAACAGCACGCCGGCCGTCCGGCCTGCCACCGGAATCGGAACCGCGAGCTGGCTGCGCGCTTCCGCCAGCCCGGGGAACGGAATCTCCTTCTCGAGCGGACCGTCGATGCCTTCGCGAACTGCCGCCTCGCGGATGGCTCGCCCGTACGCATAGTCGGCCGTCAGCCGGAACAGACGGATCGGCGCGCCCTCGCGCGCCGCCACCCCGATGACGCCTGCGCCGATCGGTATCTCCGATCCGACCCCCGAGGCCGGGTAGCCGAGACTCGCCACCGTGTAGAGCCGCGCGGCGCTGGCATCGAGCAGCAGCAGCATTGCGTGCTGGACGTCGAAGTGCTCGTGCAGCGCTGCGAGCGTGGCGCCGAACAGCGCGTCGAGGTCGGCGCAGCCGGCGATCCGGGCGCTCGCGGCCCGCAGCGCCGCGAGTCGATTCAGCGCCGCCGGTGCACCCGGCGGCATGCCGTGCAGGGCCTCGATGTCGTGTACGCGGTAGACGTCGGCGCCCAGAAGCCGAAAGACACCGGCCATCCCGGTGTGCGACGCGATGCTCGCCAGCTTGGCGCGCATGCTCTCGAACAGCGGCCCCTCGGACTCGGTGCGCAGGTACTCGACAGTCAGCCGGTACAGGGCACCCGAGACCGGGTGGATGACCATCAGCCGCGCTCGCGGATTCGCCAGCACGTTGGCGCGCGTCTTGTTGAAGAACTGGAACGACAACGCGACGTGCTGCCGGTCGACGTACTGCACCTGCGACAGGTAGCTCGCGTTGGGCGTGCCATCGGCGGCGCAAGTCGCGATCACCCCCGGCGCGGCCCCCTCGAGGCAGTCGCGGATGGCATCGAGCGGGACCTTCATCGGCTGGATCATCGCTGCGGTCGTCTCGGTCGCTCGGTCGTCTCGGTCGTTGTAGCCGGCGCGCCGGACACGCCCCTCAGCCCGCCCCGAGCGGCGCGCCGGCCTTGGGGCCTGGCGTCTGGTCGAACGCGCACTCGGGTACGAATCGCACCGCGACCACGTCTTCGGGCCGGCAGGCCAGCAGCTGGTGCGCGAAGACCGTCCCGTAGCCGACGGAGGTCAACTCGGCGGCCATCGCCGCGCAACAGCGCTCGACGGTCTCGAGGTCGGCAGCGTTGGCGGGCGCGATCGCGACGCCGATCGCCTTCATCTGCACCGTGCGGTGCGTCGAAGGCTGGCTGAAGACAACCGCGATCGCGCCGTTGTCGCGCAGGTTCTCGAGCACGCCGGCGCCGTCGACGCGCGACACGAACACGGTGATCTCGCCGCTCTGCTCGACGCGATGACCCACGCCGCGCACGAGGTTGGGCAGGTGGCTCGCATCGCGCGACGCGATCGACACGCCGCACCCCCGCTGCAGGAACGCGAGGTCCTGCGGGGCCAGCATGAAGGGGCGACGAGTGTCGTCGGGCATCGCAGACAATCCGGCAAGCCACGCAGTCTACGCCGACCCGCGCGAAGGGTGAAGCCGGCGTCTCTGGAATAATCGCGCCGGAGGAACGCCGCAAGCATGGACCGCTTCAAGCAGATCGAGACCTTCGTCGCCGTCGCCACCCGCGGCAGCCTGTCGGCGGCGGCGCAGGCCGAGGGGGTGGCGCCGGCGGTGATCGGACGTCGCATCGACGCACTCGAGGAACGTCTCGGCGTGAAGCTGCTGGTGCGCACGACACGGCGCATCACGCTGACCTTCGAGGGCAGCGCATTCCTCGAGGACTGCCAGCGCCTGCTCAATGACTTCTACGACGCCGAAGCGTCGGTGTCGCTCGGCGGCGTGAAGGCCAGCGGGCACCTGCGCGTCACCGCGCCGGCCGGCTTCGGCCGGGTGCACGTGGCGCCGCTGCTGCCGGCATTCCTGGACGCGCACCGCGACGTATCGATTTCGCTCGACCTGACGGACCGCTTGGTCGACATCGTCAACGAGGGGATCGACGTCGCGATCCGGATCGGCGTGCTCGACGACTCGAGTCTGGTCGGCCTGAAGCTGGCCGACAACCGTCGCGTCGTGGTGGCCAGTCCCGCGTATCTCGAAGCGCACGGCGAACCCGCCTCGCCGGCCGAGCTGGCAAGGCACGACTGCCTGACCTTCGGGACCTACGGGAACCAGGCCCGCGGCTGGCAGTTCACGATCGACGATCGGCTGGTGTCGATGCGGGTCGCGGGAACGATGGAGTGCAACGACGGCGCGGTGCTGCGCGACTGGGCACTGGCCGGCCGTGGCCTCGCCTGGCGCTCGATGTGGGAGGTCGGCGAGGATCTGAAGGGCGGCCGGCTCAGGAGCGTGCTCGACGAGTACTCGGCACCCGACAACGCGATCTACGCGTTGTTTCCCCAGCGCAAGCACCTGCCGCTGCGCGTGCGGATGTTCGTCGACTACCTGAAGAACACCTACGGCAATCCGGCCTACTGGCGTTGAGGCTCGCGCACGCTCTGCGCGATGCCCCACTGCGCCGCCCAGTAGGTGCCGAGCACCCAGAGCGGGGCTGCCATGATCGGCGCGCGGAAGCGGTCGATCGCGAGCAGCGCGTCGGAGACGAGGAAGAGGACGCCGCCGACCGCCACCGCGCGCGTCCGGGGATCCGGATGCACCTGCCAGCGCGACACCGCCTGCGCCGCCATCGCGACCAGCACGACGACGTAGGCGATCACCGGCGCCTTGAGCGTCGGCGCCAGACCGCTCCAGAGGAAGGACAGGATTGCCGCCCCGACCGCGGCGAGCGCGACCAGCGCCAGCGGCCGTGCAAACAGCCGGGTGTCGGCGGTGAAGCCGCGCAGGTAGCACAGGTGTGCGAGCAGGAAGGCGAGCAATCCGCCGACGAACAGCCTCGGCGAGAGCATCAGCAGCACGTCGCCGGCCAGCGAGAACGCGAGTCCGGCCAGAACGCCGCGTCGCAGCCGCGGGTCGACCGATCGGTCGCCGCGCCAGACCAGCAAGACCAGGATGGCAGTGGCCATCGGCTTGCCGATCCAGTGCAGCAAGGTCCAGCCGTCGAACCCGTCGCGACTGCGCAGCAACGCGCCGACGATCGCGGCCAGCGCCGCGACGGCGAGCGCCACGGCGCCGAGCCGCCAGTCCCGATCGCCCCGCCCGCTCATGACGGTTTGCTCATTGACGAATCGCCCATGCCCGATCGCCCATGCCCGATCGCCCTTGCCCGACCGTTCATGGCCCGCGTGACGACCCTTTCATTCATGGCTCGGGCATGAATGAAAAAGGGCAGCCCCGGAAGGCTGCCCTTTCTCGTCGGCGTGCGCCCCGATTACTTCAGGTGCTTGCCGACCAGGCCGGTCATCTCGAACATGTTGACCTGGGCCTTGCCGAAGACCTGCTTGAGCTTCTCGTCGGCGTTGATCAGGCG
>Ga0073905_10000281_pt1 | contig 22868 bp, 24 predicted proteins | sample KloWWTupernatant_FD_65482 | JGI IMG/M metagenome (GOLD analysis project Ga0073905, IMG submission 65482) | Active sludge microbial communities from Klosterneuburg, Austria, studying microevolution and ecology of nitrifiers - Klosterneuburg... | ecosystem: Engineered > WWTP > Aerobic digester >... | reverse complement strand
TCGTCGCCTCGTCGCAGATCGGCAGCGTGGAGTTCGCCGCCGAGCGCTACGGCACGCCCCTGGTGGTGGTGCTTGGCCATTCCCAATGCGGCGCCGTGCTGGCCACCCTCGAAGCCCTGGAGCAGCCCGCCGGATACCAGTCACGGAACCTGCGCTCCATTGTCGACCGCGTGCGGCCCTCGGTGGAGGCCTTGCTGGCCACCGGGCTGAAGGATGATCACGAAGCCCTCGTGCGGCAGGCCGTGCGGGCCAATGTCCGCGTGGCCGCCGACCACCTGCGCCACGGGTCCGAGATTCTCGAGCAGCTGATCCAGGACGGCGGGTTCCTCGTCGTCGGCGCCGAGTACTCCCTGGAGACCGGCATCGTCGACTTCTTCGACGGCGTACCGGGGGGCGGCTGACCACTCCTCCTGCGCTATAATCCCCCCACAACCAACCGGGGAGCCCGGGCCGGTCCGCCCGAAAAGGCGGGCCTCGCCGGGCTGAGAGGGCGCGGGGGCCTTGCGGCCGGCGGCGCCGACCCGCCGAACCTGAACCGGGTCATGCCGGCGGAGGGAGCACAGAGCGGGCGGAAGACGGATGTCCGGCCCCCCAGGCACGCCACACCCTCCCTTTGGTGTGGCGTTCGTGTTTTCCGGCACCGGCCTGGGGCAAGCCCCGCTACGGATGCCCGGCGCGAACGACCGGTGCACGGGAGCCATCGCCATGCCGCCATCCCCAAGCGCCCGGCGCGCGGCCGTCTCGGCCGCCCTGCCGCCGGTCATCGCCGTCCTGGCCCTCGTGGCCCTCTGGTCCCTCCTGGCCGCCGGCCAGCCGCCCATCGTGCTGCCCGGCCCCTTCCGGGTGCTGCAGGCCGCCATCGCCAGTTGGTCCTCCCTGCGTCCGGCCATCGCCGTCACCCTGCTGGAGACCGCCCTCGGGCTGGCGCTGGCCTTGGCCCTGGCCGTCCCGCTGGCCATGGCCTTGGCCGGCCTGCCGCCCCTGCGCCGCGCCCTGCAGCCGCTCCTGGTGGCGTCGCAGACCGTGCAGGTGCTGGCCGTGGCGCCGCTGCTGGTCATGTGGTTCGGCTTCGGATTGACGCCCAAGGTGTTGGTAGTGGCCCTGGCCTGCTTCTTCCCCCTGGCCATCAGCCTGGCCGACGGCCTGGCCGGCGTGGACCGCGCCTACCTGGACCTCTTCGCCAGTCTGGGGGCCCGGCCCCCGCAGACCTGGCGCCTCCTGCGCCTGCCTGCCGCCCTGCCCGCCTTCTTCTCCGGCCTCAAGATCGCCGTCACCTACGGCATCGTCAGCGCCACCATCGGTGAATGGGTGGGCGGCAGCCAGGGCCTGGGCCTCTATATGCTGCGCTCCCGGAACGCCCTGCGCATCGACCAGGTCTTCGCCGGCATGCTGGTGACCACCCTCCTGTCCATGGCCCTCTATGGCGCGGCCGTCGCTGCCGAGCGCCGCGCCATGCCCTGGCGGCGGGCCAGTTGACGCCCCGTCCCCGCCATCCTCGCCCTCATCCACGGAGGTGCCGCTTGATCCCCCCCCCGTTCCCCTGCCGACCGCTGATCCTGGGTGTCGTCCTGCCGGGCCTGTTGAGCCTGGGCGCCTGCGCCAACCCGTCCGTGCCCGGCACCACGCCCGACGGCGCCTCCGTCACCACCGGTGAAGCCGCCGGAAGCGCGGTGGCCACCCCCGCTCCTATCACCCTCATGCTGGACTACCAGCCCAACACCAACCACACCGGCATCTACGTGGCCCAGGCGCACGGTTACTTTCAAGCGGCGGGCCTGGCGGTCACCATCATCGAACCCGGCGAGGTCTATCCCGAGCAGGCCCTGACCACGGGCGTCGCCGATTTCGGGATCAGCTTCCAGGAGGCGCTCACCCTGGCCCGCGCCCAAGGCGCGCCGCTGGTCAGCCTGGCGGCCATCATCCAGCATAACAGCTCCGCCTTCGCCGCGCGCGGTACGCTGGGGGTGCGCTCGGCGGCCGACTACGCCGGCCGACGCTACGGCGGCTTCGGCACCCCCTTCGAGATGCCCACCTTGAACGCCCTGATGGCCTGCGACGCCGTCGCCCGGGGAATGGCCCAGCCACCCGCGGCGGTGGAGGAGATCAACCTGGGCCTGTCGGACCCCCTGGCGCTCCTGGCCGCGGAGCAGATCGACCTGGCCTGGATCTTCGAAGGCTGGCAGGGGATGCAGGCGCGGCGCTCCGGACTGCAGCTGGACCTCGTCCGCCTGGCCGACCACCAGGACTGCATCCCCGACTACTACACACCCATCCTCATCGGCCGCCAGGCCATGATCGACGCGCGGCCCGAGGTCGTGCGCGCCTTCGTCGCTGCGGTGGCCCGGGGCTACGCCGATGCCATCGCCGATCCCGCAGTGGCGGCCGCGGAGCTGCTGAAGGCTGTGCCGGAACTGGACGCCGGCCTGGTCCGCGAGAGCCAGGCCTGGCTCTCGCCCCGCTACCAGGACGACGCGCCGCGCTGGGGACAGCAGCGTCCGGAGGTCTGGCAGGGCTACGCCGACTGGCTGCTGGCGCAGGCCGTGCTCGCGGCGCCCCTGGACACCACCCTAGCCTTCGACAACCGCTTCCTGCCGTGACCCCATCGCGGCTGCGGCTGGAAGGCGTCGGCAAGAGCTTCGGCGACCTGACCGCGGTCCAGGACCTGTCCCTGGAGCTGGCGGTGGGCGAAAGTCTGGCGCTGCTGGGTCCATCGGGCTGCGGCAAGAGCACGGTGCTGGCGATCGCCGCCGGGTTGCTGGCGCCGGACGCCGGACGCGTGCTGCTGGACGGCGAGCCGCTGACAGCGGCGGGGAAGCTCGGCTTCATGCCGCAGCGGGACCTGCTTCTGCCCTGGCGTCGACTGATCGACAACCTCATTCTGGGGCCCGAGCTGCAGGGCGTCCCCCCTGCCGCAGCGCGCGAACAGGCCCGGGAACTGCTGCCGCTCTTCGGCCTGGCGGGCTTCGAGGACGCCTGGCCGGCGCAGCTCTCCGGCGGCATGCGCCAGCGCGCCGCCCTCCTCCGCACGGTGCTGGCCGGCCATGACACCCTGCTGCTGGACGAGCCCTTCGGCGCCCTGGACGCCCTGACGCGCCTTGGATTGCAGGACTGGCTGGCGGCCATGCGCGAGCGCTTCGGATGGACCCTTCTGACCGTCACCCACAGCCCGGAGGAAGCGGTGTACCTGGCGGACCGGGTGCTGGTGCTCAGCCCGCGCCCGGCGCGGCCGGCGGCGCGGATCGACATCGACCTGCCCCGCCCCCGCGTCCCCGCGCTCAGGGCCGATCCCGCCTTCGGGAAGCAGGTCGGCCGCGTGCTGACGGCGCTGGGGCTGACCTGAAGACCGCTGGCGCGGCCGGAACCGCGAAGGACGCGAACCGGCTAGGACAGCTGGGTCGATGGTGCCTGAAACCACGTCACCATTTGCGCCCAACTGTACCAGCACCACACCTCCATGAAGCGTGAGGGTAGCGGTGGCATGACCTCGCGGCCAATGAAGGACTCGAGATCCGGCACACCCACCGGCTACTCTCACAATCCATTGTGGTGCGATACCAGAACAAGAAGAGGCCGGACCTCGCGCAAGGTCCGGCCTCTGAAGCTGCTCTTGGTTCAGACACGGATCCTCCGCCGGATCCGGTCTCAGGCCGCGACGCGGCCGGCGGCGATCACCAGCTGGGGATCACCAGACACTGCCCGGCGCGGATGTAGTTGTAGTTCCAGATGCCGTTGGCCTTGGCGATGGCATGCACCGAGATACCGTGGCGGTAGGCGATGCCCCAGAGGGTCTCGCCGTACTTCACACAATGGGACCCGGGAGCGCAAGCGCCGTCCCAGCCCCCGTGGCCGCCGTGCTGGCCACCCTGCTGACCGCCGTTCCAACCGCCATGCCCGCCGGGCTGGCCGCCCTGCTGGCCGCCGTTCCAACCGCCATGTCCACCGTGCTGGCCGCCGTTCCAACCGGCCGGGATGTGCAGGCACATGCCCGCACGGATGTAGTTGGGGTTCCAGAGGCCGTTCTGCTGCGCGATGGCATTGGCCGAGACGCCGTAGTAGGCGCCGATGCCGTAGAGGGTCTCGCCGTACTTCACGCAATGCACCGTGCCGCCGTTGGCGCTGGCGATCGTGGGCGCGCCGCCCGCGAACAGGCCGAACGCGAAGACCAGGGCCATCGCCACAATCCAAATCCGATGCTTCATGGGGTTCTGTCCTCCTTGGAAGGAATAGGGTTGCTCTGCCCGCGACCGGACCGCCGGGGCCACCGGCCACAGTCAAGAAGACGCGGTTACAAAAAGGTTAATTCGTGCAAGAAAGATACTCAATTCAGCACGGACTGTCAAGACCCTGGGCGTCCATCCCTGGAATCTTTAAGCTTTCTGTTCCGGCAGGATCGCCGCCGCACACGCTTCGGCCGCCCGCACACAGTCCGGAACCCCGACGCCGTGGAAGGCGGCGCCCAGCAGCGAAAGCCCTTCCGGCAGCCCGGCGACCAGCCGGGCCACCAGCGCTTGATGGCCCGGAGCGACCTGCGGGTTCCCGCCCGGCCAGCGGCTGACGCGCACCAACTCCGGCTTTCCATGCAATCCCAAGAGCAAAGACCAGGCGGCCTGGGCCCGCGCGACCAGCTCTTCGTCCGGCAACCGCGTCTCCGCCTCGAAGCCCACCCCGCCGAAGAAGGCTCGCAGCAGCACCTTGCCTGCGGGGGCGCGCCCGTCCAGCTTGGTGGAGGTCCAGCTGCAGGCGCGGATGGGATGGGGTTCGCCGGCGGCCACCACGTAACCGTAGCCATCCAGGGGCCTGTCGAACGCGGATGCGTCATATCCCAGGTTGACCAGGGCCGATGAAGCGTGAGGGATGGCGCCGATGCCGGCGGCGATGTCTGGCGCCCAGGGGGCCAGCAAGCTGGCGCTTGCCGGCGCGGAGCCGGCCAGGATCAGCCGGTCGGCGAGCCATTCCCCGCCATCCGCCAGCCGCAGGCGGTAACCGATCCGGTCGCTTTGGACCTCCCCGGCAACGGTAATGGGATCCACCGCCTGCACGGCCTGCCTCAGGTGGATGATCTCGGAGCCGATGGCCTTGGCCAGGGCGTCGACCAGCTCGCCGCTGCCGCCGCGCAGGCTGAAGAAGAGGCTGCCGGCCAAGGGACCGCCGCCGGGCGCCGCGGCGGCGCGGCGGCGCGCATCGCGCGCGCCGCGCCGGAGGCCGCGGATCACCGAGCCGTGCTGCTGCTCCATTTCCGCCAGTTGGGGAAAAGTGGCTCGCAGGCTGAGCTGCTCGGGGTCGCCCATGTAGATCCCGGCCATCATGGGATCGGCCAGCTTCGCCAGGGCCTCCTGCCCCAGGCGGCGGCGCACGAAGGCGCCGATGCTCTCGTCCCCAGCCACGTTCCTGGCCGGCAGGACCAGGTCCAGGGCCATGCGCAACTTGCCGGGCCAGCTGATCAGGTCCGAGCGGAGGAAAGGCCCCCAAGCCGTGGGCGCCGTCAGCCGGAGGCCGCCCGGCAAGCGCTTCAGGCAGCCTCCGGACAGCACGTAGACCGTTCGGGCCGCGGCATTGGTGGGGATGAGCCGGTCGCCCAGGCCCAGCTCGCGGCAGAGATCGAGCGCCGCCGGCTTGGCCAGGAGGAAGGAATCAGGCCCCCCTTCCGTCACCCAGCCGTCCTGCCGCTCGGTGCTGATCTTGCCGCCCAGGCGGTCGCCGGCCTCGTAGAGACGCAGGTCGAGCGCTCGCCCGGCGGCCCGTGCGCGCCGCAGCAAGGCATGCGCGACGGCCAGCCCCGAGATACCGCCGCCGACGACGGCGACGCGCAGCGGCGCGGCGCCGCCGACGTCAGGGATGCTCAAAGGAGCCGCTCCGAGGCCTGATGCACATGCTCGACCAGCCGCCGCACCTGATCCACCGGGGTGGCCGGCAGGATGCCGTGGCCCAGGTTGAAGACGTGGCCGGGCCGACCGGCCGCGGCGGCCAGGATCGCATCCGCGGCAGCCTGCAGCACCGACCAGGGGGCCTGTAGGAGCACCGGATCCAGGTTGCCCTGCACCGGCCGGGCATCGCCCAGTCGCCGCCGGGCCTCGGCCAGATCCACCCGCCAATCCAGACCGATGACGTCGCCGCCGGCCTCGGCCACCGCCTCCAGGTAGGTGCCGGTGCCGGTGGAAAAGTGGATGACCGGCACACCGGACCCGCGAGCGATCTCGATAGCCCGCCGGCTATAGGGCAGCACATGGCGCCGGTAGTCGGCCGGGCTCAGGGCGCCCGCCCAGCTGTCGAAGAGTTGCAGCACCTGGGCACCGGCCGCCGCCTGGGCCGCGAGGTAGCGCCCGACCCGCTCCGCCAGAAGGGTCATCAGGCGGTCCCAACTGGGCGGATCAGCCCACATCAAGCCTTTGGCCCGCTCGTAGTTGCGCGAGGCCCCGCCCTCGATGGCGTAGCTGGCCAAGGTGAAGGGTGCACCGGAGAAGCCGATCAGCGGGCATTTGCCGTCCAGCTCGGCGCGGACCAGGCGGATGGCCTCCAGGGTGTAGCCCAGGCTCTCCTCGATGGGCGGATCGGACAGCGCCGCCACGTCGGCGGCGCTGCGGATCGGGTTGTGGATCACGGGCCCCTCGCCGCGGATGAACGCCAACTGCAGCCCCAAGCCTTCCAGCAGGGTCAGGATGTCGGCGAAGATGATCGCCGCGTCCACGGGCAGGGCGCGCACCGGCTGCAAGGTCACCTCGGTGGCCAGTTCCGGGGCCTTGATCAAATCCAGGATGCCGTAGCGCTCTCTGAGCGCACGGTATTCAGGCATGTAGCGGCCCGCCTGGCGCATGAACCAGACCGGGGTGCGGTCGACGGGCCGGCCGTGGCAGGCATGAAGGAATCGGTCCCACATGGGCTTCAGGCACCTCTCGGGGGTGGAGCGAGGGCAGCCGCGGGCCGCGGTTGCCTCGCCGTGGAAATCGGTGAGGGTACGAGGGCGGCCAAGGCCTCGGCCAGCGCGGCGACCAGCGCCGCGCCGCTGGTCGCCGGGATGACGACGTCCACCCGCAATCCCAGAGCGGCCAGATCGCGCGCGGTGCGCGGCCCCAGGCAGGCGATGACGGAACCCAGCGGCAGGGCCAAGCCCTGCTCGCCGAGGCCGGCCAGCAGGGCCGCCGCCCCCGACCCGCTGGTGAACAGGATGACGTCCGGCCGGTTCTCGAAGGCAGCCAGATCCGCCGCCGCGAGCGGGCTGGCGAACGTCCGGTAGGCTTCCACCCGCTGCGCGAGGGCGCCCGATCCCACCAAGGCATCCGCGAGGTCCGACCTGGCCAGATTGCCCAGGGGCAGGAGAACCCGCGCCCCCTTCGTCAGCCGCGGCGCCAGGGCGCGGCCCAAAGCCGCGGCCCCCCCCGCCTCCAGCGCCAGCTCGCATGTCTGGCCGGCGCGCCCCAGGGCGGCGGCCGTGACCGGGCCTACCGCAGCCACCCGCAGGCCCGGCCACGGCGCCGCCGTGGCCGGAGCCAGGGCAGCCACGGCGCGCGGGCTGGTGAAGACCGCCCAATCCCAGACGCCGCCCGCCTCCAATTGCGCGCGCGTGTGTGTCAGGGCCGCCTCGTCCGCCGGCGGCGCGAATCGGGTGCTGGCCAGGGCGGTCGTCTGCGCTCCCGCCGCGCGGAGGGCCGTCAGCAGCGGGTCGTCGACGCGGCCTTTGTCGGCCGGCCGGATCAAGAGCACCCGCCGACCGAGCAAGGAAGCCGTCATCCCTTGCCGCCCGCCCCGTTGGTCCCCGGTCCCCGCGGGCGAAGCGACAGCAGCGGCACGTCTTCATCCGAGTCGACGAAGTCTTTCGGCGGCCGATTGGCGAAGCGCACGGTGGGCGGCATCGGCTCGCCACCGATGATCCGGTCGGCACCGATCGACACCAGGAGGGCGGCCAAGGTCTCGCCGATCTCCCGCGCCTCGCGCATGGGACCCGACCAGCGCATGCGTGCTGTGCGCGTCCCGTCGACGGTCAGGACCACGCCGAAGATGGTCATGCGGCCCTCCGCCAGCAGGGCATGGATGCCGATGGGCACGCTGCATCCGCCACCCAGGGCCGCCAGGCAGCTACGCTCCGCCAGCACGGCGTAGGCGCTGGGCTCATCGTGGAGGGGGGCCAGGATCTCGCGCAGCCGGCTGTCACCCTCGCGGACCTCCAGGGCCAGGGCGCCCTGGGCCGGGGCCGGGATCATCTGATCCACATCGAAGCATTCCGTGATCCGCTCCGCCAAGCCCAGACGCCGCAGGCCGGCAGCCGCCAGGATGATGCCATCGTAATCCCCGGTCTCCAGCTGGGCCAGTCGGGTATCGACGTTGCCTCGCAGCGGCAGGATGGCGAGGTCGGGGCGGCGGCGAAGCAGCTGTCCGCCCCGCCGGCCGCTGCCGGTGCCGATGCGGCTGCCTTCGGGCAGGTACTGCAGCGCCCGCCCGCCGCGGGTGATCAGGGCGTCGCGCGGATCCGCCCGACGGGGGACGGCGGCCACCACCAGACCGGGCGTGGGCGCGGTGGGCAGATCCTTGTAGGAATGGACGGCCAGATCGGCCCGATCCTCCAGGAGGGCGGTCTGCACCTCGGTGACGAAGACCCCCTGGCCGATCTGGGCCACCGGCCGGTCGAGAACCGCGTCCCCGCGGGTGCGCACGATGACCGTCTCGATGTCCAGATCCCGATCCGGCCAGGCCTGACGGAGGGACTCGGCGACCGCCCGACTCTGGGCCAGGGCCAGGGCGCTGCCCCGCGAGGCGATCCGCAGCCGCTCCATCAGCCCCGCTCCTCGGGCAGGAGGGCGGCGCGGGAGCCTGACGACGCCTCGACCAGACCCTCCGCCGGGGGCCGGGACCATACCGTCTGCGGCTCGCCGACCCCTGACGGCGTCAGGCCGAAGAGCCTGGCGATCTCTTCGGCCACGGCCTTGCCCTGCGGCTTGCCCGCCTGGCGTTTGAGTTCGGCGATGGCCGGATGGATCATCTTGCCCACGAGACCCTGGACCATCGCTTCCAGGACCGCGCGGCCCTCGGGCGCCAGCGGTCCGAGGCGGCGCAAGGCATGCGCCAACTCGGCGCGCCCGACGGCCTCCGCCCAGCGATGCAGTCCGGCGACGGTCGGCTGGACGTCGCGCTGCGCCAGGAGGCGCATGAAGGCGGACGTCTCTTCATCGATCAGCGCCTCCACCCGGGGGATATCCAGATGTCGCTCCTCCAAGGTGGCCGCCACCCGGGCCTGGATGTCGTCAAGGTCCACCAGGGTGACGCCCGGCAGGCCGCGCACGGCGGGGTCCACATCGCGCGGCACCGCCATGTCGATGAGCAGCAGTGGATGCGGCGACTCCCGCTCGGCCAGCGCGGCCTGTACCTCGGCCTTGCGGATCACGAATCCGGGCGCGCCGGTGGAGCTCAGCACCACATCCGCCCGCCGGAGCGCCTCCGCGACCCGGGCGAGGGGCAGGGCCTGGCCGCCCCATTGCCCGGCCAGATCTCTGGCCCGCGCGAAGGAGCGGTTGCTGACCACGATCCGCGCCGCCCCCAGGCGCAGCAGCTGCTGGGCGGTGAGGAGCCCCATCTTGCCGGCGCCCACGAGCAGGATCTCCCGTTCCGCAAGGCCGCCGGTGATCCGCTCCGCCAGCTGGACCGCCGCCGAAGGGACGCTGGCCGCACCCTGGCCGATCCGCGTCTCGTGCCGGGCGCGGCGCGCGGCGCGTCGGGCGGCGGTGAACAATCCGTCGAGCATGACGCCCGCCGCCCCGGCCGTCGCCGCCGCCTCGCTGGCCTGCCGCACCTGTCCCTGGATTTCGGCCTCGCCGACGACCATGGCGTCCAAGCCCACGGCCACGCGCATGAGATGGCGGACCACGGCGGGGCCGGTCAAGGTGTACAGATGCGGCCCGACGGCCGCCGCATCCGCGCCGCCCAGGGCAATCAACCGCTCCGCGAGCATCGGGATGGCGCCGGGGGGAGCCGCATCCACCAGGACGTAGAGCTCGGTGCGGTTGCAGGTGGACAGCAGCGTCGCTTCCCGCAGCCCGTCATGCTGGCCGATACCGGCTGCCAGCATGCCCAGGGCCTGCGGTAGCCGTTCGGCAGGAAACGTCAACTGCTCCCGCAGTTCCACGGGCGCGCTGTGATGCGAAAGGCCGATGCAGATGAGGGTCATGGGGGGGCGATGGTATCACCGATCGATGCCGCAGGCAGTCCAAACACGGTCCGACTCGCGGCCCTGTAGATAGGTTCGGTGAGCTTTGAGCGTCCTTGGGTGGCCCTCAGCCCGCATCCGCCGCCACCGACCGCAACAGGTCCGCATCATCCTCGCCCACCCGGTTGACGCGGGTGCTGACGGGTTGCCAGGTCAGCCGGTCCGGCGCAACGGGGCGCAGGAGATCTGCGATGGCCGCCGGATCGGTCACCGCCGGGTCGAGCCAGCGGCTGAAGTCCTGCGGAGCGAGGATGACGGGCATGCGGTCGTGCAGCGCGGCGACGGCTTCGTTGGCAGCAGTGGTCAGGAGCGTGCAGGTCTCGATGTCGCCGCCATCGGGCGCAAGCCAACGTTCCCACAGACCGGCGATGGCCAGCAACGCACCCTCCGCCGGATGGATGTAGTATGGCTGCTTGATGCGCCCCTCGGCCCGCCATTCGTAGAAGCCGTCTGCCGGCACCAGGCAGCGCCGCCGCCGGATGGCGGCGCGAAACGCCGGCTTCTCCGCTGCCGTCTCCGAGCGCGCGTTGATCATGCGTCCGCCGATGGCCGGGTCCCGCGCCCAACTGGGGATGAGCCCCCAGCGCATGAAGACCGCCTCGCGGTCGCCCGCACGGTCGGTGCGCACGACGACCACGGGCTGGGTGGGAGCGATGTTGTAGCGCGGCAGGAGCGGGGGGACCTGGGAAGGAGCCAGGGCAAAGAGCCTGGCCAGATCCTCGGCGGAGACGCTGAGTGTGAATCGGCCGCACATGATACCCAGGGTATAGACCGGGACGGCCGAACGCGCAAGCCAAGGTGGCCGTCCTCCATTCGCCAAAGAAAACGGGGGCGGCCGTGGCCACCCCCGTCGGTGTCGTCGCGTACCGGCCGGGGCTCAGAAGCCCAGCGGCGTCCGATCGATGTAGCGCGTGATGGCGCCGGCGTAGAGCTCATAGCGGAACCTGCCGCGCTGGAAGCGCTTCAGACCCTCGGCCACCGTGCCACCGGAGCAGTCCTCGCCGGCGGACTTCATCCCTTCGACGGCCCGCAGCAGACCCTCGGTCGCATGCTGGTGGGCCGGCTGGAGGTTGTCAGGGGCATAGACGCCGCTGCCGACCAGGTCACTGACCATCGACTGACCGCGGCGGACCAACTCGCGCTGCTCGGCGCTGCAGGCCATCTCCGGCTTGGCGGCCGCAGAACTCAGGAAGGCCCCGGCCTCGGTGTTCCAGTTGTGGATGAAGCCCATCAGGCCCGGCATGCCGTAGCGGTAGGGGTCGTCGTCCACGGCATCGGCGGAGGCGGTCATGGGGCGCCCGGCCAGGGCCAGGGCGAACAACAGGGCCATCAGGGTGACGGGAAGTGTGCGAATCATGGTTCAAGAATCTCCTTACAGGGTGTTGATGCTGAATCCAGCGGTAAGACTTTCAGGGCGTTCGTACCGTTCAACGATGTTTCCGGGATGAGGCGTTCGGGGCTGTTGCGCAAAAGCTTGTTCAAGATCCGGTTCAAGGTTCCGCCGCTCAAGGCGCGACCGCAACCACCGCCAACGGTGGCAACGCCGTCCAGGATAGCCGTCCCCAGCCGGGCGACCTTGACCAGGGCCTTGCCAGGGCCGGGCAGCGGCCGGTCGAAGCAGGGACGATCTCCTGACCTCCGCCTGACGAAACCCGCCTCAGGGCAAGGGTTCGGCCAGCAGACCGTCGCGCAGGACCAGCGGCAGCCAGATCCGCCCCCCGGGCATTCCGGGCTTACCGGTGGCCGTCGCGGTTGTCTCAGGCTCCGGGCTGGGGCTGGCCATCTGGGTGACGGTCGGGCTGGCCGTGGGCCGGGCGAAGGTGGGTCCGGGGCCGGGGGCCGGGGGCTCCGCGGGGGGGAAGGGGGGGAAGGGTACCAGCGTGGGCAGCACAGGCAGGGTGGGGGCGACGATCGGGGTGCCGGTATTGATCGGCGTCGGGGGCACGAATTCGGTGGCCGTCGGTCCGGCCGTCGGGGGCGTGGCGCTGGGCCGCCCATCAGGCAGCCGGCCCCAGTCCACCTGGAAGCCGGGCCCCGGCTCCGGCCCCAGTCGGGCCTCGCGCCAGTCCAAGGTCCGCAGGCTGAGCACCCCGTCGGGGTCTGCTGCGTCGAAAGCCAGGAACAGGCCGTCCGGCGACCAGGCCGGTCGGCGCAGGTCATGGGTCTCGTCGATCCACAGGCTGCCCGTGCTGCCCCGTTCCATATCCGCCAGCCAGAGGTCGTGCCGGCTGCGGTCGGTCGCCTCCCGACCGGGACCGCTGGCGAAGGCCAGCAGCTTCCCCGACGGCGACCAGGCCGGTTCCACATCATCCCAGCCGGCGGGGGTCACCAATCGCTCGATGGCACCGTCCGCCAGCCGCAGCAGATAGACATCCGCCCCGCCCGCCGCCTGGCGCACCTCGAAGGCGATGCGTCCGCCATCCGGCGACCAGGAAGGATTGCGCAGGTAACGCGCCCCACCCTCCAGAAGCATCAGATCTCGTGCGCCGCTGCGCCCCACGGTGACAACGCTCAGGGTGGAGACCTGGATGGCGCCCTGGAAGCCAACATGGCGCACGAAGACGATCTCCGTCCCGTCCGGCGACCAGGAAGGATCGTAGTCCTCGAAACCCTCCGTTACCACGATCTCGTCGCCCAGACCGCGGTCAAGCAAGCGGATGCTGGTGTTCTGCGCCGCGGTCTTGACCACGTAGACCACCCGGTCGCCGCCCGGCGACCAGCGCGGGTCGAAGGCCGACACGCCGTCGGCGGCGGTGAGCAGCCGGCGGTCGCGGCCGTCCGGCGCGCCGGTGTAGAGCTCCTGGGACCCATCGGGCAGGACAGCGGTGAAGACCAGCCGACCGGGCGAGAGCGGCGTATCGGCGCGGGCCAGCGCGGCCATGCCGACCAGCATGAAGCAGGTCAGGGCGACGAGCAGAAAGGACCAGCGGGGCTTGCGGTTCACGGCGACGTGGCCTCCACGGGCGGGGCGAGCGGGGCGGCGGGGGAAGAACGGCCGTCGAGCGCTTCCCGTTATGCCCCGGCCAGACCCAGGTCCTCCGCGACCGCCTGCATGGCGGCCAGCACCTCGCCCACATGCGCCTCCAAAGGAACGCCGAACGCATCCGCGGCGCGCGCCATCTCCTCGCGATCCACGCCGGCGGCGAAGGCCGGATTGCGCCATTTCTTCATCACGCTGGTCACCGTGACCTGGCGCAGGTCCCGATCCGGACGCACCAAGGCGGTGGCGACGATGAGCCCGGTGATCTCGTCGCAGGCATGCAGGCCCAACTCCAGCGGGCTTTGCCGCGGCACCCCGCTGTTCTCAGCATGCGAGAGGATGGCTCGGCGGACCGGCAGCGGCCAACCGGCGGCCGCCAGGAGCGGCTCGCCTGTCAGCGGATGCCCTTCCGGATGGGCCTCGTAATCGAAATCATGCAGCAGCCCGACGCAGCCCCAGAGCGCCTCATCCTCGCCGCGCAGGCGGGCGCAATGGCGCATCGCCGCCTCCACCGCCAGCATGTGCCGGCGCAGGCCGGGGCTGGCGGTATGGGCGCAGACGAGATCCCAGGCGGCTTCCCGGCCGGGCAGTGGGGGGATCACCGGGCGCCTGCCCCGTCCATGCTGGGGCGCGGGTCGATGGTTGCCCCGTCCTTCCACAGTTCGTAATGCAGGTGGGGGCCGGTGCTGTTGCCGGAACTGCCGGAGAGCCCGACCCAGTCGCCCTGTTTTACGATCTGCCCGTTCTGAGCCAACGTCTGTTGCAGGTGGGCGTACAGGGTGCTGTAGCCGTCCGCATGCTGGATCAGAACGCACCAGCCGTAGCTGGGCTGCCAGCCGCTGCCCAGGACCAGGCCGGCGCCGGTGGCCTGCACGCCTGTGCCCAAAGGCAGGGCGACGTCGACCCCGGAATGGAAGTTGGGGCGCCCCCGGAAGCTACGCCAACCATAGCCGGAGGTCACCGAGCCACGCGCCGGCCAGTTGCCCGGCAGGCCGTAGATACGCGGGTCCAGGTTGGCGGCCGCGGCGCGCCGCGCCGCCACGCTCTGTCCCCGCCGTTCCATGGCCGCCTGCAGCTTCAGCAGCTCCGCGGTCCCCGCGAGGATACGCCGCTGGACCAAGGCCAGCCGAGAAGCCTCGGCGTTCGCGCCGCCGTCGGGCCCGCCCTGGGGGGTCGCCACCGCGGCTGGGTCCCAGGTCCCACTACCCGGAGGCAGGCCCAGCGATTCGCGCAGGCGGTTGGCCAGGAAGTCGATGCCGTCCAACTGGATCTCGATCTGGGCCAACTGCCCCCCGACGTTCTGCAGCTCATCGATGTCCTGGGCATCCGTCTGCAGGCGGTGGTGCTGGCTGACGACGGCGTCCTCCAGATCCTGCTCCCGCGACTGGACCTCAGACAGGTCCTCCTGGACGGCGGAGATCTCGGTCTTCAGGCGCTGGTTCTGGCGCAGCAGTCCCAAGCCGCCCAGCAGCCACAGGACCAGAAGGCCGCCCAGCAGCCAGGCCGCGCCCGAGGACAGATGCAGGGACAGGCGGCGCTCCGCCTGGTGATGTTGCCAGTCGATCATCGTTCCTCCCCGTCCATGGACCGCGGGCCGCCCCCGAGCCCCGGACCGGCCCCAGCGGCCTGGGCGATGGCCAACTGTTCCTCCTGGCTCAAGGCGTAGCTCGAGCGGCCGGCCTGCACCGGCTTGGCGAAGACGCGGTCGCCGCTGCGGCCGTGGAGGCCGGAGAGGACCACCCCGCTCTGAGCGTCGTCCAGGATCGCCAGGGCGAAGCTCTGGTCTCCGCCCATGTCTTCGTAGGCCCGGTAGCGGATCAGCCCCACATGCTTCAGGGCCAGCTGGAGTCGCGACTCAAGGGTATTGGACCGGCCTTGCAGGTGGTGCAGCCCGCCTTCAGCGCCGCTCAAGCGACGGGCCTGAACGCCCAGGTCCGCCGTGTCCGACCGCAGCTGGCGGATCGCCGATTCGGCCTCGCCGATGCGGCGCAGGTCGTCGTCCAGGCCCGCCGTGCGGCGGTCCAGTTCTGCCAGACGGCGCTCGGCGGATTGCAGCCGGGCCGTCGCCTCCTCCAGCAAGGCCGCCAGATCGCGGCCCTCGGCGCCTGAGGTCAGCGTTCGGTAATGCCGCAGCATGCGGCCCGCGCGTCGCAGCGATCCCAGCGCGAGGACCAGGGACAGCAGGGCGACCAGCGCCGTCGCCGCGAGGGCCACGGTGAGCGTGGGCCCATCCAAGAGGGGCAGGGGCGGGATCTGCGGCATCAGGGGCATCCGCTCGTCGACCGCAGCCGGGTCATCTGGATCATGCGCTCAGGCGATAGCCCAAGAGGCCGGTCATGCGGATCAACTCCAGGGGCCACAGAGCCATGCGCCGCAGCCAGAAGATCCAGAACTGCGGGTCATCGGCCTCGGCCAAGGTCCAATGGCCCTCTTTCTTGACGTACAGGAACACGGTGATCAGCGCTCCGACCATGAAGTAGAGGACCAGACCGCTCAGCAGTCCCGGGTAGTCGTCCTTGGAGCCCAGGAGCCCCATCGCCCCGATGATGAAGCCCAGGGCAAAGAGCAGGCAAAAGCCGTAGGCGAAGCCCGGGTTGGCGTCCGCCTGGCCCGTGCGCAGGGGGCTGCCCAGGTAGAGGGCGCCAAAGGCCAGGATGATGAGGCCCAGGCCGATCAGCATTCGATCCAGGTAACGCATGAGGTACTCCCATCGCCGAAGGGCAACCGAAGCCGGGGGATAGAGGGCGTAAGCATAGCCCACGATCTGCCAGCCGTCAGGCATCCGGCAGCGGCGACAGGCCCCGGGCGCCCGTTCGGCGCCCTTTTGCGGCCCGCCCGCAGGCGGCTACAATCGACGCCTGTCGGCTCTCGGTGCGGGTGCGGCTTTGGCGGCGCCCGGCCGGAAACCGACAACCACCACCCGTCCGGACGGACCCCGAGGAGCATCCGCCTTGAAGCGCACCCCCTTGCACCAGGCCCACGTGGCGCTCGGCGCCCGCATGATCGAGTTCGGGGGCTGGGAGATGCCCGTCTGGTACGCCGGCATCCAGGCCGAACACCACGCCGTGCGTCAACGGGCAGGGCTGTTCGACGTCAGCCACATGGGCGAGTTCATCGTCCATGAAGCGGATAGCACGGCCTTCCTGCGGCGGGTGTTGACCAACGACGCGGCGCTCCTGGAAGTGGGGCAGGCGCATTACTCGCTGCTGACCAACGCCGCGGGAGGCACCGTCGACGACCTCCTGGTCTACCGCCTGCCGGCCGGCAAGAAGGGCGGCGCGGTCTATCTCCTGGTCGTCAACGCCGGCAACATCGACAAGGATCTGGCCTGGTTGCGCTCCCAGGTGGGGCCGGGAGAGCGGGTGAAGATCGACGACCGCAGCCCCAGCACCGCCCTCATCGCCCTTCAGGGCCCGCGGTCCGCCCTGATCCTGTCGGAGCTGACGGCCATGGATGTCTGGCACATGCCTTACTACCATTTCGCCCGCGGTGAAGTGGCCGGTGTGCAGGCCCTGGTCTCCCGCACCGGCTACACCGGGGAGGACGGCTTCGAGGTGATGGCCGCCAACGAGGACATCACCGCGGTCTGGAACGCCGCCCTGAAGGCGGGTGCGGCCCACGAGATCCAGCCCTGCGGCCTGGGATCGCGGGACAGCCTGCGCATCGAGGCTTGCATGCCGCTCTATGGGCACGAACTGGGCGACGACATCAGCGCCCTCGAGGCGGGGCTGGGCTTCTTCGTCAAGCTGGACAAGCCGGCGATGAACGGGCTGGAGCGCCTGCGACGCGAGCGCCTGGAGGGCCCGGCGCGCAAGATGGTCTGTCTGGAGCTCCTGGACCGCGGCATTCCGCGCCAGGGCTACCCCATCCTGGCCGGGGGCCAGCCGGTGGGCGAGGTCACCAGCGGTCTGCTGTCGCCCACCCTGGACAAGGCCGTCGGGATGGGCTTCGTGCCGGTGGCCCATGCCGCGCTGGGCACCGAGCTGGCCGTGGACATCCGCGGCCGAGCGGTACCGGCCCGCGTGGTGAAGCGCCCGTTCTACAAACGGGCCGAGGGATGATCGGCTCGCCGCTCCAACCTGCTGTCCTGCAGGGGCCGCGCGTGCAGCTGCGACCCTACCAGCACGGCTTCGACGAGCGCGAGCTACAGGCGCTCTACGCCTGGTCCCTGGACAGCGACCTGCTGTCCATGTGTGGTACCCAGCCCTTGAGCCTGGATTACCGCCGCTTCTGCGAGTTGTTCCAGCAGCAGGTGCAGCGCAAGCCCATGGAGACGGACCAGCTCTACGCCATCCTCGACGAGACTGGCCGCATCATCGGCCGGATCGGGCTCTTCGGGCTGCATCAGCAGGTTGACCCCTTGGGCATCAGCGCCCCCGGAGGCGTCCTGCTGCAATCCGACCGCGCGGAGCTGGGCATCATGATCGGCGAGCGCCCGGCCTGGGGCCGCGGTCTGGGCCGCGAGGCGGTCGGTCTGCTGGTCGACCATGCCTTCAGCGTCATGGACCTGTCGCAGATCGTCCTCTACACCTTTCCCGACAATATCCGTGCCCAACGGTCCTTCGCCGCCGCCGGCTTCGCATCCTCCCGGCAATTGCGGCGCTTCTCCCTGTCTCAGGGCGCCCATGACGAGGTGGAGATGCGGATCAGCCCACGGGACCGCCGGCGGGTAGCCCGCGCGGCCCAGGAACGCAGCCCGGCGACCCAAGCCCAGGATGTGCGCTGACCGAACCGTCGGGTTCCAGGAGTCGCTCGCGACATCCGGTCGCAGCGGGTGGAGCACGACGGTGGAGGCACCCTTCGCGCCATGACCCTCATCTGGCCCTACTTCGTCGGTGACATCCACGGTTGCTGGGACAGCTACCGCGCCCTGGAGGACCGCATCCAGGCCCATGCGGCGCGCCACGGCGCACGGCCGGTCATCGTCTCTGTCGGCGACCTGGTGGACCGCGGGCCATCCTCGCCCGCCGTCGTACGCCATTTTCGCCTGGGCGCCGCCGCCGGCACCCATGCCGCGGTCCTGGGCAACCACGACGTCCTGCTGCTGGAGAGCCTGTCGGTCTTCGGCCCGGAGCCGCTCTGCTGGCCGGCGCGACTCATGCATGTGGACGACCTGATCGCCGCGGGCGAGAAGTCGGCGCGCTGGCTGACGCCCCGCGACTACCGCGCCTACCGCAAGGCGCTGTGGCTGACCCAGGGCGGCTACCAGACCCTCGCGGCCTACGGCTGCGACCCTTTGGACGAGGCCGGCTGGCGGATCGATCCCGAAGACCTGGCCTTCCTGCTGGACCTGCCGGTGGTCTGGCAGGACGACCGCTTCGTGGTCACCCATGCCCTGGCCACGGCGGCCGCCCTGGCCCTGGCGCGGCTTGCCGAAGGCCCGGGCGACGGGGCGGGCGACGGGGCGGAAGGCGGACCGACGGCGCGGGAGGTCAAGCAGGCCTGCGACGCCCTGATCTGGAACCGCCGCCCGCCGGACCGTCCCGCCGACCCCGACCGGCTGCACCTGTCGGGGCATACGCCGGTGGGTCGGCCGCGCCGCCGCCCGGACCTGGGCTACGTGCAGATCGATACCGGCTGCGTCTACGGCGGCAGGCTGACCGCCTTATGCGGCCCGACGGGCGAATCCTTCAGCGAGCCGCTGCGCGACCGGGTGGCCTTCTGAGCGCTCCGAGCCTCACATCTTCAACAGCGCCGGGGCGGGCTCGACGATGTCCTCGATGCGCGCCAGGGTCGCCTCGTCGAGCTTGAGCTCCGCCGCCGCCAGATTCTCCTGCACCTGGGCCGCCGTGCGCGCCCCGGTGATCACCGAGGACACCCCCTCCTGCCGGAGGCACCAGGCCAGGGCCATCTGGCCGAGGGGCAGCCCCAGGTCGGCGGCGACGTCGGCCAGCCGACGCACCCGGGCCACACTGGTCTCCGTGATGCCCTGTCGCACCCATTCCAGCTCGCCGGCGCGGCTGCCGGCCGGCAGGCCATCGTTGTACTTGCCGGTGAGCAGGCCTTGCCCCAGGGGGCTCCAGCAGACGATGCCGATGCCCTGCGCCAGGCAGGTGGGCAGGATCTCAGGCTCGATGTGGCGGTCCAGCAGGTTGTAGCGCGGCTGCTCCGCCCGCGGCGGATGGGCGCCCAGGCGGCGGGCGGTCAGGGCGGCCTCGGTGATCTGCGCCGCCGTCCACACCGAAGTGCCCCAGTACAGGATCTTGCCCTGCCGGCAGAGGTCGTCCATGGCCATGACCACCTCTTCGACGGAGGTCTCCTCGTCGAAGCGGTGGCAGAAGTAGATGTCCAGGTAATCCGTGCCCAGACGCCTCAGCGAACCCTCGACGGATTCGAAGAGGTGCTTGCGCGACAGCCCGCGGTCGTTGATGTTGTCCGTCATGGGCCAGAAGGCCTTGCTGCTGATCACCAGGTCCTGGCGCCGGTAGCCGGCCAGGGCCTTGCCGAAAACCCGCTCCGCCTCGCCCTTGGCGTAGACGTCGGCCAGGTCGATGAAGTTCACCCCGCCGTCAACGGCCGCCGCCACCACCTGCTTCACCCCGGCCTCGTCCACCTGCGAGCCGAAGGTCAACCAACCTCCCAGGGACACAGCGCTGATCTTGAGGCCCGATTGGCCGAGGCGTCGGTATTGCATGAGGGTGTTCCTTCTGCTGTGGCGTCTGAGCGCTTGGATGGCGATGGTGGTCGTCGAGGGTGGAGCGGCCGGGTCGCGGGTCGGCCCAGGCCGATGCCGGGGGGATCTCAGCCCGCGGCGTCGATCAGGCCTAGTACCGCCGAAGCACAGCCCCGGCTGAGGGTGAGCCCGGCGCCGCCGTGCCCGTAATTGTGCACCAGAAGGCCACCATCAGCGTGCTCCGCCTCCACGCGCACGGTGGGGCGTCCGGGGCGCAGCCCGACGGCCACGCTCAGGATCTCAGCCGCCGCCAGGGCGGGAACCAAGGCCCGGCAGCGGGCGAGGATGGCGTCGGTCACGGCCGGATCGGCTTCCAGGGACCATTCCCCGGGCTCTGTGGTACCGCCAAGCACGGTGCAATCGGGGCGCGGGATGATATAGCTCACGGCCCGCGGATCGTCGGCCGCCTGGACGAAGCGGTCGGCGTGACCGGGGCTCACCCGGACGATCTGCCCGCGGATGGGCTGCAGGCTGTCGTCGGCCACCAGCTGCCGCGCGCCCAGACCGCTGCAGTTCACCACCGCCCGGTGGCGACCGACGGCCGCGACCAGGTCCGCCGCGGACAGACGTTGATCCAGCTGCACGGATACGCCGCGCTCGGCCAGGCGCTCCGCCAGCCAGGCCAGGTGCATGGGCATGCGCACGACAGGCACGCGGAAGACCCAGCCGGCGGCTGTCCCAGACGGCAACTCGGACTCCCGCGCCGCGCGGAAGCCGGCCACATCGTCCCCCCATTCAGGCGGCAGGCCCGGCTCGTCGTGCATGGCGACGCCCTCGACCAGGGTCACCCCGGCCTCCGGCTCCGCCGCGGCCAGGCCCTCCAGCCAATGGCGGGTCTCAGAGGCCCAGGCCCTGGCGCGCCCGCTGTCCTCGCTGCGAAAGGGGTACCAGATGGCGGCGGCGATGTCCGAAGTGGTGTGGGGACTGCCCTCGGCGGCCAGCACCCGCACCGCGTACCCGGCCTCGACCAGGCGCAGGGCCGTGGCCAGACCGCTCACGCCGGCGCCGATCACCAGGATGGTGGGATCTCGGGTCATGTGGGTGTGGAACGCCTACAGGCCGAGCGTATGGCGCAAAGCGGCGTCGATTGTGGCCATGGGCAAGACGCCGATGCGGCGGTCGATGGCCACCTCGGCTACGGTAGCCATGTTGTCGGTCATGACAACCGAGTCGGTCAGCAACCCCGTTGCCTGGCCCTCCTGCGTATCCAGGGTTACGGCGACCCGGCTCTCATGCCCAGCGCGAAACGTTCGGCTGGTGATCATCGCGAGAACAAGCTGGGAAAGCCCGGTGTCCAATCCGTCTCGCTGCACGACCAAGGCCGGCCGAAGTCTGGCTGTATGGAGGTCGGAGTTGGGAAACAGCACCAGGACGACATCTCCGCGCCTAACGCTTGCGCTTGGCTGCTTCGTAGTCATCGTAGATTGCCATTTCCGGGCTGTCCCATTCGTCGGCAAAGCACGCGAGCGCCGTGCGCAACTCGGCCGCCATTGCGGCGTCGATACCGCGTTCCGGCAGCGTCAGCGATCCGTCATCCAGAAAGGTCACGAGGACGCGGGACTCCTTGATGCCAATGGGAACCTCTGCCAACTGTACCGCACCGTTTCGGAAGGTGCCGGAGACTGTTCTGATCATGGTCTGCCCTCCGATCAATCTGAGGCGACGGCTGATGGCCACCGCGGCTGAAACCATGCGGCCATGGTCGGGGTCATCATAGCATCTCGCCCCCCGCCCCCTTTCAAGCATGCCCGATATCCCCTCCACCCAGGAGTTGATCGTCTGGGATGCAGTTGACCCGCTTGACGTCGCGGCCCAGAATCATCACCCTCATGCTCGCGGTGATCCGTTACCCCTTGTTGGATACCGTCTCCGGTCTGGTCCACGCCGTGACCACCCGGTTTGGTGGTACCAGCCAGGCGCCCTTCGCCAGCCTCAACCTGGGCCTGCATGTGGGCGACGATCCCCAGCGGGTACTGGCCAACCGCGCCCTCGTCCTGAAGGCCCTCGGCTTTGGCCCCGGCCAGCTGGTCCTGGCGGCGCAGGTCCACGGATCCCAGGTGGCGCAAGTGGGCGCGGCCGACGCCGGCCGCGGATCCTCGGACGGCGCGACGGCCCTGCCGGGCGCCGACGCCCTGATCACCGCCACGCCTGGCCTGCTCCTGGGCGTGTTGGTGGCCGACTGCGCCCCCATCCTCCTGGCGGATCCGGTGTCCGGAGCCATCGGCGTGGCGCATGCCGGTTGGCGGGGGACGGCGGGCGATGTCGCGGGCAACTCCGTGCGGGCGATGGTCGCGGCTTTCGGGACGCGGCCGGACGATCTGCGGGCGTTGATCGGTCCCAGCATCGGCCCGGCCGACTTCGAGGTGGGTCCGGAGGTGGCTGCCGCTTTCCGGGCGGCCCTGGTGGGTCCGGACGCTGCCGGGATCGTCCGCCCGGGTCAGGGCGACCGCGCCACCGTCGACCTGCCCGAGGCCAACCGGCTGCTGCTCCTGCGCGCCGGGCTCGACCCACGGCGGATCCAGGTCGACAAGGCCTCCACGGCCGCACAGGTGGACCGCTTCTTCTCTCACCGGGCGGAAGCTGGGCGGACGGGGCGCTTCGGAGGCTTCATCGGCTGGCCGGCATCGTGAGCGGTGGGCGGCAGACCCGGCGTCCGTCAAACCAGGTCGAACCGGGTCTGCGCCCCGCATCGACAATGACCGCGGCCGGCCCCTGCTATAGTTCCCGGCGCCCGCGCGGCCGCGTGGCGAGACTCGACTTCGGTGGCCGCCTCTTCCAGCTCAGGAGCTGACCCGCATGATCCCCAACCACCGCAAGGCCCCGCGCAACGACGTCCCGCCGACCCTGGCGACCTTGTCCCTCGCACCACTCTCCCTCGCCGCGCTGTCCCTCGCCCTTTTGGCCACCGGCTGCCGGCCCTCCGCCACCGAGGATCCGGGCGCCGGCTCCAGCGCGCCGCCCGCCCCGGCCACCTTCGCCCCGCAGGACCAGGGCGCCAGCCCGGCGACCGCCGAGGCCGCGGC
>Ga0073905_10000264_pt1 | contig 23415 bp, 19 predicted proteins | sample KloWWTupernatant_FD_65482 | JGI IMG/M metagenome (GOLD analysis project Ga0073905, IMG submission 65482) | Active sludge microbial communities from Klosterneuburg, Austria, studying microevolution and ecology of nitrifiers - Klosterneuburg... | ecosystem: Engineered > WWTP > Aerobic digester >... | reverse complement strand
CTCCCGCGCGCGGGACGCCGAGCGGCACCTCACCGCCTTCGTCACCCACAAGCTCGACCCGGGGGCGGCCCCGGGGACGCTGGCGGACTTCCCGGCGACCCTGGACTGGGTCGAGACGCTCACCGGCGGGACGTTCGAGCTCGTGGCCTCGCACCTCGGCGCGCCCGTGCCGCTCACGGTGGTCCCGGGCCCCCACGCGGCGGACGCCACCGCGTGGCACGCCGTCTTCGGGCCGGGCGTGCCCGTCGACGCGTTCCCGGCGCCCGTGCTGTCGGCCGCGCCGTGGCGCTCCTTCCCCGCGCACCGCGTGGGCGACGGCGCGGTGGACCTGCACCTGCTGGCGCTCACGGCGGCCCCGACCGTGCGGCCCGGCGTGCTGTCGAGCCCCGTGTTCGGCGGGCTGCTCCGCCGGCTCACGGAGCGGTCCGGTGCGGTGCGCGAGCTCCTGGCCATCGACGAGCGCCGCACGCACCGCGCGGAGGACCTGCTCGCGCGGCGCACCCTCGAGGCCCAGGCCACCCTCGGCCTGCTCGGCCCGCGCCAGCCGTACCCGAGCAAGGACCAGTCCTCGACCTCGCCCATCGAGGCGCTGCTCGACGACACCGAGGGCGACGAGGCCGTCACCGCGTGGCTCGACTCGCTGATCGGCCAGGACCTCACGGGCGACCCGGAGCTGCGCCTGCTCGTCGACGCGCACGCCACGCGGCGGTTCTACCAGCGGCCCGAGGCCGCGAGCACGTACGCGGCCCGGCCCACCCCCGGGGCCACCACGCCGCGCCCCACCACCCCGGTGCCCGACTTCCATGCGCGCGCCGCCGGCTTCGGCTCCACGCCCGCGCTGCTGCGTCGGCTCGGGCTCGCGGTCGACCTGCTGGTGCCCGACGACGCCGTGCTCGCCGGCCTGGACGCGGCGGCCTGGCTGGCGGTGCGCTTCGTCCCACCGCAGGGCGCCGACGTCACCCTGCTGGCCCCGCCGCGCACGCGCATCGTCGTGCACGGTGACGTGCTCGCCGCGGAGTCCTCCGCGCAGTGGGTGGGCGGCGCGGTGCCGCTGGGCGAGGAGTCCTACGTCGTGCTCGACGTCGACCCGGACGCCTCGGGGCTCAAGCTCGAGCAGCACCTGCGCGACCTGCCGCGCACGCTGGCAGCCGAGGTCAACGGCGACCCGGCCACCTCGGCCCCGGCGACGCTGCGCGCGACCGGGTTCGCCATCGCCCGGACGGACCGCGTCGCGGCCTCGCGTGCCCGGCTGGCCGCGGCCGAGCAGATCTCGGCCCCGGTCGACGGGCCGGGCGTGCTCGGCCCAGAGCTGCGCTACGACGACGTCGTGCGTGGCGTGCGCCTGGAGGTCTGGGACGACGCGACGCGCGCCTGGCACAGCCTGCACGAGCGGCGCGTCGACGTGGTCGCCGACCCCGGCGACGGCACCGGGCCGGTCCCCGTGCTCACCGACGCCCCCGACGTGGGGTTCCTCCAGCAGTCCGGCCTGAACCGCGTCCCCGGCGCGGCTGCCAACCCGTACTACCTGCACGAGGTCGTGGCCGGGTGGGACGGCTGGAGCCTGTCCGCGCCGCGGCCCGGCAAGGTCGTGGTGCACCAGGACGGCGTCGAGAAGGTCCTCGACGCCCCGCCGGACGAGCCCGCGACGGGCGTGCACGTGCGGACCCGGGTCGAGCCGGGCTCCCTGCCGCCCCTGCGCCACGGACGCTCGTACTCCTTCCGGATGGTCGGCGTCGACCTCGCCGGCGGCTCCGTGTCCCGCCGCCGTCCGGGGCCGCCGGGACCGGCGGTCCCGCCCGGACCGCCGGCCCCCGAGGCGGTCGAGCTCGCCGCGGCCCACCTCGAGCGGCTGCGGCGGGTCTACGCCGCGCGCGACGGCGGGCTGCTGGCAGCACTGCGTGCCCCGGTCCTCGAGGCGCTGCCCGTCGCGGGCTCCTCCGACTGGCTCGGTCCGGTGGGACGCCTGGCTGCCGAGGGGCCGGCGAGGGCCACCCGCCCGGGCGCCCGGACCGCTGCGGAGCGTATCGACGCCTTCGTGCCGGCGTTCGTCCGGACGGGTGCGCCCGACGTCGACGCCGCCGTCGCGGAGCGGCTCGAGGCCGCGACCGAGCGGCCCCGGTCGGCGAGCGTGCGCGAGCGCCCCGCGGCGCGGGGCGCCGCCCGTGTGCTGTCGGGCGTCGACGTGCGCGACGCCGTGCGGCAGACCGCCGAGGCGAGCCGCGTGCTGGCGTCGGCGGCGAGCACCTGGCGCGTGCGGCCGCAGCTCGCCGTCGACCCGGCCGTGTTCGCCCAGGTCGCGGCACTGGACGACCTCGTCGTCGGGCCCGGGGCGCTGCCTGGCCGCGCGGTCGTCACCACGCCGCGGCCCTTCCTGCGCTGGGACCCGGTCCCGCCGCCCAGCCTCGTCGCGCGCGCGCCGCTGGGCACGGGCGAGCAGCTGTCGAGGCTCGTCGTGCGCACCGGCCTGCCGGCCGGCTCCCCGGACGCGATCGTCGCGAGCGAGCGGCACGTCGTGCCGGCCAAGACCACGCAGGTCGAGGCCGAGACCGCGGGCCGGTTCGACGTGGCGATCGGCTCGGCCGACCCGACCGTCCAGCGCACCGCCTACGGCTGGGCGCTGCGCGAGCGCGGCACGCTGCTGGACCAGTTCGTGCCCGACCTCGACAACCCCGGCCAGGTGGTCGAGCAGCCGGGCATCGCGCTGCACCAGCGCCCGGGCGCCGACCCGGACACGCTCGTCACGCTGGCCCAGATCACCGCGGTGCGCGACACCCCGCTGGGGGAGGGCCAGTACGTCGTGCACGACGTCGACGAGCTGACCCTGCCGTACCTGCCCGATCCCTACGCCGCCGGCGTCGCGCTGGTGTTCTACGACGCGGGTGCGCCCCACCTGCTGCCCGAGCCGCGCGTGCTGCAGGCCGTGGTGCTCCCGTTCGACGGCGACTGGCCGCGTGTGCGGCCGCTGCGCCTCGTCGTCGAGGCGGCGGCACCCGGCGCGGAGCTGTCGGCACGCCTCGACGGCGCCACGGTCCGGGTGGGCCTGCCGGCCGGCGAGCAGGTGCGCGTGGCGATGTCCTCGTCGCTGCGCCGCGAGGACCTCGACCGCTTCGGCCTGTGGCGCTCGCACCTGGCGAGCACCATCGACCCGGACGGTGACGGCTCGGCGTCCGAGGCCGAGGTGGTCGCGGCCGCTGCGCTGCTGCGCGCAGCGGTCTCCGGCTGGACGTGGTGGCTCACGCCGTCCGTCGACCTGCGCCTCGTGCACGCCGTCCCCGCCCCCGTGCGCCCGCCGTCGCTGGTCGCCCTGCGGGTCCTGCTGCGCCCGCCGGGGCTGACGGTCGCCCAGCTCGCCGGGCTGGCCGACCTGCACGGCGCCAGCACGGAACGCCTCGTGGTCCGCGGCTCCTGGACGGAGCAGGTGGACGACGTCGCGACGCCCGGCCCCACGACCGTGGCGCGCGACGACGTCGTCGTCAGCTCACCCGTGGCCGGGACCGAGCGGTTCGGCCTGCTGACGTTCGTGGACTTCCTGCCCTTCGGGCCCGCGGCCGCGATGGTCGGCCTGGCCGAGGGCGGGCTGGGGCTGCACCGCGCGGTGCACACCTTCCCCGACACCCACCACCGGCGCGTGACCTACACGCCCAGCGGCGTGACGCGGTACCGCGAGTTCTTCTCGGCGGCGGACGTCCCGGCCGACGACGACCCGGCGCTCGCGGGCACGCCCGTGGTCCTGGAGGTCCCCAGCTCCGCGCGCCCCGCGGCACCGGACCTCGTCGACGCCGTGCCGCTGCTGCGCTGGGAGGAGCAGACCGAGCCGGACCACCCGTTCGCGCTGCGCCGGGTACGCCGCTCTGGCGTGCGGCTGTGGCTGCGCCGGCCGTGGTTCTCCTCGGGCGACGGCGAGCTGCTGGGCGTGGTGCTCTCCGCGACCGGCGCGGAGCCCGACTCCTCGATCAGCCTGTGGGGCCGGGACCCCACGGTGCTGGGGGCGGCCACGGGTGACGCCACGCGCCTGCCGCTGCTCGGGCTCGGGCACCTGCTCATCGCGGCCGTGGGCGGCACCACGGTGCCGCAGCCGGCCCGCCCGGTCGGCCCGGCCGCGACGGTCCCGCTCGTCGACCTGCCCGACGCGCCCTCGGCTCGCGTGCTGCCCTACGCGCCGGAGTTCCACCCCGGGACGGGCCGGTGGTACGTCGACGTCGCGGTGGAGGACGGCCCCGCCCTGTGGCCCTTCCTGCGGCTCGCCGTCGCGCGCTACCAGGAGCACTCCATCGCCGGCTGCGCGCTGTCGCCGATCGGCCTGACGGGCTGGGTCCAGCCGCTGCCGACGCGCACCACGACGGTGAGCCGGCCCGACGCCGACCGCGTCCGCGTGACGGTGACGGGAGCCGTGGCCTTCCTGCGGGTCCGCCGGCGCCACGAGGACGGCGCGGGCGCCGACGGCGTCGCCGATCTCGACGCCGACACCCCGACCGGCGGTGCCGCGGCGTTCGACCGGTTGCTGCGGCTGACCCGCACGGTGCACGCGACCGTGCAGGTGCTGCCCGACGGTGCGAGCGACCTCGAGTGGCACACGGTCGCGCGGCGGCGCCTGCCGGCCGTGGGCGTCGGGGACGAGACGACGTTCCGGGTGACGTGGACCGGCGAGCTCGCGCTGCCGCCCGTCGGTGCGCGGCCGGTGCCGCTCGACCTGCGCACGCCCGGGACGCAGCTGCGCTGGCGCGTGCTCGTCGAGGAGCGCGAGCTGCTCGACGCGGACCCGGTCGACGAGCCGAACATCTCCGGTGCGCCCACCCTCGTCCCGCGGGTGGTCTACGCCGACGCGATCCCGCTCTGAGGGCCCGCCGGGCGCCCCCGGTCCCCGCCCGGGCCCCGGGGCGAGGAGGATGGCGGGGTGACCACCCCCGACACGTCCGAGCCCCGCCGGCTGCGCTGCGCCCTGTTCGTCGACTTCGACAACGTCTACATCGGCCTGCGCCGCCTCGACCCGGCCGCGGCCGAGGCGTTCGCCAGCTCGCCCGCGCACTGGCTCAGCGCGCTCGAGACGGGCAGCGACGACGAGGGGGAGTTCACGCGGCGCTTCCTCATCCGGGCCTGCTACCTCAACCCCTCGGCGTTCTCGGAGTTCCGGCCGTACTTCACGCGCGCCGGGTTCTCTGTGGTGGACTGCCCCTCGCTGACCCAGCAGGGCAAGTCGAGCGCCGACATCAACCTCGTGCTCGACGCCGTGGACGCGCTGAGCGCCGAGACGCGGTACGACGAGTTCGTCATCCTCTCGGCCGACGCCGACTTCACGCCCCTGGCCCTGCGCTTCCGGGCGGCCGACCGCCGGGTGACCATCGTCACCGCGGGTCCGGCCGCCAGCGCCTACCGTGCCGTCGCGGACACAGTGGTCACCGCGGACCAGCTCGCCGAGCTGGTCAAGCCGACCGTGCTGGACGAGCCCGTGGTGCGCGTCGAGGTTCCGGTGCCTGCCGCGACACCCGTCGGCGACGCTGCCCAGATCGAGCTCCAGCCTCCGGCCGCGCCGGGGGATCCCGCGGTCGCCGCACCGGCACGGGCCACCCGGCGTCGACGCGCGACCGCCCCGGCCGCGGGGCCGGTCGATGTGCCGGCGACCGCTGCGGCGACCACGGAGGAGATCCCGCTCGACGCTGCCGAGGTCGACGGTCCGACACCCGTGCGGGCCGCGGGCCGTCGCCGCGCGGTTGCGCCCGCCACGACGATGACGCCGGTCGTGGAGCTTCAGTTGCCGCCAGAGTCGCCCGCACGCAAGGCCGTCCTGCGGCTCGTGCGCTCGGCCGACCGTCCTTTGGTGGGCGGCTTCGTCGCCACGGCGGCGCAGAAGGCGGATCCTGCAGTGAATGCCGCGGGGTGGGGTGGCACGGGCGGGTTCTTTGGCTGGCTGGCACGCACGGTACCCGAGCTCGGGTCGGCCTCGAAGCCAGCTCCCGGTTTCGTCTGGGACCCGAAGCGGTTCAGTGAGGCGGACCTGCCGTCGGCCAGCCCGGTCGACCTGCCGCCCCTACAGCGACAGGTCGTCGACGTGACCGACATCCCCAACCTCCCCCCGGACCTATATCGCTTCCTGCTGAACGCCCTGGCGAAGGACGTGCATGCGCAGCCGTTCAACCGTCAGGAGACCGCCAAGCGGGTCCGCGACGCGTGTCAGGCGTCGGGCAAGAAGATCGGCAAGGCCTCGGTGAACGCGGTCGTGGCCGGCGTGCTGTACGCGGGGCTGGACCTTGCGGCGAAGCCTGCTGCGACCAAGGTCGCAGAGACATGGGCCAGCCACGTCGTCGGGCTGTGCCGCGGCGCCCGCATGCAGCTGCGCTCGCAGGACGTCGCGGCCATCCGTGACTGGGTCGGCGGCGGCCTTGTGAAGAGCTGACGATCCGCTCGTGGGTCAGCGGCGGCCTCGTCAGGTCCTGAGGCGAGCGGTCGTCGTCAGTCGCGCTCGAGCCGGAACGTCCGGCCGGTGATCTCCTCGACCTCGATCGCGACGAGCTCGTACTTCTCGGTGGGCACCCACGGGTAGAGCGGGACGGCGGCGACGGCGTCGGCCTCGGAGTCGTGCAGGTGGCGGGCCGTGCCGCGCACGATGACGCTCGTCGCGCTCCTGCGGTCGAACTCGTCGACCTCGAGCGCGACGTTCTTGTGCATCGTCACGCCCAGCAGCTTGCTGCCCTCGGCGGTCCGGAACACGAGGCGGCCGTCTGCCACCGCGAAGTTGACCGGCGTGATGTGCACCTCGTCCGCCAGGCGGTACGCCAGACGGCCGATCTCCTGGGCCGCGAGGAACGCCCATGCCTGCTCCGTGGACAGGACGGAGACGACGTCGTCGGACGGGTTCATGGTCACTCCTCCGCTGGGTGGGCTCGGTGCACCCGAGCGTAGCCACGCGGGACCGGCCGCACCTGGGACGTCGTCCCCGGTGCGGCCCCGCTGGCCGTGCGGCTCACCTCGTGGTCAACGCGTGCGCGAGCTCGTCGAAGCAGGCGACGTAGGCGTCGACGGCCTCGTCGGTGTGGGTCACCGACAGCGTCCACTCCTCCTCACGCCCCGGCGTCATGAAGATGCCGCGGTTGAGGTTGAACAGCCAGGCGAGCGTGGACAGCTCGGCGTCCTGGTTGGCCTTGAACGACTCGTAGTCGACGATCGGCACGGGGGAGAACGTCACGCATCCCTTGGACGCGAGCCCGACCGCGTACCCCGGCAGGTGGTGGCGCTCGACGACGTCCGTGCAGCCGGCGAGGATCCGGGCGTTGAGGTGGTCCAGGTGCGCGTAGGCGTCCGGGGTCAGCACCTCGAGGAGGTTGGCCCTGGCCGCGGCCATGCCGAGCGGGTTCCCGTTGTAGGTGCCGACCTGGTAGACGGTGCCGTCCGCGACCACCGACATCACCTCCTCGGTGCCGCCGATCGCGCCGGTCGGCAGCCCGCCGCCCAGGGCCTTGGCCAGCGTGACGAGGTCAGGGGTGACCCCGAAGTGCTCGGTGGCGCCGCCGGCGGCGATGGTCAGGCCGGTCTTGACCTCGTCGAAGATCAGCACGATCCCGTGCCGCGCGGTGATCTCGCGCACCGCGGCGAGGTAGCCCGGCTCGGGCAGGACCACGCCGAGGTTCATCATCGCCGGCTCCATGATCACGCACGCGGGCTTGCGGCCCTCCGCGGTCAGCCGCACGATGCGGCGCTCCATGGCGCCGGCGTCGTTGAACGGCACCGGGATGGTCATCTGCACGGTGGCGTCGGGGATGCCCGCGCCGTAGGCGAGCGACGCGAGGTCCTCGCGGTCGCCGATCTTGTCGTACTCCACCCCGATGGAGACCATCACGGTGTCGTGGTGCCCGTGGTAGGAGCCGAAGATCTTCATCACGGTGTCCCGGCCCGTGTAGGCGCGGGCGATCCGGATGGCGTCCATCGTCGACTCGGACCCGGAGTTCGTGTAGCGCCACTTCGGCAGGCCCCAGCGACGGGCGAGCTCGTCACCGACGACGATCGCGTCCTCGGTCGGCGCGGCGAAGTGCGTGCCCCGGGGGTACCGCTCGGCGATGGCGCGGCCGATCGCGGGGTGCGCGTGGCCCTGGACCATCGAGCCGAACCCGTTGTGGAAGTCCCACATCCGGTTGCCGTCGACGTCCCAGACCACGGGGCCGTCGCCGCGCTCGAGGTAGATCGGCCACGGGTCGCGCAGCTGGTAGGACGACGCGACCCCACCCGACAGGTGGCGCCCGGCGCGCTCGTAGGTGGCGCGCGACCCCTGGGTGCGCGCGTCGAGGCGTGCGGCCTCACGGGCCGTGAGCTCTCGCACGCGCTGACGGTCGATCCGGACGGTCTGGTGTGCAGGCATGGCTCTCCCCGCCCGGCCGACCTGGCGCCTGGGCATCGTGGAGGAGGTGGTGCTCCCTGACCGGCCTGGCGTCAAGGCCCTCCGAGGTCTAGAACACTAGGCGACAACGCGCGCGGGCGGCAGGTCCGCGCGCGGACTCGTCGGCCGGACCAGCGGTACGGTCGGGCTCACGTCCGCCGCCTCGGATGCCGATGTCTCGGCCGGAGACGCGTGCGGGCTGCGCCGGGAGAGGGAGGGTCGATGGCCGCGTCCGACGTCGTGCCCTCACCTCCCCTCGCCTCGCCGCATGACCTGCGGCGCGACCCCGTTCTCGTCGCGCTCGCGGTGTCCGCCGTCGGGACCGTCGTCGGGTACGGGCTGGGCCTCGGCTCGCTCACGGCGCAGGTGGCCCTGTGCTGGACCCTCCTGGCCGTGCTGCACGTGGGCCTGGCAGCGACGGCAGCCCGCATCGCGCGCAGGTCCGTCGCCTCGACGCCTGGCCGGCGAGTGTGGGGCGCCATCGCCATGGCGGGGGTGGCGTACGCCATCGGGGACGTGGTCCAGCTGGTGCTCGTCGCGACCCGTCCGTTGACCCTCCCGGTGATCCTCGGCGGGCCCGTGCAGACGCTCATGGTGCTCGTCGGCACGGCCCTGCCCATCGGCGTCGCCGTGCTCCTCACCCCGTCGATCGGGTACGGCTCGCGGCGCTCGCGAGCCCGCCTGTGGATCGACGTCAGCATCGTCATGGTCGCCGCCACCACGTTCGGGGCCTTCGCGTACGTCCCGGTCGAGGGTGCCGGCCTGCTCACCACCGCGCTGGGGCTGGTCGTCGGGCCGGGGATCTTCCTCGTCGGCGTGCTCGGAGTGGTGAAGCTCGTCTTCAGCGCCCGGCCGCCGTTCTCGTTGCTCGCGGGGCAGACGCTCGGCGCCGCCGCGGGCCTCGAGGGCATGGTCCAGGCCGGGACGAGCCTGCTCGTCGCGCAGGGGCGGGTCTCCTGGCTCCTGGGGCTCACCCTCGTGTCGAGCGGCCTGCTGCTCACCTCCGCGCGGATCCAGTGCCTCCAGGTCCGCGCCGCGACGGACGTCGTGCGGACGAGGAGCCGACGTCGCTTCAGCCTCATGCCCTACGCGGCGCTCGGAGCCACCTACCTCCTGCTCGTGTGGGTCCTGCTGCAGGAGGACCTCACGGGCGCCGAGTGGGCCGTCGTGGGCGGGGCGGTGCTGAGCACGGGCCTCGTGGTGGGCCGACAGCTCATCGCCTTCACCGACAACACGAGGCTGGTCGACCGGCTCGACACCACGGTCGACGAGCTCCGCACGCTGCTCGCGGAGCGCGACCGCCTCGCCACGCGCCTGCGCTACGAGGCGCTGCACGACCCGCTCACCGGCCTGGCCAACCGCGCGCTGCTCGACGAGCGGCTGCGCGAGGCGATCTCCCGCCTCGGCTCTGGCGCCGGCCACCTGTCGCTCATGATCGTCGACCTCAACGAGTTCAAGCAGGTCAACGACCGGTTCGGGCACGCCGCGGGCGACACCCTCCTCGTCGAGACGGCCCGCCGGCTGGGCGTGTGCGTGCGGGACCGCGACGTCGTGGCGCGCCTCGGCGGTGACGAGTTCGCCGTGCTGCTCGAGGACCTCCCGCACGGCGCGGTGGAGGTGGCGTGGCGCATCGTCGAGGCGGTCGCCGAGCCGGTCGTCGTCGGCGACGGGGACGAGGTGAGGGTCAGCGCGAGCCTGGGTGTGGTCTCGACGGCGGACGCCGGCCGGACCGCGGAGGAGCTGCTGCACGGGGCCGACACGGCGATGTACGAGGCCAAGCGCTCCGACGGCGTGGGCCACCGGCTGTGCGCCGTGACCCTGGAGCCGGCGGTCGAGGCGGCGGACGGCGACCGCGAGGACCGCGATCTCGAGGACGACGATCTCGAGGACGACGAGGAGTCGGCGGCGTCGTAGGCGCCGGTCAGTCGAAGGTGCAGCCCGACGTGCTCGCCCCGTCGAGCGTGTTCCCGTTGAGCGCGGCCCCGACGAAGCTCGAGCCGGTGACCGACGCACCGACGAAGCTGGCCCCGGTGAGCCGGGCCCCGGCGAACGACGTGCTCGAGATGCTCGTCCCGTCGAGGTCCGCGCCGTTGAGCTGGGCACCGGTGAAGTCGGCACCGCTGAGGGTCGCACCCGTGAGGTCGGCGCCCGACAGGGTCGCGTTGACGAAGCTGCCCGTGAGGGTCACCCCGGACAGGTCGCACGAGGTCAGGTCCGCCCCGTCGAGGTTCGCGGAACCGGCGCGGGCCCGCGCGCACGGGGTCGTCCCCGGCGCGGGCGCGGGCGGCGGGGCGGGCGCGGGGGTGGACGTCGACGCCGGCGCCGGGGCCGGGGCGGGCCCCGAGGTCCCCGCTCCGGTCCCGGTCTCCACGGTCGGTGTCCCGGGGCCGGCGGTGGGTGCGGGGGTGGGCGCGGGGGTGGACGGCGACGGCGTGGTCGTGGAGCCGGGCGAGGCGGCCGGCGTGGCCTCCTGCTGCCCGGTCCCGGCGGCGCCCTGGCGCGAGCCCGCGGCCGGTGCGGCCTCGACGGCGACGTCCGCGGTGGTGGCCGGGGGGTTGTCGAGGGCGGTGGTCGAGGGGCTGGTGAGGGCGAGGGTGGCGCCGAGGAGGGCCGCGGTCGCTGCCGCGCCGGCGGTGGTCGCGGCGGTCGTGGCGTTGGTGGCGAGGGTGGCGAGGTTGGGCAACGGGGTCGCGCCGAGTCCGGGCAGGGAGGAGAGCAGGGACAGCGGCCCGGCGGCGAGCTGGAGCTTGCCGAGGCCGACGGCGAGCATGGCGCGCACGACGTCGGGGTCGAACTGGGTGCCGGCGCAGCGGGCGAGCTCCTCGCGGGCGGCCTGGGCGCTGAGGGGCTTCTTGTAGGAGCGGGTCGAGGTGATGACGTCGTAGGTGTCGGCGACGGCGACGATCCGGGCGGCCGGGCTGATGGCCGTGCCGGCCAGCCCGTGGGGGTAGCCGGCGCCGTCCCAGCGTTCGTGGTGCTGGGAGATCGCGCCGAGCCATGGTCCGAGCCACGAGGCCAGGGGTGCGGCGATGCGCAGGCCCGTGGTGGGGTGGGTGGCCAGGACCTGCCACTCGTCGTCGGTCGGGCGGGTGGTCTTGTTGAGGATCTCGGCGGGGACGTCGAGCTTGCCGATGTCGTGGAGCAGGGCGGCCCAGGACAGCTTGGCTGCGTCGGGTTCGGACAGGCCGAGCTCGGTGGCGATGAGGGCGGCGTAGGCCTGGACGCGTTCGGAGTGGCCGCGGGTGACCTCGTCGTGGGCGCCGATCGCGGCGACGAGGTCCAGGAGCAGGGCGGCGTGGTCGTGCTCGTCGGTGGGGGTGGTGCCGTGGGCGCGGTCGTGGTCGATGCGCGTCCGCAGGGCGGCGGGGGAGTAGTGGCGGGCGGCGACGGCGAACCGGGAGGGCGCGCGGTCGGGGAAGTACAGGGTCAGGCGCAGCAGGCTCGACAGGGGCATGAGGCGCCGGGCCAGGCGGGTGGCGACGAGGAGCAGGCCGGTGGAGACCGTGATCTCGACGGCGATCCAGGCCCAGGGGTCGACCCCCAGGCGGGCGGCGGGCAGCCAGCGTGCTGCGGCCACGCCGAAGCCGATGGCCAGCACGAGGGGAAGGGTCACGATGAGCACGCGGACGACGCCGGCGGCCACCGGGCGGGGACGCCACCGGCCGAGCTCGGCGTCCTCGTAGTTCTGCGTGGGCCCGGACGTCACGTGGCCCCTATCGGCAGGATCCCGACGATCTTGAGACCGCCCGGGCGTGTCGGGCGGGCCCCGACCCGCCTCAGCCCGCAGGCGTGCCCTCGGCGTTGACCATCCAGCTGATCCCGAACCGGTCGATGCACATGCCGAAGGTGTCGCCCCACGGAGCGGTCTCGAAGGGTGCCGTCACCGTGCCGCCGTCGACGAGCCCGGTCCAGCAGCCCCGCAGCTCGGCGAGGTCCGCACCGAACAGGGCGACGGAGTGCGCCGAGCCCTCGGCGAGCTCCATGGCGTTCGGGGTGTCCGACGCCATGAGCACGAGGCCGCCCGGGGTCGTCAGCTGGGAGTGCATGACCTTGTCCTGCTCCGCGGGGTCCTCGCTGATCCCGAACTCACCGAACGTGGTGATCGTCAGCTCCCCGCCGAGCACCGAGCGGTGGAGCTCCATGGCCGCCCTGGCGGTGTCACGAAAGCTGAGGTACGGGCTGAGGCTGGTCGCCATGGGATCTCCTCGGTGCGTGCGTGCGTGCGTGCGTGCGTCGGTGCGTGCGGACGGGATCCGGATCACCCTGGCTGCCCGTGCGGCCATCGGCAACCGGAGCGGCGACGGGCCGACTCATGGCCGCCGCAGGGCGCGGTGGGCCAGCTGCGCCGCGGCGACGAGCACGAGGACGGCGAACACGATGGTGGCGGCCCGGGCGGGCACGGCGAACGCGATCGCCACCCCCGCGAACGAGGTCGCGGTGGCGGTGAGCCCGACGACGGCGCCCTCCCGCGCGTCCACCCGGCCCGTGCGGAGGTTGGCCAGCGTTCCGGTCGCGGCGGTCGGCAGCATGACGAGCAGCGACGTGCCCTGCGCGAGGAGGTTGTCCACCCCGAAGAGGAGGACGAGGGCGGGGACCAGGACCAGCCCGCCGCCGATGCCGAACAGGCCGGAGGTGACCCCCATGAACACCCCGACCGCGACGAGGGCGAGCCCGGCGGCCGGCGTCAGCTCGAGCGCGGCACCGCGGGTCGGCACCGTGAGGACCATCCGGACCGCCACGAGCACCAGCAGGCCGACGAACATCCAGCGCAGCCGGGGCAGCGGGGTGCGGTGCAGCAACCAGGTGCCGAGCCACGAGCCGGCGACCCCGCCGACGGCGAGGATCGCACCGAGGGTGAGGTCGGCCTGCCCACGGGCGAGGTAGGTCAGCGACCCGGCCAGGGCCGTCGGCACGATGGCTGCGAGGGACGTGGTCGACGCGCGACGGTCGTCCATCCGGGCCAGACCGATGAGCAGCGGGACCATGAGGATGCCCCCGCCCACCCCGAGTGCGCCGGAGAGCAGGCCGCCGACGGCGCCGATCGCGGCCAGCGTGATCCAGTGCCGTCGGCCGGGGGCTGTGTTCGCGGCCGGGTGCACCTCGCGATGCTACGCGGGGCGGCACCCGTCCACATCGCGGACGCTTGCTTGTCCACATCTCAACAAGGTGGTTCATTCCTCCCCATGACGTCGACGCGGGCACTGGGCACCGCCGCTGCACTGGCAGCGGTCGGTCGGCCCGTCGCGTCCGTCGGGCGGGCCACGATGCCCGCAGCCTGCGCGCGAATGCTCTAGGGCGCGCGCCCTCCCCGAGCCCCACGGCCCGACGACCTCCCACCCTGCCGGGTGATGTCCTCGCGCGGTGCCGGGCCGCCCGGCGCGCGTCCGCACGGCACCCCCCACCGTGAACGAGACCCGCAGGAGACCGCCATGTCCACCATCGCACTGACCGCCACCGCCCCCACCACCAGCGCCACCGAGCTCGTCGCAGCCAGGGACGCCTCCCTGGTCGGCATCATCGCGGCCACGGCCGGCGCCGTCGCCCAGGACGCCTCGCGCGGCCTGGTGGCGTTCACCGCGACCGGCACGGCGACGGGTTCCGTCGCCACCGACGTCCGCACGCGCCAGCACGGCTTCGTCGTCGACGAGCCGGCGTCCCTCGGGGGCGACGACTCCGCGACCAACCCCGTCGAGTACGCCCTCGGGGCGTTCATCGGCTGCCAGGTCGTCACCTACCGGTTCTGGGCCGCGCACCTGGGTATCCGCCTCGACGACGTCAGCATCACCGCCGTCGGTGACCTGGACGTCCGCGGCTTCTTCGGCCTCGACGACTCCGTGCGGGCCGGGTTCACCGAGGTCCGCCTCGACGTGCGGCTCAGCGGTCCGGAGACGGCAGAGCGTTACGCCGAGCTCCAGGCGGCGGTCGACGCGCACTGCCCGGTGCTCGACCTGTTCGCCAACCCGACGCCGGTCCGGACCGTCGTGAGCGTCGACGCGACCTGAGCGTGGACGTGGCGGCCCGGGGTGCACCCGCCCCGGGCCGCTGCCGCGCGCCCGACCGGCTGACACGGCTCCTGCGCGGCGCGAGAATGGTGGCAGGCAGGTGATCTCGATGACCTCGATCCTCGTCCCCGCGGCCGTCGCAGGCCTGTCCGTGGCGCAGGAGGAGCGTTGGCTGGCGGCGGCGATCGCCCTGGCCGTCGAGAACGTCGCGGCGGGCGGCGGCCCGTTCGGCGCCGTCGTCGTGCGGGCGGGTGCGGTGCTCGGCACCGGCCAGAACCGGGTCACCCGGGACCTCGACCCCACGGCGCACGCCGAGGTGGTGGCGATCCGGGCGGCGTGCCGCGCGACCGGCGCGTTCGCCCTCACCGGAGCCACCCTGTTCAGCTCGTGCGAGCCCTGCCCCCTGTGCCTGACGGCGGCGCTGTGGTCGCGGGTGGACCGCGTGGTGCACGCGGCGAACCGGGACGACGCCGCGCGCGCCGGGTTCGACGACCGCGCGTTCTACGACCTCCTGGCGCAGGACCGCGCCACCTGGCCGATGCCCGTCGTCGAGCGTCGCGTGCCCGGTTCTCGGGCGCCGATGGACGCATGGCTCGCCCTGGGCACGCGCGTCGAGTACTAGGCGGGCGCCGCGCTCGTCGCGAGCACCCGCCAGGCCGCGGCCAGGAGGGCAAGGTCGAGCAGGCTCGACGAGGGCAGCCCCAGCATGCCGGCGCCCCACCACGTGCCGAAGCCGGTGGTCGAGACGCTGAGGAGCACGAGCGGGACCGCCACGGCGACCGGCGCCAGCGGGACGCGCCAGGCGCGCCACCCGCTCACCCGCGCGAGCGCTCGCCGCTCGGCAGCCTGCGCCCGGCCGGCGAGCCACCACGCCCCGGCGAGCACGACGGCGACGCCGAGCAGGTGGGCGGCCCACCATGCGGCGCCCAGCGGGGCAGCGTCGAACCCGAGCCACCAGGCCACGCCCGCCACGAGGGCGACGATCGGGATGTGCCACAGGTAGATGCCGATGCCCCGCGCGCCGAACGCGCCGACGGCAAGGTACAGCCGGTCCGCGGCGAGCCGTCGGTCGAGCCACGGCCACAGTGCCGCGAGGCCGAGCACCTGGGCCACGGCGTAGAGCGCGACGACGAGCGTGGGCGGCGACAGGTTGGACGGCTCGGGGTCGCCGACGTAGCTGACGAGCACGGCCGAGTACGGGCCCAGCACGCCGAGGGCTACGGCGGTGGTAGCGGCGACGACGGCGCCGAGGAGCAGGCGGAGGCGGGGCGCGGTCCGCAGCGCCGGCAGGTGGTAGCCGAGCTGGTGCGCGAACCCCCACACGAGCAGGAGGTTGAGCCAGCCGAGCGCCGGGTCGACGTTCCAGCGCAGAAGGTCCACGGCGAGGACCGTCACGAGCCACGCGGCGAGCGTGGGCCAGGGTCGGGCGGTCCACCGCACGGTCCACGGCGCGGCGACGACCACCGCCGCGTACACGCCGAGGAACCAGACGAGCTGCGCGGCGAACCGCCCTGCGGGCTCGGCAAGGGGCAGGACGACCGCGAGCGGCAGCAGCACCGCGGTCCACACCGAGGTGTACAGCAGGGCTGGCGTGCTGAGCCGCAGCAGCCGGCGTCGCCAGAACGCTGCGACGTCGGGCTCCCGGCGCCACGAGGTGGCGTTGGCGATGCCGCCCGCGGCGAAGAACAGCGGGAGCACCTGCAGCAGCCAGGTCAGCCAGGCCACGTCCGGCCGTCGGTCCAGGACGTTCGCCGGGACGCCCGTCCCGACGTCCCACGCGAGCGCGTGCGCGAGGACGACGACGCCGAGCGCGAAGGCCCTGGCGGCGTCGAGCACCCGGTCGCGACCCGCGACGGCGGTGCGCGCACGGCCGCGCGCCGACCTGCCCATCCTGGCCTCCCCGGGTCGGAGCTCGCCCCCTCACGATCGTCCCACCGGGGCGGCGGGTCCGGGTCGGGCTCAGCAAACCAGGCGGAGGCGACCGGGACCCTGCGGGTCCGGCAGGGTCTCGACGTAGTAGTCGTACAGCGGCACGTCGTCCGGGTGCTGGTCGACGTCGACGACCTCGACGGCGAGCAGGTCGCCGGGCGTGTGCGGGTCGTTGGAGGTGATGGCCTGCCCGGCGAGCGGGCCGTTGACGAAGAGGTACTCGGGCATCTGGTGACCTCCGAGGATCGAGTGCGGTGGCGCGGTGTCGCGCGGGGGAGGGTGGTGCGTGGCTCGTCCGGCGGTGGTGCGCCGGGGCCCGAGCGGCGGCTGCGGCTGCGGCAGCGCGGCCTGGTGGCTCGGGTTCCACGCTAGCCGACGTGTGTGAACGGCGTGTGACGCGGCGCGGGCGATCCGGTGCACGACGCGTCGCCGACGGCGTGGACCGGTGCCGCGTTCACAGGTGCCACCTGGCGGGCACCCAGGCCGGGCGCAGCGGGGAGGTCGACGGTTGTCCTCATCAGACCGACGTCCCGAGGAGAGCACCATGACCACGACCGAGATCGACCAGACCACGCCGACCGCACCGGCATCCGTGCCGGAGCCGGTCGCCACCGAGCAGGCCTCGACGCCTCGGCAGCACCCGGCCGGGTACCCGGAGCTCGCCCTCGCCGACGCCCCGCCCCGCCGCGGCCGGCTGGCCCGGCTGCGGGCCGGGGCCGGGTCGCACCCCGTCGTCACCGGGTCGCTGGCCGGGGTGCTCGCCGTGGGCGGTGCCTTCGGTGCCGGCTACGTCGTGGGGCAGGATGCGGGCGCCGCCTCCGCGGTGACGTCCGTGACCTCGGGCGTGACCGACCAGCTCGGGCCCGGTGGCGCGACGGGCGACCCGGGCACACCGCCCGACATGGGCGCGCGGCCCGACCGGGGGACGGCGCCGGACCAGGGCACGGCGCCCGGGACGGACACCGGCACGGGCGCCGACGACGCCACGACGGACTCGGGCGTGACCGACGGGACGGCCGACGCCGGCGCCTGACCGGCCGCGCCGCCGGCGCGACCCCGTCGCCGGCGGCCCCCGGGTCGACCACGGGCGGTCCGTGCGTCAGCCGCGCTCCAGCAGCACGATGGCCTCGTAGTGCGCCGTCTGCGGGAACATGTCGAGCACCTGCGCGCGGCGCGGCACCAGGGACGGCATCGCCGCGAGATCGCGGGCCAGCGACGTCGTGCTGCAGCTCGAGTAGACGACGTGCCGCACCGCCGAGGCCTCGAGCCAGCCGGCCAGCTCCGGGCCGAGGCCCCGCCGGGGCGGGTTGACCACGACGAGCTCCGGCGCGGCGGCGGCGCCGAGCGCGAAGGCCGTGGCGTCGCCGACCGCGAACCGCACGCGGTCAAGGCCCGCCTCGTGCGCGCTGCGTCGGGCGCCCGCCACCGCCTCCGCGCTGGTCTCGACCCCCAGGACGTCGCGGTCGGGGGCGGCGCAGTGCAGGGCGAAGCCGCCGACGCCGCAGTACAGGTCCCAGACCGAGGCCGGTGCGATCTCGGTGACCCACGCGCGCGCCTGGCGGTACAGGGCGGCCGCGACGTCGGTGCTGGTCTGGAAGAAGCCCTGCGGGCGCAGCTGCAGGTCGATGTCGTTGACCCGCATGCGCAGCGACGTCACCTCGGTGAGCAGGATCTCGCGGTCGCCCTCGACGACGGCCTTGTGCTCCGGCAGCAGGTTCACCGACGCGACGACCATGCGGGGCAGCGCGGCGCGCAGCCACGGCAGGTGCTTGCGGATCCGGGCCAGCGGCTCGGTGGACCGCAGCACGAGCCGGACCATGAGCTCGTCGTCGGGCGACTGCGCGACGAGCACCGACTTCAGCTCACCGGTGCGCCGCGCGACGTCGTACGGGGTCAGTGCCGCGCGGGTGACGAAGTCCGCCAGGACGGGCAGGCAGGCCTGCAGCCCCGGCGGGTACAGGCCGCAGTCGCGCAGGTCGACGCCGTGCCCATGGGCGTCGAGGATGCCCAGCGTCGGCCGGTCCACGGTGCCGCCCGCGACCATCTTCGCCTTGGTGCGGAAGCCGGCCTCCGGCCCGGTGACGGGCTCGAGCCAGGTCAGCCCTGGACGTTCGCCGAGCGCCTCGCGGCAGTGCCGCTGCTTGGCCGCCACCTGCTCGGGGTAGGGCGTGCCCATGAGCGTGCACGAGCGGCACCGCGCTGCGTCGAAGTGGGGGCACTGCATGCCGGTCAGGCTAGTCGTGGGTCCGGCGTCGACCGTTCACCCGTTCGCCACAGCGCGATTGCCCCAAATGTCCGGTTCGAGCAGCATGGGGGTGCCGCCGCCGTGCCCACGGTCGGCGACCGCCTGCGGAAGGACACCCGTGCCGCCCTCGCCCCTGACCCCGCTCCGGGGCTCGCAGCACGACATCGCGATCGAGCGCGACCGGATGCGCCGCCGCCGGGTCTACCGCGCGGCTGCCGTCGTCATCGCGCTCGAGGTCTACCTCGTGGTCATGCCGCTCACCGGGCGCTCGGCGATCCCGACGCTGCCGGCCGTCGACCCCCTGGTGGTCGTGCCGGCCGTGTTCTTCGTCGCCCTGCTGGTCATCCTGCTCGGCTCGCAGGTCGTCACGGGGCGGTCGCCGCACCTGACGTACCGCCCGGAGCAGGTGGACGTCACGCTGGACGACGTCATCGGCATCGACCCCATCAAGGAGGACGTGCGGCGCTCGATCGACCTCTTCCAGACCCATCGCCGGTTCGCCGCGCAGATGGGTGGGACCCCGCGTCGCGGCCTGCTGTTCGAGGGGCTGCCGGGCACCGGCAAGACGATGACGGCCAAGGCGATGGCTGCCGAGGCAGGGGTGCCCTTCCTCTTCGTCTCGGCGACGTCGTTCCAGTCGATGTACTACGGCGCCACGGCCAAGAAGATCCGCGCCTACTTCAAGGCGCTGCGCAAGGCGGCGGTCGCCGAGGGCGGGGCGATCGGCTTCATCGAGGAGATCGACGCGATCGCGATGCGCCGCGGCGGACTGGTCGAGGCCGCGAGCGGGCACGGTGCGGCGTTCGACGGCGGCCCCCGAGGGACGGTGCGGAACGCGGTGGTCAGCGAGGGCACCGGTGGCGTGGTCAACGAGCTGCTCGTCCAGATGCAGTCGTTCGACGAGCCGACCGGATCGGCACGCCTGCTCAACCGCCTCATCGCCGGCGTCAACCTGCTGCTCGCCGCGGACCGCCAGATCCAGCAGGTCAAGCCGGTGCGCGCGCCGATCCTGCTCATCGCGGCCACCAACCGCGCCGACTCGCTCGACCCCGCTCTGCTGCGCCCCGGCCGCTTCGACCGGCGGCTGACGTTCGCAGCGCCCGACGTGCACGGCCGCCGCGCGCTGGTGGACCACTTCCTTGCTCGCCGCTCGCACGAGCCGGGGCTGGACGACCCGAAGGCCCGCGACCTCGTCGCGGCGGCCACGAACGGCTGGACGCCCGTGATGATCGAGCACCTGCTCGACGAGGGCCTCGTCAACGCGCTGCGCCGCGGCGCGGACGCGATGTCCTTCGAGGACATCGAGCACGCCCGGATCACCGAGATGGTGGGCATCGGCCAGCCGGTCGCCTACACCGAGGCGGAGCAGCGGCTCATCGCGACCCACGAGGCAGGCCACGCGGTCGTCGCGTGGCTCGTGGCCCCGAACCGGACCCTCGAGGTCCTGACGATCGTCAAGCGCGGCACGGCCCTCGGCCTGCTGGCGCACAGCGACACCGAGGAGGTCTACACGCGGTCCACGGGCGACCTCCGTGCCCTGGTGCAGATCGCGATGGGTGGACTGGTCGCCGAGGAGCTCTTCTTCGGCGAGACGACCACGGGCCCCGCGAGCGACCTCGCCGCGGCGACGCGCACGGCAGCGCAGATGGTCGGCGCGGCCGGGATGACCGGGTCGCTGGTCTCGTTCGCCGCGACGGGCAAGGAGCTGGTCGGCGCGGTGCTCGCGGACACGGCGGCCCGCGCACAGCTCGAGGAGGTGCTCGACGACGCACGCCAGCGCGTGCTGTGGCTGCTCTCGCGCAACCGCCACCTCGTCGAGGCGCTGCGCGACGCGCTGCTCGAGCGCCACGAGCTCATCGGGCCGGAGATCACCGACGTGCTCCTCGCCGCGACGCGCACGCACGAGTCAGTGCTGCCCGACGGCTCCTCGGTCGCCGACGAGGTCGTCGCGGCCGACGGCGACGCGCGGGACGGCCGGCCGGACGGGGGCGCGCGGTCCTCCGTGGCCTGAGCACCGGCCGACGGCTCCCGCTGGACCGGCGTGCCGGTGTCGGACGGCGGCGGTAGTTTCGCCCGCATGACGACCATCGACGAGCACGGCCGCCCGGAGGCGCCGAGCAACGCGGACGAGACCGCCACGCTCCTGGGGTTCCTCGACTACCAGCGCGCGACCCTGGAGTGGAAGACCCGCGGGCTCGACGCCGCCGGCCTGGGCGCCACGATCCACCCCACGACGATGACGCTGGGCGGTCTGCTCAAGCACCTCGCGTACGTCGAGGACCTGTGGCTCCACCGCGTGCTGCTGCACGAGATGCCCGCGCCGCCGTTCGACACGGTGAACTGGGACGCGGACCCGGACTGGGACTGGCACTCCGCTGCGGACGACACCCCCGACCAGCTACGCGCCCTGTGGTCCGGGGCCGTCGAGCGGTCGCGCACCGCGGTGGCCCGGGCGCTGGCCTCCGGTGGCATGGACCAGCCGGCGCGGCACGAGTTCGAGGACGGCACCGCACCCAGCCTGCGCTGGATGGTGGTGCACATGATCGAGGAGTACGCGCGGCACAACGGGCACGCCGACCTGCTGCGCGAGGCGGTCGACGGCGAGGTCGGGGAGTAGTCCCGGCCGGTCGGCCGGCCGCCGTCGTAGGGTCGCGGCATGGTCGTCGCGTCGTCCCCCGAGCTCCTCGTGCTGCACGCGCTGCGGCTGCGCGGCATGGCGGACGACGGTGCGGTCGCGCGGCGGTTCGGTATCGCCCCCGCGGTGGCCGGTGAGCTGCTGCTCGACGCCCAGGCTCGCGGGTGGGTCCGACGGGTGGGCTTCGTGGAGCTGTCGGGCTGGGCGCTGAGCGACGCCGGTCGTGCCGAGCTCGGGGGGCTGCTCGCGGCGGAGCTCGCCGCGACGGGGGAGCGGGCCGTGGTCGAGGCCACGCACGCCGACTTCGGCGCGCTCAACACGCGCCTGCTGACGGCGGCGACGCGGTGGCAGATCCGGCCGCTGCCTGGCGATCCGCTGGCGGTCAACGACCACACCGACGCGCGGTGGGACGACCGCGTGCTCGACGAGCTCGGCTCGCTGCTGCGCGCCGTCGTGCCCCTGACCGAGCGCCTCACCGCTGTGCTGCCGCGCTGCGACGGGTACCCGGAGCGGCTCGCCCTTGCCCTGACCCGGGCCGAGCGCGGCGAGCGGTCCTGGGTCGACCGCCCGGGGAGCGACTCGTTCCACGGCGTGTGGTTCGAGCTGCACGAGGACCTGCTGGCCACCCTGGGGATCGAGCGCGGTGCCGAGGACTGACCGGCTCCGTCACACCCGCACGGTGAGGCGCAGCGACACGATGTCGCCGATCTCGAGCACCTCGGCCCGGCGGACCGCGTCCTTGATCGGCACGAGGTAGCGGCCGTCCTTCGGGAACAGCGAGGTGGTCCACTCGGTCCGGCCCAGCCGGACGGTGACGGGGATGACGCCCCAGCCGTAGCTCACCAGCGCGGCGGCCGCCCGGATGGCCGCCGACTCGCCCTCCGGCACGGGCACGAAGTGGTACGGCGAGGGCCCCCGCCAGTGCACGATCTCGCCGCTGAGCTCCAGGTCCATCCGGTCAGGGTACGGACGCGGGCGGGGCGCCGCACGGGCTCAGGGGATCGGATCGGCCACGCCCAGGAGGTCACCCGGCTGGCAGTCCAGGGCAGAACAGATCGCGGTGAGGGTCGAGAAGCGCACGGCCTTGGCCCGGTTGTTCTTCAGCACGCTGAGGTTCGCCACGGTGATCCCCGTGACCTCGGCGAGGTGGACGAGCGTCATCCCGCGCTCGTCGAGCAGTGCCCCCAGGTGGCAGTCGATCCGGTGAGGGGCGAGGTCGTCCGGGGTCACACCAGTCCCTCGGTCTCGGCGGTGAGGCGCTCGCCCCGCCGGCTCGAGGCCGCAAGGCCCGCCAGCAGCACGACGACGAGGAGGGGCCACCAGGCGGGTTGGAAGTGCGGTGCGATCCAGTGCGCAGGCAGCGCGCGGCCGACGTACAGGTGACCGTCGATGGCGGCGCCGGCCGCGAGGTACGGCAGCAGGGCGGCCAGGGCCCAGCCGGTCGCCACGACCCCGGCGGCGACCGCGAGGCGCCACGCGGTGCCCGGGGTGAAGGGCCGGGTGGCCGCGTACGAGCGGACGACGGGCACGAGGAGGAGCACCGCGCAACCACCGGCCAGGAGCAACGTCCACAGCGGGGCTCCCGCCGCGAGCCGGACGATCGGCCCGGCGTCGGCGAGCGGGAGGGCCAGCCCGCCGGTCTGGATCACGGGGAGCGGTTCGCCCCCGGTCCACTCGTCGGGAGAGGCCGCCGGCCAGCCGAGACTGCCGTCCGGGAACTCGAAGCCCTCGACCGAGGGGACGAGACCCATCGCGGTCATGCTCGGCACCCCGACGATCTTCACCGGCACGGGCCAGGTGTTGTAGAGACCGAGCCCCGCCTGCGCGGCGGCGCCGAGACCCAGCAGCACGCTGGCAGCGCCGAGCAGTGTCAGCGTCCCGACGAGGATGCCGGAGCCCACCTGCCGGCGGGTGCTCAGAGGGTCGGTGGTGACGAGGCTCATGCGTGCTCCCTGGGTGCGCTGCCGTGACCTACACCATATCGACAGTCGATACCTCTTTCGTGAGGTGTCCGTGCGACCGAGTCCGGCGCAGGTGGGTGCGACACCCGCGGGGGAGTCGCACGACGCGCCCGCAGGGGATCCCGGTACGTCGGGGACCCCCCGCGGAGCGTCACGCCATCGGCGAGCCCACGGCCGCGGCACCGACGGGGGCGAGCACCACGGTCCCGCCGGTCCGTTCCACCGCGAGCAGGGTGCGGAGCTCGCGCAGGGCGGGGTTGCCGTCGAGCACACGGGCA
>Ga0073905_10000263_pt1 | contig 23449 bp, 21 predicted proteins | sample KloWWTupernatant_FD_65482 | JGI IMG/M metagenome (GOLD analysis project Ga0073905, IMG submission 65482) | Active sludge microbial communities from Klosterneuburg, Austria, studying microevolution and ecology of nitrifiers - Klosterneuburg... | ecosystem: Engineered > WWTP > Aerobic digester >... | reverse complement strand
CGGTGCGGATGACGACGTCCTCGAGCGTCTCCGCGAACCCCGTGACCTCGGGGGTGCCGTCGAGCTTCCCGCGGTGCTTCAGCCCGCCGGTCCAGGCGAAGATCGAGGCGATGGGGTTGGTCGACGTCGGCCTGCCCGCCTGGTGCTGGCGGTAGTGCCGGGTCACCGTGCCGTGCGCGGCCTCGGCCTCGACCGTCGTGCCGTCCGGGGTCATGAGCACCGAGGTCATGAGGCCGAGCGAGCCGAAGCCCTGCGCGACCGTGTCGGACTGCACGTCGCCGTCGTAGTTCTTGCACGCCCAGACGTAGCCGCCCTCCCACTTCATGGCCGCGGCGACCATGTCGTCGATGAGGCGGTGCTCGTAGGTCAGGCCCCGCTCGGCGAACGCCGCCGCGTACTCGGCCTCGAAGACCTCGGCGAAGATGTCCTTGAACGCGCCGTCGTACGCCTTGAGGATCGTGTTCTTGGTCGACAGGTAGACCGGGTAGCCGCGCTGCAGGCCGTAGGCGAACGAGGCCCGGGCGAAGTCGCGGATCGAGTCGTTGAAGTTGTACATGCCCATCGCCACGCCGCCGCCGTCGGGGTAGGTGACGACCTGCTGGTGGATCGGCTCGGAGCCGTCCGCCGGGGTGAAGGTCATGGTGAGCACGCCGGCGCCGGGGACCTTGAAGTTGGTCGCGCGGTACTGGTCGCCGAAGGCGTGCCGGCCGATGATGATCGGCTTGTTCCAGCCCGGGACCAGGCGCGGGATGTTGGAGATGATGATCGGCTCGCGGAAGACGACGCCGCCGAGGATGTTGCGGATGGTCCCGTTGGGCGACAGCCACATCTTCTTGAGGCCGAACTCCTCGACGCGGGCCTCGTCCGGCGTGATCGTGGCGCACTTGACGCCGACGCCGTGCTCCTTGATCGCGTGGGCCGCGTCGATGGTCACCTGGTCGTCTGTGGCGTCGCGGTTCTCGATCGACAGGTCGAAGTAGCGCAGGTCGATCTCGAGGTACGGGTGGATGAGGCGGTCCTTGATGAACTGCCAGATGATCCGGGTCATCTCGTCGCCGTCCAGCTCGACGACCGGTCCGACGACCGTGATCTTGCCCATGCGGCACTCCCGTGGCTCCGAGGAAAGGGTGGCGCGGCACGCGGCCGCACTGTGCGCCAGGTTACTCGACATCGAGAGACCTCCGAGTGGCGAGCGAGCGACGCCCGAGCGGACGGTCGAGCCCGGCGGGCACGCTGCCGGCCGGCTCGGGGCTCGCCGACAGGAGACGGTGGCATGATGCCCGACGGCGGCGCACCGGGCGCGGCCGAGAGGGGACCCGCATGTCCAGCACCGAGCCCACGCCCGCACCGTCGCTCGACGGGCCCGACCCGTCGGCCGTCGAGGTCATCGAGGACGACCTCCTCGGCTACGACGAGATCGCGCTCGTCGCCGGCCCGCCCGCGCCCGAGCACGGCCTGCTCACGCGCGTGGGCGCCGAGGTCGTCGGCACCCTGGGGATCGTGCTCGCCGTGGTCGGCACCCTGCTCTACACGGGCCTGTCCGGGGCCGGCGCCGTGGGCGTCGCCCTCGCCGGCGGGGCGGCGCTCGCCGGGCTCACCGCGACGTTCGGGCGGGTGTCGGGCGCGCACTTCAACCCGGCCGTGACGCTCGCAGCGGCCCTGACCGGCCGGACCGCGTGGCTCGACGCGCTGCTCTACGTCGTCGCCCAGGTGCTCGGCGCCGTGCTCGCCGTGGCCGTGCTCTTCGTCACCGTGCCGGCGGCCCTGCCGGGCCTGGTCGACACGGTCAACCCCGAGGCGACCGCCGCCGACTTCCTGGCGATCACCGCCAACGGCTGGGGCGCGGGCTCGCCGCTGTCCGTCCTGTCGAGCGGCAGCGTGACCTTCGGCCTGGCCGCGGCCCTGCTCGTCGAGGCGCTGGCGACCGCCCTGCTCGTCGCCGTCGTCCTCGGCACCTCGGCCCGCCGCAGCGGCGCCGTCGCGATCGGCCTGACCTACGCCTCGATGCTGCTCGTCGCCGGCCCCGTGACCAACGCCGCGCTCAACCCGGCCCGCGCCACGGCCGTCGCGCTGCTCAGCGCGGGCTCGGACACCCTCGCGCTGACCCAGCTGTGGGGGTTCTGGCTGGCCGCGCTGCTGGGCGGGGCCGCCGTCGGCCTGGCCGTCCTGGCCTTCGGGCGGACCGTGACGGAGCCGCTCGAGATCGTCCTCGACGGCGAGACCGAGAGCGTCGTCGTCCGCTGACGGTGACCGGGCGCGCGGCCGACCGGTCGCGCGTCCGGCGCTCGAGCGGGCGGGCTCAGACGCCCGGGCTGGTGGCGAGCACGCCGATCCCGACCGCGAGCGCGGTGAGCACCGTCACGTCGGCCCACGTCGACCGGACGGCGACCCCCTCGGGCCGGCGGCCCCGTAGCACCAGGCGCGCTGCCGCGGCGCCCGCGAGGGTCGCGGCGAGCAGGACGGCCCCGAGCTGGACGTCGACCAGGGTCCCGACGGCCGTGACGACCGCGATGAGGGCGACGACCAGCCACAGCGCGGGTGCGTGGTGCCCTTCGAACGTCACGGTCCGTGAGACTACCGTGAGGCCGTGAGCGCCGACCGGACCCCCACGGCACCGCGCCACCTCGTGGTGGTGGGCGCCGGTCTGGCCGGCGCGCAGGCCGTCGCGGCGGCCCGCTCCCAGGGGTTCGCGGGCCGGATCACCCTGCTGGGGGCCGAGGGTGTCGAGCCGTACGACCGGCCGCCCCTCTCGAAGGAGCTGTTCACCCGGACCTCCCCCGCGTGGCTGGGCGAGGAGCTCGGCACGGACCAGACGGCCGCAGACGACGTCCGGCTCGGCGAACCCGCGACCGGCCTGGCCACCGGCCCCCACGGCGTCGTGGTCCGCACCGCGGGCGGCGAGATCAGGGCCGACGCGGTGGTGCTGGCGACGGGTTCGCGGCCCGTGCTGCCCGACGGGTGGCGGGGCACGACCCTGCACACGCACGACGACGCCGCCCGGCTGCGCGCCGCGCTGCGGCCCAGGACGCGCCTGGTGGTGGTCGGGGCCGGCTGGGTGGGTGCGGAGGTGGCCGGGGTCGCGGCGCGCGCCGGGGTCGACGTGACCGTGGTCGAGGCCGCCGACGCCCCGCTCGCGGGGGCGCTGGGGGCGACGGTCGGGGGGCTGACCCGGCCCTGGTACGCGGCTGCGGGGGTGCGGCTGCTGACCGGCGTGCGGGTGGTCGAGGTCGCTGGAACGGGCGGGCCCGGTGCGGCGACCGGGCTCGGCGGGACCGTCACGCTCGGCGACGGCGAGGTCGTCGACGCCGACGTGGTGCTGGTCGCCGTCGGAGCGCGGCCCGCCTCCGGCTGGCTGGTCGGGGCCCTGCCGCTCGAGCCAGACGGCTCGATCGCCGTCGGGCCCGCGTACCTCGTGCCAGGGACCCACGGCCGCGTGGCGGCGGTCGGCGACCTGGCCCTGCGCTCCTCGCCGCGCCACGGTCCCGTGCCCGGCGGCCACTGGGACGGCGCCCTGCGCGGGCCGGCCGTCGCCGTCGCCGCGCTGCTCGCCGGCCCGCTGGGCGCGGCACCGGACGGGCAGCCCGCCGGCCGCGGCCGTGCGCCCGGTGCCGACGCCGCCCCCGCGACCTCGTCGGACCCCACCCCCTACGTCTTCTCGACGCAGCTGGGTCACGACCTCGGGCTGCTCGGGGTGCCGGGCGAGGCGGACGACCTCGTCCTGCGCGGCGACCCCGCCGGCACCGGCTGGTCGGCCCTGTGGTTCACCCCCGGGACCGACGAGCTGACCGCGGTGCTCGCCGTCGACCGGCCCCGCGACGTCGGTGCGGCGCGACGGCTGCTCGCCGGCCCTGCCCTGCCCCGGGTGGACCGCACGGCGGCGGCCGACCCGGACCGGCCGCTGCGCTGAGCCGGCGACCGCCCCGTCGCCCCGCCATCCGACCGCTCAGCGCGCGCCGTGGCGACGCACGCCGAGGAGGCAGAGGTAGCCCACCATCCACAGCTCGCCGACCGTCGCCGGCGCGGTCAGCAGGTCGCTGACGACGCCCGCGTCGGGGATCAGGTAGCCGGCGAAGGACGAGGCGACGTAGCCGACGCCCCCGACCATCAGCACCCGGCCCAGGAGGCTCGGCATCCAGCCGGACCGCCACGCCAGCCAGCCCATCGGGATGAGCCACAGACCGAAGAACAGTCCGCCGGCCGCCCAGAGGTGACCGCTGATGACGTACAGCAGCTGGGTGGTCGCGGCGGCCCCGCCAGCCGCGGCCAGCGCGGGGTCCGCGCCGACGTCGAGCGCCGTGGCGAGGAGCGCGGCGCTGCCCAGGATCGCCACCGCGTTGACCAGGCCGAACGCGGCGATCGCCCCGGCGGCGACGGAGCTGACGCTGCGGAACAGGCGGTAGAACCACACCGCGACCAGGGCCTGGGTCAGCACGACGCCCAGCTCGACGGCGATGCCGGCGCGCGCGAGCCATGGCTGCTCCACCAGGTTCGCCAGCGTCTGCGCCGGGTCGTCGGCGACGAAGACCTGGTTGCGGATCATGAGGAAGCTCAGCATGCCGGTGACGGCCAGGCCGAGGTAGAGCAGCCCGGTCGTGCGCGCCGTGCGGACGAGCTCCGGGGTGACCGGCTGCTGCCCGATGGCTGCGGCGACCGCTGCGTCGGTGACGTCGGTGACGTCGGTGGCAGGGACGTGGGTGGTGGTCGAGGTGGTCATGTCGCTCTCCTGTCGTGACCTTACGGCGTAAGGATCTCTTACGCCGTAAGGCTGCCATACGTTGTAAGGTAGCGCAAGAGGGGAAGAGGAGACGCCGATGACCGAACGCGCGGTACGCACGCCCCTGAGCCGCGAGCGCGTGCTGGCGGCCGCGATGCGGCTGGCCGACGACGAGGGCCTGCCGGCGGTCACCATGCGCCGGCTGGCCACCGACGTCGGCGTCGAGGCGATGTCGCTCTACCACCACGTTCCGGGCAAGGAAGGGCTCCTCGACGGGCTCGCCGAGGCCGTGCTCGGTGAGATCACCGCGGCGGTCGACGCTCGCGCCGCGCGGGACGACGACTGGCGCTCCGCCCTGCGGCACCGCTGCCTCGCCGCCCGCGAGGTCATGGTGCGTCACCGCTGGGCACCCGGGCTGCTCGGCACCCGCGCGAGCCTTCCGCCTGGCCTGTACGCGTACTACGAGGCGATCCTCGCGACCATGGTCACCGGGGGCCTCAGCTACCACCTCGCCCACCGTGGCATCCACGCGCTCGGCACGATGGTGCTGGGCTTCACCCAGGAGCTGTTCACCCCCGCTGCCGACGGCGGCACGATGGACGAGGAGGCCGCCGAGGCCGAGCTCGTCGCGATGGCCGCCGCGCTGCCCCACCTCACCGCGATGGTCGCGGCCGAGGTGCACGACCACGAGGAGGACCCGCTCGGCTGGTGCGACAGCCAGGACGAGTTCGAGTTCACCCTCGACCTGCTCCTCGACGGGCTGCACCGGGCCGCGGCGGACGGCGCGGATCGCGCGCCGCGCTGAGACCCGGCCTGCGGCACGCCGAGCGGCTGGCTAGCGTGGGGCGATGACCGAGACCCGCTCCGCCGTCGGGCGCTTCGACGACGTCGCCGCGGTCGTCGGGACGAAGCGGCCCGACGCCGGCGGCTGCTGGTGCATGAGCTACCGCGACTCCCGCGTGCCCAACCTCGAGCGCCCGGCCTTCCTGCGTGGCCTGTGCGCCGCAGAGCCGGGTCCAGGCGTCCTCGCGTACGTCGACGGCGACGTCGCGGGCTGGTGCTCCGTCGCCCCCCGCAGCACGTACCGCCGGCTGATGGCCTCGCGCACCATCCCGTTCCTCGACGACCGCGACGCCTGGAGCGCCGTCTGCTTCGTCGTGCGACCCGGCCATCGCGGTCGCGGGCTCATGCACGTGCTGCTCGACGCCGCCGTCGGGCACGCCGCCGCGCACGGCGCCGAGGTGATCGAGGGCTACCCCGTCGAGAGTGCCGGAACCAGGGTCGACGTCATCTCCGGGTACGTCGGGACGGTCGAGCTGTTCGAGGCCCACGGGTTCCACCGGGCGGGCCCCACCACCGCCCACAGCGGGCACCGCGAGCGCTGGATCATGCGCAGGGAGCTGTCGTCCGACTGACCCGTGCGGACTGCTGGGCCCGATCTGCACCGCCCTCAGTGGGCGAAGTGCCGCGTGCCCGTGAGGTACATCGTCACGCCGGCGGCCTGGGCGGCCGCCACCACCTCGGCGTCCCGCACGGACCCGCCCGGCTGGACGACGGCCCGCACCCCCGCGTCGAGCAGCACCTGCAGGCCGTCGGCGAACGGGAAGAAGGCGTCCGACGCCGCGACCGCACCGCGCGCCCGCTCGACGTCGCCCGTGTTGGCCCGCTCGACCGCGAGCCGGCAGGAGTCGACCCGGTTCACCTGGCCCATGCCCACGCCGACCGAGGCGCCGTCGTGCGCCAGGAGGATCGCGTTGGACTTCACGGCGCGCACCGCGCGCCAGGCGAACGCGAGGTCCGCCAGCGTCGCGGCGTCGGCCGGCTCGCCCGAGGCCAGGGTCCATGCCGCCGCCGCGTCGCCGCCGCCGTCGACCACGGCGTCGATCCCGTCGCGCTGCTGCAGCAGCATCCCGCCGCTGATGGGGCGCATCTCCACGCCGGAGGCCGTGGGTGCGGCGACCCGCAGCACGCGGACGTTCTTCTTCGCGGCGAGCACCTCGAGGGCGCCGGGCTCGAAGTCGGGTGCCAGGACCACCTCGGTGAAGACCGGCGCGATCTGCTCGGCCGCCGCGACGCTCAGCGGCCGGTTGGTCGCGATGACGCCGCCGAACGCCGAGACCGGGTCGCACGCGTGGGCCCGGGCGTGCGCCTGGGCGACGTCGACACCCACGGCGATGCCGCACGGGTTGGCGTGCTTGATGATCGCGACGGCGGGGGCGTCGTGGTCGTGCGCGGCGCGCCAGGCGGCGTCGGCGTCGACGTAGTTGTTGTAGCTCATCTCCTTGCCGTGCAGCTGGGTGGCCGTGGCGAGGCCGGAGGGCCGGTAGCCGTTCGTGTAGAGCGCGGCGCTCTGGTGCGGGTTCTCGCCGTAGCGCAGCACGGCCGTGCGGTCCCACGTGCCGCCCACCCACGCCGGGAAGCCGGTCGAGACGCCGTCGACGGCGTCGGTCGGCGCCAGCACGTTGCCCATCCAGGACGCGACGGCGACGTCGTAGGTTGCCGTGTGCACGAACGCCGCCGCGGCGAGCGCCCGGCGCTGGTCGAGCGTGAACCCACCCTGCGCGACGGCAGCGACGACGCCGTCGTACCCCGCGGGGTCCACGACGACGGCGACGCTGGGGTGGTTCTTGGCCGCGGCGCGGACCATCGACGGCCCGCCGATGTCGATCTGCTCGACGACCTCGTCCTGGCCGGCGCCCGAGGCGACGGTCGCGGCGAACGGGTAGAGGTTGACGACGACGAGCTCGAACGGCTCGACGCCCAGCTCGGCGAGCTGCGCGGCGTGGTCGGGCTTGCGCAGGTCCGCGAGGATCCCGGCGTGCACGTGCGGGTGCAGCGTCTTGACCCTGCCCTCGAGGCACTCGGGGAAGCCCGTCAGCTGCTCGACGGGCGTGACGGGCACCCCGGCGGCGGCGATCGTGGCGGCGGTGGAGCCGGTGGAGACGAGCTCCACGCCCGCACCGTGCAGCGCGGTCGCGAGGCCGACGAGGCCCGTCTTGTCGTAGACGCTGAGCAGCGCGCGACGGATCGGGCGGCGCGCGTCGGGGGCGATCGGGGCGGGGGTCGGCTGGCTCGACGTCATGACATCTCCTGGCTCGTGCGTGCTCGTGCGTGCTCGTGCTGGGGCGGCACAGCCCACGCGGTGCCCGCGGGGGCTCGGTCGGCACCCAGGCACCCAGGCGGACGGTGCACGGCAGGGAACTGCGGCCGCTCCCCGGTGGTTGGACCCACCTCACGCCAGTCACGGCCGGGGCGAGTCTAGCCGAGGGCTGGCCGGCTCAGAGGTCCGCCAGGACCCGCGCCCTGGCCGCGGCCCGCTCGTCCTCGCTGATCACGCCGCGGGCGTGCAGCGCGTCGAGCTCGGCGAGCCGCTCCTCGACGCTGCGGACCGCGGCCGCTGCCCCCGTGCCCCCCCCGGGCCGGTGCGAGCGCCTGGCTCTGCAGCAGGCGCGCGGCCAGCTCGGCGTCCACCGTCGTCGGGTCGATCCCGTGCCGGACGAGGCGGCCGGTGCTGCGCACGACGAGGACGACGACCACCACCGCCCCGATGCCGATGGCCACGAGCCCCGCCGACCACAGGAGGTCGAACGACGCCGGTACCAGGACCGTCGGATCGGCCATGTCTCCCCCCGCGCTCGTCACCGGCGGCGGTGCCGGCTCCTCGCCACCCTAGCCAACCGTCGGACACACCGACGGGGGCCCTCGGCCGACCGACCGCGGGGGGTCAGCCGGGGTCGACGAGCCGCGCGCGGCCGTGCTCGAGGACGATCCCGCCGCGCACGGCCCGTGCGACGACGTCGACGAGCAGGTCGCGCTCGACAACCTTGATGCGCTTGTGCAGCGCCGCCTCGTCGTCGCCGTCGTGCACCTGGACGGCGGCCTGCGCGAGGATCGGGCCGGTGTCGACGCCCTCGTCGACCAGGTGGACCGTGCAGCCCGTGACCCGCACGCCGTGCGCCAGGGCGTCGCGCACCGCATGGGCGCCGGGGAAGGACGGCAGCAGGGCCGGGTGGGTGTTGAGCACACGGCCGCCGTGCCGGGCGAGGAAGGCCGGGCCGAGGATCCGCATGAAGCCGGCGCAGACCACCCACGCGGGGTCGACGACGCCCACGGCCTGCGCGAGCGCCGCGTCCCACACCGCGCGGTCTGCGAAGTCGCCGGGCGCGACGACGACCGTGGGCACGCCGGCGCCGCGGGCCACCTCGAGCCCGCCGGCCGCCGGGGTGTCGCTCACGACGGCGACCACGCGGGCCGGGAATCCCGGCGCGGCCTGGGCCGCGAGGAGAGCGGCGAGGGTGGAGCCGGCGCCGGAGAGCAGCACGACGACGCGCGCCGGGCTGGGCACGACGGCGGGCCGTGGGCGGGGCGGCTGGGCGTCGGGCGAGGGCGGCGAGGCGGGCACGGGCCGACCCTAGCCCGTGGCCGCGACGGGGGCACCGACGGTCCGGGGTGGGACACTGGCGACGACGCGGCGCGCAGCCCGCTGGACCCGAGGAGCACCGTGACCAACCCCTACGCACCGCCGCAGCGCGGTCGCGACGGTGCGCCACGGCCGGTCGACCGCCCGGAGGACGCGCACCGGCACGAGCCCGCCCGGCACCCCGACCGCCCCCCGACGCCCGACCCCCCGCCGCCGGACCCGGTGGCACTGCGTGCGGCCACCCGCCAGGTGCTGCACTTCGCGCTGCTGCTGCTCGCCGCGCTGGCCACGTCGAGCCTCCTCCTGCCGTGGCAGGTCATCGCCCTCGTCCTCACGCTGGCTGCCCTCGTGGTCGGGGTGCGCGCGATGGTCACCGTCATCCGGCTCCGGGTGCGCGGCACGCTGGCACCGGCCCTGGGCGTGGGGCTCGGGCTCGCGGCGCTGCTCGCGCTGTCGTTGACCACCGCGCTGGCACTGTGGCCGCTCCAGATGCAGCTGCAGGAGTGCCAGCGCGACGCCCTGACGATCTCGGCCACCCAGGCCTGCCAGACCCAGTTCGACGACGCCCTGCGCGACCGCCTGGACACCACCCCGCCCGCGGGGGGATGACGGACCCGCCGGTCGGCCCGCGGCCGGTCAGCCGTGCGACGTCGTCCCACGGATCGCGGCCCAGGCCGACCGGGACGCGCGGCGCACGCCCCCGCGGACCACCGGGTCGCCCGGCACCGCGACGAGGAAGGCCCCGGCGAGCACCAGCCCGGCGACGGCGAGTCCCACGAGCGCCACCGACCCGCCGACGACGGCAAGTCGCCCCGGCCCGGCCGAGCCGCCCGACAGCGCCGTGGCGACCGCGGCCAGGGTGCCCGCCGTGACGCCGGCGAGCAGGGCTGCGAGCGGCGCCTCCCAGACGCGCGACGTGCGCAGCGTGCGATGCAGCCACCAGCCGGCCAGCGCGCCGCAGAGCACCACGAGCAGGGGCGCCCAGCGTGCCGCGCCGCCCTCGGCGCCCTCGGGAGGCAGCGCGCCGAGCAGCGGGAGCGCCGGCAGCGGGCCGCCGACGACGTGGCCGGGCGACCACACGGTCCCCGCGCCGACCGCGAAGCCGGGGCCGGCCAACCAGGCCACGGACCAGCCCACGAGGTTCGGCAGCAGCGCGAGCTGGCCGACCGCCAGGACGGCGCCGCCGAACACGTCCAGGCCGAGCGCCGCCACCACGTCCCCGGTCGCGGCGCGGCCCATCAGCACCCAGGCGGCCGTGACGAGCGCGGCGACGGCGAGGAGCGACGACGCGGCGATCGCGCCAGCGGTCCCGCCCACGCGCGCGATCGCCGGGAGGCGCGACCAGGCGGGCCGGGTCGCCTCGCGCAGCGCCCGGGCCGCGATCATGCCGCTGCCCAGGCCCACGGCCGCGACCAGCCCCGCGCCGACCACCAGGCGCACCACCGCACCCGGGCCAGCACCGAGCGGACCGGCGGGGCCGACGCCGAGCGCCACGACGCCCACCATGGCCAGGTAGCCGCCGATGCCCGCGAGCCACGCGGAGCGGGTGGGGCGGGCGGTCCGCCGCGCCGAGGCGGCGGCGGTGAACACCGCGAGCACCGTCATCCCGAGCGGCACGAGCGTGACGCTCCCCCCGCCCGCGTCGACCGACGCGCCGTGGCCGAGCAGCCACAGCACGGCGCCGACGGCCACGGAGCGCGGCCAGCCGATCTCGGCGTTGGCCGGGTCGGCCGACGTCGCGACGTACGCGGCCATGGTCGGGACGACGACGACGAGGAACGAGAGCAGCGCCGCCTGGGCGCCCGCGAGCAGCCCGGAGACCCACCGGGGCGCGCCGTCCGTCGCACCGCCAGCCCGGCCAGGGCGACCGGGTCCCGACGGGGACCGCCGCAGCAGGCCACCGGCACGGGCACGGCCGCGGTCGACGACGTCGCGCCAGCGCTCGACGAGCGCTCCCGCGGCGCGGGGCGCCGGCGCCGCGGGCGGGGTCCCGCGACCGGTCGCCGCCGTGCGCGGGCGCGTGGCTGCGCGGGCGGGGGGCACGGGCGGACGACTCACCCGGCCATCGTCCCTGGCGTCGGCGACCGACCCGGTCTCGCCGCGCCGAGGGGCGGCGGGGAGTCGGCCGAGGGTCGGCCGACGGTCGGCGGGGGGCCGCCCGGCTCAGCGGGTCAGGCCGACAGGATCGCCCGCATGAGCGCAGCGGTCTCCGACGGGGTCTTGCCCACGGCCACGCCGGCGGCCTCGAGGGCCTCCTTCTTGGCCTGGGCCGTGCCCGATGACCCGGAGACGATGGCGCCCGCGTGGCCCATCGTCTTGCCCTCGGGGGCGGTGAAGCCCGCGACGTAGCCCACGACGGGCTTGGTGACGTGCTCGGCGATGAACGCCGCCGCGCGCTCCTCGGCGTCACCGCCGATCTCGCCGATCATGACGATCGCGTCCGTGTCGGGGTCGGCCTCGAAGGCCGCGAGGGCGTCGATGTGGGTGGTCCCGATGATCGGGTCGCCACCGATGCCGATCGCGGTCGAGAACCCGAAGTCCCGCAGCTCGTACATCATCTGGTAGGTCAGGGTCCCGGACTTGGAGACGAGGCCCACCCGGCCCGCACCCGAGATGTCCGCCGGGATGATCCCGACGTTCGACCGGCCGGGGCTGATGATGCCCGGGCAGTTGGGGCCGATGAGCCGCACCCCGGCCGCCTGCGCCGCGGTGAAGAACTCGGCCGTGTCCGCCACCGGGACGCCCTCGGTGATGATGACGACCAGCGGGATGCGCGCCTCGATCGCCTCGAGCACGGCGCCCTTGGTGTGCGCGGGCGGAACGAAGACCACGGACACGTCCGCCCCGGTCGCGGCCATCGCCTCGGCGACCGTGCCGAACACCGGCACGGCGACCTCGCCGTCCGGCCCGGGGAAGGTGACGCTCGTGCCGGCCTTGCGCGGGTTGACGCCGCCGACGACGGCGGTCCCCCCCGCGAGCATCCGGGTGGTGTGCTTGGTGCCCTCGGCGCCCGTCATGCCCTGGACGATGACCCGGGAGGCCTCGGTGAGGAAGATCGCCATGGTGGTTCGTTTCTCCGGTCGGGTCGGTCAGGCGGCTGGGACGGTCACGGTGCGGCGGTGGCGGCGTGCGCGAGGCGCGCGGCCTCGTCGGCCCCGCCGTCCATCGTGTCCGCCAGGGTGACCAGCGGGTGGGCGGCCGCGGCGAGGATCGCGCGACCCTCGGCGACGTTGTTGCCGTCGAGGCGCACCACCAGCGGCTTGGTCGCGTGGTCGCCGAGGATGTCCAGCGCCGCGACGATGCCGTTGGCGACGGCGTCGCACGCGGTGATCCCGCCGAAGACGTTGACGAAGACGGCGTGCACCTGGGGGTCGGACAGGATGATGTCCAGCCCGGCGGCCATGACCGACGCCGAGGCGCCGCCGCCGATGTCGAGGAAGTTGGCCGGCTTGACCCCGCCGTGCGCCTCGCCCGCGTACGCGACGACGTCGAGCGTGCTCATGACGAGCCCCGCACCGTTGCCGATGACGCCCACGGAGCCGTCGAGCTTGACGTAGTTGAGGTCCGCGTCCTTGGCCCGCGCCTCGAGCGGGTCGGCGGCGGCGGTGTCCTCGAGCTCGGCGTGGTCGGGGTGGCGGAAGCCCGCGTTCTCGTCGAGCGTGACCTTGCCGTCCAGGGCGACGACGGCGCCGTCGGTGGTCCGGACCAGCGGGTTGACCTCGACGAGGGTGGCGTCCTCCTCGCGGTACACCGTCCAGAGCTTCTGGATGACCTCGGCGACCTGCGGCGCGACGTCGGCCGCGAAGCCGGCTGCGGCGACGATCTCGGCCGCCTTGGCCGCGTCGATGCCGACGATGGGGTCCACCGCGACCCTGGCGAGCGCGTCGGGGCGCTCGACGGCGAGCTGCTCGATCTCCATGCCTCCCTCGACGGAGCACATCGCCAGGTAGCGGCGCTCGGCGCGGTCCAGCAGCACGGAGAAGTAGTACTCCTCGGCGATCCGGGCGCCGGCCGCGACCATGACGCGGTGGACGGTGTGCCCCTTGATGTCCATGCCGAGGATCTCGCCGGCCTTCTCGCCCGCCTCGTCGGGGTTGTGCGCGAGCTTGACGCCACCGGCCTTGCCGCGTCCGCCGGTCTTCACCTGGGCCTTGACGACGACCGTCCCGCCGCCGAGGCGCTCCGCGGCGGCGCGGGCCTCCTGCGGGGTCGTGGCGACGATGCCGCCCAGCACGGGCACGCCGTGCTTCTCGAAGACGTCCCGCGCCTGGTACTCGAACAGGTCCACCCTGCCCCGCCCTTCCTGGATCCCGGCCGCGTGGGGCCACGTCGCCGGGACCGATGGTAGCCGGGGGCCGGAGGTCTCTTCACATCGAGAGACCGCGGCACGCGGCACCCCGGCGCGGCGGCGACCCTGCCACCCGGCGTCAACGTGGGTTGACATCCGGTAGCGCGTCAACCTAGATTGACAGGCATGACCGAGATCCCCTCGCTCCAGGAGGCCGTGGGCGCCGAGCCCGGCACGGGCCTGCGGGCCGTGCGTTCCCTGCGTCTGCTGGCCGATCGCCTCGAGGACCTCCAGGTGAGCAGGGCGCGGACGCTGGGCTGGACCTGGCAGGAGATCGCCGACCAGCTCGGGGTGACCCGGCAGGCGGTGCACAAGAAGCACGGTGCCGCACGAGACCCCCGGAGGGCATGATGTTCGAACGGTTCACCCGCGGCGCGCGCGCCGTCGTCGTCGACGCCCAGGTGCACGCCCGCCGGCTGGGCTCGCCGCGGATCGGCCCCGAGCACCTCGTGCTCGCCGCGCTCGTCGCCGAGGGACCGACGGCCCGGGCACTGCACGACGCCGGGCTGCGCGCCCCCGCCCTGGAGGCCGTCATCGCCCCGGCAGACGACATCGACGCCGAGGCCCTCGGCGCGATCGGCATCGACCTCGGTGCCGTCACCCGCGCTGCCGACGAGCTGTTCGGCGCCGGGGCGTTCGACTCGGCAGGAGCCCGCACGCGCGGCCGGGCCGGTCGGCACCTGCCGTTCACCGCCGAGGCGAAGGAGGCCCTCGTGGTCGCCCTGCGCGAGGCGAGGCTGCTCGGCGACCGCGAGATCCGGACCGAGCACGTCGTGCTCGGCGCCACCGCACCCGGCGGCGGCGGCGCCAGGGCGCTCGACCGGTGCGGGGTCGACGCCGAGGCCGTCCGGGCGGCGCTGCTCGCCGCCCGGGACGCCGCCTGATCCCCCGCCACCGGCCCCTGGCCAGCGGGCGCACGCGCTCGTCCCGGCGGCGCCCGCCGGCCCCGAGGACTGGCGCCCCGGGGGTCGCACCCGGGACGCTGGGCCGATGACCGACCAGCCCGACGCCTCCGCGACCCCGGCCGCGACCCCGGTGGGCACGGGCGCGCCACGGGCGGGAGCCGTCGCGCCGGCCCCGGCGCGGGTCCGGACCGCGCGCCTGCTCGCCCTCGCGGCGCTGCTCGGCGGGGTCGTCTCGGTGGTCGCGTACGTGTTCGTCGTCCTCGTGCACGAGGCGACGCACCTCGTCTGGGTGGCCCTGCCCGGCCTGTGGGGCGCCGACGAGCCGCCGGCGTGGTGGGTGGTGACCGTGCTCGTCGTCGGTGCCGCGGCGGTGCACGGGGCCGTGCGACTCCCGGGGCACGGCGGGCACCATCCGCTCGACGGCCTGGCGTTCGACATCGGACCGCGCGCACTGGGCTCGACCCTGCTCGCGGCGCTGGCCACGCTCGTGGCGGGCGCCGTCGTCGGGCCCGAGGCGCCGCTGCTCGCGATCGGCACCGCGCTCGCGCTGACCGTCTCCACGCGGGTCGCGCGCGGCGAGGTCCAGCCCCTCGTGCTGGCCACCGCCGCGGCGGCCCTCGGCGTGGTCTTCGGCAACCCCCTCGTGACCGGCATCCTGGTGCTCGAGTCCCTCGTCCTGGCCGGCGAGCAGGTGGGGCGTCGCGAGCTGCTGCTGCACCGCCTGCTGCCGCTGCTCGCGGCGCTCGGCACCGGCTACGTCGTCCGTGTGGGGCTCGGCGGGTGGACCGGTGTGCCCGTGCCGTCGCTCGCGATCGACGGCCTCGAGGCCTACCCGTCGGCGCTCGTGGTGGACCTGCTCGTGGGCGTCCCGCTGGCCCTGGCCGTCGCGGCGCTGGTGATCGGCGCGACGAGCGGGGCCACCTGGCTGCGCGGGCACGCGGGCAGCAGGCCGCTGGCAGCCCTCCTGACGGGCGCGCTCGCGGTGGCGGCGCTGGCCCTCGCCGTCCGGGCCGCCACCGGCGAGCCGGTGACCATGGTGCTGTTCTCGGGCCAGTCCGACCTGGGCGCGGCCGTGCGGCTCACCGGCGTGGGTGCGCTCCTGGCCGTGGCCGCCGCCAAGGCGCTCGCCTACGGCCTGAGCCTCGGCGCGGGGTTCCGCGGCGGCACGGTGTTCCCCGCGGTCTTCGTCGGCGCCACGCTCGGCGCGGCCGCGCACGCCCTGGTGCCGGCCACGTCCCTGCCGGGGCTCGTGGCCGTCGGGATCGCCGCCGGGACCGGTGCGGTGCTCGCGCTGCCGTTCACCGCCGTGCTCCTCGCGGTGCTGACGCTCTCGCCCGCCGGCGCGGCCGTCACCGTCCCGGCGGTGCTGGGGTCCGTGCTGGCCGTCGTCGCGACCACGGCGGCCGCCGACCGCTCGGCGCGGCGGCGGGCGGCTCAGAGCCTGGTGACGGGCGAGTAGCGCAGCAGCAGCCGCTTGGTCCCGGACGCGCCGAAGTCGATCTTCGCGACGGCGTTCGGGCCGGTCCCCTCGACGCCGACGACCGTGCCGAGGCCGTACGCGTCGTGCGTCACGCGGTCGCCGAGGGCCAGCGACGGGACCTGGTCAGCGGGGCGGGGCGTGGCCGAGCCGAACGTGGCGCCCGTGGAGGGCGTCGTGGTGCCGCGGGAGCCGGTGCCCGATGCGCCCGCGGCGCGGCGCGTCGTCACGGGACCGGAGCGCGCGCCGGACGCGCCCGGGCCGCCGTAGCCGGAGCCGCCCGAGCCCGAGCCGCCGCGCCCGCCCCACGCCGAGGCCCCGCCGCCCCAGCCGCTGCCGCCGGCGCGCAGCACCGCCATCGACGACTCGGCCCGACGCCAGTCGACGAGCTCCGGCGGGACGTCGTCGAGGAACCGGCTGGCCGGGAACTCGTTGGGCACGCCCCAGGCGGTGCGGACCGCGGCGCGCGAGATGTAGAGGCGCTGCCGGGCACGCGTGAGGCCGACGTACGCCAGGCGGCGCTCCTCGGCGAGCTGGTCCGGGTCCGCGAGCGACCGCATGTGCGGGAACGTGCCGTCCTCCCAGCCCGTGACGAAGACGACCGGGAACTCCAGCCCCTTCGCGGTGTGCAGGGTCATGAGCGTGACGACGCCCTGGTCCGGCCGTGGCGCCTCGCCCTCGGCCACGTCCTGGCTGGGGATCTGGTCGGAGTCGGCGACCAGCGACACCCGCTCGAGGAAGTCGGCCAGGTCGCCGTCGGGCTCGGACTGCTCGAACTCGGTCGCGACGGCGTGCAGCTCGGCGAGGTTCTCCACGCGGGACGCGTCCTGCGGGTCCTCGCTGCGGCGCAGCTCGGCGAGGTAGCCCGTCCGGTCGAGCACCTCGCCGAGCACCTCGCCGGGGCCGGCGCCGGAGGCGGCGAGCTCGCGCAGGCCCGCCATCATCTCGGCGAACGCCCGCAGGCCGACCACCGCACGGGTGCCCAGGCCCGGTGCCTCCTCGACCCGCTCGAGGGCGGCGCCGAACGAGATCCGCTCACGCTCGGCGAACGCGGCGAGCATCGCCTCGGAGCGGTCGCCCAGCCCGCGCTTGGGCACGTTGAGCACCCGGCGCAGGTTGACGTCGTCGTCCGGGTTGGCGATGGCGCGCAGGTAGGCGACGGCGTCCTTGACCTCGCGGCGCTCGTAGAACCGGGTGCCGCCGACCACCTTGTACGGCAGCCCCACCCGGATGAGCACCTCCTCCAGGGCGCGCGACTGGGCGTTGGCGCGGTAGAAGATCGCGACGTCCCCGGGCCGGACGCCCTCGGCGTCGGCGAGGCGGTCGATCTCCTCGGCGACGAACCGCGCCTCCTCGTGCTCGTTGTCGGCCACGTAGCCGACGATCTGCGGGCCGGCGCCCGCGTCCGTCCACAGCCGCTTGGCCGTGCGGCCGGTGTTGCGCGAGATGACCGCGTTGGCCGCCGAGAGGATGGTCTGGGTGGAGCGGTAGTTCTGCTCGAGCAGGATGGTGCGCGCGTCGGGGTAGTCGACCTCGAACTCGAGGATGTTGCGGATCGTGGCGCCGCGGAAGGCGTAGATGGACTGGTCGGCGTCGCCGACGACGGTCAGCTCCGCCGGGCCCGGGCCGGGCGGAGCGCCCTGGGCCGCATCGTCGTCGTGCGCCGCGTCGTGCGTGTCGTCGTGGGCTGCCGTGCCCCGTGCCCCTGCCGGGACGTGCGCGCGCGTCAGCTCGCGGACCAGCACGTACTGCGCATGGTTGGTGTCCTGGTACTCGTCGACGAGGATCTGGCGGAACCGGCGGCGGTAGTGCTCGGCGACCGCGGGGAACGCCTGGAGGAGGTTGACCGTCGTCATGATGAGGTCGTCGAAGTCCAGCGCGTGCGCCTGGCGCAGGCGGGCCTGGTAGCGCGTGTAGACGGCCGACAGCGCCTCGTCGAAGGCGTTGGCTGCGCCGGACGACGCCCCGGACGTCCGCGCGTAGGTCTCCGGGTCGACCAGCTCGTCCTTGAGGTTGGAGATCTTCGACGCCATGGCCTTGGCAGGGAACTTCTTCGGGTCGAGGTCCAGCTCGCGCCCCACGAGGGTGAGCAGGCGCTGGGAGTCGGCCGAGTCGTAGATCGAGAAGGACGAGCGCAGGCCGAGCGTCGCGGCCTCGCGGCGCAGGATCCGCACGCACGCGGAGTGGAAGGTCGAGACCCACATCGAGCGCGCCGCCGGGCCGACGAGCGTGGCGACACGCTCGCGCATCTCGGCCGCGGCCTTGTTGGTGAAGGTGATCGCGAGGACCTCCGACGGGCGCACGCGGCCCGTCGCGAGCTGGTGGGCGATCCGGTGGGTCAGCACGCGCGTCTTGCCGGAGCCCGCGCCGGCGACGATGAGCAGCGGGGAGCCGGTGTGCAGCACGGCGGCGCGCTGCTCGGGGTTGAGGCCCACCAGGAGGGCCTCCGCGCGGGCCTCGGCCTCGGCGCGACGCTCGGCCGCCGTGGTGCCCTGACGGTCGCCGGGGGCATCGTCGGGCGACTCGTGGTCGGGGCGGGGCGGCACCGCTGCGGGCAGGCGTGCGCCATCGAGGCCGGGCAGCGGGAGGTCGTCGAAGAGGGTCGTCATCGCGCGTCCAGGGTAGGCCGTGGGACCGACACCGGGGGTCGGCCGTCCGCGTCCGCCGGCCGGCCCTCAGAGCAGCCGGCGGGCCGCCGCCCAGCGCGTGAGCTCGTGGCGCGAGGAGAGCTGCAGCTTGCGCAGCACCGCGGAGACGTGGGACTCGACGGTCTTGATCGAGATGAACAGCTCCGAGGCCACCTCGCGGTAGCTGTACCCCCGCGCGATGAGGCGCATGACCTCGCGCTCCCGGGCGGACAGCCGGTCGAGCTCGTGGTCCCCGGTGGCGACGTCGCCGGCGGCGGTCCCGAAGGCGTCGAGCACGAAGCCCGCGAGCCTCGGCGAGAACACCGCGTCGCCACCGGCGACCCGACGCACGGCGTCGGACAGGTCCGGCCCGCTGATCGCCTTCGTGACGTACCCGCGCGCGCCGGCCCGGATGACGGCGACGACGTCCTCGGCGGCATCCGAGACGGACAGCGCCAGGAACCGGACCTCGGTCAGCAGGTCGGCGCACGCCGTGATGACCTCGGCCCCGCCGCCGCCCGAGCCGCCGGGCAGGTGCACGTCGAGCACGACGACGGGCGGGCGCAGCGCCCGGACCATCGCGATCGCCGCGTCGACGTCGTCCGCCTCGCCCAGCACGCGGATCGAGGCGTCGAGCGAGGCCCGCACCCCCGCACGGAACATCAGGTGGTCGTCGACGAGGACGACGTCGACGACGCCGTCGTCAGTGGTGCTCATGGTGACCTCCCGGGTCTCGAGGCTCATCCTGCCGCGACGGGCAGGCTGAGGTGCACCTCGGTGCCGCGCTCCGGCCTGCACACGACGGTCGCGGTGCCGCCGCGGCGCGTGATGCGACCGATGATCGACTCGCGCACGCCGAACCGGTCGGCCGGGACCTCGTCGAGCTCGAACCCGTCCCCGTGGTCCCGGACGAACACCTCGACGACGTCCGGCCGCGCCTCGAGGTAGAGCGAGAACGGCGGCCGGCCGTGCACCACGGCGTTGACGAGCGCCTCACGCGTCGCCTGGAGGAGCGACTCGGTCGCCGCGTCCGGCACGCGGTCCCCCACGACCACCGTCTCCACCGCCGCGCCACGGGCGTCCTCGACCTCCGCGACCAGGCCGTGCAGCTCCGCGGCCAGCGACGTGCCGGGGGTGGGCCGGTCGTCGTAGAGCCACGCGCGCAGCTCGCGCTCCTGCGCCCTGGCCAGGCGCGCGACGTCCTCGGGCTGGGTCGCCCTGGCCCGGATGAGGGCGAGGGTCTGGAGCACCGAGTCGTGCAGGTGCGCGGCGATGTCGGCTCGCTCGGCCTCGCGGGCGCGCGCGGCGCGCTCGTCGCCGAGCTCGCGGACGAGGCGCAGCCACCACGGCGCGAGGACCAGCGCGGCACCGGCGAGCACCGCGACCGCCGCGACGGCCGAGCGGAGCAGGTCCGCCATCGGCTCGTCCCGCCCGACGAGCAGGAAGACCCCGAGCCCGGCGAGCACCGTGCCACCCAGCAGCCGCACCACGCTCACCGGCGTGCGGCCACCCGCCCGCGCGAGCACCCGATCACGCTGGATGGTGTCGAGCTGGCTCCACGCGAGCGCGGTGCCCCCGAGCCCGATGAGCGCGGGCACGGCCCACGAGTAGGTGAGGTCGACGCCCTGGCGCGCGGCAACCAGCAGGCCGGCGCCGACGAGCAGGACGAGGCCCAGCCCGATGTCGGTCAGCGGGAGCCGCCGCCCCGGCTGGCGCAGGTGGGGCGCGAGCCGCGACAGCGCCGCCGGCCGCTGCGCCGCGAGCGCGGCGGGGTCGCCGGCGGGGACGGTCACCCAGAACCACACGTAGAGGAACGCCCCCGCGCCGCCGAGCGGGACGAGCAGCACGAGCACGAGGCGCACCGCGGCGACCGGCACAGCCAGGTGCGCGGCGAGCCCCGCGGCCACGCCACCGATGGCGCGGCCGCGCAGGGGCCGCCGCAGCGGGAGCCGACCGGTGCTCGTCACGGGAGCATCGTCACACGCCGGGCACGCGTCGCAGGGCTCCGACGGTGCGAATCAGGGGTCGGTCCGGGGTGGCGAGCGTGCGGCGCCGGGCGGCACCCCGAGGTGCGCTCAGGGCGCTGCCCCGCAGGATCAGGGTCGGATCAGGGCTGGCCCCGATACCCCGGCACCGGCGGCCGGGCCAGCATGGGAGCCATGGACGAGACCACACCCGAGACGGCCCCCGACCAGGGCGCCGCAGCGCAGCAGACCGGCGCACCCCACGCCCCGCAGAACGTGCCGCCGTACGCCCCGCAGCCGGGCGGGCAGGCCGGCGCGCACGGCTCCGACGGGTTCTTCGACTCGATCCGACGCTCCGGCCTCGTCCGCACCGACGAGCGCTGGGTCGGGGGCGTCGCCGGCGGCCTCGCGCTGCGGTTCGGCATCGACCCGCTCGTCGTGCGGGGGCTCCTCGCGGTCTCCGTGCTCTTCGGCGGCCTCGGCATGGTCCTCTACGGCCTGGGCTGGCTGCTGGTGCCCGATCAGCGCGACGGCCGGATCCACCTGCAGCAGCTGTTCCGCGGCGACGTGGACGTGGCCGTCGTCGGCGGCTTCGCCGTCCTCCTGTCCGGCCTGGCGTTCCCCAACCAGTGGGACCGGGGCATGTGGTGGGCGGCAGACGGCAGCTGGTGGCAGGCCGTGCTGTGGCTCAGCACCCTGGCGCTCGTGGTGGTGCTCGCGGTCGCCGCGGCCAGCCGCCGCGCCCAGCGCCCCCGTCCCCCGGCCGGCACCGCGTCCGCGGCGGGCCCGTCGACCACCCTGCGCCCCGGCGAGGGCCCGCGCCAGGCGGCGCCCCCGGCGGCATGGGGTGCACCGACCGGCCCCGCAGCACCTGCCGCGGCCACCTGGGCCGCACCGACCGGGCAGCAGCCCACCCACCCCACGATGGAAGGACCGTCGATGGACGACACCTCGTCCGCCACCACCGCCACGTGGGCCGCGGCGCCCACCGCGACCTACCCCACGCAGGCCTCAGCCGGCTACGGCAGCCCGTCCGGCCCGGCGTACGGCACCCCGGCGAGCCCGGCGTACGGCACCCCGGCGAGCCCGGCGTACGGAGCCGGCTTCGGCACCGCCCCGGTCGCGGGCTACGCCCCCGCCCCCGCGTGGCAGGCCGGCCCCGCGGGTCCCACGACCGTCCTGCCCCGTGACCGCCGCCGCGGCCCTGGCGCCGGCGCCATCGGCATCGTCGTCGGGCTCAGCCTGCTGACGCTCGCCGTCCTCCTCGCGGCGCAGCGCACCGGCGACTTCACCGGACCGGTCGCGCTGACGACCACCGCGGTCACCATCACCCTGCTCGGCCTGGCGATCATCGTCTCCGGCCTGCGCGGCCGCACCAGCGGCGGGCTCACCGGCCTCGCGATCCTCGGCGCGTTCATCGCCCTGCCCCTGTCCGCGGCGAACGCCGACGGCTGGGACGCGTGGGAGGGCTGGGACGGCGACCTGGGCAGCTCGACGGCCCTCGGCGACCTGCGGGCCACGCCGACGGACGTCGCGACGGCCGAGGCCGGCTTCTCCCTCGGCGCGGGCGACGCCCACATCGACCTCACCGCGCTGCCGCTCACGGGCGACACCGTCGACGTCCCGATCCAGATGGGCGCCGGTGACCTCACCGTTGTCGTCCCCCGGGGCGCGGCCTACACCGCCGAGGTCTCCATCATGGGCGGCGACGTCACGTGGCTCGGCGACACCACCGCCGGCCTGAGCGACGCCAACGGGCTCACCTTCGAGTCCCCCGCCGTGCTCGACGGCGCCGCCTCCGCGCTGGACATCACCGTGCGCGTCGGCGCCGGGACCGTCGAGTTCGTGGAGGAGGGGCGATGAGCGAGGACAGCACGCAGCAGATCCCGACCACCGATCCGGTGGAGCGGCCCACGCCGCTCGCGCCGAGGACGGAGCACCTCATGGACAGCACCACCACCGGGCCGGCCACGCAGGCCGTGCAGCCCACGACCGACCCCACGGGCACCACCCCGACCGCCGGCTGGTCCGATCCGGCCCAGGCCCCGCCCGTCGAGCCGGCGGCAGCCGGTCACCGCAGCATCCGCGTCGGCACCGTCGTCTGGGGCCTCGTGGTCGCGGCGGTCGGCCTGGGCCTCGTCGCCCTGGCGAGCGGCCTGACGTTCGACGTCGAGCTCGCCGTGATCGTGCTCCTCGTGGCGGCAGGGCTCGCCCTGCTCGTCGGCTCGCTCGCCACCGGGCTCCGGCACCGGGGGCGGTGAGCGGGGCCGGGAGGAGGGACCCGGGCCCCAGCACGACGAAGGCCGTCCGCACCCAGGTGCGGACGGCCTTCGTCGCGTGCGACGAGCGAGGTCAGACGGCTGCTTCGACCTTCGCCTCGACCGGGACGAGGCTGCGCAGGGCCCAGCCGACGAGGATGAACAGCACGCCCATGCCGGCGGCGAAGGCCGCGATGCCGAAGGCGATCACCGAGGTGAACAGCGAGGCGCGCAGGAACGAGCCGGTCTGCACGACGGCGCGCAGCGGGTCCTCGCGGTCCAGCTCGGCGTAGGTCTGGCCACCGGTGGCCTCGAGCGCGTGGGTGTTGATGATGTCGGCCTGGACGAAGGCGCCGAGCGGGCCGCTGACGGTGGTGCCCTGGAACGCCATGGCGTCGTCGGGGATGGTGATGTTCTCGGCGACGAGCTGGCTGCGCACGACGCCCCAGGTGACGCCTCCCGCGACGATGAGCAGGATGCCCGCGATGATCGCGACGAGCGCGACGATGCGGACGGGCTTGGTGTTGACGGCAGTGGTGGACATGGGGGGGTTCCCTTCCCAGGAATGTCGATCCGGCTCGGGGAACCCGCTCCGGAGAGCCCCCGCCGGGGCTCACAGGGAGAGCCTCACATGGTCGTTGAAGGTTCACCTAGGAGACTGCTGAACAAGGTGCCTGTCGCCGATGCTGGTGTCGTTGGGGCGTGCGGTAGGCCGCGGTGGTGGCCAGGCGGTGGT
>Ga0073905_10000261_pt1 | contig 23507 bp, 20 predicted proteins | sample KloWWTupernatant_FD_65482 | JGI IMG/M metagenome (GOLD analysis project Ga0073905, IMG submission 65482) | Active sludge microbial communities from Klosterneuburg, Austria, studying microevolution and ecology of nitrifiers - Klosterneuburg... | ecosystem: Engineered > WWTP > Aerobic digester >... | reverse complement strand
CGGCTTTGTTGTGTCATATGACCACACTCTCGATTTGTGACGAATTCAGCGTTATTCTGAGACGGGCGTGCCCAACGGGGGTGCTGCATTGAACAGGGGAATTGCATGAAACTCCACAAAATAACGTTTGCACTCAGTGCCTTGGCACTGGCTGCCGTCAGCTTCAGCGCAAATGCTGCGGTGGTATTCCAGAACTTGGGGACTGCGGTGCCGCCGGCTAGCATCGGCGGCTATACGCTGACACCGTTTAGCCTGCCGCCGCAGGATGCAATTCCCAATTACTCCAATATTTCTGTTATTCCCGGCAATCCCGGCTCCGGAGTGCTGGGGGTCAGCCCCCAAGCAACGAAATATCCATTCAGTGACCTTCCTGCCACTTGGGGGCAAGGCTACAGCGGGCCAATTTTTGTAGCCCCGAGCACCAGCACATTGACCTTGCCGCCAAACACTCACGCCTTCTATGCTTACGCATTAATGAATGCTTGGGGCACTTCTACGTTTACCGCCACCACCGATTCAGGCACAAGTTCAGGCCCAATTTCAGTATCGTCCATTCCTTTAGGTGGGCCAGACAGTGCCAACGGTTTCGCGTTTTATAGTACTGCTGGTGAAGCAATCACATCCATCACAATTACTACCGGAATTCCAGGCGGGGTGATTCTCGCCAATTTCGGCGTAAATGCCGGCCTTGTAACCACCTGCGCCAGCTCCGGCTACACCGGCACGCAGTTGCTGTGGTGCCAAAAGATCTGCGAAAGTGGGTTGACCGGCAAGGCGCTGGATGATTGGATCCATCGCTGGATCCGCCAGTTCCGCCAGCTGCCGTATTGCGCCGTCGGTGGTGGCAACCCGCCACCCCCGCCGCAGGATTAATCTCGCTGCGCTGAGGCACTCACCACAACCGAACCACGACAACGCCGGCGCACGCCGGCGTTGTCGTCTGCGCGGATTGAAGCCTGCCTACTGCACCCACACCCGCGCATTGCGGAACATGCGTTGCCAGGGCGACTCTTCCGGCCAGTCGGCCGGTGCCCAACTGAAGTTGGCACGCCGCAGGGTACGTTCGGGGTGCGGCATCATCAGGGTGGCACGGCCGTCGCGGCTGGTGACACCCGCAATGCCATCAGGTGAACCGTTGGGGTTGGCCGGGTAATGCAGCGCGGTCTGGCCGCCTTCGACAAAACGCAGCGCCACATCCACGGCGGACTGGTCAAGACCATTGGCGAACACGGCACGGCCTTCGCCATGCGCCACCGCCACCGGAATCCGCGACCCGTCCATGCCGCGCAAGAAAATCGACGGTGATTGCGCCACTTCCAGCAGCGCCAGCCGCGCTTCGTACTGCTCGCTGGTATTGCGCTGGAAGGTAGGCCAATGCTCGGCACCGGGGATAATGTCGCGCAACTGCGCCAGCATTTGGCAACCGTTGCAGATTCCCAGCGAGAAGCTGTTGTCGCGGGCGAAGAAGGCGCTGAACATGTCGCGCAGGGTGCTGCGCTCGAGGATGGAGGTGGCCCAGCCACGCCCTGCACCCAACACGTCGCCGTAGCTGAAACCGCCGCAGGCCACCACGCCCTGGAAGTCGGCCAGATCAAAGCGGCCGGCGATCAAGTCGCTCATGTGCACATCGAAGCTGTCAAAGCCGGCGCGATCGAAGGCATACGCGGTTTCTATTTGGCTGTTGACGCCCTGCTCTCGCAGCACCGCCACCTTCGGGCGTGCGCCGGTGTTGATGAACGGTGCGGCCACATCCTCACTGGCATCGAAGTGCAACACCGGCTGCAAGCCCGGCGCATCGAAGCGGCGCACGCTGTCACGCTCGCTGTCGGCACAATCAGGGTTGTCACGCAGTTGTTGCATCGCATGGGTGACAGCCCACCACGCATCGAACAATTCGTCCCAACGCCATTGCGCCAGCTCGTTATCGCCATCACTGATGCGGATACTGGGCGCGCTGGTGGGCTTGGCAATGCGCTGTGCGCATTCGATCAAGCCGTGCTGCGCCACCAGATCGGCAAACGCGGCACGCTCTGCCACCGGCACTTGCACCACGGCGCCCAGTTCTTCGTTGAACAACACCCGCAGCGGGTCGCCGGTGCGGCCATCGCCCCAACCATCCAGACGAATATCCAGCCCCAAGTGCGAAGCAAATGCCATTTCGCACAACGCGGCAAACACGCCACCGTCGGAGCGGTCGTGATAAGCCAGCAACAGGCCCGCCTCACGCGCATCGCGCACCAACTCGAACAAGCCGCGCAGACGTTGCGGGTCATCCAAATCCGGCGCATCGCCACCAAACGCGGGCAGCGCGCTGCCACCGGCCTCCGGATACACCTGCGCCAAGATCGAGCCGCCCATGCGCTGGCGGCCGCCACCCAAGCCAATCAACCACAATTCGGAATCCACCTCGCGCTGCAACAGCGGGGTGAGCTGACCGCGCACATCCAGCACCGGCGCGAACGCCGACACCACCAGCGAAACCGGCGAGACCGATTTCTGGGGTGCGCCATCGGCCAGATACTGCGCCTGCATCGACAGCGAATCCTTGCCGACCGGAATACTCAATTCCAGTTCGGGGCATAGTTCCATGCCCACCGCTTTGACCGCATCGAACAAGCGCGCATCTTCACCGGCGTGGCCGGCGGCAGCCATCCAGTTGGCCGAGAGTTTGATGCGGCTGAAGGTCTCCACGGGCGCGGCCATCAGATTGGTGATCGCCTCGCCTACCGCCATGCGTGCCGAGGCGGCGGCATCCAGCAGCGCCAGCGGGGTGCGCTCGCCCATCGCCATCGCTTCGCCGGTATAGGTGTCAAACCCCGACAAGGTGATCGCGCAATCGGCCACCGGCATTTGCCACGGGCCCACCATTTGGTCGCGCGCGGTCAACCCGCCCACCGTGCGGTCGCCGATGGTGATCAGGAAAGATTTGGAGGCCACCGCCGGATGCGCCAATACCCGCAACCCGGCCTCGCGCAACGCCAGCGCATCGGTGTCGGTTTCCGGCCATTTGGGCGGCGCCGGATGCGCTGTGTCGCGGTGCATTTTCGGCGCTTTGCCAAACAGCACATCCATCGGCAGGTCGATGGCCGGCGGCTGATCGGCATAGCCCACGCGCAGATGCTGTTCCGCCGTGGCCACACCCACCACCGCAAACGGACAGCGTTCGCGCAGGCACAGCGCCTCGAACTCGGCCACCCGCGCTGGCGCGATGCCCAGCACGTAGCGTTCCTGCGATTCGTTGCACCACAACTGCATCGGTGACAGTGACGGGTCGTCTTTCGGAATCTTGCCAAGGTCGATCACGCCGCCCACGCCGGAGTCGTGCAGCAGTTCGGGAATGGCGTTCGACAACCCACCTGCGCCCACATCGTGCGCACTCAGGATGGGGTTGTCCGCGCCCAGCGCCACGCAGCAGTCGATGACTTCCTGTGCACGCCGCTCCATTTCCGGGTTGTCGCGCTGCACCGAGGCAAAATCGAGGTCTTCGGCCGAATCGCCGGAGGCCACCGAGGACGCCGCGCCGCCGCCCAACCCGATCAACATCGCCGGGCCACCCAGCACAATCACCGCATCGCCGGGGGAGAGCCGCAGCTTTTCCACCTGCGTGCGATCCATCGCGCCCAGACCACCGGCCAACATGATGGGTTTGTCGTAGGCGCGGGTCAGGCCGTCGGCCTCGAACAGCTCGAAACTGCGGAAATAGCCGGTGAGATTGGGACGGCCGAATTCGTTGTTGAACGCGGCAGCACCCAACGGCCCGTCGCGCATGATTTCAAACGCGCTGGCCATGCGCGGGTTGAGGCTGCGCTGGCCTTCCCATGGCTGTGGCAGCGTCGGAATGCGCAGATGCGACACCGAGAACCCGCACATCCCCGCCTTGGGCCGGCCACCACGGCCGGTGGCACCTTCGTCACGGATTTCGCCGCCGGCACCCGTGGATGCACCGGGGAACGGCGCAATCGCGGTGGGGTGGTTATGGGTTTCCACCTTGATGCAAAACGCCGACTCGGTCACCGGCTCGCTGCGATATTGCCGGCTGTCCGGGGCGGGCCGCCAGCGCGCCGCCGCATAACCTTCCACCACCGCCGCGTTATCGCTGTACGCCGACAGCGTGTGCTCCGGGGTGATGGCGTGAGTGTTCTTAATCATCTTGAACAGCGATAGCGGCTGCTCACGGCCATCGATTGTCCACGACGCATTGAAGATCTTGTGCCGGCAGTGCTCGGAATTGGCCTGCGCGAACATCATCAATTCCACATCGTGCGGATCGCGCCCCAGTTGGCCATAGCGCGCACGCAGGTAATCGATTTCATCCTCGGCCAAGGCCAGCCCCAGCCGCGTGTTGGCGGCCTCCAACTGCGCCAGCGGGATCACCTCCACGGCGCCCGCCGGTTGCGCCGGGAACAGCGCTGCACCGGCCTCACGCGCGTCCAGCAGCGATTGCGTCATCGGGTCGTGCAGCAGCTTGCCCAAGGCCGCCCGAGTGGCGGCATCGGCCGGCCAGCCGACCACGTCCAGGCGGGTGCCACGTTCTACCCGCCTGATCGGCAAGCCGGCACCGCGCAGCAGCTCGGTGGCCTTGCTGGCCCACGGCGACAACGTGCCCAGACGCGGCACCACAAAGCGGCTGACGCTGCCGGCTGCGGCGGGTACGTAGCCATTTTCGGCCTGCAAAATGCGGCACAGCGCCGCTACATCGGGCTGGCTGCCGGGCTCGGGGTCGATCCAGTAGCCATGCCAGGCGCCGATCAGGCGCAGATCGGGCACGCGGGTTTGCAGACGGGTTTGCAAGCGGTCGCGACGAAACGGCGACAGGGCGGGTGCGCCCTCGAGGACGATCATGTCCGATACAACCGTAGGAACGGGCCGGCCATTGTAGCCGAGCCCGCGACCTCAAGCCGGAGCCGGCCTCAGCTGGCGTCTTTGTCCTTGGCCAGCGCATCCAGCCGCTGCAACAGGGCATCGGGTGGCAGGTAACCGCCCAGCAGCCTGCCATCATCGATCAGGATCATGGGTGTGCCTTCCAGGCCCATCCGCTGACCGGCGCGGTATTCGCGATCAACGGGGGTGCTGGCACACGGGCCCTGCGCGACCGGGCGATCGTTCTTGGCATCGGTCAGTGCTTTCTTGCGATCCGCTGCGCACCACACCGCCACCATCTTCTGGTAGTCCGGGCTGCCCAAGCCGGCGCGCGGGAAGGCCAGATATTCCACCCGAATCCCCAGCTTGTTGTATTGCGCGATATCGGTGTGGAACTTGCGGCAATAGCCGCACTCCACATCGGTCAGCACCACCACGGTGTGCTTGGTGGTGCCGGTCGGGGCAAACACGATGCGATCGGCTTGCGGCAAAGTCGCCAGCACCTGTTTGCGCACCTTGGCCATCGCCACCTCGCCCATGTCCTTGCGATTGGCGATGTCCAGCAGGCCACCCTGGAACAGATATTTGCCATCATCGCTGACGTACACCACCTGCCCGGTGGCGACCACCTCACGGAAGCCGGGGATGGGCGCCGGGTTGATCGATTCCACCTGGATCTTGGGATTGATACGGGTCAGTGCTTCGCGCACGCGAGCTTCCGGGGTGCCTGCAGCGAAGGTGGGCTCCTTCGGCGGTGCGGCCTCGGTGCCGGGCGACACTTTTTGCGGGGTCTCCGCGGGTTGCGCGCAGGCGGACAAACTGAAACCGAACAAGGTGGCAAGCAACAGACGCTTCATCACAACTCCGAATAAGCCAACACCGCTTCGACCGTGGAAGCGGACACAAGTTCGCTAGTGTCGCATGGATGCAGCACCCGATCGGCAAGCGCCAGCAACGCGTTCAGCCACGCGGGTGGTGGCGGGCATGCAAGCTCTGCAAGCGCTGGCGTGCCACCAGCGTGTAGATCTGGGTGGTGGACAATGCGCTATGCCCCAACAGCATCTGCAAGGCGCGCAAGTCGGCCCCGTGGTTGAGCAGATGGGTGGCAAAACTGTGGCGCAGCCCGTGCGGGCTGACTTGTGTCGGGGCAATTCCCGCCAGCACCGCGTAGCGTTTGACCAGAACCCAGAACGCTTGCCGGCGCAACGCATCCCCGCCGGGGGTGACAAACAACGCGGTGACCGCGCCGGGATTGCGCACCGCCGCCAACAACGCTGGTCGCGCCGCTGTTAGATACTGGCTCAGCCAATGGCTGGATTCTTCGCCCAACGGCACCAGCCGCTCTTTGTTGCCCTTGCCGCGCACCCGCAATACGCCCTGCCGCAGATTGACCGCCGTGCCGGGAAGCCCCACCAATTCACTGACCCGCAAGCCGCAGGCGTACATCAACTCCAACATGGCGCGGTCACGCAAGCCATTGGCCGTGTTGGCATCTGGTGCTTCCAGGAGTGCCGCAACCTGGGTTTCAGACAGTGCCTTGGGCAGCAGCCGGGGCAGCGTGGGCGATTGCAGCAATGCGCTGGGGTCTTCGTTGCGCAAGCCGCCGCGCACGGCATGCGCATAGAACGCATGCAGGCACGACAGCAAACGCGCCGTGCTGCGTGGGCTGTAGCCTTGCTGCGTGCGTTGCGCCAGATGCGCGAACAGGGTTTCACGCTGCAACACCAGCACCCCCGGATGCTGCCGCGCCAGCGCCTGCAAATCGCTGCGATAGGCCGCCAGCGTGGCCTGCGCCAGCCCATGCTCGGCCCAGATGGCGTCCAGAAAACGCTCGATCGCCACGCCATCGGCATCCGCCAAGGGCGGCAGATTGCGGATGCGTTGACGGCGGTCAGCGGGGGTTGGCATGTGGCCAAGGTTAGAGCAAGCGGGTGCGCCTGTATCCTGTGCGGATGACCTCACCGCAACGCTCCCCTACCCTCATCGGCTGGCGACTCCTCGCCCTGCTCTACGATTTTTTCCCGGTACTGGCACTGTGGTTTAGCGCGGCGGGCATCTTCACCTTGGCGCATGGCGACGCGGTGTGCAGCGGCAGTTGGCTAGGTTGGCTGGAATTTGCCGTGCTATGGCTGATTACCGGTTTGTATGCCGTGCTCAGCTGGCGGCGCGGCGGGCAGACCATCGGGATGCGGGCATGGCGACTGCGCGTGAGCGATGTCGCCGGCCAGCCGGCACACGCGCGCGCACTCTGGCTACGCTTTGCGATCGGCAGTGTGGCGTTGTTGGCGCTCGGATTGGGGGTTTGGTGGGCGTGGCTGGATCGCGAGGGTTTGACTTTGCACGATCGCTTCAGCAACACCCGCATGACCCGTTTGCCCAAAGCTTGAGCTTCAACTGCTGCGCCGGCGGAACATCAGATAGGAAATGCCCAGCATCAACAGCGGCGGCATGGCGTAGGCGATGCGGTAATCGAAGTGGTAGATGCCGGCCAACCTGGAACAAATCATCTGGGCAACCCAGAACCCCAGCGCAAACACGATGCCGATAAACACGCGCTTGCCGTAACCGCCGCTGCGCAGCGAGCCAAACGCAAACGGCATGGCTGCCAGACACAGGGCCAACACGTTGAAGGGATAGAACCAGCGGCTCCAGTACACGTTTTCAAAATCACCCGAATCCAGACCGTTGCGCTTGCGATAGTCAATGCTGGTGCTCAGATCGCTGCTGGCCATATTGCCAGGCTTGGTCACGCCGGATGCCAATGCCGATTCATCCAACTTCGAGTTCCAATGCTCTTCAACCGCCTTGCTGCGCTGCACGGTCCTGGTATCGAAGCGCGTCCGCTCAATGCCGCGCAACAACCACTGGCCGGCGCGGTGTTCGGCAATTTCAACATTGGAAATCGAGCGCAGGCGGCCATCGGCGGCGAATTCGAACAACCGCACACCGCGCAACTCCAGCCAGCGTTCGTTGCCACGTTGCTTCTGTTCGCCGGTGCGCGCATTGAGGAACATATCGCCTTCGCGCGCCCACAGCCCGCTGTATTTGGATACCACCATGTCACTGTGACGCACTGAGCGAATCATCTGCGCACGTTCGTCGCCCCACGGTGCCAAGGTTTCGCCATTGACCACCATGAGTGCCGTCAGCAGCAGCAGCGAGAACGCTACCGATACACTCAAGCGCTTGCGTGACAAGCCCAGCGCGCGCAGCACAGTGAGCTCGGAGGTGGCTGCCAATTGCCCCAGCCCCAGCAACACGCCAATCACGGCGGCGGTGGGAAACAAGGTGTAGGCACGGCTGGGGATGGTCAGGCCGGTGGCGGCAATCGCGTGGTTGATGGTGTACGCACCTTTGCCGACATCACTCATCTCACCCGCGAGTGCCTGTACTACATCCAGACCCAATACAACGCCCCATACCAGCAACACGCTGGTGACGACCGAGCGCGCGATATAGCTGTCATGCAGGCGTGGCCAATGCTTCATCGCCGCCACCATGCGCGCGCTACGCGACCATCCCGCATGTACAACCACAGCCCGAGACCCAGCATCGGCAGCAACAACCACCACAACCCTGCCGCCGTGGGCAGGCGGCCTTCCGCAATCCATTTGGTGCCCAGCATCATCAGGAAGATGCCGACCAGGTAAGCCAAAAATGCCAACAACACCGAGCCATAACGTGCCTGCCGTGGCGAGCTGCGACCCAGCGGAATGGCCATCAACGCAAATGCCAGCGCCAACAGTGGCGGCGCGATACGCCAATGCAGTTCGGCACGCGCCGGGGCCGCCGAGTTACGCAATAGCACGGGGGTGAGCTGGTATTCGGGTGTCTCCAAGTTGCGCGGATCATCCGGTGCCGGCAGTTGCAATTCATTGCGTGCATAGCGCATCAAGCGGTAATCCAGATCGGCGCCACTGGCCGGGCCCTCCACCCGAAACCCATCCAGCAACGCCAGCACGCGCTCGCCGTGGTCGCGATACATCTTGCCGGTCTGCGCGGTGGCCACGTCCATGCGGTCGCCGCGTTCGCGATAAATGAATACCCGCGCAATCCTGGTGCCATCGTTGGACATGGTGCCCACATAGGCCACGCCGCCATTGGCCATCGGGGTAAACCGGCCCGGCTCCAGTCCGGCCACCAGCAAATTCTTGTTGGCTTCGATCACCATCCCGCGTGCCAGACGGTTGGCCCATGGACCCAATTGCAATGAACACAGCCCCACCAACACCACCACCGGCAACGCCACCAACAGCAATGGCCGCAGCAGCCGACGCGGGCCAATCCCGATGGCATGCAGCACATACATTTCCGAATCGCGGTACAGCCGCCCGGTAGCCAACAGCAAGCCCAACAACAACGCCAGCGGCAGAATCAGCGGCAAATAGCTGAGCAAGCGCAGGCCCAATTGCGATAACAACAATGCCGGAGGCAGCTTGCCGCGTGCCATTTCGCCGACCAGATCGGCAAACACGCCACCCATGCTGACCATGCCCAAGATCACCAACGACGCCACGATGGCGCGGGTGAATTCAGCGGCGAGGTAGCGGTCCAGCTTCGGCATCGGGCCTGCTTGCTTTAGAATTGGGGGTTGATTGCGGTCACGGCCTGCGCCGGGCGCAGCCGCGTATTGTAAGCCACGTCCGCCTGCATGCCCGAAGGTCCCTGCCTGCAAGCGCCTGTCGATCTGCTGCACTTTTGCCTGGATACCTTGTTCGATGAGCCTCGAATTCCACCTGAATCAGACTTCCCCCACCACTGCCACCGTCGATTGCATCGTGGTAGGCGTGTTCGCCGATGGCACGCTGGCACCCGCCGCCAACGCGCTGGACAGTGCCAGTACCGGGCGTCTGCAAAGCCTGATTGCACGCGGTGATGTGTCGGGCAAGACCGGCAAAACCACCCTGCTGCACGATCTGCCCGGCATCGCCGCACCGCGCGTGCTGGTCATCGGCTTGGGCGACGCCGACAAGTTCGGCGTGCCGCAGTACCTGAAGGCCGTTGCCGATGCGGTGCGCACGCTGAAGACCGGCCCGGTTGGCTCCGTGCTGTTCACCCTGAGCGAGGTAGCGGTAAATGATCGCGATGCGGCATGGAACATCCGCCAAGCCGTGATCGCCGCCGACCACGCCGGCTACCGCTACACCGCCACCTTGGGTGCGAAAAACAGCAAGCGCGACGAAAAGGGACTGGTACGGTTCGAGATCAGCGGCAGCGACGCCACCGCACTGGCGCAAGGCATCGCGATTGCGCAGGGCGTCCACTTCACCCGCGAAGTGGGCAACCTGCCGCCGAATATCTGCAACCCGGCGTATCTGGCCCAACAGGCGCAAGACTTCGCCGCGCAGCACACGGGTGTCGCCTGCGAGGTGCTGGACGACGCCGCGATGCAAGCCCTGGGCATGGGCTCGCTGCTGGCGGTGGCACGCGGCAGCGCGCAGCGGCCGCGCCTGATCGTGCTGAAGTGGAGCCAGGGCGGCGATGCCAAACCCTATGTGCTGGTCGGCAAGGGCATCACCTTCGATACCGGTGGCGTGAACCTGAAAACGCAGGGCGGCATCGAGGAAATGAAGTACGACATGTGCGGTGCCGGCAGCGTGCTGGGCACCTTCGTGGCGGCGGTGAAGATGCAACTTCCGATCAATCTGGTGTGCATTGCCGCTGCGGTGGAAAATGCCATCGACGGCGATGCCTATCGCCCGTCCGACGTGATCACGTCGATGTCCGGCAAGACCATCGAAGTGGGCAACACCGATGCCGAAGGCCGCCTGATTTTGTGCGACGCGCTGACCTATGCGCAGCGGTTCGAGCCGGCCGCGCTGGTGGATGTGGCCACCCTCACCGGTGCCTGCATGGTGGCGCTGGGCAAATATGCCACCGGCGTGATGACCAAGCGCAGCCACGACCTTGCGCGCGAATTGCTGGATGCCGGCGAAGCGGTGTTCGACCGCGGCTGGCAGTTGCCGCTGTGGGACGAATACCAGCCGATGCTGGATTCCGCCTTTGCCGATGTCTACAACATCGGTGGCCGCTGGGCCGGTGCGATTACCGCCGGCTGCTTCCTGTCGCGCTTCACCGACGGCCAGCGCTGGGTGCATCTGGATATCGCAGGTTCCGCCAGCGACGACGGCAAGCTGGGCATGGCCACCGGCCGCCCGGTGGGCATGTTGTCGCAGTGGTTGCTGGATCGTTCGGCGGCGTAATGCCCAAAGCCCACTTCTACCTGATCGACAAGCCACGCTTTCGCGAGCAGCCCTTGCTGCTGGTCTGCGAGCTGGCGAAGAAAGCCTACGCCGCCAACGTGCCCACGCTGATTCTGGCGCGCGATCAGGCGCAGGCCGAAGCACTGGATGATCTGTTGTGGGCGTTCGATCCCGATGAATATCTGCCGCATCAAATTGCCGGCATGGATGACGATGAAGACGAGGCGCCGGTATTGATTGCATCACCCGCCGCCGATGCGGCGCTGCGGCCGTTGTTGATCAACCTGCGTGATGCCGCCCCGCAAGGGGCTTTCGAGCGCGTGCTGGAAGTGGTGCCGGCCGACCCCGCCGCCCGCGACCCGCTGCGTGCGCGTTGGAAGCATTACCAAACGCTCGGTTTCGAGCTCAAAAAATTCGACATGTGATGCTGCCATGACCACCCTCGACTCCGGCTTCAACCCGAACGACTTCGAAACCCGCCTGTACCAGCAATGGGAAAGCAGCGGCGCGTTCACGCCCACCGGCAACGGCCCTGCCTACACCATCTTGCTGCCGCCACCGAACGTGACGGGCACCTTGCACATGGGCCACGCCTTCCAGCACACGCTGATGGATGCATTGGTGCGCTATCACCGCATGCGCGGCTATCGCACGCTGTGGCAGATGGGCACCGACCACGCCGGGATCGCCACGGAAATGGTGGTGTCGCGCAACCTGGCGCTGGAAGGCAAGGGCGACACCCGCGACTCGCTGGGGCGCGAAAAATTCATCGAAAAAGTGTGGGAATGGAAGCAGCATTCGGGCAGCACCATCGAACGCCAGATGCGTCGCCTCGGCGCGTCCGGCGACTGGTCACGCAGCGTGTTCACGATGGATCCGATGCCATCGAAGGCCATCATCGAAGCCTTCGTGCGGCTGCATGAAGAAGGCCTGATCTATCGCGGCCAGCGTCTGGTCAATTGGGATCCGGTGCTGAAAACCGCGATTTCGGATTTGGAAGTGGTCAGCGAAGAGGAACAAGGCTCGCTGTGGTCGCTGCGCTATCCACTGGCCGATGGCGCGTCCTACGAGCATGTGGAAGTCGATGCCGACGGCGTGGAAACCCTGCGCGAAACCCGCAACTATCTGGTGGTGGCCACCACCCGCCCGGAAACCATGCTGGGCGATACTGCGGCGATGGTGCACCCGGACGATGCGCGCTACCTCGCGCTGCACGGCAAATTCGTCGATCTGCCGCTGACCGGCCGCCGCATCCCGATCATCACCGATGACTATGTGGATCGCGCCTTCGGCACCGGCGTGGTGAAAGTGACCCCCGCGCATGATTTCAATGACTATGCGGTGGGTCAGCGGCACAACCTGCCGCTGATCAATATCTTCAGCAGCACCGCCAGGATCATTGAAGATCGCGATGACATCCCCGCGCAGTACAGTGGGCTGGACCGCTTCGATGCACGCAAGGCCATCGTCGCCGACCTCGATGCCGCAGGGCTCCTGGTCGACATCAAACCGCACAAATTGATGGTGCCGCGCGGCGACCGCAGCGGGCAGGTGATCGAGCCGTATTTGACCGACCAGTGGTTCGTGAAAATGGACACCCTGGGCCAGCGCGGGCTGGCACTGGTTGAAAACGGCTCCGTGAAATTCGTGCCGCCGAACTGGGTCAACACCTACCGGCACTGGATGGAAAACATCCAGGACTGGTGCATCAGCCGCCAGCTCTGGTGGGGCCACCGTATCCCGGCGTGGTTTGATGACGCCGGCAGGATTTACGTGGGCCGCGATGAAGCCGAAGTGCGTGCCAGGCACGGCTTGGGCGATGCGCCGCTGCGGCAGGATTCCGACGTGCTGGAAACCTGGTTCTCCTCGGCCATGTTCCCGTTTTCCACGCAGGGTTGGCCGGATGCAGCCGCGATGGCCGAACGCGGCTTTGCACACTACCTCCCGTCCAGCGTGCTGGTCACCGGCTTCGACATCATCTTCTTCTGGGTGGCACGGATGGTGATGATGACCGACCACTTCACCGGCATGGTGCCGTTCCACGACGTGTACATGACCGGTCTGGTGCGCGACAAGAACGGCCAGAAGATGTCGAAGTCGAAGGGCAATGTGCTCGATCCGCTGGACATAATCGACGGCATCGGCATCGACGACCTGGTTGCCAAACGCACCTACGGCCTGATGCAGCCGAAGATGGCGGAAAAGATCGAAAAAGAGACCCGCAAGGATTACCCGAACGGCATCAATGCCCACGGAGCCGACGCGCTGCGCTTCACCATGGCCGCACTGGCCGGCCCCGGCCGCGATATCAAGTTCGATCTGGCGCGCGCCGAAGGCTACAAGAATTTCTGCAACAAACTCTGGAACGCCACGCGCTTCGTGTTGATGAACATCCCCGAGGACTTTGTCCCCGCACCGGCAGGGGGAGATACCCGAAGGGCGGAGGCGGGCGCGCTTGCGCAACCGAAGACCGACGCCGAACAATGGATCCTCGCGCAACTGGCCCGCACCAGCGCGGAAGCGGCCGAGCACTTCGCCAATTACCGTTTCGACCTGCTTGCGCAATGCCTGTACGAGTTCACCTGGAACCAGGTGTGCGACTGGTTCGTGGAATTGGCCAAGCCGGCGCTCAACGGTGACGATGCCGCCGCTGCCGACAGCACCCGCCACACCCTGCTGTACGTGCTGGACGCGCTGCTGCGTTTGCTGCATCCACTGATCCCGTTTGTGACGGAAGAACTCTGGCAAGCGGTGGCACCCAAACTGGGCAAGACCGGCAGCCTGATGTTGCAGTCTTACCCGCAGGCCAGCGCCATCGACACCGCCGCATTTGCGCAGGCCGATACCGATATCGAATGGCTCAAAGCCATGATCAGTGCGGTGCGCCGCATCCGCAGCGAACTGGGCGTATCACCGGCCAGACACATCTCGCTGCTGCTGCGCGGCGGCGATGCGCAAGATGCCGCACGCGCCACCCGCTTTGCCGCGCAATTGAAGTTCCTGTGCAAGCTCGAACGCATCGACACCCTCGACGGCGAGCCGCCGGCGGCAGCCCCGGCCGTGGTTGGCGAGCTGCAATTGTTCGTGCCGCTGGACGGGCTGGTGGATCTGGATGCCGAGCGTGCGCGCCTGGACAAGGAAATCGCCAGGATCAGTGCCGAGAAGGAAAAAAGCGAGACCAAGCTGGCCAAGTTTGGCGCTGGCGTCCCTGCGGCCGTGGTCGAGCAGGAGCAAGCGCGCCTGACCGACTGGAGTGCCAAGCTCAACGCCCTGACCGCACAACGCAGCCGTTTGGCGTAAGCTGATTCACGGCCTGCGTTCTGCGCAGGCTTGCTGTACCTGCCGGCAAACTCCACAGGGGGAGTTTTCGCAAATGATTGATGTAGGCTTCGTTCCGCAAGTACCGCTGCCCGCTGTCGACCCCTATCGGCTCCTGCTCGATGAAGTGAGTGCATTTGTCTACACCACGGATAGCGAGGGTCGGTTTACTTACGCCAACCAATTGGTACTGAACCTGCTGGGCCCCAACCTGCGGCTGGAAGATGTGTATGGCAAGTCGTTCACCGATTTTGTGGGTATCGGCGAGGACGACAGGCTGCGTGAAACCGATCGGCGCGTCCTGCGTGATGGCGAAACCATCGCCCGTGAAGAGGACAACCATATCCACGCCTCCGGCGAAACCCGCACCTACTGGTCGGTCAAAAAGCCGTTGCATGACAGCGACGGCAACATCATTGGGCTGATCGGCATTTCCCACGACATCACCGAGAAAAAGCGTCTTGAAGACAAGCTCCGCCAGCAAAAGGAATTGCTGGATGTGGTGCTCGATAATGTGGATGCACTGGTGTACATGAAAGGGGCCAACCGCCGCTTCCTGTATGCCAACCGGCATCTGGCCGAGGTGTTCGGGCAGCCGATCGAACACATCATTGGCAGGCTCGATAGCGAGTTGATGCCCAAGGATGTGGCCGATGCGTTCTGGGAAAAAGATCAACACATCCTGGCGACCGGCCAGCGCTACACCGGTGAGGAGTCACTGGTTGATACCCAAGGCCGCCAGCGCCACTACTGGAGCGTGGTGGTGCCATGGGCCGGCGCTGGCGAGATGCCGGCCTTGATCGGACTGGTGACCGACATCACCGAGCTGCATCAATTGCAGGAGGAGCTGCAGCGGCAAATCCGCACCGACAGCCTGACCGGCATCGCCAATCGGCGCAGCTTCTTCGAGCATGCGGAAAGCGAATTCGCCCGCAGCCGCCGGCACGGCTTGCCTTTGAGTCTGATTGCCATCGACATCGATCATTTCAAGCGGATCAACGATCGCTACGGGCATCCGGTGGGCGATCGGGTCTTGCGCGATTTTGCCGGATGCGCTGCGCACGTCCTGCGCGAAGAAGATGTCTGCGCCCGTACCGGTGGCGAGGAGTTTTGCATTTTGTTGCCAGAGACCGATCTGAAGGCCGCGGTAGCGATTGCCGAACGTATTCGCTTGGCCACTGCGGCCTGCCACCCATGCCCGGAACACCCGGAGTTGGCCATTACCGCCAGTTTCGGGATTGCCGAACTGGAAGAGCGCACGCCCAGTTTCGACATCCTGTTCTCGCGTGCCGACCACGCCCTGTACACCGCCAAGCAACAAGGCCGCAACCGCTGCTGCCATCAGCATACGGATGGCTCGCCGCCCCCCGTGCACGTGGCCAACCCATAAGTCTTCCGGTGCTCTGGAGATTTAGTCCGGGTGTTTGGTTCAGGTATTCAGTCGAGCAGTTCCAACGCCATCACGATGGCATCTTCGCGGCCATTGTTGGCGGCGGGGTAATACCGGGGCCGGCGGCCAATTTCATTGAAACCACTGCGTTCGTACAAGGCGATGGCACGCGTGTTGGATGGCCGCACTTCCAGGAATACCCGCTGCGCAGCGTGGCCTCGCGCAATTTTCAGCAGCGTCTGCAGCATGCGTTGGCCCAGTCCCTGCCCTTCCTGCCCCGGTGCACTGCATAGATTGAGCACATGCGCTTCACCTGCTGCGATGCTGAGCACGCCATAGCCGAGGATTGCACCATCGGCCCGCTCTTGCAGCCACATTGCATAGTTCGACTGCAGGCAGTCGCGAAAAATGCCGCGCGACCACGGAAACGGATAGGCGCGCAGTTCGATGTCCATCACCGCATCCAAATCCGACTCGCGCATTGGACGCAGGCAGATGGAGGTGAGGTCATCGCAGGCGCGCACTTGACTCATCGCGCTGCGCACCGCAGCGTGCGCAACCGGGGCCACAGTGCACGCTTGGCAGCCGCGTTACCACGCAGCGTCGGCAGGATCGTGTGCAAATCAAGTTGTGCCAACAGCGCCTGCGGTTGCAGGCCGGCGGCTTTCGCGGCGCGTGCCAGCATATCGGCATCCCGTGCCGCTGGCTGCGCAATCTCGATGGATGCCGCTGCCGATGTGTGCGGCAAGGCATACACTTCCAGCCCCAACTCGCGCAGTACAACACGCTGGTAGGCATCCCAGCTCAAGCGTGAGTGTCCTGGGCTGGCGTGTGCCGACGCCGAAACCACAGCAACGGCCCCGACAAGGCATAGGCGGTGGTCGCCGTCAGCAGGGTCACCGCTGGCGCGATCCACAGTGCAATCAACACCGCCACCGCGATCACCAAGGTGAAAAACGGCACCCGATCTGCCTTCGGCCCATGCCCACTACCCTTGAAGCTGTTGTAACGAATCCGGCTGACCATCAACAACCCGGCAATCACGGTGAGCGCCAAGGCAGCGTAGCGCAGCTCTTCGCCGGACCAGCCAAACTCCTGGCAGACCCACACGAAACTGGCCATCAGACCTGCCGCTGCCGGGCTGGCCAAACCAATGAACCAGCGCTTGTCCACTGTTCCGACCTGACTATTGAATCGTGCCAGGCGCAAAGCGGCACATGCTGCATATAAAAATGCACCCAACCAACCGATCTTGCCCAAGGTCAGGCTGTCTTGCTTCAGCTCCAGCAGCGCCCAGTGATACATCACCATCGCCGGCGCCATGCCGAAACTGATGAGGTCGGCCAGCGAGTCGTACTGCACGCCAAACTCGCTTTGCGTATTGGTCAGCCGCGCCACCCGACCATCCAGTCCATCCAGGATCGCCGCCACGAAAATGGCGATGCACGCGGCCTCAAATCGGCCTTGCGAAGCAGCGATAATGGCGAAAAAACCGCCAAACAATCCCCCGGTGGTGAACAGGTTGGGCAGCAAATAGATGCTGCGCGAGCGCGGGCGGGGGGGCGGAAGTTGTTCGTTCTGATCCATATGCGCAGTGTACGGGGTTGCAGCGAAGCCGTCGCAGTGCTGCAATCAACACTCTATTCCCCCGGAGCCGCCCATGCGCATCGTCCGTTCCCTTGCCTGCACCCTGCTGCTGACCCTGCTCGCAGCCCCGTTGCTGGCTCAGCAGCAACAACGCGTCTACCAATGGAAAGACAGCAGCGGGGTGACCCACTACACCGATACCGCGCCCAAGGAAAGCCATAAAACCCGCGATATCGACGTGCGCACCGGCACTACCACCGGGGCCACCGCAGCCAAAAGTGAAGAGAGCGAGCAATGCACCAATGCCCGCAACAACTTGGCACGCCTGCAGAGCAGTGAGGGCGTTGGCATCGACACCAATGGCGATGGCAAGCCCGACCGCAACCTGACGGATGCCGAACGCAAATCGCAAGCGACGCTGAACGAAGCCGGTGTCAAAGCCTTCTGCACACCCGCCAAATGATGAAGCAGGTCGGCATGCTGTTGTTCGCCATTGCCGCAGCTGTAGCGGCATGGTGGTGGTTTACCGAGGAAATGCCGCGCCGCCAACACGCGCGCCAGGTCGCCGCTGAAATGGCGGCTGTGCAGGCGCAGCGCGCCAATACGCTGTACCGCTGGCGTGATGACGCCGGCAATCTGCAAGTGACCCAAGACCCCCCCAAAGGCCGCAAATTCGAACGCATCAGCCGCGCCCCGAAAGACGGCATGGAAGTGCATGGTGATCGTCCGTAATCCCGGGGCATCACTGTAGGGGGGACCGCCGGGCATGGCAGAATGTGGGCTTTCCCCACGCCCAAACGCCATGCGCCTTTCGCAATTTCACCTTCGTACTGAAAAAGAAACCCCCGCCGAAGCCGAAATCATCAGCCACAAGCTGATGCTCAAGACCGGCATGGTTCGCAAATTGGCCGCAGGGTTATACACCTGGTCGCCGCTGGGGCTGCGCGTACTGCGCAAGGTCGAAGCCGTGGTGCGCGAGGAAATGAACCGCGCCGGTGCGATTGAGATGGCAATGCCGTCGATCCAGCCCAGGGAATTGTGGGAAGAAACCGGGCGCTGGGCCAAGTTCGGTCCGCAATTGCTGAAAATCCGCGACCGCAAAGATCAGGACTACTGCTTTACGCCTACCGCCGAGGAAGCTGTCACCGATTTCTTCCGCCAGGAAGTGGCCAGCTACAAGCAGCTGCCGCTCAATTTCTATCAAATCACCAGCAAATTCCGTGACGAGATCCGCCCGCGCTTCGGGGTGATGCGGGCACGCGAATTCATCATGAAGGATGCTTATTCCTTCCATGTCGATGAAGATTCGCTGCACGCCGAATATCGCAACATGTATCAAACCTACAGCCGCATTTTTGCCCGGCTAGGGTTGAAATTCCGCGCCGTCGCTGCCGATACCGGCGCCATTGGCGGCAGCGCTTCGCATGAGTTCCATGTATTGGCCGATTCCGGCGAAGACGCGCTGGCCTATTGCGATACGTCCGATTTTGCTGCCAATGTGGAATTGGCCGAAGCGGTATCGCCCGGCCCGCGCCCACAGGCAAGCGAAGCCCTGCGCGAAGTGGCCACCCCCACCCAGAAAACCTGCGAGGCGGTGGCCGAACTGTTGGGCATTGCGTTGCAGCGCACCGCCAAATCGGTGGCGATCATGGGTGTGGATGCCAACAATGCGCCACAATTTGTATTGGCACTGGTGCGTGGCGACCATGTGGTCAATGAAATCAAATTATCAAAACTGCCGGGCTTGGCTGACTACCGGCTGGCCACCGAAGCGGAAATTGCCGAACACTTGGGCAGTGAGCCCGGCTTCCTTGGGCCGCTCAATACGGTCAAACCGATCCGCATTATTGCCGACCGCAGCGTAGCCGCACTGAGCGATTTTGTAGTGGGTGCCAACAAGCCCGGCTTCCATATTGCCGGCGTGAACTGGTGCCGTGACCTGCCCGAACCGGAAATCGCCGATATCCGCAATGTATTGGAAGGCGATCCGTCACCGGATGGCCAAGGCCATTTGAAGATTGCGCGCGGCATTGAAGTCGGCCACGTGTTTGCTCTCGGCCGCAAATATTCTGAAGCCATGAAAACCAGCGTGCTGGATGCCGCCGGCAAAGCGGTAGCGCCGGCGATGGGTTGTTATGGTATTGGGGTGTCGCGCATTGCCGCCGCGGCGATTGAACAGAACCACGACGACAACGGCATTTGCTGGCCACCCGCAATGGCGCCGTGGCACGTGGCGGTGTGCGTGATCAACCCCAAAAACGACCCTGCCGTGGTCGCCGCCGCAGACGCCTTGTATCTGGAATTGAATGCGGCCGGCCATGACTGCGTGCTGGATGACCGCGGCCTGCGCCCGGGCTCCATGTTTGCCGATATCGAATTGATCGGCATTCCGCACCGGGTGGTGGTGTCGGCGCGGGGCCTGGAAGCCGGCACCTTCGAATATCGGGCACGGCGTGCAGTTGAATCGGAAAACCTGGATCATGGCGCGCTGCTGCAGCGGCTTTCGGATTGAATTGTCTTAACCATTGGCAGTAACCCCCATTGCCTTGCGAAAAGTGCGGGACTATTATCCGGTCGTCCACGGATTGGATAATCCCGCTTTCAATCACTCCCCATTCCCAAGAAGAACAATACCCATGAGCATGAATATCGATAGCTTGAGCCCGCAAGAGCTGGCCGCCCTGATCGCTCGCGCCAACAAGCGCAAGAAAGTACTGGCCAAGCGCAAGCCAGCCGCACAAGCCAAGGCCGCCGTGGCCAAGGCGCTGAAAGCCGCCGGCTGGACTTTCGAAGAACTGTTTGGCAAGCCCGGGGCTGCAGCGCCGGCACCGGCCGGCAAGAAAACCCGCAAGGCCCGTGGCCCCAGCAAGAACAAGGGCGTCAAGGTTGAACCGAAATACCGCAACCCGGCCAATGAAAAAGAAACCTGGAGCGGCCGCGGTCGTGCCCCGCTGTGGATGTCCTCGGCCATCGCCGCGGGTCGCAAGCAGGAAGAGTTCCTGATCCGGAAGTAATCCAGGCGCATTTGGACAGCTTTGAAGACGCCGGCGATTGCCGGCGTTTTTTATTGGGCTTGCCGGCGGCACTTTTCAAAGATTGCGGCGCGCACTGACCAGCAAATTACCAAACAGCAAGCCAGCCAACAGCGCCATCAAGGTATTGAGTGCAGCCATCGCCGCTTCTTGCCCGGCATTCAGGCTTTGCGCCTGCACCAATGAAATGACCCCACGCAGCGCGACGCTGCCTGGCACCAGCATGATGATCCCCGGCAGGCGAATCAACGCCCCGGGTCGGTTAGCCCAGCGCGCATAGGCATTTCCAGCGGCAGTGGTGGCCAAAGCTGCCAAAAACACCCCTGCCTGTGCATCCAACCATTCTCCGCCATAGCGGGAAATCAGATAGCCACTGATTGCCGCCGCCATCACCAATCCATAATCACGGCGGTGCGCCTGGAACAGTACCGCAAAGGCGTATGCCGCCACTGCCACCGCACCCCACACCACCCAATCCGGCTGTGGTCGCCAAGCCCGGATGTGGGGTTCGATCCCGAGCAATTGGGCGCAGGTGAGTGCAATCGCCGTACCAATCGTCAAATTGACTACGGTCATCAGCGCCCCGGCAAACCGCGCGGTGCCGGATACCAAATGCCGGCTGGCCAGCTCATTGGTGGCCAGCGCCAAGCTCATCCCTGGCAGCAGCACGATCAACGAAGCGATCATCACCGTATTGAGATTCAATTGACCAATGAAAATACTGACCAGAATCGCCACCGTGCCCGCCAACAAGCCCGCCAGCGCCTCGAACCCCTCGCGCAGACGCGGGTGCCGTTGTGCCCCCAAGACCAATAACCCGATCAATCCACCAATCACGGTGGCAGTGCCAATATCCAACCACGGCAGCCGCAGCAGCCCGGCCACCGCGCCGGAGGCCAGTGCAAATCCGAGCGCCTGCATGACTCGTCCGCGCAGTCCCGATGGCTGGTCCAACGCACGCAGTGCCGCGCGACCAACCGGCACATCCATGCGCCCATTGATCACGTCTTCGGCAATACGGTCGGCCTCGCATAATTTGTAAAGATTGGTCTCGCCCAGCCCCGGGCGCAGTAAACGCGTGGTATCCGATTCACCGGCCGGGCGGGTGGGGTCGCTAAACGCCAAAATAATCCCGGTCGGGTTGGACCACGGCTCACACGCCAATCCCAATCGCTTGGCCACCAACTCGATGGCCGCCTCCAGGCGCTGCGAGGTGGTGCCATAGGCATGCAGGTGGTAGGCCAAATCCACCACAAACGCGATGCGTTCGGTATAGGTGGTGGCACCATTGGCGAGACTGGCGGGAGCTGTGGCTGGCATCCGATTAGGATCGCATGCAGACACTCAATTCACACCTGCCCGTCTGCATTTTGTAAGCTTGGCCCGGATATGAGCCAAGTCCCCCAACATTCCCCTCCCGCTGCCAGTCTTGCCGTCGATGATGCCGGCACCTTGCGGCTGGGTGGGCGTTGGACGTTGCGCTTTGCCAGTCAGGTCACCGCGGTCTTGGCACACGCGCCTGACAATTTGCACACGATTGATGCGCGTGGCTGTGAGCGGCTGGACACATTGGGCGTGTTGCAACTGTTGCGCTTTGCTGAACATCGCAAGATGGCGTTTGACACCCTGCAGTTTCGCGACGACCAGCAGGCGCTGGTAGCGGCCATCGAAGATGTGCACGACGACCGCCCGCAACGCAAGAAAGAATATGGGGTGCAAGCGATGTTGGGCCGTGTCGGCCTGGGTTTGGTCAACAACACCCGTGAGATCGTTGCCCTGGTCAGCTTCATGGGCGAAGTGCAGGTCAAGCTGTTGCGCCTGATCAAGCAACCGTGGCGATTGCGGCTTACCTCCACCGTGCACCACATGGAACAGGTCGGCCTGGACGCGGTTCCGTTGGTAGCACTGCTGTCGTTCATGGTTGGTGCGGTAATTGCGTTCCTGGGAGCGATGGTGCTGCAGGATTTTGGTGCCACCATCTACATCGTCGAATTGGTCAATGCGGCGTTCCTGCGCGAGTTTGGTGTGCTGCTCACCGCCATTTTGCTGGCGGGCCGCACTGCAAGTGCGTTTACCGCACAGATCGGGATGATGGTCAACCGCGAGGAAGTGGACGCAATTCGGGTGCTGGGTCTGGATCCGGTCGATTTGTTGGTCATTCCGCGCCTGCTGGCCTTGTTGGCGATGTTGCCGCTGTTGACCTTCATCGCGATGGTTGCCGGCATCCTGGGCGGCATGGCGGTGGGTGCGTTCAACCTCGATATTCCTGCCACTGCGTACATCGCACGCATGCACGAAACCCTGCACTTGCGGCATTTCGTGGTCGGCATGGTGAAAGCGCCTTTCTTCGCCATGATCATCGCTTTGATTGGCTGCCTGGAAGGCCTGCAAGTCGAAGGCACCGCGCAGTCGCTGGGTGAGCGCACTACATCCAGCGTGGTGCAGGCGATTTCGATGGTGATCATCATCGACGCCTTCGCCGCGTTGTGGTTCATGCAGATGGATTACTGACGATGCCGCAATCGAACACCATTGATGGTGTGGCCTTGGGCGAGACTCCACTGATTCGCGTGCGCGGCCTGGTCAATCGGTTTGGCGAACAACTGGTGCACGATGGTGTGGACCTGGATGTACAGCGCGGCGAAATTCTTGGCGTGGTGGGCGGCTCGGGTTCTGGCAAATCGGTACTGATGCGCTCGATTCTGGGTCTGCGCAAACCCAATGCCGCGCGCATCCGACTACTGGGTGTGGATGCCACCTCGGAAGACCCTGCGGTGCGTCATCACATCGAGCGCAATACGGGGGTACTGTTTCAGGATGGTGCACTGTTTTCCTCACTGACGGTGGGTGAAAACGTGCAAGTGCCGCTGAAGGAGTACTACCCCGATCTGCCGCGTTCGCTGCGTTATGAATTGGCGCTGCTGAAAATCAAGCTGGCCGGGCTCCCCGCCAATGCCATCGACAAACTGCCGTCACAACTGTCTGGCGGCATGCGCAAGCGCGCCGGCCTGTCGCGCGCCCTGGCCCTGGATCCACCGCTGTTGTTCCTGGATGAACCGACCGCCGGGCTCGACCCCATTGGGGCTGCCGCTTTCGACCAGTTGATCCTGACCCTGC
>Ga0073905_10000260_pt1 | contig 23509 bp, 17 predicted proteins | sample KloWWTupernatant_FD_65482 | JGI IMG/M metagenome (GOLD analysis project Ga0073905, IMG submission 65482) | Active sludge microbial communities from Klosterneuburg, Austria, studying microevolution and ecology of nitrifiers - Klosterneuburg... | ecosystem: Engineered > WWTP > Aerobic digester >... | reverse complement strand
AGGCAGGTGATGCCGGGCCCCGTATTTTCGGAGATCGTGCTCAGGGTGTCGATCACGAGGTCGCCGCCATCCACGACGGCGACGCCGCCGGTGCCGTTGCCCTGAATCAGGACCTCACTCGCCGTCACCAGTCCCCCGGCTTCGATCCGCAGCCCCTCCTCGCCCGAGCCGGTAAGGTGAAGGCCGCGGAGGGTGACCTGCGATGTCGGCTGCGAACCGGTGTCGACCTCGACGACGGGATTCGTCGCCTGCCCATCGATGGCCGTCGTGCCGTTCGCGGTCGTGTCGGCACAGGTGTCGTAACCGCCGGCCAGTGTCACGGCGCCGACCGTCCCCGGACTCCAGTCGGTGAGGTGAATGTAGAGGTTGGTGTAGGTCTGGTTCCGCGCGATGCGGATCTCGTCGGCACCGGCCGCGAGCGAAGCGACCAACGCAGAGGTGATCGTCGCGTGCGTACAGGCGCCATCGGAGCCAACGGTGAAGATCGCGGCGGGGAGGAGGGAGGTCCCCGCGGCCGTAGAAAGGAGTGCGAGAGCCGCCACCTTCTGCAGCCTGGCGCGACGGTTCCCCGGGCGCTTTAGCCTCGAGTAGGTGCCTTCAGCTGGTCCAGCGACCTTCCAAGGCGCGGCAACGCTCGAGTCCGTCTGAAATCTGTTCATACTCATTCCCACGCTGCCGGGGGCACAAACCTGACAAGAGCGTCGACGGCGGCGTTACGCGATCCAGACGGTCTTGACGTTGACGAACTCGCGGATGCCGGCGAGGGAGAGCTCGCGGCCGAAGCCGGAACGCTTGATGCCGCCGAACGGCAGGCGCGGATCGCTCTTCACCATGCCGTTCATGAAGACCGAGCCGGCCTCGAGCTCGATCGCGAGCCGCGCCTGCTCGGCGGCGTCGTTCGTCCAGGCGGAGGCGCCGAGGCCGAAGAACTTGTGATTGGCGAGCGCGATCGCGGCGTCGAGGTCGGCGACCTGGAAGAGCGTCGCCACCGGGCCGAAGAGCTCGTCGTCCCAGGCCGGCGACCCGGGCACCGGGTCGGCGAGCACTGTCGGGGCGTAGAAGTAGCCCGGCCCGGGGAGCGCCTTGCCGCCGAGGAGCACCTTCGCCCCGGCCGCTACCGAGCGCTCGACCTGGAGGGCCAGCTCGTCGCGGATCGGCGCGGTGGCGAGCGGGCCGATCTCCGTCGCCGGATCCATCGGATCCCCCACCTTGAGCGCTGCCATGCCGCCGAGGAAGAGCGTGGTGAAGCGGTCGTAGACCTCTTCGTGGACGATGAAGCGCTTCGCCGCGATGCACGACTGGCCGTTGTTGATCGTCCGCGCCTTGACCGCCGTGGCGGCGGCCTTGGCAAGATCGGCCGACGGCAGCACGACGAACGGGTCGCTGCCGCCCAGCTCGAGGACCGCCTTCTTGATCTGCGCCCCAGCGGCGCGGCCGACCGCGACGCCGGCCCCCTCGCTACCAGTGAGCGTCACCGCCGCGATGCGCGGATCGTCGATCATCTTGCCGACCGCCGCGCTGCCGACCAGCAGCGTCTGGAAGCAACCCGTCGGGAAGCCGGCACGCTCGAAGACCTCGGCGATGGCGAGCGCCGACTGCGGTACGTTCGAGGCGTGCTTCAGGATGCCGACATTGCCGGCAATGAGGGTCGGCGCGGCGAAACGCAGCACCTGCCAGAACGGGAAGTTCCACGGCATCACCGCCAGCACGCAACCCAGCGGGTCGTAGCGCACGTAGCTCCGGTGGGCGTCGGTGGCGATCTCCTGCGGCGCGAGGAAGATCTCGGCGTGCTCGGCGTAGTAGCGGCAGACCGAGGCGCACTTCTCGACCTCGGCGATCGCCGCGGCGATGGGCTTGCCCATCTCGAGGGTCATGATCTCGCCGAAGCGGCGCTTGTCCTCCTCGAGGATCTCCGCCGCACGCAGCATCTTCGCTGCGCGGTCGGCGAACGAGGACCTGCGCCACGAGCGGAAAGTGGACTCGGCGAGCGTCAACGCTGCCTCGATCTCGGCGCCTCCGGCCTCTTCGAAGCTCTTCAACAACCTGCCATTGGCTGGATTCACCGACGCAATCGCCACATCGAGCTCCTGTTCTCGTCCTCAGTCGTCCAGCTGGCCCTGCTCGGAGAAGGCGACCCGGATGCCGCGCCTCTCGAGCTCGCCGAAAAAGCGCTCGAAGGGCAGCGCGGTCTCGGGGCAGAGGACTCCGGGAGTCGCCACCGCGCACTCCGCCAGCAGGATGCCGGCGATCGAGAGCGGCACGCCGGTGTCGAGCGCGCCGGCGCCGAAACCCCACTCGAGGTGCGGGCCGATGAGCGCTTCGCCGCGGCGCCGCACCGACCGGCCGTCGATCTCGCCGGCGAGGTCGACCCGCAGGCAGTCGCAGTCGTCGGGCTCGCCGCCGGGAGTCGTTTGATCGCCGCCCAGGGCGAGCAGCATCTGGCGCGGCGAGACGCCATCGATTCGCGGCTCGCGCTTGGCGAAGCCGAGCTCGACCAGGAAGCGGACTTTCTCCATGAAGGCCGGCTCGAACGCCACCTTGAAGCTCGCGCCGGTGAGGCCCGGGAAAGAACGCGCGAACATCGCCACCTCGGAGTGCAGGGTGTAGATGGCGCGCATCCGGCCGACCGGCGGCGGGAAGTCGATCTCCTCCTCGCCGCTGCGTGGCGGCACGGGGTGCGCCCTGCCTGCCTCGACGACGTAGGGCTCGAGCGCGAACTCGTCGAGCACGGTGTCGAGCGCGTAGGGAATGGGGAGCGGTCCCCCGGCGGCGGTCGCTCCGCGATCGAGACAGCCGACGCGCACGTGCGCCTCGTGCACGGCGTCGAGCTCGCGCGCCAGGAAGCCGGCCATGGCGTTGGTGATTCCCGGCGTCGAGCCCATGCCGAGGAGCGCCGGCACGCCCGCCGCGACGAATGCGTCGTGGAGCTCGAACTGCTTCTGGCTGCCGTGGTAAAGACCGCCCAGGTCGCTGTACGGCACCCGCGCCGCGAGCGCCGCGCGCATGACAGGGAGATTCCAGTAGTAGGTGACGCAGTTGAGTACCGCATCGTGCCCGGCGAGGAGCCGCGCCGTCGCCGCCTCGTCGCGCACGTCCATCGTCGCCGGGCGCTCGTTGGGATACTTTGCCGCCACCTCCCTGAGGTCGGCGATCGTGACTTCGGCCGTCGGCGCGAACTCATGGAGATCCCGCCGCACCACTTCGGCCATCGCTCCGGCAGCCCCGAGGAGAGCGAGCTTCATCAGTCGTCGTCCTCGTCGCGGGTGATGGTGGCGGTCTCGCGGTCGACCTCTTTCAGGGTCTCTTCGAGGATGTCGAGCACCTCGTCGATCAGGGCGTCGGAGATGTTGAGTGCCGGCTCGATGCGCACGACGCGCGAATTAGTGAGTGTTCCGGCGACCAGCACGCCGCGCTTGAAGAGATTGGCGACCACCTTGTAGCCGATCTCGGTGTTCTCGAACTCGAGGCCGAGGAGAAGGCCTTTGCCCTGGGCCTTGCGCAGCACGCGGTCGTAGCGCATCTGCAGCGCCATCAGCTCGCCGAGGAGATACCGCCCCTTCTTGTGCGCCTGGCCGACGAGGTCCTCTTCGAGCGTGACGTGGATGGCGGCGATACCCGCAGCGCAGGCCAGCGGGTTGCCGCCGAACGTCGAGGTGTGGATGAACGGGTTCTTCTCCAGCACGCTCCAGATCTTGGGCGTCGAAACGAACGCCGAGAGCGGCATGACACCGCCGCCCAGAGCCTTGCCGAGGCAGAGGATGTCGGGCACGGTGTTCCAGTGCTCGACGCCGAACATCTTGCCGGTGCGCCCCATGCCGGTCTGCACTTCGTCGGCGATGAGCAGCGCGCCGTACTCGTCGCAGGCTTTGCGGATGCGCGGCCAGAAGTCGTCCGGCGGCACGATCGCGCCGGCTTCCCCCTGGATCGGTTCCATGATCACCGCCGCGACACCCTTGCCGGTGGCGTCCGCCTTGTAGAGCTCGTCCTCGACCGCCTCGGCGTCACCGAACTCGACGAACTGGACGCCGGGAAGAAGCGGCAGGAACGGCTCGCGGTACTCCCACTTGCCCATGAGCGAGAGCGAGCCGCAGCTCTTGCCGTGGAAGCCGCGGATCGAGGAGATGAAGTTCGTCCGCCCGGTGAAGAGGCGCGCCAGCTTGTAGGCCCCCTCGACGGCGTCGGTGCCGTTGTTGATGAAGAACGAGTACTGCAGGTCGCCCGGTGCGATCTCGCCCAGGAGCTCGGCTAACGCCCCGCGTAGCGGGTCGATGAGCTCCTGCGACGAGAGCGGCATGCGCTGCAGCTGGTCGGCGACCGCTTTGACGATCTTCGGGTGGCGGATGCCGGCGCTGTAGATGCCGTAGCCGCCGAGGCAGTCGATGAAGCGGCGGCCGGTCAGGTCGTAGAGGAGCGAGCCCTGGCCCTCCCATTCGAGGGCGGGCTCGTCGCGCATCTCGACCATCGACTTGCGATACTCGAGATAGCCGCGGTTGTAGTACGAATTGAAGTTCTCGGCGGTCTCGGTGATGATGCGCTGTTTTTCTTCGTCCGACAATTGCGTCGAAGAGATGATGTCGAGCCACCGCTGTGACTCGCGAAGCACTTCGGTCCGGTTCATGACGATGGGCTCCTTGGACTCGCGTTGGAAGGTTTGGACTCTCCCAGCCCAAGGCCCGCTACGGATCGGTGAACAGGTACCGCGAGAAGCGCCTAAGCACTGGATTTCTCCAGGGACTGCTCCAGGACATCGAACCCTTCTTCCAGCTGCTCGTCGGTGATGACGAGCGGCATGAGTGTGCGGATGACGTTGCCGTGGGTTCCTGCCGAGAGGAGCAGCAGGCCCTTCTCGCAGGCGCGGCGGATCGTTGCGGCGGTGCGTTCCTTGTCGGGCGCGCGGGTGGCGCGGTCACGGACGAGCTCGAGGGCTCGCATCGCCCCCAGGCCGCGGACTTCGCCGATCGACTCGTGGCGTGCCCAAAGACCGGCGAGACGCGCCTCGATCTTCGCCCCGAGCTCGGCGGCGCGCGCCAGGAATACCGGCTCCGCGTAGAGATCGAGCACGGCAAGGGCCGCAGCACAGGCGACCGGATTGCCGACGAAGGTGCCGCCGAGGCCGCCGACCTGCGCTGCGTCCATGATCTCCGCCCGGCCGGTGACGGCCGAAAGCGGCAGGCCGCCGGCCATCGACTTGGCGAGCGTCGTCAGATCGGGCTCGATTCCGAAGTGCTCCATCGCCCACATCCGGCCGGTGCGACCGAAGCCTGTCTGGATCTCGTCGGCGACGAACAGGATGCCGTGCTGACGGCAGAGTTCGAGCAGCACCTTGACGTAGGCGGGAGGAGCTACGACGAAGCCGCCTTCGCCGAGTACCAGCTCCATCACCACGCAGGCGATCTTCTCGGCCGCGACATGCGTAGCGAAGAACTCCTCGATCTCGTGGCGGAAGGCCGCTTCGTCGGCGCCCGCCGCTGCCGGCCGGCGATAGAGGTAGGGGTAGGGCAGGCGATAGATCTCGGGTGCGAAAGGTCCGAAGCCGAGCTTGTACGGCTTCACCTTGCTGGTCATCGACATGCCGAGGAGCGTCCGGCCGTGGAAGGCATGCTCGAAGACCAGCACGGCCTCGCGGCCAGTCGCCCGGCGGGCGATCTTGACCGCGTTCTCGACCGCCTCGACGCCGCTGTTGGCAAACAGTGTCTTCTTGGCGAACGCACCGGGCACCAGCGCGTTGAGGCGCTCGGCGAGCTCGACGTAGCTCTCGTAGGGGGTGACCGCGAAGCAGGTGTGGGTGAATCGATCGAGCTGCGCGCGCGCCGCCTCGACGACCGCCGGATGGGCGTGGCCGACGTTGAGCGTCCCGATGCCGCCGGCGAAATCGATGAAGGTGTTGCCGTCGACGTCGTGGAGGAGCGCGCCAGAGGCGTGATCGACGAACACCGGCGACGAATGGCCGATTCCGGCCGGAATCGCCGCCTGCCGGCGCGCCATGAGGGCCCGCGAACGCGGTCCGGGCACTTCTGTTCTCAGCTCGATCGCTCTCATCGCGAGGAGCCCCGACCGGGGTGGAAGCGGCAAGCAGGGGCTCGATTCGTCGGCGGGATGATACCACCGGGGTAGGTCGGCCCCAGAAGGCAGAGCTTCCGGGGGCGGCAGAGCTGTTGGCGGATTGTTGCCGCACTGCGGCTTGACCGGTACGCCGTTCGGCGACATCTTCGCCGACCAAGCGTTCGGTTTTTTATTTGGAGGAGGCATCGATGACGGCCAAAGTGCGGCAGATCGAGAAGTCGGAGGCGTCCATCGCGGCCGTCCTCGATGCCGGCCTCGCTCTGTTCTCCACCCAGGGCTACGGCGCCACGACGCTGCGCCAGATCGCCGAGCGCGCCGGGCTCTCGGTCGGCAACATCTACCACCACTTTCCCGACAAGCACGCCATCTACCAGCGCCTGATCGAGATCTACTGGGAGCGCCTGGTCGATCCCAAGCTGAAGCTCAACCAGGTCTTCGCCCGCGCCAACTTCCCGGAGGACCTCGAAGAGCTCGCGGAAGCGATCGAGGAAGTGGTGGACGAGAACGGTCCCCACATCCTGCTCATCTATCTCGACGTCATCGAGTTCCAGGGCGAGCACATCCGCGCGTTCTACGAGGGCATGGCGACCCGCTTCGCCACCGCCTACGGCCCGCGGTTCGCCGAGCGCACGCGCGCCGGCGACTTCGGCGACGCCGATCCGATGGTCGCGGTCATGCTCGCCTCGCGCTGGCTCTTCTACTTCTTCACCGTCGAGAAGTGCTTCGGCGCGCCGCTGCACTTCGGCATGACGCCGAAACAGGCGGTCGGCGAGTTCATTCATCTGCTGCGATTCGGTCTCTTGCCGCGCACCGCCGGCGAAGGCCTGCCATCGATGAAACGTTCCAGCGCCGGAAAACCTCCGGCAAGAAAGACCACGACCGCGAGGTCCATCGGCACGAAAAGGGGCAAGTCATGAGTCATCTCCCAGAGGTGAAGGCGTCGGAGACTGCAGGACTTCGCGGCCACTGGCTGCTGTTCGCTTCACTGGCCGTCGCCGCGCTTTTGGGGCTAGTCCCGCAGCCGGCCGGCGCGCAGGAGAGCGGCGCCGCGGCCACCGCGGCGGACGAGGCGGCCACGGCGGCAGAGGCGAAAGCGGCAGAGGAAGAGGGCATGGAGCAGGTCGGCGAGGAGATCGTCGTCACCGCCCGCAAGCGCGAAGAGAACCTCCAGGAGGTGCCGATCGCGGTGACCGCTGTCTCCGGCGACCGGCTCGAAGAGACCGCTGCGGCCGACATCTCCGAGCTCCAGACCCAGGTGCCGAACTTGACGGTCTATCAGGGCCGCAACCAGTCGACGACGCTTACCGCCTTCATCCGCGGCATCGGCCAGGCCGACCCGCTGTGGGGCGTCGATCCCGGCGTCGGCCTCTACATCGACGACGTCTACCTCGCCCGCCCGCAGGGCGCCCTTCTCGACGTCTACGACGTCTCCCGCATCGAGGTGCTGCGCGGACCGCAGGGGACGCTCTACGGCAAGAACACCATCGGCGGCGCGATCAAGTACGTCAGCACCCCGCTCACCGACGACACGACGGCGATGATCTCGTTCTCGCCCGGCACGCAGTCGAACCTCGACTTCCGTGCCAACTTCGCCGGCGCCCTCATTCCCGGCAAGCTCCGCGGCAAGCTCGCCGTCGCCTCGCTGCAGCACGAGGGCTACGGCACCAACCTCTTCACCGGTCGCGACGTCTCCGACCGCAAGACCTTCGCCGCCCGCGGCGGCCTCGATTGGCTGTTCTCCGACGACGTCAAGGTGGCCTTCAGCCTCGATGTCTCGCGCGACGACGCCGAGCCCAAGGGCTACCAGCGCCTGGCGGCGAATCCGCTCTGCCCGCTCTTCCTCGGCCGGACCTGCCCGCCGAACGACTCGCGCTGGGACACCCAGAGCGGCCTCGCGCCGGTCAACGGCACCGACTCCCTGGGCGCCTCGATGGTCGTCTCGTGGGACGTGAACGACGCCTGGCTGTTCAAGTCGATCACCGCCTACCGCGAGTCCGACTCGGACAACAACATCGACTTCGACACCACGCCGGCGCGCATCGTCGACGTCCAGGCGACCTACTACGACAACCAGATCTCGCAGGAATTCCAGATGATCTACGACGCCGGCACGAAGCTCACCGGCGTCCTCGGCCTCTACTACTTCGACGGTGAGGCCGGCGGCCTGGTGAAGAACATCTTCCTCAACCGGCTCTTCGGCACCACCGACGGCAAGACGCTCACCAATTCGCTGGCGCTCTTCGGCGACGGCAGCTACGCCGTCTCCGACCGGCTGCGGTTGAACGTCGGTCTGCGCGCGACGCGCGAGAAGAAGAACGGCATCGCCTTCAACGCCGGCTACACCGACGACACCTTCACCGTGGTCAACGCGATCACCGCCAACTACGACAAGGACGTGACCTTCGACTCGATCGCCCCGAAGCTCGGCGTCGACTACAAGTTCAGCGACGCGGTGATGGGCTACGTCACCGTCAGCCAGGGCTTCAAGAGCGGCGGCTTCAACGTCCGCGCCCAGTCGACCGTCTTCCCGGAGTCAGCCGAGCCGTTCGACGACGAGGTGCTGACGGTCGGCGAAGTCGGCCTCAAGACGACGCTCGCCGACGGCCATCTGATCCTCAACTCGGCGGTGTTCTACGGCAAGTACAAGGACGTCCAGGTCTCGACCTTCACCGCCTACGACTCGAACGGCGACGGCGTCGAGGACGCCTTCTTCGGCAACTTCCTGAACGCCGGCAACGCCACGATGAAGGGCGCCGAGGTGGAGTTCGACGCCTCGAGCCACGCCATCGAGTGGTTCGGCGTCAACGGCTACCTCTCCTACCTCGATCTCACTCCTGATGAGTTCCTCGATTCCAACCACGACGGCTTCGTCGATACCCAGGTGATCACCAACGCCCCCGAGTTCACCGGCGGCCTGCACTTCAACTTCGACTTCCCGGCGTTCGGCGGCCTGTTGACCGCGAGTGTCGGCGGCGCCTACCGCGACGACGCCATCCTCACCAACGAGGGCGGTCCGTACCCGGGTCGCCCGGGTCAGCCGCTGCTGCCGATCTCGCAGCCGTCCTACGAGCTCTACGACGCCTGGATCTCGTGGCTGTCGCCGAGCGCCAACTGGCGCATCGGCATCAACGGCAAGAACCTGACCGACGAGGAGTACCTGACCAACGGATACAACATCCCGTCGCTCGGCATTCTCACCGGCTCGTACGGCGCGCCGCGCACCGTCCTCGCCACCATCGAGTACCGGTTCTTCTAGGCTTCGGTCGATGATCGAAACCGGACTCGCCGGCCGTGTCGTCGTCGTCACCGGCGCCGCGGCCGGCATCGGCCGGGCGGTCGCACGCCGCTTCGCCCGTGAAGGGGCGCGCGTCGCCGCCTGGGATGTCGCCTCTACCGACGGGCTCGCAGAGGAGCTCGCCGGACTCGCGCCGCAGGGCGGCGAAGCCCTGGTCGCCCGCGTCGACGTCACCGACCGCGCCGCCGTCGAAGCGGCGACGGCCGCGGTCGTTGCGCGCTGGGGTCGCTACGATGTGCTGGTGAACAACGCCGGCATCGTGCGCGACGCGCAGCTGGTGAAGTGGAAGGACGGCGCGGTCGCCTCGCTCATGGAAGACGACGCCTTCGATGCGGTCGTCGCGGTCAACTTCAAGGGCGTCTTCCTCTGCGCTCGCGCCGCAGCGCCGCACATGATCCGGGCGGGTGCGGGAGCGATCCTCAACGCCTCTTCCGTGGTCGGCCTCTACGGCAATTTCGGCCAGACCAACTATGCCGCGACCAAGAGCGCGGTGATCACGATGACCCGTACATGGTCGCGCGAGCTCGGCCGCTACGGCATCCGGGTGAATGCCGTGGCGCCGGGCTTCATCGCCACCGAGATTCTCGCTGCCATGCCGCCGAAGGTGCTCGACGGCATGGTCGGCCACACTCCGCTCGGCCGTATGGGGAGGCCGGAGGAGATTGCCGAGGCCTACCTCTGGCTGGCCTCGGATGCGGCGTCGTACGTCACCGGCGCCGTGCTATCCGTCGACGGCGGCCTCGTCACCGGAACATGAAGACAGGGAGTCGCCGCCGATGCCGCGTCACGCAAGCCTCCGCAGCTCGATGAAGGTCCTGGGCGCCGCCGCTCTCGTGGCCACGACGGCGCTCGCCCAGAGCGACGGGCCGTCGCTCGAGAAGCTCGAGAAGTACCGCCGCGACGCGCTGCTCGCCGGCGGCTTCGCACCGCTCGTCCTCGGCGGCGAGGCCGACCGGCAGGTGTCGCTGGTCAAGGGGAGCGGCCAGCCGTTGCTCTTCCTGCACGGCGTCGGCAACCAGGGGAGCAGCTGGTTCGAAGTCGCGCCGGCCTTCGCCGGGCGCTATCGCGCAGTCGTCCCCGACCTGCCGGGGCACGGCGAGAGCGCGCCGGCTAGCGGTGACCTGCCGATGGCGACGATCGTCGGCGGCGCCGAGCGCCTGCTGCTCGAAGTGACCTCCGAGCGCAAGGCGATCGTCGTCGGCAACTCGATGGGCGCCTGGATCGCCACTCTGCTCGCCCTGAAGCACCCCGATCGCGTCGAGCGCATCGTGCTGGTCAATGGCGGCGCGCTGCCGGGCGACCCGGGGGCGCCTTCGCTCCTGCCGCAGAATCGGGAGCAGGCCGCGGAGCTCATGGCGCTGCTGCGTGACCCGGCGGCACCGCCGCTTCCCGACTGGCTGCTCGACGATCTGGTGCGCCGCGCGCCGACCGGCCCGACGGCGCGGCTGACGCGCGATCTTCCCGGCCTGATCGCGAATCTCCTGATCGGCAGGATGGGCGAAGTGAAGACGCCGGCGGACCTCCTCTGGGGTGCCTCCGACCGGCTGATGAAGGTGACCTATGCGGAGCGCATGCTGGCTGAACTCCCCGCCGGGCGGCTGACGCTCCTCGAGCACTGCGGCCACATCCCGCAGCTCGAGTGCGCGCCGGCGTTCGTCGCGGCGCTCGAGAAGCTCCTCGCCGGTCCGCCACCGCCACCGCGCCCGGCCGGTGCCGCGAGCCCCGCCAGCCCCGCGAGCCCGGCGGGATGATCTCGGCCGACGTCCTGGGCGAGCGCGCCCGGCTGACCCCCGACGCCACGGCCCTGGTCGTCGTCGAGCCGGCTCTGCGCCTGACGTATCGCGAGCTCGACGAGCGCGCGGCGCGCGCCGCGCTCGCCCTGCGGCGGCTGGGTATCGTTCCCGGCGACCGGGTGGCACTCCTCGCGCACAACCGGGTGGAGTTCCTCGACCTCTTCTTCGCCGCCGGCAAGGGAGCCTGCGTCCTGGTGCCACTGGGCACGCGGCTCACCGCGCACGAGATTGCCCCCATCCTCGCCGACAGCGGCGCGCGCCTCCTGGTCTACGACGATGAGCACGCCGCGCTGGTCCAGGCGCTGCGAGTGCTCCCCGACGCCTCCGGGGTCGAGGTCTGGCTGGCGCTCGACGAGGCCGCGGCGAGCCCCCGGCCGACCTTTCCGGCCCTGAGCGAGGCCGAGAACGCCGCCGGCTTCGCGCCGTCCCCGCGGGAGCCCGAGGACCTCTACTGCCTGCTCTACACCTCGGGTACCACCGGCCGCCCGAAGGGCGTGATGATTCCGCACCGGCAGGTCGCCTGGAACGGCTACAACACCGTCGCCGGCTGGCAGTTGACCGCGGCAGACGTCTCGCCGATCTTCACTCCGCTCTACCATGCCGGCGGGCTGTTCGCCTTTCTGGTGCCGATCGCGACCATCGGCGGAACCATCGTTCTGCACCGCGGCTTCGACCCGGCCGAGATCTGGCGCACGGTCGAGCGTGAGCGCTGCACCGTCATGCTCGGCGTGCCGACGATCTGGAAGCTGCTGGCCGAAGCGCCGGAGTTCGCCGGCGCCGACACCTCCTCGGTGCGCTGCCTCTACTCGGGGGGGGCGCCGCTCCCCACCTGGATCGCCGAGCTCTACCAGCGGCGCGGCCTGGTGTTCAAGCAGGGCTTCGGCATGACTGAGGTCGGGGTCAACTGCTTCGCCATGACGGTCGCGGACTCTCTCGCCAAGCTCGGCTCGATCGGCAAGCCGATGATGCACACCGAGGTCCGGTTGGTCGGCGCGGACGGCCAGGACGTTCCGACCGGCGAGGTCGGCGAGCTCTGGTTCCGCGGTCCCCACGTTTCGCTCGGCTACTGGAACCGGCCCGAGGCGACCGCCGAGGCCTACGTCGCCGGTGGCTGGTTCCGTTCGGGCGATCTGGCGCGCTGCGACGACAAGGGCTTCTTCACCATCGCCGGACGCGCCAAGGAGATGATCATCAGCGGCGGCGTCAACGTCTACCCGGCGGAGATCGAGGCCGTCCTGCTGCAGCATCCGGGGGTGCGGGATGCCGCCGTCGTCGGCGTCGAGCATCCGACCTGGGGCGAGGCCGGCATCGCCTTCGTCGTGCCCCTCGCGCCGGACAGCGCCGCCTCCGAGGCGCTGCTCGAGTGGGTCGGCGAGCGCCTGGCGCGCTACAAGCTGCCGCAGGAGATCGTCCACCTCGCCGAGCTGCCGCGCACTGCCTACAGCAAGGTGGTCAAGGGCGAGCTCAAGGCGCAATACCTCTCCCGGCGAGCGGGAGAACTCGCGGGCGAACGCGAGAAAATCGCCGAATGACCGACTCCACCGTACTCGCGCACCGGCTCGAAGGCGAGGGCCCCCCCGTGGTCCTGCTGAACGGCGGCATGATGACCTTCCCTTCCTGGGAAGCAATCGCCGCTCCGCTGCGGGCGCGCTATCGCCTCCTGCGTTTCGATTTTCGCGGCCAGCTGCTCTCGCCCCCGACGTCGCCGGCGGGAGTTCCGGCCGATCTCGCCGGCCACGCCGCGGATCTCGCGGCGCTCCTCGACCGCGTCGGCTGGACTTCGGCTCACCTGGTCGGCGCCTCGTTCGGTGCCGAGGTGGCGCTCGAGTTCGCTGCCGCCCGGCCGGAGCGCGCACGTTCGCTGGTCGTGATCACTGCCATGGATCGCGAGACGCCGGAGTTCCGGCGCGGCAGCGACGAGATGCGCGCGCTGCTCGCGCGCCGCGTCGCGCACGGCGACGCGACGGAGTTCTACGACTTGCTGGTCGAAGGGGTCTACTCGCACGCCTATCGCCGGGCGGAGGCGGCGACGCTCGATGCCCGCCGGGCACAGACCGGCGCGCTGCCGGAGGCCTGGTTCGCCGGCGTCGATCGGCTGCTGGCGGCGCTCGAGGGCTTCGACCTCACCGCCCGCCTGGCGCGGATCCGCTGCCCCGCCCTCGCGCTGCTCGCCGCCGACGACCGCATCATGGACGGCGACCGCGCCCGCGCCCTCGCCGCCGCGCTCTCAGCCGAAGTCGCCGTGCACCCCACCTCGGGCCACGCGCTGGTGGTCGAAGACCCCGATTGGGTCGCCGGCGCCTGCCTCGCTTTTCTCGACCGACAGGAGTCCGCGCAGTCATGAAAGCGCTCTATCTCGCTGCCTACCACCAGTCGCGTTTCGGCAAGCTCGGCGCGGCGAGCGTGCCGGCCATGATCGAGGCGGCCGTCGCCGGCGCCTGCGACGAAATCGGCTGCGACGCCGCCGAGATCGACGTCGCCTCGGTCGCTGCCGCCTGCAACTTCACCCTCAACCGCCAGGGCCTGCTCGCCGGCCTGGTCGCCTCCGTTCCCGGCCTCGAGGGCAAGCCGATCGAGGCGGTCGAGAACGCCTGCGCCTCGGGCGGCCAGGCCGTCCTGTCGGTCGCCCAGAAGCTCCTGCTCGGTATGGGCGAGGTCGGCATCGCCGTCGGCTACGAGAAGATGCGCGGCGACGACGGCAAGGTCGACGGCGCGCGCGTCGGTGAGGTGCTGGGCTATTTTTCGCACCCCGACGAGCGCGACGGCAAGGTCTACGTCTTTCCCCACCTCTTCGCCGAGATCATGGCGGAGTACATGGCGACCTTCAAGGTCAGCGAGGAGGATCTGGCGCGCATCGCCGTCGCCGAGTACGCCAACGCCGCTCACAATCCGGATGCGCAGATGAAGGGCGTCACACTCTCGCTCGAGCAGGCGATGACGGTCGCCGGGCCCAACCGCTACATCGTCGACGGTCTGCCGCTCAAGACCTACGACTCGTCGCAGATCACCGACGGCTACGCCGCACTGATCCTCGCCACCGAAGAGGGCCTCGCGCGCCTGGGTGTGCGGCGCGACGCAGCCGTGCGCCTCGCTGGCTGGGGGCAGGCGACCGATCCGCTGCGCAAGTCCGGCCGTGACGTGCTGCGGCCGGCCGGCGCGCTCGCCGCCATGGGTGGAGCGCTCGCCATGGCGGAGACCGCGCCGGGCGAGCTCGACGTCGCCGAGATCCACGACTGCTTCTCGGTCATGGGGGCGATCGGCGTCGAGGTGCTGGGCCTCGCGGCACCCGGAGCGGGTGCGCGCTACTGGTGTGAGGGCCGCGCCGGCGTCGACGGCGACTGCGCCATCAATACCTCTGGCGGTCTCATCGCCAAGGGGCACCCGATCGGCGCCACCGGTATCGCCATGCTCGGCTGGAGCTTCCGGCAACTCCTCGGACGCGCCCCGGCCCCCCTGCAGCGACGCGACGCGCGCGTCGCTGCGACCTTCAACATCGGCGGACCGCTCTGTGCCTCCGTCTGCACCGTCTTGCGGCGCGACTGAACCGCCGTCGCCCGCCACCCCGAGATCGAGGAGCCCGATGGCCGAAGTCACTCCGTACCGCAGCGGTTACCTGCCCGACCCGGCGCGCCCGCAGCATCAGATCTGGTGGGAGCTCCACGGCACCGGCGAGCGCGAGGTCGTCTGCCTGCTGAACGGTCTCGCCATGCACACCCGCGCCTGGTATCCGTTCCTCGAGGACCTCGCGGGATACGACGTGCTGTTGTTCGACTACATCGGGCAGGGTGCGTCCGCTTCTCCCGACGAGCCGGTGACGATGCCGCAGCTCGCCGGCGAGCTCTTGAGCGTCCTCGACGAAGTGGGCATCGAGCGCGTGCATGCAATGGGGGTCTCCTACGGCGGCTTCGTCGCGCTCGAGTTCGCCCGGCTCTACCAGGAGCGCCTGCACACCCTCACCGTCTCCGGCATCCTGCTGTCGAACGAACGTCTGTTCCAGCTCTATCAGGCGATCTCACTGCGCTTCTACGCCGGCGGTCCGGAGCTCTTTCCGCTCTACACGCAGTACATGTACGAAAAGATCTTCGGCGAGACTTTCGTGGCGACCATCGATCCGGCGCAATTCGAGGGCATGCGCCAGCGCTTCGAGGAGCGCTACATCGGCCGCATCCACAGCCTGGTGCGGCTCACCGAGGCGCAGAACCCCTTCTTCTCCGGGCTCGAAGAGCGGCTCGACGAGTATCGCGCCGTGCGGACGCCGACGCTCGTTCTCGCCGGCGAGCAAGACCGCTGCATCCCGCTCTGGGCGCAGGCGAAGCTCGCCGGGATCTTCCCCAACAGCCGCTACGAGCTCATCCCCGAGGCCGGGCACGTGGTCTACCTCGAGCGCCGTGATCTGTTCTTTCCCCGTCTGCGGCGCTTCCTCGTCGCACGCGATCCGCAGGCCTGAGAGGCCGATCGATGCCAGAGCGCTCCATCGCCCCCGCAGAGCGGGCCGAAGTCGACGCCGCGCCGGTCACCCGCGCCGCCTGGGGGCTGCTTTTCTTTCTCACCTCGCTCAACATCCTCAACTTCGTCGACCGGATGCTGATCGCGAGCCTGGCGCCGCTGCTGATCGCCGACCTCGGCCTCACCCGCGCCCAGATCGGCCTCCTCGCCGGCTTCGGCTTCGTCTTCTTCTACACTCTGGTGGGCCTCTTCCTGGGAATCGCCGCCGATCGCTACCGGCGCTTTCCTCTCATCGCCGCCGGCCTCGCGCTGTGGAGCGGCATGACCGCGCTCTCGGGCTGGGCGCGCAGCTTCGTGCAGCTCGCCATCCCGCGCATCTTCGTCGGCATCGGCGAGGCGACGCTGACCCCGGCCGCGCTGTCGATGCTCGGCGACGCCTTCCCGGTGCGCCGGCTGGGCCTCGCGATCGGGGTCTACTACGCCGGCATCCCGCTCGGCATGGCGCTCGCGCTCATCTCGTCGAGCCTCATCGCGCCGCGCTTCGGTTGGCGGGTCTCGTTCTGGGTGCTGGGCGCCCTTGGGCTCCTCGCAACGACACTCCTCCTGGTGCTGCGCGAGCCGGAGCGTCGCCGAACAGCCGCGGCGTCCGCAGGGTCGGTGGGCGCGGGCGAGCCCGCGAAGCCGCGCCCCGCCGTGCGCGAGCTGCTCGGCGACCTCGGACGCGCGCTGGTCGCGCGCCCGGCGCTCGCGCTGGCGCTCGCCGGCGGCTCGCTCCTGTGCTACGGCTCCGGCGCCGCGCTTCACGGCGTCACCTGGCTCGTCCAGGAGCGCGGCTTCAGCTACGCCGACGCCGCCTTTCGCGCCGGCCTGGTCGCCGTCGCGGCGGGCTTCCTCGGCAATCTCGCCGGCGGCGCCTTCGGCGACTTCTGCGCCCGGCGCTGGCGCGCCGGCCGCCTGTGGAGCCTGGTGGCGATGACCGCCTTTCTCACCCCGATCGCCTGGGTCTACTATTCGACGTCTCCGGGCACGGCGCTCTTCTATCTCTGCTGGTTCTTCACCAGCGCCGGCACCACCGCCTGGTTCGGGCCGCTGTTCTCGTCCTTTCAGGAGCTCTCGCCGGTGCACGCGCGCTCGACCTTCGTCGCCTTCGCGCTGCTGGTGCTGAACCTGCTCGGCGTCGGACCGGGGCCGCTGGTGACCGGCATGATCGGCGACCGGCTCGGTCTCACCACCGGCCTGCTGGTGAGCCTCGTCGTCACCGGTCTCGCAATCGTCCCGTTCGCCCTCGCCGCGCGCCGCGAAGGACGCCGCGAAGAGCTCCGGTCGCTGGCGGGCTGAGTCTCGGGCCGGTTGCGGTCTTTCGCAGCTCGATGCAGGCGCGCGGCCGGTGGTACGATCGCCCGGCACTCATCAGCTAGAAACTGGATCCGCGCGGGCAGCCTCAGCCCGCGAGCACAGGCAAGGGGATCGGGCATGGCCGGCAAGTCCGAAATGGGCGGTTCGGGGGCGCAGGCGACAGCGGTCGAGGTGGATCGCGTCTCCCGGCGCTTTGCTTCGTTCGTCGCACTCGACCAGGTCAGTCTGACGATTCGTGAAGGCGAGTTCTTCTCGCTTCTCGGCCCATCCGGCTGCGGCAAGACGACGCTGCTGCGGATCATCGGCGGGCTCGATCTGCCGGACGACGGGATCATCCGCATCGGCGGCGTCGATGCACGCGAGATCCCGGCGCACAGGCGTCCGGTGAACACGGTCTTCCAGTCCTACGCCCTCTTTCCCCACCTCACGGTGCGCGACAATGTCGCCTTCGGCCTGAAGATGAAGAAGGTCGCCGCCGGCGAGATCGCCACCCGGGTCGAGGAGGCGCTGGCAATGGTGCAGATCGCCTCCTTCGCCGACCGCAAGCCTGCCCAGCTCTCGGGCGGCCAGAAGCAGCGCGTGGCGCTCGCCCGCGCGCTGATCAACCGGCCGAAGGTGCTGCTCCTCGACGAGCCGCTGGGCGCGCTCGACCTCAAGCTGCGCAAGGAGCTGCAGGTCGAGCTCCTCGCCCTGCAGCGCGCCGTCGGCATCACTTTCATCTTCGTCACCCACGACCAGGAAGAGGCGCTGGTGCTCTCCGACCGCATCGCCGTCATGCGCGCCGGCAGGATCGAGCAGTTGGGCGAGGCCGAGACACTCTACGAGCGGCCGCGCAACCGCTTCGTCTCCCAGTTTCTCGGCTCGTGCAATTTGCTCGAAGGCGAGATCAGCGGCGAGGAGGACGGCGAGCTGCGGGTCTCGACCCCGTTCGGCACCATGTACGCCGCGCTCCAGGGCGAGTCGCTCGCGCTTGGCCGCAAGGTGACCCTCGCGGTGCGTCCGGAAAAAGTCGCCATCGCCTCGCCGGGCGAGGCCGGCACCAACAAGGTACCCGGCACCGTCGAGCAGCTGATCTACATCGGCTCCGAGACCCACTACATCCTGTCGACACCTGGCGGCAAGCTCACCGCCTACGTCATGAACTCGCTGCTCGGCCCGCTCGGCCTCGAGATCGGCGATCGCGTGACCGCCTACATCCCGTCCTCGGCGCTGCTGGTGCTGGAGGACTGATGGCGGCACCCGAGGCGGTCGGCGGCGGCCAGGGCCCGGCGCGGGCCAAAGGGGAGATCCGCTTCGGCGAGCACCTCACCGCCGGCATGCAGATCGTACGCTCGGCCATGACGAGCGGCCCGGGGATCGGCTGGGTTTCCCTCTTCCTTCTCCTGCCGCTCGCCGGCATCGGCTTCATCAGCTTCATGACCCGCGGCGCCAACGGCGAGATCCAGTGGCCGCTGACCCTCGACAATTACCATCGCCTCGCCGGCTTCGGGCTGCTGGGCTTCGACCCGCAGTATCCGCAGATCATCCTGCGCAGTCTCGTCCTCGGCGCCGGGACGACGCTCGCCTGCCTCGCTGCCGCGTTTCCGCTCGCCTTCTTCATCGCCGGCCAGCCCGAGCGCCGCAAACAGATCGCGCTCGTCTTGGTCGTCATCCCGTTCTGGACGAACCTGCTCATCCGCACCTATGCGTGGCAGATTCTGCTCGGTCCCGGCAGCACACTGGCGACGCTTGCCTCCACACTCGGGCTCATCGAGGACGGCAGGCCGCTCTATCCTTCCACCTTCGCGGTCTACATCGGCATGCTGTGCGCTTACCTGCCGTTCCTCGTCCTGCCGCTCTACACCGCGGTGGAGAAGCTCGACTGGTCGATCGCCGAGGCGGCCGCCGATCTCGGCGCCGACCGGCTGCGGGTCTTCCGCCACGCCATCCTGCCGCAGCTCACCCCGGGGATGGTCGCCGGGATCATCCTCGTCTTCATCCCCGCCACCGGCCAGTTCGTCGTCCCCGATCTGCTGGGCGGCGCCAAGACGGTGATGCTCGGCAATGCGATCCAGCAGCAGTTCGGGCCGTCGCGCGACTGGCCGTTCGGCTCGGCGATCGCTTTCGTCGGCATGTCGGTCGTGTTGCTCGGCCTGCTGCTGCAATCGCGATACAGCTCGCGCAAGGGCGAGGAGGGGCTGCTGTGAGGCGCATCTCGCTGCCGCTCTGGCTGGTTTCGGCCTTCCTCTACATCTTTCTCTACGCGCCGATCGTCGTCGTCATCGTCTACTCGTTCAACGCCTCGCGCTACGGCGGCCCGTGGCGGGGCTTCACCACCGAGTGGTATCCCTCGCTCTTCGACAACGAGGACAAGCTCCAGGCGGCGAAGAACACCTTCATCCTCGCCTTCGTCAGCACCGGGATCGCCACCGTTCTCGGCACCATGCTGGGCTACGGCCTGTCGCGCTACCGCTTTCCGGGCAAGAAGCTCTTCTCCTTCCTGATGTACATCCCGGTGGTCATTCCGGACATCGTGATGGCGGTCGCGATGCTGATGTTCTACGCTTTGGTGCGCGACCAGTTGGGGCTCTTTTCGCTCGGCATGACGACGATGGTGCTGTCGCACGTCACCTTCCAGATCCCCTTCGTGGCGATCGTCGTCCGCTCGCGTCTGGTCGGCATGGACCCCGCGGTCGAGGAGGCTGCGCACGACCTCGGCGCGACCTCCTGGCAGACCTTCTGGCACGTCACCTTCCCGATGATCGCGCCGGCGGTGGTCGCCGGCGGCATGCTCGCCTTCACCCTGAGCCTCGACGACTTCGTGGTCAGCTTCTTCACCACCGGCCCGGGCTCGACGACCCTGCCGATCCTGATCTACTCTTCGGTCAAACGCGGAATCACGCCGGACATCAACGCCCTGTCGACGCTGATCGTCCTGGTGTCGATCCTGGGAACCGTCGCGGTGACGCTGCTCCAGCGTCCCCGCCGCCATTCGGGAGAATCCTCATGAACAAGCGCCTCTTCGCCACCGCCGCCGTCGCCCTCCTCGCTCTCGCAGCCTGCGCCAGGAAAGAGGCTCCGCCGGCGGCAGCAGCCGCCCCGGCTCCGGTCGCTGCCTCGACCGAACCGTGCAAGCTCAATCTGTTCATCTGGAGCGAGTACATCGATCCCGAGATCGTCACCAGCTTCGAGAAGGAGTACTCGTGCAAGGTGACGGTCGATCTCTACGAAGACAACGAGTCGATGATGTCCAAGCTCCAGGGCGGCGGCACGGCGCTCTACGACATCGTCGTCCCCGGCCAGTACCTGATCCCGGTAATGGCGAAGCTCGGACTGCTGGCGGAGCTCCGGCACGCGAACATTCCGAATCTCGCGAATCTCGACGAGAAGTTCGTCAACCCGGTGTTCGATCCGGGCAACAAGTACTCAGCCGCCTACCAGTGGGGCACGGTCGGCATCTACCTGCGCAAGAAGGCCGGCAAGGAGGTCGACGAGACCTGGGGTCTGATGTTCGACAAGGAGAAGCAGTACGGCTCCTTCCTGCTCATGGACTCGGTGCGCGAGATGCTCGGCTCGATGGCGAAGTACAAGGGGATGAGCGTCAATTCGACCAGCCTCGACGACCTGCGCGCGCAGTCGGCCGCGCTGGGCGAAACCAAACAGCGTTCGCAGGGCTTCGAGGGCGGCGTCGGCGGCAAGAACAAGGTGCTCGCCAAGGCGGTCGACGCGGCGGTGGTCTACAACGGCGACGCCGTGCGCGGCATGGCCGACGACGCGGAGACCTACTACTTCGTGCCGCGCGAAGGCGGCGTCCTCTGGCTCGACAATCTCGCGGTGCCGTCGCAGGCGCCCCATCGTGACGTCGCCGAGAAGTTCATCAACTACATCCTCGACGCCAAGATCGGCGCGCAGCTTTCGAACTTCAACCAGTACGCGACGCCGAACAAGGCGTCCAAAGCTTTCATCACCCCGGCGGACCTCGCCAATCCGGCGATCTATCCGTCGGCGGAGATGATGGGGAAGCTCGAGTTCGTCAATGACCTCGGCGACGCCAACAAGCTCTACGACGAGGTCTGGACGCAGGTGAAGTCGAAGTAGAGCGCAGCCGGTCGGCGTCCAGGAATCGGAGCCATCGCATGACGCCGCCCAAGCCACTGCCGGAGGAGCCGTCCGGTTCGTCGACGCCCGAGCAGGAGCTCGCCCTGCTGCAGGCGGTGCTCGACTCGACGGCGGACGGGCTCCTCGTCGTCGACCCCGCCGGCAGGATCGTCCGCTTCAACCAGCGCTTCACAGAGCTCTGGCGGCTGCCGGCGGAGATTCTCGCCAGCGGCGATGACGAGCGGGCGCTCGCCTTCGTCCTCGAGCAGCTCGCCGAACCCGAGGCCTTTCTCGCCAAAGTCCGCGAGCTCTACTCCCAACCCGAGGCGACCAGCGAGGACCTCCTCCACTTCAAGGACCGCCGGGTCTTCGAGCGGACCTCCCGCCCGCGCGTCGTCCAGGGCGTCGCCGACGGCAGGATCTGGAGTTTTCGCGACGTCACGCGGCACTACCGCGGCGAGATCGTGCGCGACGCCGCCTACCGCATCGCCGTGGCGGCGCAGCGGGTGAACGAGCTGCCCGAGCTGTGCGTCGCGATCCACGAGGTCGTGCGCGGCCTCATGCCGGCCGAGAACTTCTACATCGCGCTGCACGACCGCGCCCGCGGACTGCTGAGCTTTCCCTATTTCGTCGACACCCTCGAGCCGCCGCCCGAGCCCGCGCCGCTCGGCCGCGGCTTCACCGAATACGTCCTGCGGACCGGTCGGCCGCTGCTCGCTACGGGCGACCTGGTGGAGGAGCTCCGCGTCAGCGGCGAAGTCGAGCTCGTGGGTCCGCCGTCGGTCGATTGGCTCGGTGTGCCGCTCGCCGGCGAGGACGGAACGATCGGCGCCATCGTCGTACAGAGCTATGACGGCGAGCCGCGTCTGACCGCCGAGGACCTGGAGCTGCTCGTTTTCGTCTCCGGACAGGTCGCCCTCGTCCTGCGCCGCCGCCTCGCCGCCGATGCGCTGCGCGAGCGCGAAACGCGGCTGCGCCTGCTGCTGGCGCAACTCCCCGCCCTGCTCTGGACCACCGATCGCGACCTGCGCTACACATCAACCGACGGCAGCGCGCTCGCCGCCCTGGGCCTGCAGCCCGGCGCCGGCGTCGGTACGACACTTTACGAAATGTTCGAAACCTCCGACCCGACGCTGCCCGCCCTCGCCACGCACTTGCGCGCGATCAGCGGTCACTCGGGCACCTACGAGCAGCTCTGGACCACGCGGACCTACTCCTGCCAGGTCGAGCCGCTGCGCGACGTCGACGGCGCGATCGTCGGTACCATCGGCGCGGCGATCGACATTACCGAGCGCAAGGCGCTCGAAGAGGAGCTGCGCCAGTCGCAGAAGATGGAGGCGATCGGCCGCCTCGCCGGCGGCGTCGCGCACGACTTCAACAACCTCCTGACCTCCATCCTGGGCGGCAGCAGCCTCGTCCTCGAGCGCCTCGACGGCGGAACGGCGGCCTCGTCAGACGATATCCTGCGCGCCGAGGTCGAGCAGATTCAGGCCGCCGCCGAACGCGCGGCGTCGCTGACGCAGCAACTTCTCGCCTTCAGCCGGCGGCAGGTCGTCGAGCCGCGCGTGCTCGATCTCAACAGCATCGCCCAGCACACTGCGCGGATCCTCGAGCGCCTGCTCGGCGAGGAGATCCGCCTCGAGCTCGCGCTCGATCCGGGCATCGCGCCGGTGCGCGCCGACGAGGGGCAGATGCACCAGGTGCTGATCAATCTGGCGATCAACGCGCGCGACGCCATGCCCGGCGGCGGCACCATCCGGATCGCGACCTCGGCGCTCGAGGTCGAGCGCCCGGCCTTCGCTCCGGTGCACGCCGGCGCCGAGGTTCCCGCGGGGAGGTACTCCGTCCTGGCGGTGTCGGACAGCGGCGTCGGCATGAGCGAGGAGACGCTGGCGCACATCTTCGAGCCGTTCTTCACCACCAAGGAGAAGGGCAAGGGCACCGGTCTCGGACTGGCGACGGTCTACGGCATCGTCACGCAGAGCGGCGGCTTCGTCACCGCGGAGAGCGTCGCCGGAGGCGGCTCCACTTTTCGCATCCTGCTGCCGGGCCTCGCGCCGGGTGTCGCCGTGAGCGCGCCTTCGAGCGAGCCGCGCAGTGGCGAAGGCCACGGCGAGACGATCCTCCTCGTCGAGGACGAAGGCGCGGTGCGCGACCTCGTCGCCACCGCGCTCGGCGAGCGCGGCTACCTCATCCTGGCTGCGGCCGACGCCGAGGAGGCCCTGCGCCTCGAGCGCGAGCATTCCGGCGCTCTCGATCTGCTGATCACCGATGTCGTCATGCGCGGCATGCGCGGGCCGGAGTTGGCGCAGCGGATCCGCGAGCGCCGGCCGGGGATCCCGGTGCTGCTCATGTCGGGCTACCCCGACGACGCGATGAGCGCCGAAGGCGCCATCGAGGGCTGCACGGCCTTCCTGCAGAAGCCCTTCCGGGTGAGCGCCCTGGGCGCGAAGGTTGCCGAGGTTCTGCGCACCTCCCA
>Ga0073905_10000259_pt1 | contig 23665 bp, 26 predicted proteins | sample KloWWTupernatant_FD_65482 | JGI IMG/M metagenome (GOLD analysis project Ga0073905, IMG submission 65482) | Active sludge microbial communities from Klosterneuburg, Austria, studying microevolution and ecology of nitrifiers - Klosterneuburg... | ecosystem: Engineered > WWTP > Aerobic digester >... | reverse complement strand
CGCGGGAATGACGCCCCGGGGACGGGGCCGCGTGTCGACTACAACCCCGGCGGCGCCATGGCGCCACGAACCAACGCACGTTTGACGAGCGCAGAAACGCGAACTGCGCCATCAGGCGCAGTTCGACCAGCGGTCCCGCGGCAGCGCTCAGGCGCTGACGTGCGCCTTGATGTAATCGACCGCGCCCTGCACGGTGGTGATCTTCTCGGCTTCCTCGTCCGGGATCTCGCACTCGAACTCCTCCTCGAGCGCCATCACCAGCTCGACGGTGTCGAGCGAGTCCGCGCCCAGATCGTCCACGAAGGAAGCACTCGGCGTGACCTGATCGTCCTTCACGCCCAACTGCTCGACGACGATCTTCTTGACGCGTTCTTCGATACTGCTCATTGGTGACAAAGCCTCCCGGGGCTAGTAGCGGCGCGCATTGTACGTGAAGGGGGCGTCAGGGCAAAACGAAGGCGCCGGGGCCCTGCGCCAAGGGGGCCTACGGCATGTACATGCCGCCGTTGACGTGCAGGGTTTCGCCGGTGACGTAGGCGGCGCCCGGTCCGGCCAGGAAGGCGACCGCGTGGGCGATGTCCGCCGGGCTGCCGAGCCGGCCCAGGGCGATGTCGCCGAGCATGGCGCTGCGCGTGGCCTCGGGCAGCGCCCGCGTCATGTCGGTCTCGATGAAGCCCGGCGCCACCACGTTGGCGGTGATCCCGCGGCTGCCGACCTCGCGCGCCAGCGACTTGGTGAAGCCGATGATGCCGGCCTTGGCCGCCGCGTAGTTGGACTGGCCGGCGTTGCCGGTCAGCCCGATTACCGAGGCGATGCTGATGATGCGCCCCCTGCGCGCCTTGAGCATGCCGCGCAGGACCGCGCGCGAAAGCCGGAACACCGAGGACAGGTTGGTGTCGAGGATCGCCTGCCAGTCCTCGTCCTTCATCCGCAGCAGGAGCTGGTCGCGGGTGATGCCGGCATTGTTGACCAGGATCGAGACCGGGCCGGATCCGGCCGCGATGGCCTCGACCAGCGCGTCGCCTGCGCCGGCCTGCGACACGTCCAGCACGCGGCCGGCACCGCCCTGCGGCGCGAGCCGCGCGCCGATCGCGGCGGCGCCCGCTTCGCTGGTCGCGGTGCCGAACACCGTCGCGCCCTGGCGCGCCAGCTCATCGGCGATGGCGGCGCCGATTCCGCGGCTGGCTCCGGTGACCAGCGCGATTTCGCCGGCAAGGGGATTCGTCATGCCGTTCTCCACGATTCCAGGGCCGCATCGAAATCGGCCGGCGCGCCCAGCGCGCGGCCATCGAGCGACTTGTCGATGCGCTTGACCAGGCCCGACAACACCTTGCCGGGACCGCATTCGGCGACCCGCGTGACGCCCGCGCGCGCCAACGACTCGACGCAGCCGGTCCAGCGAACGGGCAGGTACAGTTGCCGCACCAGCGCGTCCTGGATCGCCGCCAGCGAGCCATGGGCGACGGCGTCGGCGTTCTGGACCACCGGCAGCGCCGGCAGCCGCCAGGCGAGCGCGGCGATTCGCGCGCGCAGCGCGTCGGCGGCATCGCGCATCAGCGCGCAATGCGAGGGCACCGACACCGGCAGCTTGAGCGCCTTGCGCACGCCACGCTCGGCCAGCAGCGCCAGCGCGCGGTCGACCGCAGCCGCATGGCCGGCGATCACGGTCTGTCCGGGGCTGTTGAAATTGGCCGGCGACACGACCTCGCCTTGCGCCGCGTCGGCGCAGGCCTGCCCGATCACCGCATCATCGGCGCCCAGCACGGCGGCCATTGCGCCCACGCCGGCAGGCACCGCGGCCTGCATCAGGCGTCCCCGCTCGCGCACCAGCGCAGCGCCCGCGGCGAGTTCGATCGCGCCGGCGCAGACCAGCGCGGTGTATTCGCCCAGGCTGTGACCAGCCAAGTGCGTGGGCGCAGCGCCGCCGGCCTCGTGCCACGCGCGCCACACGGCGACGCCGGCGGCCAGCAGGGCGGGCTGGGTGAATTCGGTGCGATTGAGTTCGGCTTCCGGGCCCTGTTGGCTGATCGCCCACAAATCGGCGCCGGCGCCTGCCGAGGCCTCGTCGAAAGTGGCGCGCACGACCGGCGAGCGGGCCGCGAGTTCGGCCAGCATGCCGACCGCTTGCGAGCCCTGGCCGGGGAATACGAATGCGAGTGTCACCGCGCTTCCTTCCATTTGGGGCGATTGGCCCTTTCCCGCCATGAGCGGCGCCTATCGCGCGCAGAGCGCGCTCCTACAACGCCGGCATTGTAGGAGCGCGCTCTGCGCGCGATACGCGCCGCACGAATCGAAGACCGTTGTCACCCCGCTCAGGACTCAGTACCGCAGCAGCGCCGAGCCCCAGGTGAAACCGCCGCCGAAGGCCTCGAGCAGCAGCAACTCGCCGCGCTTGACCTTGCCCGAACGCACCGCCTCGTCCAGCGCCAGCGGCACCGAGGCCGCCGAGGTGTTGCCGTGGCGGTCGACGGTCACGATCACGCGCTCCATCGGCATGTCCAGGCGCCGCGCCGTCGCGGTGATGATGCGCAGGTTGGCCTGGTGCGGGATCAGCCAGTCGATCGCATGGCGGTCGAGGCCATGGTGCGCGAGGGTCTCCTCGACCACGGCGTCCAGGGTCTTGACCGCGACCTTGAACACGTCGTTGCCGCTCATCATCACCTTCACGCCGTGGTTGGGCTCGTCCTTGAAGCCCACCGAGACCCCGACCGGGTTGTACAGCAGCTCCTTGTGCGCGCCGTCCGCGTGCAGGTGCGTGGACAGGATGCCGGTCTCGTCGTCGGCCTTGAGCACCACCGCGCCGGCGCCGTCGCCGAACAGCACGCAGGTGCCGCGGTCGCTCCAGTCGATCATGCGCGACAGGGTTTCGGCACCCACCACCAGCGCGCACTTCGAGGTCCCGCTGCGCACGAACTGGTTGGCGATCCCCAGCGCGTAGAGGAAACCCGAGCAGGCCGCGTTGACGTCGAAAGCGGCGCAGCCGTTGGCGCCCAGGCGGTGCTGCAGCAGGCACGCGGTGCTGGGAAAGATGATGTCGGGCGTGGTCGTGCCGAGCACGATCAGGTCGATGTCGGCGGCGACGACGCCGGCGGCCTGCATCGCGCGCAACGACGCCTCGAAGGCGAGGTCGCCGGTGGTCTGGCCCGGCAGCGCGATATGGCGCTGGCGGATGCCGGTGCGCGTGCGGATCCACTCGTCGCTGGTGTCGACGCGCCTGGCGAGCTCGTCGTTGCTGAGCACGTTGTCGGGCAGGTAGCTGCCGGTGCCGGCGATGCGTGCGTAGGTCACGCGCCCTCCCGGGGCCCGCTCACGTCATGAAGATCGACGCCGGCCGCCGGCTCGGGCCGGTGGCGCGACGGTGTGCGCCTGGCGCCGCCCGCAGGCCGCGCCGCGCCGGCTCACTCGACGTCCTTGACCTTGGTCTTGGGCGCGATCACCTGGCGACCGCGGTAGAAACCGTCCTTGGTCACGTGGTGGCGGCGATGGGTCTCGCCGGAGGTCTTGTCGGTGCCCAGCGCCGGGGCGCTCAGGGCATCGTGCGAACGGCGCATGCCGCGCGTCGAAGGGGTCTTGCGGGACTTCTGGACTGCCATGGGATCTCTCCAGCGAAATCGGTCAATGCTTGCGGAACTTCACCAGCGCCTCGAAGGGATTTGGCGCGGCGGGTTCCTCGTCCGCGCCCTCGGGCCCGGTCTGGTATTCATATTCGGCGTCCGGGTCGACGCCCGGCTTCACCGGCACCACCGGCAGCGCGAGGATCAACTCGTCCTCGATCACCTCGCGCAGGTGCAATTCGTTGTCCTTCACCAGCAGCGCCTCGAACCCCGGCGGCAGCGCGGCCTCCTCGCGCTCATGCGCGATCAGGCCCAGCTGCGTGCTCACCGAGACCGGCAGCGCGAATTCCTCCAGCGTCCGCTGGCAGGTCAGCGGCAGCCGCGCCTCGACCCGCACGGCCACGCGGGCCACGCCCAGTTCATCGCGCCCGAACTCGATGTCGTAGTGGGCCTCGCCCGCATCCGAGGCCAGGCTGTCGCGCAGGCGGAGCATGTCGCGCAGTGGCAGCGAGCCGCGAAAATGGCGCTGGCTCGACACCATCCGCCATGCATCGACGACATCCGGCAGGGCGGCGGACATGGGCGCGCGATGGTAGGTGCGGGGCCCCCGGGTGTCAACCGATTTGCCCCGCCACCGGCCCTTGGTCCAGACTGGGCGCGGGCGAATCCGGAGGCTGGCGTCATGTCCCTGCTCAACCTGGCGGTCGCGCTGGTGGCGCTGGTCGGGCTCGCGCTGTGGCTGCGCGAGCGCATGATCAACCGCCGCGGCCGCGCGCTGCGCGACCTGCTCGACGGTGCCGACGCGCTCGAGAGCCAGTTGCAGGACTATCGCCGGCGCATGCTGTCGCTGCGCCAGACCCTGACCCAGTTGCCTTCCGACATGACCGCACCGGCCATGGCCAGCATCGATCCCGACCGCCAGGTCAAGACCGCACTGCGGGAGGTGCTGGCGCATCGGCTGTGGATCAAGCAGCAGAGCGGCAGCGCCACCCAGCAGGCCCTGGACGAGGCGGTGGCGGCCCTCAACCGCTCGCGCACCCAGCTTGCCAGCCAGCTCGGCCTGCTCGACGAGGTGGCTGACCAGCTGCAGGTGGCCGGCCAGGGACTGCGTTCGGCGTACCAGGGCGCTTCGGCGGCGCTGGGTCCGTCTGGTGCAGGCAAGGCCAAACCGGAGCCGCCCCTGCCCGAACCGCCGACGCCGACCCGGCATTGAGCGCGGTGCGAGGCGCGAGCCCGGGCGTGCGGTGGGGTGGGTCGCGGGCAGGTCGCGTCGCCGCCGGCCGGCACGGGCGCCAGGGGGTCCGCTGAAACCCGTCCTGATCCTGGCCTCGACGTCGGTCTACCGGCGTGAACTTCTGTCGCGGCTGGGATTGCCGTTCAGCTGCGAGGCGCCAGGCGTCGACGAAGTGCCGCGGCACGGCGAAGCGGCGCGCGACCAGGCCGTGCGCCTCGCGCAGGAGAAGGCGCGGGCCGTCGCGCGGCGGCATCCGGGCGCCACGGTCATCGGCTCCGACCAGGTCGGCGTCGGGCCCGACGGAAGCCCGCTCACCAAGCCCGGGACGCTCGAGGCCGCCTGCGCGCAGCTGGCGTCGCTGAGCGGCGCCAGCGCGCGATTCCACACCGCCGTGGCCGTGGTGACGCCCGATGGCCGGATCAGCGCCGAGCCGGTCGAGAGCGTGGTCCGCTTCCAGGTGCTTTCGACCGCCCGGATTCGCCAGTACCTGGCCCGCGAGCAAGCCCTGGACTGCGCCGGCAGCTTCAAGGCCGAAGGCCTGGGCATCGCGCTGATCGAGCGCATCGACGGCGACGATCCGACCGCGCTGATCGGCCTGCCCCTGATCGCCACCACGCGCCTGCTGCGGGCCGCCGGGCTCGACCCGCTGCGCTAGCGCACGCTGCCGTCGCCGCCGAGCACGCGTACGCGCCGCAGGGCGAGGTCGCGGACGCTGCCGTCGCGGCCGGTGACGCGCACGCCCAGGAGGTGGCGGCCCGGCGCCACGCCCGCCAACGCCACCGAGGCTTCGAAGCCGACGTCCGGGTGGCCGGGGTCGGTCGAACCCGGCCACTGTCCCCGCACGCCGGGATACGGCGTGCCGTAGCGCGCGCCAGCGATCGCCTCGCCATCGAGCAGCACGTCGATCCTTGCCACGCCGATGTGTTCCTTGATCGCCCAGCCGCTCACCGCGACGCGCTCCCCCGCCAGCACGGCGCCAGCGACCGGCTGGTCGATCTCGGCCATCGCCGGCAGCTCGCAGGGACTGGCGCCGCCCTCGCCTCGTGCCGGCGTCACCGCGAACGCGACCACGCGCCAGCGGCCGTCGAAGAGCGCGATCTCGTCGCGCAGCCGTACCGCGCCGAAGCGCGCGCACAGCGATTGCCATTGCTGCAGGCGATCGATCGGCTTGCGCGCGCTTTCGTCGACCCACAGCAGCCCGTCGTGCCAGCCGCTGGCGGCGAGCCCGCGCTCGTCGCGCTGCCAGATCGCGAGCTGCGTCGTGCGGCCATGCTTGGCGTTGGCCGGATGGTCGAGCACGTAGACCGGCCGGGTCGCGCGCAGCGCGAAGGCGGCCTGGGCACCGAGCATGAAATCCCCCGCGACCAGGGTCGCCTGCGGCTGCTCGCGCGCCAGGCCCCGGGCCCAGCGGCCGATCTCGCGCCAGCCCTGCAGGTTGTCCGGGACGGGTCGCCCCAGCGGCAGCCAGGCCATCCGCGCGGGCAGGGTCGCCGCGCCGAGCAGGCCGAACACGGACAAGGTCGCGACCAGCGCCAGCGGCGCCGTCGCCGCGGCCGCCAGCGCCAGCCCGCGGTGGCCCGACTCGCGCCAGGCCTTGAACACCATCGGCACGGCGGGCAAGGCCAGGAGATAGGCCGGCAGCGGCCAATGGAAGCGCACGCGCACGTCGTCGGCGAAGAGCCCGAAAATGAGGTAACCCGCCAGCATGCCGCCCGCCGCGCAGACCAGCACGTCCCAGCCCTGCTCGCCATCCCGCCAGCGGCGCAGCGCCCAGGCCAGCGCGACCACGATCGCGGCGAACAGCAGCGGCGTGGTGACCAGGGCCTGCGCCAGCGGGTCGAGCAGCGCGCCGGCATGGAAGGTCCAGGGGTGGCGCTCGACGAACTGGAAGCGCATCGCGCTCCAGTCGTGCTGCAGGTTGAAGGCGACCAGCGGCACCAACCCCAGCAGGCCGACGGCCTGTCCGACCCAGAACGCGGGCAGGCGCAGCAGCGCGCGCCCGCGCGGCGCGGCGAGCAGGAAAACGGCGCCCGCCACGTACAGCATCACGAAGCGGTAGTGCGAGAGCCAGCCCAGCGCGAGGATCGCGCCCAGCATCAGCGCGTCGCGCCAACGGTGGCTGCGGGCCAGATCCTCGAGCGCGATCGCGGCGGCGAGGATCGCCACGGTCAGCGGCACGTCGGGAATCCCGACCACGCCCAGCGCCGCGGACAGCGGCAGCAGCAGGCTCAGGGTCGCGGCGGCACGCGCCTCGCCGGCACCGACGAAGCGCCGGGCCCAGATGCCGACCAGCACCGGCACCGCCGCGGCGAGCAACAGGAAGGGCCAACGCACCCCGAACGGCGTGTTGCCGCCCAGGCGCGTGCCCAGCGACATCAGCCACGGGACCAGCGGCGGCACGTCGCTGTAGCCCAGCGCCGGCTGCCGGCTTTCCCACCAATAGAACGCCTCGTCGCCGAACAGCGGCAGTTTCCACGCCAGGAAGGCGCGCGCGCCCAGGGTCAGCAGCAGGACCGCGGCCAGCACCGCGCGCGCATTCAGGCCCATGGCCGCCGCCAGCCACCATCGCGCCCAGCCGCTACACTGCCCCGTGACGCCATGGCGTGGATGCTCCGTTCCCTTGGATTTCCCTTGCAGATCATGACGCAAGCCTCCCCCTCCCCGCGAGTCTCCGCGCCCGCCGCGCGGCTTGCCGCCGCGATCGAACAGGTCAACGCGGTCCTGCTGGGGAAGCCCCACGCCGTGCGCCTGGCCCACGCCTGCCTGCTGGCGGGAGGCCATCTCCTGATCGAGGACCTGCCCGGGATGGGCAAGACCACGCTGGCGCATGCGCTGGCCTCGACGCTCGGGCTGGGCTTCCAGCGCATCCAGTTCACCAGCGACCTGCTGCCCTCGGACATCATCGGCGTGTCGGTCTACGAGCGCGAGAAGAACGCCTTCGCCTTCCATCCGGGACCGGTGTTCACCCAGGTCCTGATGGCCGACGAGATCAATCGCGCCACGCCCAAGACCCAGAGCGCGCTGCTCGAGGCGATGGCGGAGCAGCAGGTCACGGTCGATGGCGTGACGCATGCGCTGCCCAGGCCGTTCTTCGTCATCGCCACGCAGAATCCGGTCGATCTGGCCGGGACGTTTCCCTTGCCGGATTCGCAGCTCGATCGCTTCCTGCTTCGAATTGGCCTCGGCTATCCGGATCCCGCCGCCGAGCGCGCGATGCTGGTCTCGGCCGACCGGCGCGAGATGCTCGCCACGCTGGCGCCGCAGCTCGATTCGGCCGCGGTCCTGGCCTTGCGCGAGGCGGTCGAACACGTGCAGGCCAGCCCGGCGCTGGTCCATTACGTGCAGGCGCTGCTCGCCGCCACCCGCCGCCACGCCCGGATCCGCGTCGGCCTCTCGCCGCGCGCCGGCCTCGCGCTGCTGCGCGCCGCGCGCGCCTGGGCGCTGATCGACGGCCGCGCCTACGCCGTGCCGGAGGACGTGCAGGCGGTGTTCGACCCGGTGGCGGCGCATCGCCTGGTGCCCGCCGAAGAGTCCGCCGGCACCCGCGAGCGCCTCGCGCGCGAGGTGCTGGAGGGCGTGGCGGTCGATTAGGTCCGCGCGTGGGGACCCGCCTGGCCGCGCTGCGCGAGCGCCTGCTGGCCCGGGCCGAGAAGCGCCTGCCGGGCCTCAACCGCCACCGACGGCCCGAGCCGGTGCCGATCGCACTCGGCCGGCGCCGCATCTACATCCTGCCGACCGGGTTCGGGCTGTTCTTCGGCGCGGTGCTGTTCACCATGCTGATGGGCGCGCTCAACTTCAACAACAATGCCGCGCTGCTGCTGACCTTCGCCCTGGCCGGCGCGGTGGTGGTGAGCCTGCCGCGCACGGTCGGCGAACTCGAGCGCCTGCGCCTGGTGGCGGTGCGCGCCGAACCCGTGCACGCCGGCGATCCCTTGCGCGTGCAGGTGGAATTCACCGCCGACGATGCCCGCGGGCGGGCCGCGCTGGAACTGCGCAGCGGCAGTGCGCGGATCCCGTTCGCGCTCGATGGCGAAGGTGGCAGCGTGCGCTTCGAACTTGCCTCCAGCCGGCGCGGCCTGCAGCCGGTGGGACGCCTGACCCTGTCCACGACCTGGCCGCTGGGCCTGTTCCGGGCCTGGAGCGTGCTGCACCCCGACCTCGGGCTGCTGGTGTGGCCGCGCGCCGAGGCCCAGTCGCCGCCGCTGCCGCGCGCCGGCATCGACGGCAGCGGGCGCATGCCCAATGACTCGGGCGAGGACTGGGCGGGCCTGCGCGACTACCGCGCCGGCGATCCGATGCGTCGCATCGCCTGGCGCGCCAGCGCGCGCGGCGAGCGCCTGCTGGTCAAGGAGTTCGCCGATCCGGTGGCGGAGCAGGTCGTGCTGGACTGGAACCTGCTGCAGGGGATGGACGCCGAAGCGCGCATCGCCCGCCTCGCGCGCTGGGTGCTGGAGGCCAGCGCGCGCGGCGTCGCGTTCCGGCTCGCGCTGCCGCACGGTGGCAGCGGCTATGCGCGCGGCCCCGACCACGCCGCGCGCTGCCTGCGCGAACTGGCGCTGCTGCCGTGAACGGCGCCCTGCCCTGGCCGTGGTTCGTGGCCACGCTGCTGGCGCTGGCCGCGGCGATCGGGCTGCACGTGCGCTGGATGCCCATGCCGCTGGTCGCGGGGATCCTCGCGACCCTGGCGCTGGCCTGGGCCTGGCGTCGGCGCCGCCAGTGCAATGCTCCCGGTTGGGTGCGGCTGCTGGCGCTGGCCGGCCTGGTGGCGCTGGTGGTCGCGACGCTCGGCAACCTGTTCGGGCGCGAAGCCGGTTCGGCCCTGCTTGCCGCGCTGCTGGCCTTGAAGCTGCTCGAGACCGCGCAGCGCCGCGATGCCCGGGTAACGCTCGCGGGCGCCGCCTTCCTCGCGATGTGCGGCTTCTTCTTCGGCCAGGGTCCGACCCAGACCGTGGGCGCCGCGCTGGTGCTGGTGCTGTTGATGGCGACCCTGGTCGAGTTGTCCCGCCCCGCGCCGGTCGCCGCGCGCTTGCCATGGTCGACGCCCGCGCTGGCACTGGGCGCGCGGCTGCTGGCGCTGGGCGCGCCCTTCGGGCTCGCCTGCTTCCTGTTCTTCCCGCGCCTGTCGGCGCCGATGTGGGGCGCGCCCGAGGACGCGTTCCAGGGCCGCACCGGGATCTCCGACACCATGGACCCGGGCGGCCTGTCGGCGCTGGCGCTGGATGACACGCCGGCCATGCGCGTGCGCTTCGACGGCGCGCTGCCGCCGCCCGAGCAACGCTACTGGCGCGGGCTGGTGTTCTGGACCTTCGACGGCCGCGCCTGGGGCGGCTCGAACGCGATCTCGAGCTTCCGCACCCTGCGCGATTTCCGCCCGACGCCGGTGCTCGAGCCGCGCGGGCCGTCGATCCGCCACACCATCACCCTCGAGCCGACCGACCAGCGCTGGCTGTTCGCGCTCGATGCGCCCGGCATCGCGCCCGAGGACGCGTCGCTGACGACCGACTTCCAGTTGCGCGCGCGCGATCCGGTCACCACGGTGCGCGCGTACGCGGCGGAATCCTTCCCGCAACATCGCATGCAGCCGTGGCTGTCGCCGAGCGAGCGCTATCTCGCGACCACGCTCGGGCCCCCGGGCAATCCGCAATCCCGTGCCCTGGCGCAGCGGTGGCGCGAGGAACTCGGCGATGCGCGGCAAATCGCGCAGGCGGCGCTGGCGCTTTTCAACAACGACTTCATCTACTCGCTGGAGCCGCCGCTGCTCGCCGCCGACGCGGTCGACGACTTCCTGTTCACCACCCGCACTGGTTTCTGCGAGCACTACGCCTCGGCCTTCGCCTTCCTGATGCGCGCGGCCGGGATCCCGGCGCGGGTGGTGGTCGGGTTCCAGGGCGGTTACTGGAACGCCGCCGGCAACTACCTGGTCGTGGCCAACGCCGACGCGCACGCCTGGACGGAGATCTGGATCGAGGGCGAGGGCTGGGTCCGCTTCGACCCCACCGCCGCGGTCGCGCCCGAGCGCGTGCAGTCGTCGGCGCGCGAGGCCTTCGGCGGCGTCGCAGCCGATCGCCGGGGCTGGCTGGGCATGCTGGGCGACCGCTGGGACCTCGCCGGCTACTGGTGGAACCAGGCGGTGGTGCAGTTCTCCGCCCTGCGCCAGCGCCAGCTCCTGCGGCCGCTGGGCCTCGACGACGCCAGCGGGCAACAACTCGCGATCGCGCTCGTGGTGGCCGCGCTCGCGGCGCTGGGCTTCGCACTGTGGGCTGCCGCGCCACGCCATGCCCGGCGCGATCCGCTGCTGGCCGCCTGGCACCGGATCGGCGCGGCGCTGGCCGCTGCCGGCCTGCCGCGCGCGCCGCATGAAGGCCCCGCGAGCTATGCCGCGCGGGTCTCCGCCGCCTTGCCGGACGATGCCGCGGCGATCTCCGCGCTCAGCCGCGATTTCACTACGCTTCGTTATGCTGGTGGAGAGCATGATGCGACGCGGGTGGCGTCCTTCCTGCGCGAGGCGGCGGCGTTCCGCGTGCGTGGCCGCCTGCGCGCACCCGCGACGAAACGCCGGCGTGCGCCGTCCTGACATCGTGGTATCGGAGGATTCCATGTTGCGCCAGACCTTCATCGTTGTGGCCGCGCTCGCGCTGGGTGCCTGCGCCACCGCGCCCAAGCCCCTAGCCGGCACCTTCACCAGCAACACGCCGGCCGAAGTGGTCGGCGAGGGCACGCCGGTGCGCTGGGGCGGACGCATCCTCGATGCCCAGCCCGGGCCCGACAGCACCTGCATCCAGGTGCTGGCCTTCGCCCTCGATGGTCGCGCCCGGCCCTACCCGACCGACCAGAGCGCGGGCCGCTTCATCGCCTGTCGCCAGGGCTTCTACGATCCCGCCGTGTTCGCCCGCGACCGTGAGCTGACGGTAGTCGGCACGCTGTCCGGCAGCGTCGTGCAGCGCATCGGCGAATACGACTACCGCCTGCCGCGGATCGAGGCAACCGCGCTGTACCTGTGGCCCGAACGGCTGCCGGTGGTGCGCTTCGATTCGTACCCCTGGGGCCCCGGCTGGGGCCCCGGTTGGGGGCCCTCGTGGGGCCGGCACGGCTGGTACGGCCCCTGGTGGCCCTGAGCGCGGGCGCCGGCGCGGGCCGCCGGGTCTAGACTCGGGACATCCCAGCCCGAGGCGCCGCCATGGCCGAAACGCTGTTCAGCCGCATCATCCGGCGCGAGATCCCCGCGCAGATCGTCCACGAGGACGAGCACGTCGTCGGCTTCCGCGACATCAACCCGCAGGCGCCCACGCACGTCCTGTTCGTGCCGCGCCAGGCGATCGCCACGCTCAACGACCTGGTCGCGGCCGACGCCGAACTGATCGGCCGCCTGGTGCTGGCGGCGACCGCCTATGCGAAGTCGCAGCAACTCGCCGACGACGGTTACCGGCTGGTGATGAACTGCAACCGCCACGGCGGGCAGACCGTGTTCCACCTGCACCTGCACCTGCTGGGTGGACGCGCGATGGAGTGGCCTCCGGGCTGAATGCGGCGCCGGATCAGACCGGCTGGCGCGTGCCGAAAGCGTGCGCCAGGGTGCCGCGATCGACGAACTCGAGCTCGCCGCCGAGGGGCACGCCATGCGCGAGCCGGCTCACGCGCACGCCGTGGGGCCTGGCCAGCTGCGCCACGTAGTGCGCGGTGGCTTCGCCTTCGACCGTGGGGTTGGTGGCGACGATGAGTTCGCGCACCTCGCCTTCGGCGAGTCGCGCGGCCAGCAGTTCCATGCCGATCTCGCCGGGACCGAGGCCGTCGAGCGGCGACAGCCGCCCGAGCAGCACGAAGTAGAGCCCGCGGTAGCCGGTGGCCTGCTCGATCGCGAGCTGGTCGACCGGGGTCTCGACCACGCACAGCTGGCTGGCGTCGCGCGCGCCATTGCCGCACAGCGCGCAGACCGGGACCTCGCTGAAGGTGCGGCAACGCTGGCAGTGGCCGATGCGCGCCGCCGCGTCGGCCAGCTTCGCCGCCAGGCGCTGCGCGCCGGCGCGGTCGCGCTCCAGCAGGTGGAAAGCCATGCGTTGCGCGCTCTTGGCGCCGACGCCCGGCAGGCAGCGCAAGGCCTCGATCAGCTCGGCCAGCAGGGGCGATCCGGTCGACATCGCGCCGGCGTCAGAGCGGCAGCTTGAACCCGGGCGGCAGGTTCATGCCGCCGGTGACCTCGGCCATGCGCGCCTGAGTTTGCTCGGCGAGGCGGTTGTTGGCGTCGTTGCAGGCCGCGACCACCAGGTCCTCGAGCATCTCGGCATCGCCGCCCATCAGGCTCGGCTCGATCTTGAGCGAGCGGACTTCGTGGCGGCCATTGAGCGTGACCGTGACCATGCCGCCGCCGGCCTGGCCGCTGACTTCCAGCGTCGCCAGCTCCTCCTGCGCGCGCTTGAGGTTCTCCTGCATGCGCTGCGCCTGCTGCATGAGGCTCGCGATCGGTCCACGCATCGTTCAGTTCTCCTGGCGCGAGGGGCGGGTGGAGTTGGGGACCACGCGCGCATCGAAACGGTTCATCAGGTCCTGGACCAGCGGATCGGCCGCGATGGCGGCCTCCGCCGCGCCCTGGCGGCGTTGCTGCTCGCCGCGCTCGACCGCGGCCAGCGACGGCGCGACCGAGGGCTCGATCGCCTCGAAGGCGATCTGCAGCGCCGCGCCAAAGGCCGGCGCGAGCGCCTCCGCCAGCTGGCGCACCAGGCCGTCGGAACGGAAATGGTCATGCGCCGCGGCCAGCCCCAGGCGCAAGCGACCTTGCACCAGCCCCAGCGGCACCGCATGGGTGGCGAGTTCGCGCAGCGGGCCGCGCAGGCCCGCCGCCTCCACGGCCGCGCGCCACTGCGCGAGGTCCAGCACGGGCGCGACCGCGGGGCCTGCCGGCGCGACCGGCGCCATTTCCGGCACGACTTCGGGCTGGCGCGACGGCGGCGTTGCCGGCCTGGCCGCGGCGGTCGGCGCGCTCGACGCCCGTGATGAAGGTGGTCCCGCAACCGGCGGCGCGGCACGCGGCGCGGCTGGCGCCGCTGCCGGGGCCGCCTGTCCCGCAGCCAGCGGCCGGAAGGCCAGCATGCGCAGCAAGGACATCTCGAAGCCCGCGCGCGGGTTCGGCGCCAGGCCGAGGTCGCGCCGGCCGGTCACCGCCAGCTGGTAGAGGAGCTGCACTTCGTCCGGCGGCAGCCGCGTGGACATCGCGGCCAGCGCGGGCGCGACCACGTCGTCCTGGCCGAGGTCGGGCACGAACTGCACCAGTTGCAGCCGGTGCAACAGGGTCGCCAATTCATCGAGCACGGTGCCGAAGTCCGGGGCGAACTCAGCGACCGCCTCGACTTCGCGCATCAGCGCCGGCGCATCGCCCGCCACCAACGCGTCGAGCAAGGCCAGCACGCGGCTGCGATCGATGGTGCCGAGCATGCTGCGCACCTCGTCGGCGCGCAGCGCGCCGCCGCCGTAGGCGATCGCCTGGTCGAGCAGCGACAAGGCGTCGCGCAGCGAGCCGTTGCCGCCGCGCGCGATCTCGCGCACCGCCTCCGCGTCGAACGCAACGTCCTCGGCCGCGAGGATGCGCTCGACCTGTTGCGCGATCTGGCTGTCGGTCAGGCGCTTGAGGTTGAACTGCAGGCAGCGCGACAGCACCGTCACCGGCAGCTTCTGCGGGTCGGTGGTCGCGAGCAGGAACTTGGCGTGTTCGGGCGGCTCCTCGAGGGTCTTCAACAGGGCGTTGAAGGCGTTCTTCGACAGCATGTGCACTTCGTCGACCAGGTAGACCTTGTAGTTGCCGCGCGCCGGCCGGTACTGCGCGTTCTCGATCACGTCGCGCACGTCGTCGACGCCGGTGTTGCTGGCGGCGTCGATCTCGAGCAGGTCCATGTAGCGGCCGGCGTCGATGTCGGTGCAGGTGCCGCAGGTCCCGCACGGTTCGGCGCTGACCCCGGTCTCGCAGTTGAGCGACTTGGCGAAGATCCGCGCGATCGTGGTCTTGCCGACGCCGCGGGTGCCGGTGAACAGGAACGCGTGATGGATGCGCTTGGTCTCCAGCGCGTGCGTGAGCGCGCGCACCACGTGCTCCTGGCCGACCAGTTCGGCGAAGCGCCTGGGCCGCCACTTGCGGGCGAGGACCTGGTAGGACATCGGGATTCCTGCGCGGGGAGTCTCATTGTGCCAAGCGGGGGCGGTGGTGGCTATCGCGCGTTCGGTTGAACGGCCGGTGCATGCGTGCGAGGCCTATCGCGCGCAGAGCGCGCTCCTACAAATCCGGCCCGCGACCACCATCCCGCCGAGCCCGCTGTTGTAGGAGCGCGCTCTGCGCGCGATAGGCCTCGCACGCCGCCCCAACGCCACTCGTCGACTTGTCCGCGCATCCCCGCTCCGGTAAAGTGCGCGACCCCGCACGACCCTCGGTCCTGCGGCAGGCGTGGAGAGGTGTCCGAGCGGTTGAAGGAGCACGCCTGGAAAGTGTGTATACGGCTTATCCCCGTATCGAGGGTTCGAATCCCTCCCTCTCCGCCATCACGTCCTATGGTGGCCTCCGTCGGTTCCCCGCGACGATAGGTGGCAAACCCCGCCAGGCCCGGAAGGGAGCAACGGTAGTCACTGATTCGGGTGCCGGGGGCAGGCCGGCGGAGGTCGCCGCTTTGAATGCGGCACCGACGCGCAGCGTGCCTACGACAACGTCATGGGCCGCATCCAAAGCGGATGCATGCACCCACAACCCGCATTCGACCGCCAGAAGCGGCGGTCGAATCGGATGCCTGCCCCCACAACCCCGATTCGGCCGCCAAACGCGGCGGCCGAATCGCCCCCTTGACTCAAGGGGGCTGAAAGCCGGCGCTTGCGGGAATAGAGCAGGTTACTCGGCGGGGGTGCCATCGGGATGGAGCCAGGCGGATTCGCCGTCGGCGTAGTGTTCCTTCTTCCAGATCGGGACGCTGCGCTTGACCTCGTCGATGACCTCGCGGCACGCGGCGAAGGCGGCGTCGCGATGGGCGGCGCTGGCGCCAACGAAGACGGCGACCTCGCCGATCGCCAACTCGCCCACGCGGTGGACGCAGACGATGCGCTCGATGGCGTGGCGCGCGCGCGCCGCGGCCACGATGCGCGCGCCTTCGGCTTCGGCCAGCGGCGCGTAGGCCTGGTAGGCGAGGCGGCGCACCGCGCGGCCCTCGCTGTGGTCGCGCACCACGCCCTCGAAGCAGGCGATGGCGCCGGCGCGATCACTGCCCAGCGCCGAACGCAGCGCCGTGACGTCGATCGCGGCAGCGGCGAGCGCGAAGTCCTTCATCCGCCCGACACCGGCGGCACGAACACGATTTCGTCGCCCTCGCCCGGCACGTGGTTCCAGGCGACGAAGGCGCCGTTCACGGCCACCCGCACGCGGTCGCGCGGCAAGGCGAAGCCATGGCGCACGCGCAATGCCTCGTAGAGCGCGGCGAGCCCGCCGCCCGGCACGTCGAGTCGTTCGCGCTCGCGCCCGGCGGCATCGCGCAGGCTGGCGAAATAGAGCACGTCCACCGTCATCGGCCGCTAGCCCCTGCCCTTGGCGCCGGCCTTCGCCTTCAACGAGCCCCGCGCGCTGCCCACGTCGCGCTTGCCGCCGGTCTTGCGCACCAGGCGCGCCTCGCGCAGGACGATGTCGTGCGACAAGGCCTTGCACATGTCATAGACCGTCAACGCGGCGACGGTCGCGCCGACCAGGGCTTCCATCTCGACGCCGGTGCGGCCGCTGAGCCCGACTTCGCAGGTGATGCGCAGCGTGCGCGCGCCGACGAAGGCGCCGTCGATGCGACAGCGTTCGATCGCGAGCGGATGGCAGAAGGGAATCAGCTCATGGGTGCGCTTGACCGCCAGCGCGCCGGCCACGATCGCGGTGTCGAGCACCGGGCCCTTGGCGGTGCGCAGCCCATCGGCGCGCAGCACGCGCGCGGCCGCGGCGGGAAATTCGACGTCGCAGCGCGCGATCGCCGTGCGCACGCTCACGGCCTTGCCGGAGACATCGACCATCGTGGGCCGGCCGGCATCATCGACGTGGGTCAGGCGTGGATGGGGCATGGTGTCCGGGGCTGGCGGAACGACGGCGGTTCAACCGCCGATGCGGTACATCTCGATCCGGCGCGGACGCGCGGCACCGGACCATTCCGCGCGCAGCTCGCTGTAGCGGTCGGCACGGTGCAACCAGGCGCGGCGCGCCAGCTCGAGCAATTCATCGTCCGATGCGCCGGCGCGCAACGGCCCCAGCAGGTCGGTCCCGACCGAGGCGAACAAACACGTATAGAGCTTGCCGTCGGCCGACAGCCGCGCGCGATGGCAATCGCCGCAGAACGGCGCGCTGACCGAGGACACGAAGCCCAGCTCCCCGGCGCCATCGGCAAAGCGCCAGCGCTCGGCGACCTCACCACGATAGGCGCGCTCGACCGGCTCGATCGGCCAGCGCGCGCCGATCCGCGCCACCAGCTCGGCCGAGGGCACGACCTCGCTCGCGCGCCAGCCGTTGCAGGTGCCCACGTCCATGTACTCGATGAAGCGCACCACGATACCGGTGCCGCGCCAGCGTTCGAGCAAGGGCAACACCTCGGTATCGTTGACGCCGCGCATCACCACGGTATTGAGCTTGATGCGCTCGAACCCGGCCCCCTGGGCCGCCTCGATGCCGGCCAGCGCGTCCTCGACCCTGCCGCGATCGCCGCTCAACCGGGCATAGATCGCGGGGTCCAGCGCATCGAGGCTCACGGTCAGCCGCCGCAGCCCGGCCGCGCGCAGTTCGGCCGCGCGCGGCGCCAGCAGCACGCCATTGGTCGTGAGCGCCAGGTCCTCGACACCGGGAATCGATGCCAGGTTCGCCACGATCGCAGCGAGATCCCGACGCAGCAGCGGCTCGCCGCCGGTCAGGCGCAGCTTGCGCACGCCCAGCGCGACGAAATGGCGCGCCAGGCGCTCGATCTCGCCAGCATTCATGCGCGCAGCAGCGCTCAGGAATTCCGCGTCGCGCGGGTACTGTTCCTCGGGCATGCAGTAGGGGCAGCGGAAGTTGCACTGGTCCACCACCGAGATCCGCAGGTCGCGCAACGGCCGCCCGCGCGCGTCGTTGGGCGCGGCGGCTTCCAGCACGGTCAAGGGCACGGATCGACTCACGACACCACCACCTCGGGCACCGGCTCGGGCAAGGCGAACACCTCGTCGCGCGCGGCCACCCGCATGCCGCGCCCGCGCATCTTCTCACCGTCCGCCGTGCTGGCGTAGTGATAGAGCACCAGTCGCTCGCGCAGCGCCGGCGGGTACTCGCGCTCGATGTCGTCCAGACCGGTGTGAGAGGGATTGCCTTGCAGCCCGCAGTCGTGGAACACCGGCTCGCTTCCCAAGCCGTAGGCGTCCAGCAGTTCCGGCACCGGCCGGGTGTCGCCGGTGTAGACGAAGCTGCCGCGCAAACCCAGCCCGTGCGCGGTGCCCGGCGCGTGGTGGCGCACCGGCAGCACGTCGAAGCGCAGGCCCTGGTGCCAGAACCAGCGCCCGACCGGGATCAGCTGGAAGGCGTCCCAGAAATTCGCGCCGCCCTCGGCCAGCGCATCGGGATAGTTGGCGAGGCGCTCCTGCAACAGCGGCACCAGCGTCGCCGGCGCGTACACGCGCACGCGGCCGCGCAGTTCCGGATCGAAATACACGCGGTAGTAGAGCCGCTCCATGCCGCCGATGTGGTCGAGGTGGCCGTGGGTCAGGAACAGCGCCTGCGGCGCGGCGCCGTACGCGTCCAGGTACGCGCTCAGCGTTTCCGGACCGCAGTCGAGCAGCAACAGCGGCGCGCTATCGCGGGTCAGCACGGCGCTGGCCGATCCCAGCGCCACGGCTTGCGCGCTGCCGACGCCGAGGAAGCGCAGCGCCAGCGTCACGTGCGCCGCACCGTCGATTGCAGGGCCTGCGCATGCGCCGCGCACAGCGCGGGCCAGTCCTCGCGCTCGAAGGCCGGCAGCGCTTCGCGCACGCCGAGCTTGGCCAAGGAACGCATCAACCGGTCCAGGTTGGCCTGCTGCCAGGCCGGCGCCGGCGCGCGCCGCTCGCCACGATCGAAATCGACCAGCCACGCGCACTCGCCGTCGAGCAACACGTTGTGCGCATTGAGATCGGCATGGAAGACGCCGGCGCCATGCAGCATCGCGATCGCGCTGCCAATTGACGCCCACGGCAGTTGCCGCGGCGTTTCCCGCAAGGCCTGCGCCAGCGAGCGGGTGTGCGGAATCGCGGCACTGAGCAGGTCCGCGGTGTACCAGTGCCCCTTTCGGCGGTAGCGCGCGGCCAGCGGCGCCGGCACCGGCAGGCCCTGCGCGCTGGCCCAGGCCAGCAGGCGGTACTCGCGGAACGGCCGCGTGCGTTCGGCACCCTGGAACCAGTAGCGGTCGCGATTGAGCCGCGCCAGCATGCCGCCGCGGCGGTAGTGGCGCAGCACCGCCGGCCCCGCCTCGGTGCGCACGAACTGCACCTCGCCACGCCCGCTGCCGCGCCCGTCTAGGTGGCCCGCAGCCTCCCACCAGCCCGGCTCGAACCACCCCGCCACCAGCGTCGCGCCCAAGCGACGGGCGTCGTGCAGCGCCGCGCCGTCGTCGAGCACGGTCACGCGTGCTTCCCCAGCGGCGCCATCGGACATAGGATCGCAAGGTTCCGGGTCGGCGCACAGCGCGCCGCGCCGGGCGCAGTCTATCGCATCGTTTCGCGCAGCCGATCCGCTAGTTGTAGCCGACCCGAAACGCGATCAGCCGAATCCCGCTCTCGGGATCCACCGCCTCCATGCGATCGTCTCCCAGGTTCGCATACGGCACTGGGAACTCCAGTCCAACCCTCCCCAAGCCAGGATAGTCGTGCACCAAACTGATCTTGCACTCAGGCGGTAGGCGATTCTGTAGTGCATCCACTACCGACCTGCACTGGACGGATCCGACCACATTCACGTCGACTGTCCCCTCGTGCCTAGCAATCGCGTAGTCCAACAGATACGGTCGGCCCAGTTCATCTCGCAGTAACGCCTTCACGCCAAGCCTGAGCAGGACGGATGTCGTACCCCATGGCCCCTCAATCCTAGGATTATCTAGTACGAAACTCCACTGGTCCGAAAGTACGGGAAAACGATAGTCAACAATGCCCTCAAAATCGTACGGCGCCTCGACACCCGTAAGCAACGGCACAATGTACTGCGTCTCGCCGCCTTGGACCGAATAGGAGCCGTAGTTGCGCTGAGTAAACTCGATCGTGATTTGCCCACTGTCCGCGAGATAGTCAGGGAACGAGTACGGACAGTTCAGGCACATCCCCCTCTCGAATCGCTCAAGATTGGCAGTCAACCCAAGGGTGAAAACGTTCCCGTCTTGAACGCTCAGCCGCCCGTTGAAGAGGTACCACTGTGCATCGCCATCAGGTCGGTATGCGTAAAGTGCGCCGACGAGCAGCCCATCCTGGATCTCCAAGTTCAATCCGGAGCCTGGACGATCGGGGTTGAACCATAGGCCCGACTTCGGCGATGAGAAATGCGCTTCAGGACCGCATTGGTTGCATGGAATGACAGGTCCGGATGCCGCATGAACAGCGGAACCCAGGGCTACTGCCAGCCAAGACACCACGATACGGTTCTTGACATGCGGCAGTGCGTATCCTGCGCAGCCCCACCAGAGTGAGCGTCTTGAGGTCGGCATGGCACCCTACAGGCACCCGTTGAAGTACGACGCCGAGACCTGCGCCGTAAAATTGCTGCAGCCGCTACTGTTGCACGCGCGAACCCGGTAGTAGCGAGTGGACCAAGCAGGAACGGTAACAACTGCCTCGGTGTCCGACCCAGTGTAGATCACGCTCGGCGACGTGAATGCCGATGAGCTGGACTCGTACAATCGGTAGGCTGTTGCACCTGAAACGGCTGCCCAATCGATGGTGTTGAAACCATAGCAGCTCTCGGAAATTGTACTGATCGACGACGGAATTCCGGGAGCCACCGGGTCACCGTTGTCCCGCCACGAAGAGACGGTAACCATGCTCGACTCCAGCGCCGACTCCATATCACGCGATCCGACGTCGCCGGTCGCCGTCCCCGAGTACGTGACGTCCGGATTCGAGAAGTACCGTATGCGCTCGCAATCAGCCGGCAACCCGTTGAATGAACACTCGACGTAGCCACCCATTACGGTTTGCCAGCTGTCATCTGAAGCTACCTTGCCGCGATTGCTACCGCCGGTGAAGTCCTCATGTTTTCCGTTGAATACGTGACCAATCTCGTGCAGTGCAGTGTAGTCGCCAAGGGCGTAGTCGTCCGTCGACAAACCAAATGGTTCGCTTTCGACGAAAGTCGACGCAATACCACCGACCCGACCGAATACCGGAATGTCGGAAGCGCCAGCATCCTCCTCGACTATGAGGAAAGCGATATCAGCGTTCGCATTGAACATCAAGTCAGAGACCAGGTCGACAAACGGGGCTTGGCGAAGTCGCATTAGGTTAAGTATCGTCTGTCGGCTGTCGTCATCGAAGTCATCGTTGATCTGCTGAATCCCGGCGCTGGCCACGTAGTTGTTGGACGAAACCAGGCTCGTCGAAAGCGCCGAGTTCATGTTCGAGATGATGTCACTCGCAATCGAGCTCGCGTTCGAGACATTGCTGGCGTGAAGGAATAGAATGTCGACACGACCGCCGCCGCCGGTCTTGGACAACGCCGTTGGAGCCTTGGCGGACTTGCCGATCTCCACGACGTCCGCGGCGGCGTCGGAGATTCGGGGGATCAGGCGCCGTTCGATTTTGCGCAGGCGATGCGTTGCGCCGTCTGGCTCGATCACCCAGTTGTGCGTGCGATCCCGAATGGACCCAAGCACGCGCCCACCGTGGTAGGACAGCGTAAAGACGCTTGCGGAATCCTGAGCGAACACTCCGGAAACCGTGCTTACGCCATCGACTAGTTCGGTGAGTCCGGTAACCCGCAGCAGGACGGGACCGACGCCGGGAAGGTCGACCTCGACCGAATGGCCGACAAGTGGTCGAGTGGCCAAGCGGGCCACCTGGCCCTCGGCGTCGGTGACCCGTTGGAACGCCTGCCACTCGACTTGCGCGATCCAGTTCTGCTGCTCCGCAGGCCCGAATGGGCTATTCGCGACGAGCGGGACCTGTTCAGCGAACGTGACGGCGAGACCGTGGCGTGAGTTGGGGGATGGCGATTGTGCATCGGCTGCACGAGCCGTAGCAGCGAAAGTCATTGCGGTAATCAGTATCGAGAGTAGCGTCGAGCGATTCATCGGATCCTCCTTATCGGACGCTTTCCCTCCCCTAGACTGGTGTTTAGCGCCGAGAGTACCAAGGCCCTGTCGGCGAAGAATGCGCGCGGCTGCGATACGGTACCGTGATGACGTTGGCGGAAGACGAGTTAGAAGAACGTATGGGCACGGAAGGCGTTTGTGATTCATGTTGTTAACGTCGCGCGAACGCCAGCCTCGAAGCGCACAATCTACACCTCGCCGCGCCCGCTGCCGCGACCCTCCATGCGGCCCGCGGCCTCCCACCACCCCGGCTCGAACCAGCCCCGGACCAGCTCCGCGCCCAGGCGCCGGACGTCATGGATCGCCGCGCCGTCGTCGAGTACGGTCACACGTGCTTCCCCAGCGGCGGCATCGGCCATAGGATCGCGAGGTTCCGGATCGGCGCAGGGCGCGCCGCGCCCCGCGCAGTCTATCGCAGCCATTCCCTCACCATGGCCGAACCGCCCCGCTCAATCTGCCTCCTGCGTCTGTCCGCGCTCGGCGATGTCACCCATGCGGTGCCGCTGGTCCGCACCCTGCAAGCGGCCTGGCCCGGCACGGCGCTGACCTGGATCGTGGGCAAGCTCGAGGCGCGCCTGGTCAGCGACATTGCGGGCGTCGAGTTCATTGCGGTGGACAAGGGTGCGGGCTTCGGCGCCTTCGCCACGCTGCGCGAACGCCTGCACGGCCAGCGTTTCGACGTGCTGCTGCATTGCCAGGTCGCGCTGCGGGCCAACCTGCTGGCAACGCTGGTGCGGGCCGAGCGCCGCATCGGCTACGACGCCGCGCGCTCGAAGGACCTGCACGGTCTGGTCATCACCGAGCGCATCCCGGCGCGCGCCGGCCAGCACGTGCTCGATGCGATCGGCTCGTTCTGCGAGCCGCTGGGCCTGCGCCAGGACGAGGTGCGCTGGGACCTGCCGGTGCCGGCCGAGGCGCAGGACTTCGCCGTTTCGGTGCTGCCCGGCAGCCAACCCACCCTGCTCATCAGTCCCTGCTCCAGCCACGCGCTGCGCAACTGGCTGCCGGAGCGCTATGCCGCGGTGGCCGACCACGCGGTGCGGGCGCACGGCATGCGGGTACTGCTGTGCGGCGGCCGCAGCGCGATCGAACGCCGCATGGGCGATGCCATCGTGGCGGCGATGCGCGAGCCGGTGCTGGACCTGGTCGGCAAGGACACGCTCAAGCAGTTCCTCGCCCTGGCACGACGCGCGAGCGTGGTGCTGGCGCCGGACTCGGGCCCGCTGCACATGGCCAATGCGATGGGCACGCGAGTGATCGGGTTGCACGCGGCGAGCAATCCGGCGCGCAGCGGGGCGTACTCGAATCGCGAATGGTGCGTGGATCGCTACGACGCGGCGGCGCGGAAGTTTCGGGGCAAGGCGGCGGCGGCGTTGCGCTGGGGTACAAAGCTCGAAGTCCCGGGTGCGATGGAACTGGTCGAGGTGGCTGACGTCATTGCCACCCTGGACCGTTGCATGGCGCGTCGACCGGGTTCGTCGTGAACTGCGAGGCCGGTCGCGCGCAGAGCGCGCTCCTACACAGCCGGCTTCGTAGGAGCGCGCTCTGCGCGCGATAGGCATCGCAGGCTGCGGGTCTAGGCGGGCTTGCGG
>Ga0073905_10000255_pt1 | contig 23932 bp, 21 predicted proteins | sample KloWWTupernatant_FD_65482 | JGI IMG/M metagenome (GOLD analysis project Ga0073905, IMG submission 65482) | Active sludge microbial communities from Klosterneuburg, Austria, studying microevolution and ecology of nitrifiers - Klosterneuburg... | ecosystem: Engineered > WWTP > Aerobic digester >... | reverse complement strand
CGCGGTGCACGCCGCCTCCGGCAGCCCCCCGGCGTCGACGAGGTCCACCCCCGGCGGGGCTGGCAGCACCCGCCCGGCTGGCGCGAGCGCGAGCTCGGCGTAGCCGCCGCCGTCGAGCAGCGCGACCACGGGGGTGCCGACGGACCAGCCGGCGCCGGGCCCTGCGGCGACGACCGTCCCGGACACCTCGAGGCCCAGCCCGGACGGAGCGCCGGGCGGCGGGGGATGGTGGCCGGCGCGCTGGAGCAGGTCGGCCCGGTTGACGCCGGCGGCGGCGACGCGCAGCAGCACCTCGCCGGGCCCGGGCTCGGGGTCGGCGACGGAGCGCAGCCCGAGCGCGCCGGGACCGTCCGGTCCGGCGGGCTGGTCGTCCACGATGCGCATCTTCTGAGTGTGGCAGCCGGGTGAAATGTGGACGAACCCCACGGGCGGCCGCAACGCGGCCCACGAATGGGCTAATGCCGGGGGCCGGACCGGCCGATGTGTTCCCGACGGCAGGAATCGGGGGCGCCCTGTCGACGTCAGCAACCACGCGTGACGGCGCAGCCCGCGCAGTGAAGGAGACACCATGCTTCGCAGGTTGGGCATCCGAGGGAAGGTCCTCGCCGCCCTCGGCGTACCCGTCCTCGTCCTGGTGCTGCTGGCCGGGCTCGTGTCGTGGCAGTCGGTGCAGCAGGTACGCACGGCGCAGACCGTGACCGCGCTGCTCGACGCCGTCGCCGAGTCGGGTGCCGTCCTCACCGCGCTGCAGTCCGAGCGTGCCGCCTCCCTCCCGTACGCCACCGGCAGCGCCGCGCCCGAGGCCCAGGCCGCCGTCGACGCCGCCAGGGCCGCGACCACCGCCGCGCTCGCCGACCTCGACGCCGCGCTCGGCGCCACCGACCTCACCACGCTCGACCCGGCCGTCTCCGCCGGCGTCACCGGGCTGCGCACCACCCTGGCCGGGCTGACGGACGTCCGTGCGCTCGTCGACACGCGGGCCGCGGCGGCGGTCGACGTCGTCGCGGGCTTCTCGGGTGTCATCGACGCGACGGTCGCGCTGCCCGCCACCGTCGCCGACGGTTTGGCCGACCGTGGCCTCGCCGCCACGCTGACCGCATCGTTCGCCACGTCCGCCCTCGCCGAGAGCTACGCCGAGGAGCAGGCGCTCGGCGTCGCCACGCTCGACGGGGACCGCTCGGCTGCCTCCCTGCAGCAGCTCTCCGGGCTCTCCGGCGGCACGGCCGTCGCCTTCGAGCAGGCCTCGACGCGCGTCGCTCAGCTCGGTGCCGGCCTGACGGTGCCGCCCCTCGGCGCCTCCGACAACGGCGTGACCTCGTTCGACGTCTTCCGCGCCATGGTCGCCACGGGGGACCCCGGCGCCACGGCCGGGTTCACCTCCGCCGACTGGTCCGCCGCGGCGGAGGCCGAGATCCTCGCCCTCGCGCCGGTGCGCGCCGCCCTGCACGACGCGGCCGTCACGGACGCCGCCGCGACGTCTGCCGCAGCGCTGCGCACCAGCCTCATCACCCTGGGTGCGGCGCTGGCCGCCGTGCTGCTCTCCGTCGTCACGGCGCTCGTCGTCGCGCGGCAGATCATCCGGCCGCTGCGGCGGCTCACCGAGGCCGTCGGCGCCGTGCGCGCCGAGCTGCCGCGACTGGTCGAGGAGGTGGCCGTCCCCGGCCAGGGGCCGGACCTCGCGCTGGCGCAGATCCCGGTGACGAGCAACGACGAGATCGGCCGGCTCGCCGCCGCCTTCAACGACGTCAACGCCACGACCATCCAGGTGGCCCAGGAGCAGGCGGCCCTGCGCGGGTCGATCGCCGAGATGTTCGTCAACGTCGCGCGCCGCGACCAGGTGCTGCTCAACCGCCAGCTCACCTTCATCGACGCGCTCGAGCGCTCGGAGGAGAACCCCAGGGTCCTGGCCGACCTCTTCCGGCTCGACCACCTCGCCACCCGGATGCGCCGCAACGCGGAGTCGCTCCTCGTGCTCGCCGGGATCGACACCGGACGTCGCCTGCGCGACACGCTCCCGCTCTCGGACGTCATCCGCACGGCCTCGTCGGAGATCGAGCACTACGAGCGCGTGATGCTCGACCTGCCGGTGGACCCGATGATGCTGGGCCACACGGCGCTGCCCGCCGCCCACCTGCTCGCTGAGCTGCTCGAGAACGCCACGATGTTCTCCGAGCCCGGCACGCCGGTGCACGTGTCGACCGGCATCGACGAGACCCACGTGCTCGTGACCGTGCTGGACCAGGGCCTCGGGATGACCCCGGACGAGCTGGAGTCCGCGCACGCCAAGATCCGGTCCTCCTCCGCCGGCGAGGTGCTCGGTGCCCAGCGCCTGGGGATGTTCGTCGTCGGGCGGATCGCCGTGCGCCTCAACGCGCAGGTCGAGCTCGCCATCGGCCCCTACGGCACCGGCACCCAGGCCATCGTCCGGCTGCCGCTGGTGCTCTTCACCGACGTCGCCGACCTGCCCGTCACGCCGCCGACGGTCCCCGCCGCCGTGCTCGGCCACGGACCGTCCGCGCGCAGCCTCCAGACCGGACCCGTCGGCCGGGCCACCCCTGCCCCCGGCCTGGACGACGCCGACGCGGGCGCCCCCCGGCGCCGCAGCCGCACCGCGGAGGCCACGCCCACGCCACCGAGCGCCCGCACGGCAGCATCGATGCCGCTGGCCCCGACCGCCGAGTCCCTCGCCGGTGCTGCCGCGGCGGAGATCGACCCGTGGACACCGCCGGTCGTCGAGGAGAACGCCCCGCTGACCCGCCGCCGGGTGGCCCAGCTCGCGCAGCTCGCCGAGGAGGCCGCCGCGGCGCGCGACCACGCGGAGGCGTCCCTGCGCACGCCCGAGGTCCCGCTCCCCGCGCTCGTCGAGGACGAGCTCGAGCCCGAGGTCGCCCTGCCGGCCCGCACCCGCGGCGAGGTGGCCCCGCCCCCCGCGCCCGCTCCGACGGCTCCGCCCGCCACCGAGGGCCGGTCCGCGATGTTCACCGGCTTCCGCTCGCGGCGGGGGGCCGCCGCAGCGGCCGACGCTCCTGCCGTCGACGAGGCACGCCACGACGATGACCCGGTCGCGCCCGTCGCCCCGGCCGGCCTGCCGGTCATGGTGGTCCCGACGCTCGTCGACGACGCGCCGTGGTCCGTCACCGACGCGCCCGTCGACGCCGCCGGGCACCTCGTGGTCCCGCTCCTCGCCGAGGAGGACGACGACGAGCTGTGGCTGCCGGCCGCGGCGCCGTCCGATGCCCCGTCCGCCGCGGTCGTCGAGCCCGACGACGCGTCGTGGGCCGCGCCCGTCGCGCCGTTCGTCGCGCAGCCGGCCGCTGTCGTCGCGCCAGCCCCGGTCGTCGTCGACGAGCCGGCGGCGGAGGCCGACGAGCCCTGGCTGCCGGTGGTGCCGGAGTCGATCGAGAACCCGTGGCCGGCGCCGGCCGACACGGCACCGGACTTCGCAGCGCTCGTGCAGGGCCCGACGGCCAAGGCCGCCAAGCAGCGCAAGGGCCTGTTCGGCCGGCGCAGGCCCGCCCCTGCGGCCCCGGTCGTCGTCACCCCCGGTGCGCTGCCCGCAGCGCCGGCCGGTGCCGCAGCCCCGCTGCCCGTCGCGGACGCGACCTCGACCGTCGCACCCGTGCGGCAGTCGGCGTGGGGCACCTCGGAAGCGGGCGCGCACGCCTGGACCGAGCCCGCGGCCGCACCCGTCATCGAGTCGTTCGCCGCGGCGCTCGACCTCCCGCCGGCCCTGCCCGTCGTCGTGCCGCCCGTGCCGCCCGTCGACCTGCCGCCGGCCCCGCACGTCGCCGTCGCGCCGGTCCTTGCGCCGCCGGCCCCACCCGCCATCGCCCCGGCCCAGCCGGCGGGCCTGTCGGCGTGGCTGCCCGACCCCGACGGGCTCGCTGCCGTCGCCGAGGCCTTCCCCACGTGGCGCAGGCCGGCCCCGACCCTGCCGACGGACGCCACGCCCGCGGTGGTCGAGCCCGTCCCGGCGCCGGTCGCCGAGGCCGTCCCCACGAGCCACGCCGCCGAGGCCGCGCCCTTCGCGGCGGCGACGTCGTTCCCCGTCCCGCCGTCTGCCGCCGCGAGCGTGCCGTCCCAGCACACGCCGTCGGCCCGCTCGACGACGTTCACCCCGCAGAGCGGCATCGGGGCGATGGACAGCCCGAGCCACCAGCTCGCCCAGCGCGCCGACATCGCCCAGCAGGCGCTGGCCGAGCTCAGCCAGCTGTCGAGCTACCGGCCCCAGGCTGCCGACGCCGCGGCGGCCCCCCTGACCCGGCGCACACCGGCCGCCGTCCCGACGGTGCCGCCGATCGCGACCACCCGTGCGGGGGCCCGCACCAGCCGCGACGCCGACCAGGTGCGCTCGTTGCTGTCGAGCTTCCAGTCCGGGACCTCGCGGGGACGCGAGGCGGCCGACGCCGGGGCACCCGCCGCTGGCCCGGACGGCACACCCCTGACCACCGACGTCGACCAGGGGAGCACCTCGTGGTGACCGCACCCGCCCACCGCAGCGGCCCCCCGGCCCGACCGTCCGAGGAGGACCAGTGACCACCCTCAGCCCCGAGGCCGCGAACTACGCGTGGCTGCTCGACAACTTCGTCCGCACCGTCCCCGGCGCGCAGTACACCCTGTGCGTCTCGGCAGACGGCCTGCTCATGGCGATGTCGGCGGAGCTCGACCGCACCAGCGGCGACCAGCTCGCGGCCATCGTCTCGGGCATGTCGAGCCTGACCCGCGGCGCAGCCCGCCAGCTGCAGGCCGGCGACGTGCGCCAGGCGATCGTCGAGATGGACGACCTGTTCGTGTTCCTCATGAGCGTCTCCGACGGGTCCGTGCTGTCCGTCGTGGCCGATGCGACGTGCGACGTGGGCCTGGTCGGCTACGAGATGGCGATGCTCGTGGCGCGCACCGAGTCGATCCTCACCCCGCAGCTCGTCAGCGAGATGCGCGCCCTGCTGCCGGTCGACGGCGCCGTGCGGACGCCGGTCGGGTGAGCGCACCGATGAGCGACAACGGCGGACCGGCGACGGGGCGGCGCGCCCTGCGCGCGTCCGCCGCCGAGCCGACCGAGGAGGCCAGGACCGTCCGCCCGTACGCCGTCACCGGCGGCCGGGTGCGCGCGGCGAGCTCCGACCTGCCGCTCGAGGCCCTGGTGGAGGCGCTGCCGGCCGCCGTCGGCGCCCGTGGGCTGCCGCCGGAGAAGCGCGCGATCCTGCAGCACGCGGCGCACACGTTCGTCTCCATCGCCGAGCTGTCCGCCTTCCTGCGGCTGCCGCTCGGCGTCGTCCGGGTGCTCGTCACCGATCTCGCCGAGGCGAAGGTCGTGCGGGTGCACACGTCCACCCCGCAGAGCGTGCACACCGGCCAGTCCCCTGCCCTGTCCCTGAGCGTCCTGGAGAGTGTTCTCAATGGCATCTCTGCCCTCTGACGCCGCGGTGAGCGAGCGCCCTGCGGCCACCGCGCGGGTGGCCCCCACCGTCGTCAAGATCGTCGTCGCCGGTGGGTTCGCCGTCGGCAAGACCACCTTCATCGGGTCCATCAGCGACATCGAGCCGCTGCGCACCGAGGCCGCGATGACCGAGCACTCGGTGGGCATCGACGACGCCGGCGGCGTCAGCGACCGCAAGAACACCACGACCGTGGCGATGGACTTCGGCCGCATCGCGCTGCCCGGGTCGCTGTGGCTCTACCTGTTCGGCACGCCCGGCCAGGACCGGTTCCTCTTCATGTGGGACGACCTGGTGCGCGGCGCGATCGGCGCCGTCGTGCTCGTGGACACCGAGCGGCTGGACCAGTCCTTCTCGGCGATCGACTACTTCGAGAGCCGTGGCATCCCGTTCGTCGTGGCGGTCAACTGCTTCGACGGCGTGGCCCGGCACCGGCTCGAGGACGTCCGCGAAGCCCTGTCCGTGCCGGACCACGTGCCGCTGATGTACACGGACGCGCGCTCGCGGGCCGCGACCAAGCAGACGCTCGTCTCGCTGGTGCAGGTGGCCATGGAGCGTCTGCGCGCCTGATCGTGCGCGTGCGCGCCTGCTCGTGCGTCCGCGCGGCTGATCGGTGGCCGCCGGCTGACTAGGCTGCGGTGCGCGGGGGCGCTGTCCAGGACGGGTGCTGGAGCCGGTGCCCCACGGGCTCCGAGCGGGATGGACCGGGATGCTGATCTACGCCGACGGCGGCGCGCTGAGCCGCGCCCTGACGGTCGACAGCGACTCCGCCGCATGGCTGCCCTGGGTGCACGAGCACGAGCACGAGCTCGTCACCTCCCCGCTGGGCCTGACCGAGCTGCGCCGCGTCGCCGACCCGCTCGGCCCCGCAGCCCGCGCAGCGGCCCACCGCATCGCGTCGTCGGTCGCCGTCGTGCGGTTCTCCGACCAGGCGCTGCGGGTCTCCGCGATGGCCGCCGGGGCCGTGCCCCCCTTCACCGCGATCCACCTGGGCAACGCCGTGGCCCATCCCGACGTCGACCGCATCGCCACCTACGACCCGCTGCTGGCCCGGATCGCGGTGATCTACGGCCTGGGCGTCGTCAGCCCGGGGCGCACCGGTCCCTGGTGGGAGGGCTGAGGGCGCCCGACGGCGCATCCTGATGGCGTCCGTGCAGGTCGCGGGCAGGTCGCGGGCAGGTCGCGGGCAGGTCGCGGGCAGGCGGCGGTCGTGCTCCGGTAGCCTGGTCGCCGCCAGGAGGGCTGCCAGAGCGGCCGAATGGGACGGTCTTGAAAACCGTTGAGGCGGTGCTCCCGTCTCCAAGGGTTCGAATCCCTTGCCCTCCGCACCGGCCGGCCGGGCCACGGCCCGGCACGGCCGGCCCGGCTACCCTCGGGCTGTGCCCGGGCCGACCCTCACCGCAGCGCTCGCCGCCCTCGACGCGGCCGAGCCCGTCGACGTGCTCGACATCCCGCTGGGGGTCAACCTGGTCGCGGTGGCGGCCGGCGCGATGGTCGGGACCCTGCGCGCCGGCGAGGAGGAGCGGGTCGACATCGTCGGCATGTTCATGCTCGCGCTGAGCCTTGGCCTCGGAGGCGGGCTGATCCGCGACGTGCTGCTCGGCAACCTGCCGCCGGCCGCCTTCCGCACCCCCGCCTACATCGCCACGGTGCTGGTCGCGACCGTCGTCGGCTCGGTCTTCCTCGCCTACCTCGACCACCTCGAGCGGTCGCTGTGGGTGCTCGACTCGCTGAGCATCGGGCTGTTCGCCTCCGTCGGGGTCAACGCCGCCCTGCTCGCGGGGCTGACCTTCCTCCCCGCGGTGCTCATCGGCACGGTGGCCTCCGTCGGCGGGCTGGTCCTGGCGGATGCGCTCCAGGGCCGGCCGTCGGCGCTGATCTTCCGCGGCCCGCCGATCATGCTCGCCGGGCTCGCGGGGGCGGTGACGTACGCCCTGCTGTACGAGGTGGTGCCCGAGATCGTCGTCACGCTCCTTGCCGTCGGGGCGGCGTTCCTCGTGCGGATCTCCGGCCCGGTGTGGAACGTGCAGTCCCCGGTGCCGCTGCGCCGGCCGATCGGGCTGCGCACGCGGCTGCGGCTGATGTGGGCGCGGCTGGGCGCGCGGCCCCGGCGGCGGCCCGGCTCCGCCTGATGGCGGCCCGACCGCGAGGCGCGCCGGGGTGGCGCCGTGGCGCGACCCTCTCGCCGTGGCGCATGGTGATCGGCCTCGGGTTCGTCAGCCTCGCGGCCGACATGGTGGCCGACGGGGGCAAGTCGATCTTCGGACCCTTCCTCGGCTCACTGGGTGCGTCCGCCCTGACGATCGGCGCCGTGATGGGTGCGGCGGAGGCCGTCTCGCTGATCCTGCGCCTCGTCGTCGGCCCGCTCGCCGACCGTGCGGGCAACCACTGGAGCTGGACGATCGCGGGCTACGGCCTCACGGCGGTGTCGATCCCGATGCTCGCCGTCGCGCCCCGGCTGGGCGCCTCCGGGCTCGCCGTGGCCATCGCGCTCATCCTCGTCGAGCGGGCGGGCAAGGCGCTGAGGAGCCCGTCCAAGACGGCGCTGCTCGCCCACGCCGCCGGCGCGGTGGGGCGCGGGCGGGGCTTCGGCGTGCACAAGACCCTCGACCTCGTCGGCGCCACCATGGGCCCCCTGGTCGTCGCAGCCGTGATCGCGGTGACGGGCGCGACGGAGCCGGCGCTCCTGGTCCTCGTCGTCCCCGGCGCCGCCACCATGGCGCTGCTCGTCTGGCTGCGACGTCGCGTCCCCGACCCGTCGGTCTACGACCACGACCGCCACGGGCCGGCCGACGGCGGCGGCCGGTCGGCCCCGGGTGCCGCCGCCGCGCCCACCGCGGGCTCGTGGTGGGGCGCGACCTTCGGCGCCGCCCTGCCCCGCGAGTTCTTCGTGTTCGCCGCGGCCTCCGGACTGGTGACGGCCGGGCTGGTGTCGTACGGCATCAGCAGCTACCACCTCGTGCGTGCGGGGCTGATCCCCCTCCCCGGTGCCCCCCTCGTCTTCGCTGGCGCCATGGGCGTGGCCGCGGTGGCCGCGCTCGCCACCGGTCTGCTGTACGACAGGCATGGCCCCGGTGTCCTGCTGGCCCTCCCGCTGCTGGTGGCCCTCGTCCCGCCGCTGGTGCTCGGCGGCGGGCTGGGCCGGGCGCTCGCGGGGATGGCGTGCTGGGGCGCCGCGGTCGGGATCCAGGACGCCACCGTCAAGGCGCTGGTCGCAGACCTGGTCCCGGCCACGCGTCGAGCGAGCGCGTACGGGGTGTTCGCCGCGATCCAGGGCGTCGCCGCGCTGACCGGGGGCCTCGCCGTCGGGGCGCTGTACGAGGTCTCCGTCCCCTGGCTGGTCGCCTTCGTCGCGGCGTGCCAGCTCGCCGCCCTGGCGCTGCTGCTCGTCGTGCTCGGTCGCCGGCGGCGGTCGCCGAGGCTCCGGCCGGCCTGAGGGCCCGCCGCCGGCACGTCCCGGCGGGCCGAACCGTCCAGATCCGGGCGGGTCTGCCCGCTCCGGGTCGGCGCGCGCCACAATGGCCCCCATGTCGAGCCGCGACGAGAACGCCCTGGAGCCGGTCGAGCTCATCCGCCAGTCCGGAGCCGTGCTGCGCGTGGGGCGCGCGATGCTCACGTCGGGCACGGGCTCGTTCCGCGTCAAGACGGCGATGGACCAGGTGGCCCAGGCCCTCGGGCTGGACCGTCATGAGGCCCACGTGACCCTCACGGAGATCACCGGGACGTCCTACCGGGGGCCGATCTTCCGCACCGAGGTCGCCGAGGTCCACTCGATGGGCGTCAACTCCAACAAGCTGCTCAAGCTCACCGAGATGGTCAACGGGCTGCAGCCGGGCACCACGCCCGAGCAGGTGATGGCGGCCGTCGACGAGATCGACCGCACGCCGCCGCTCTACCCGGCGTGGGCCAACGCCGCGTTCGCCGGGGTGGCCTGCGGCGCGTTCGCCTACCTCAACAACGGCGGCCCGGTCGAGGTGGTCGGGGTGACCGTGTCCGCGGGGATCGGCCAGTACGTGCGGCGGTTCTTCCTGCACCGCAAGATCAACCAGTTCGCGGCGACGATGCTCGCGGCGGCGGTCGCCTGCCTCGCGTACCTCGGGTTCCTGGCCGCGCTCGACGTCGCCACCGGCGGGGCCGCGTCGAGCCACGAGGCGGGGTTCATCTCCGCGGTGCTCTTCACCGTCCCGGGCTTCGCCCTCGTGACGGGGGCCCTGGACCTCGCCAAGCTGGACTTCTCCGCCGGCGTGGCCCGGACGGCGTACGCGCTGATGATCCTCACGTCGGCGGCGCTGGCCGTGTGGGCGTTCTCGTGGGCGACCGGGCTCCAGCCCGAGCCCGTGCCACCCGCCGACACCCCGTACCTGCTCACGCTCGCGCTGCGGCTCGTGGCCAGCGCGTTCGGCGTGCTCGGCTTCGCCCTGATGTTCAACTCGCCCGTCCGGATGGCGCTCGGCGCCACCGCGATCGGCATGGTGGCCAACACGCTGCGCCTCGAGCTGGCGAGCGCCGGCGTCGCCGTCCAGGCCGCCACGATGGTCGCCACCTTCGTCGTCGGCCTGCTGGCCGCCTGGGTGGCCCCGCGTCTGCGCGTCCCGCGGATCACCGTCTCGGTGCCTGCCGTCGTCATCATGGTCCCGGGGGCCGCCGCCTACCGGGCCGTCGTCGCGCTGAACAACGGCGACGCTCAGGTGGCCGTGACGTCCGGGGCGCAGGCGGTCTTCGTCGTCATCTCCATCGCCGTGGGTCTCGCCGCCGGGCGCATCCTCACCGACCGCGAGTGGCGGTACGAGAAGGGCTGAGGGCGCTTTGCTCCGGGCTCACGTGGGCAGGTACCCTGACCTGCACGCTTGGAGACGTCGCATAGTCCGGTCTAGTGCGCGACCCTGCTAAGGTCGTGAAGGGGTAACCCTTCCGTGGGTTCAAATCCCACCGTCTCCGCTCTTCGACCCGGTTCCGTCCTCGACGGGGCCGGGTTCGTCGTCTCCGGCGACGGCGACGCCGTCGGCCCCCTGCGAGAGGATGAGGCATGAGCCCCACCGCACCGACCCCGGCGAGCGCGTCGGCCGTGACCGTCTACGGCGCCGACTGGTGCGGCGACTGCCTGCGCAGCAAGGCCCTCCTGGAGCGCGAGGGCGTGCCGTACGCGTGGGTCGACCTGGTGGCCGACCCGGAGCGGACCGCCGAGGTGGTGCGCCGCAACGGCGGGCGCCAGTCCATCCCGGTCATCGTCTTCCCCGACGACTCGCACCTCACGGAGCCGTCGGACCCGCAGCTGCGCACGCGGCTCGCGGACCTGGGCCTGCTGCCCGCCTGACGCCGCCACGACAAGGAGCTCGACGATGACCCTGCCCCTCGCCGGTCCCGCCGGTCCGCTGCCGCCCAGCCAGGCCTACGTCCGCGAGACGGGGCCCGGCCGCTTCACCCACGAGGTCCGCACCGGCCAGCACGTCTGGACCGCGGACGAGCCCGTCTCCGTGGGCGGGGACGACCTCGGGCCGGCCCCCTACGACATGCTCCTGGCCGCCCTGGGCGCGTGCACCTCGATGACGCTGCGGATGTACGCGACCCGCAAGGGGTGGCCCGTCGACCAGGTGGCCGTCCGTGTGGTGCGCGACCGCGTGGACGCGCCGTCGGCCGCCGACCCCGCGGTCATGGTCCGCGCCGAGCGCCTGGTCTGCGAGGTCGAGGTCGCCGGCGACCTCACCGACGAGCAGCGCGAGCGGATGCGCCAGATCGCCGCCCGCTGCCCGGTGCACCGCACGCTCGAGGGCGGCGTGCTCCTGGAGACCCGGCTGGTGCCGCGCGCCGAGGGGTGAGCGACCGGCTCGGCGGGGTTCTCTGGGCCGGCCGCCTCGAGGGTTCGGGGGCCGTGACGAGGGCGATTGGGCCCGGGGCGCCCGGACCTGTATCCTCGTCGCTGGCCCTCGTGGCCACGCGCCCGTAGCTCAACGGATAGAGCATCTGACTACGGATCAGAAGGTTGGGGGTTCGAATCCCTCCGGGCGCACAGTGAGCGAAGGCCCCCGATCGGCGGAAGCGCTGGTCGGGGGCCTTCGTCGTGCGGGGGCCGCGGTCGTCGTGGCGGCGGATGGTGCCTCTGGTGCCGCTGGGGCGCTCCGGGTAGCGCACCCGCCCCCCGCGTCACAGGTGCCGCTACGACGACCGCGAGCGCCCCCTCCGCGCGGCGCGGCGAGGATCGCGGAGCCGCCACCCGACCACCGCGAACCATGCAGGCAGGAGCAGGCCGTACGCCAGGTACCCAGGCCCGATCAGGGGCCTGAGGGCTTCGGAGACGATGCCCAGCACCCCGGTGACCACGCCGAGGACGACCACCGACCGTCCGAAGGGCTCCGCCCGCATGAGCACGGAGAGCATCAGGATCGCCGCAGCGGTGAGGATGCCCGCCCACGACACAGCGTTCGTCGCAGCGATGAGCGCGTCGGCAGCGCTGGCCAGGCCGGCACGTTCGGCGGCGGATCCGGCCTGCGCGGACGAGTCGCTCAGGACGACCAGACCGCCGTGCAGGGACTGCGGGCTGCTGCCGAGTGCGAGGGCGATCGTCTCGGACACCACACCCAGCAGGCCGCCGAGGAGCGCCAGGCCCTTGTCCACCCGTGCCAGCGCGACGGCGAGCGCGGCGAAGACCGCGATCGCGGGAACGGCGAGGCCGACGAAGCAGATGAGCTCGACGAGGTAGACCGCCCGGTGCGCCGCGATGTACTCGAGCAGCGGCCCACCCGACGCCGGCGGCACCGGTGCGGCGAAGACCAGCACCACCGGCACCAGCACGAGGACCAGGTAGACGAGGCCCGCGACCGACCCGGCCCGGTACAGCGACGCCCAGGACCCCTCCGTCCGCTGCACCTCGGGCAGCTGGTCCCGCATCAGCCCGATCTGGTTCATGTCAGGTCGCCTCCACCCGCGCCTTGAGGCCGGTCCAGATGCGCCGCTCCATCCGATGCCCGAGCAGCCAGACCAGGGGCGCTGCCAGCCGCGTCCATCCCTGTGTCCGCACGTCCCAGTCCCAGGTCATGCGGGTGCGCCCGCTGTCGCCCTCGGCCGCGAAGCCGAGCGTGCCGTCGATCTGCGAACCCGCCATGGTGGTGCGCGAACCGAGGAGATGAGGCGCCTCGACGGCGGTCAGCTCGCTGGTCATCCGCAGCGTGCCGCCGCGGGTGTCCATCACGCTCGCGAACACGGTGCCCACGCCGATCGGACCGGCGGTCTGCTGCACGCACTCGCGCATCGCGGGGTTGTACGACGGCTCGTGGCGCTGGTCGAGCGCGTAGGCGAAGACGGTCTCGACGGGGCGGTCGATGACGACGCTGCCGTGGATGTGGGCCATCGGACCCGTTCCTCTCTAACGATGTTAGGTGGCCAGACGGTTGAAGCCTCCCACCTAACGTTGTTAGGGTCAAGGCCGGCGAGAGGAGGTCCATGGTCGAGCGCGGAGCACGTCCGCTTCCGTCGGGGACGACCGGCAAGGTGCCCTTGACCAAGGAGCTGCTGCACCGACGCGCGCTCGCGATCGTCGACGCCGAGGGCCTCGCGGCCCTCACCATGCGCCGGCTCGCGGCCGACCTCGGGGTCGAGGCGGCGTCCCTCTACTACCACGTGCCCCACAAGCAGGCCCTGCTCGACGGGGCGGTCTCGGTGATGCGTGCCGAGATGGTGTTCGACGGCCCCTTCCCCACCGACTGGCGCGAGCTCATGGAGCTGGTCTTCCTGCGGTACCTCGACCTGCTCCTGGCCCACCCGAACATGCTCCCGTTCGCCGGCAGGCACGTGGACAGCGACCACGTCCAGGGCCTGCCCTACCTCGTGCAGACGGGACTGACGGAGGCGGACGCCGCCGCGATGTGGCAGTCCATCATCGCGTTCGTCGTCGGGTTCGCCACGTTCGCGACCGAGTCGATCCGTGACGACGTCGACCACCTCCCCGGCGGCCTGGCGGCCCAGATGGCGACCTGGGATCGCGACACGGCTCGCCACACCCTGCGCGCGATCCTCGGGGCGTACGACGTCGCGCCCGCGGTGTCGGTGGACGTTCGCGACGGCAGTTGAGCCGCAGGAGGCGCCCGACGCCCGGGTGGTACCGCGCCAACGCTGTGCGCCGGCAGCGCAGACCGGCGGCTCCCGGTCGGCGGCTCCTGGTCGCGTGCTCGGCGACGGGCCGGGGAGGACGGAAGCGAGCGGATCGGGGAGCCGCGACCGGCGGCGTGAGGCCGCACCTGTGGCCGGGCCCGTGACGTTGACCTGCACCGATCGACGCCGAACGGCGCCCCGGCCCAGACCTCGTCCGCCGACGGATCCGGAGGCCGGGGGGTGGGAGTCTCGCCAGGTGCACGTCGTGCCACCGGCCCAGATCCGCGGAGATGTCGGCCGGGGCCGTGGTTGTGCGGCTGCCGCGGGGGTCGTGGCGTGCGCGTGGCGCCTGGTGTGCGTCCGCGGTCGTCCTAGCGGCGGTTGGTGCGCACGGTGCGCGTGAGGTCCGTCCAAGACCTCACGCACCCCCTGCGTCACAGGTGCCGCTAGGACGACTGCGACCGCGACCGCGACCACGACGACCGCGACCGCGACCGCGACCGGCGACCGCGACCGGCGACCGCCGACCGCGACCGGCGACCGGCGACCGCCGACCGCCGACCGGCCTCGGGCGCGGGGGTCACGGCGTCGAGCCGCCGTCCTGCGCGACGGTGGGAGCCGCCGATCGCAGCTCGATCAGGGTGGCGCCGATGTCGCGCAGCCCGGCGAGCACCCCGTGCAGGTGCGCCTGGTCGGCGATCGGACCGGTGAGCGTGGTCGTCCCGTCGGCCTCGCGGGTGATCCTGAGGCCGTCGAGGAGGCTGGTCCAGTGGTCGTCGAGGTGGCCGTCGACCCGGACCGTGTAGGTGGTGGGGCCGGCGAGGTTCACGCGGCGGTCCCTGCCGGGCGCGTCCGCGGGGGCGTCGCCCGACGGCGCGGTGCCCGACCGGACGTGGCCGGGCGTCGGATGATCCACTCGACCACGGCCAGGTTGATCACCCAGCCGGCCGCCTTGGCGAGGTCGCCGGCGAGCTGACCCGTGCCGAGCAGTGCGCCGCCGATGCCCTCGGTGAACGCCTGCGTCCCGGCCGCCAGCCCGATCGCGTAGGCGCGGAGCATCCATGCCCGGTGGGCCGCGATGTCGCGGCGTCGGGCGGCGGCGACGCCCAGGACCAGGGCCGCTGCCATCGCCGAGCCGAGCACCAGGCGGAGCGCGTAGAGCAGGTCCCCGGTGCCCGGCTTCTGGGCGTAGGCGAGTGTCATCCACAGCGCCGAGCCGGCGACCAGCAGCCCGGCGAACGCGACCACCCGGCCAGCGCGCCGATGCCACACCGGGTGGCGGCGTCGGAGGCGCGGGACGACCTGGAGCGCCCCGCCCAGCGCGTAGACGGCGACGCCGACGATGTGCACCACGAGCGGTGCGGCGTGACCGGTGAACCGCACGTCCGCGGGGATCATCGCGGGCCCGCCGGCGAGCTGGACCAGGCGCAGCGCCCCGGCCGTGAGCGGGATGGCGCTCAACGCGACGAGCGCCGCCGGGACCGGCCAGCCGGCCGTCCCGCCCCCGACGCGCCGCACCGGGCGCCGAGGGTCGCCGGCGGGCCGGTCCGGAGCCGTGAGGGCGGTGATCATCAGACCGCGAGCTCGCTGACCCGACGGGTGGGTGCGACCGCCTGGTCGGTGGGGTCCTGGTGGTTGCGCCACAGCGAGACGCCGAGGCCGATGAGCGCGATGCCGACCGGGACCGCCATCGGCCGGTTGAACGCCTCCGGGAGCACGGCGAGCGATGCGGTGCCGACGGCCGCAAGGGCGAGGAGTGCAGCCGCCCAGCGCGCCAGGATGCCGGTGCGGAACAGTGCGATGCCGAAGATCACACCCCCGACGATGTACCCCAGGCCCATGACGTTGAGCAGGGTCTGCATGCCGCCGATGTCTCCCGCCGGGGTGCCGCCGGCGGCAGCGACGAGGACGTCGTTCACGAAGGCCGGCTGGAGCTCGGCCAGCGTGGGCAGGACGGCTGCGGCGATCGCCTCGACGCCGAGCATGGCGAGGTACGCCGTCGCGAAGAGCAGGTAGCCGACCAGGCCGAGGACGCCGGCACGGCGGTGCTGGCGCAGGTACATGCCCGTGATGCCAGCGAGGGCCAGCCCCGTCATGACGGCCTTGGCGGTGCTGCGGAGCACCCACTCGGTCGTCTCGACGGAGGCGACCTCCATCGGCGGGTGGTTGATCTGGACGGCGATGAAGATCGACCCCGCGACCGCCGCTGCGGCGCCGGCTGCCCTGGTGAGGCCGCTGCTGGTGATGTCCATGGCGAGCTCCCGTGTCCGATGCCGGGCAGGGTGCCCTGGCGATGTCCAGGAACGTAGGAGCCGGGGTGGTGAGGCCGCATCACCAGGTGATGTGACCCGGAGGGTGATCGCCCGTGCGGGCCCGGCGCCGGGCCCGCACGCGCTAGAGCAGCCCCGCCTCGGCGGCTCTCCGCACGGCGCCGCGTCGGGTGTTGACGTCCAGCTTGGTGTAGATGTGCTTGGTGTGGGTGCGCAGGGTGTTGACGGACACGAAGAGCCGGCGCGCGATCTCGGGGCCGGTCAGCTCCGTGGCCAGCAGCCGTAGCACCTCGAGCTCGCGGTCGCTCAGGCCGTCGTCGGCCGTGCGCTGGTCCGTGGACCGGTCCGGGGTGGGTGGTCGACCGGTCTGGCTCGGGCGCTCGGTGGCCCGGAGCAACCCGCTCGCGAGTCCCGCGACGGCCCCGTCGGCCCCCGCCATTGCGGCGACAAGGAGCTCGGTCATCGGCGCACCCTCGTCGAGGAACAGCCGCCGGTAGCCGGCCGGCACGCCGAGGCGCAGAGCGGTGCCGAGGTCGAGCAGGGCGGCGCCGACGTCGCCGCGCGCATGGTGGACGAGGGCCCGCACGAGGCCAGCCTCCACGAGGCTCCCGGTCCGGCCGCTCGGCTCGGCGGCCGCCGCGACCCGGTCGAGCAGCCCGACCACGTCCTCGAGCGCCGCGCGGTCGCCGCCGGCGCGGCGCTCGGCCACGTGGAGCCGGGCGAGGGTGAGGTGGTCGAACTCGGTGAGGAAGGACGCCGCGCCCGCAAGGCTGACGCCGCGTCGCTCTGCCCAGCGCCAGGCGTCGGGCAGCCTGCCCTGGGCGATCCGGACGCGGGCCCTGGCGGCCGGCACCGGGCGGACGTCGGGGAAGTAGCCCGGCAGGAACAGCGGCTCGGCCGCGTCGAGCATCTCCGCGGCGCCGTCGAGGTCCCCACGCGCTCGCAGGACGCCCGACATCGCGATGTGCCACCGGTGCCTGTTCTCCAGCAGCGAGGCACGTTCCCCGAGGTCCTTGGCCGCCAGGAGGTGGGCCTCGGCGCCATCCAGGTCCGCCATCTCGCGGAGCATGTCGGCCAGACCGACGTGCAGGTCGCCGGTCGTGGACAGCGGCGGACCGGGGTGGTTCTCGGCTGCCGCCAGGGCCTCCTCGTACAGCCGCCGGGCCGTGTCGGGCCGGCCCTGTGCGAGCCACATGGTGGCCAGCACGACCGTGGCTCCGAGCGCGTCGGTGACCTTTCCGGCGGCCTCGAGGCTGCGAACCGCCTGGCCGAACGTGTCCAGGGCGGTCGGGAGGTCGCCCGCGGCCCATGCGGCCAGCCCCAGGTAGCCGGCGGCGGCGCCCCGCGACAGGTGGTCGTCCGGGCCGGCCGTCTCGAGCGCGCGGCGGGCGTGCGCGACGGTGCCGGCCACGTCGCCGCGAGCCTGGGCCACCGACGCGCGGTAGACCGCGATCATCGCGGGGAGTGCGCGCACCTCCTCGTCACGGGCCCGCGTCGCCGCGAGCGGCACCGACGGCGTCATCGCCAGCGCCGGACCCACGGCGGTGAGGGCGGACTCGGCGGCGTCCAGCCACGGCTCGACGCCGTCGAGGTCACCCTCGGAGAGCCTCGTCCAGGCGAGGGCCGTGGCGAGCAGGGGCCGACGACGGGCCACGCCCTGCGGCACGGCGCGGACCAGGTCGCGCAGGGCGCGGTCCTCGCGGTGCCTCGTCAGCTCGGGCAGCAGGAGCTCCACCAGGTCGGCGGCCTGCTCGTCGTCGTCGCCGGCGATCGCGTGCGGGATGGCGTCGGCCAGCAGTCCCTGCTCGGCGTACCAGCCGGCGGCACGTCGGTGCAGCAGCCGGAACCTGCCGGGGTCGTGCGCGCTCGACCGGGAGCGCAGCGCGTCGGCGAACAGCTGGTGGTAGCGGTACCACTGGCGCTGGTCGTCGAGCGGGACGACGAAGAGGTTCGCGCGTTCCAGGGCGTCCAGCGCCTGCTGCCCATCGTTGCGACCCGTGAGGGCGTCGCACGAGGGCCCGCTCAGCTGGTCGAGGACGCAGGTGTCGAGGAGGAATGCGCGGACGTCGTCGGGCTGGCTGTCCAGGACCTCCTCGAGCAGGTAGTCCAGGACGAACCGGTGGCTCCCGGAGAAGGCCTCGACGAAGTCGCCGATGCCCGTCGCGGCGTCGGCTGCCCGGCCTCGTGCCGACAGGGCCGCGAGCTGCAGCCCGGCGACCCACCCCTCGGTCCGCGCCTCGAGCGCTGCGACGTGCTCGGGGGCGAGCCGCAGGCCCATGACGTCGTTGAGGAAGGCGGCCGCCTCGTCCTCGGTGAACCTCAGGTCGGCGGCGCGCACCTCGTGCAGCTGCCCGCGTGCACGCAGCCGGGACAGCGGCAGCGGCGGGTCGGCCCGGGTGGTCATCGCGACGGTGACCTGCGGCGGCAGGTTGTCGAGCAGGAACGCCACCGCGTCGTGCACGGCGGGCTCGTCGATGAGGTGGTAGTCGTCGAGGGCGAGGACCGTCGGCCCCCCCAGGGCGTCGAGATCGTTCACCAGACTGACCAGGACGTCCTCGGTCGGCGGCGGGCCGTCGGTGCCCAGCAGGGCCCGGGCATCCGCGCCCGCCTCCGGGTCGGCGACCCGCACCGCCGCGAGCAGGTGCGTGAGGAACCGGCGCAGGTCACGGTCGCCTGGATCCAGCGACAGCCACGCGACCCGGAGGGGCTCGTCCGAGCCCGGCGCTCCCAGCCACTGGGACAGCAGGGTCGTCTTGCCGAACCCGGCGGGTGCCGCGACGAGCAGCAGGCGAGGCATCGACCCGGCACCGGTGCGGAGCCGGTCGACCAGCCGTGCCCGCGCGACGAGCTCGCGGCGCGGTGCCGGGACGTGCAGCTTGGTGCCCAGGACAGGCATGGCGTCAGCGTAGGGCCCCGCATCGGCGGCGGCGCCGGCCGGGCGCAAGGGCCGTCCGGTCGTCCGGTCGTCCGGCTGTCCGGTCGTCACGGCGCCGCGGTCGTCGTAGCGGCGGATGGTGCGCAAGGTGCACCTGAGGTTCGCCGGGCTGCACACGCGCCTCCTGCGTCACCGGTGCCGCCACGACGACGGCGATGGCGACGACGACGGCGATGGTGACGACGACGGCGATGGGGGCGACGGACGCAATGGGGGCGACGACCGCGGCCCGGCGGGCGGGGACGCGACGGGCCGGCGGCTCCGGTCGCCAGGGGGTGCTCGTCGCATCCGGGAGCGCCGATGACCCTCGCGCCGTGCCGTCAGAGGAGGACGATGGTGGGTGAGAGGAGCAGGGTCATGAGGCGGAGCATCGGGGTGTCCGGAACCATCCTCGCGGGCGTCGTGGTCGTGGTCGCCCTGGGCCGTCGCCCGTTCCAGGCCCACGTGGCCGAGGGGACCTTGCCCGGGCGTTGGGGGAGCTGGCTCAACTCCTACCTCAACCGGCCGTCCTACCGGCTCATGGCCGCCGCGCTGGACCTCGGCCCCCAGGACGCGCTGCTCGACGTCGCGTGCGGCTGGGGCGAGTTCCTCGTCGTCCACGGCGCGACGGCGGCCCGCGTCGCCGGCATCGACGTGTCCGAGGAGAAGGTCGCCCTCGCGCGCGAGCGGCTGGCCGGTCGCATCGGCGCCGGCTCCGCGGAGGTCGTCCAGGGCGATGCGGCACTGCTGCCGTGGCCGGACGGCACGTTCAGCGCGGTCCTGTGCATGGACGCGTTCCCGTTCCTCACTGATCCGGAGCGGGTGCTGGCCGAGGTCCTCCGGGTGCTGCGCCCCGGCGGTCGGATGGTGGTGCAGATCGGGATGAGGTGGCCGGACGGACCGCCGAGGCACATGGTCCACCCGATGAGCCCCGTCGCGGGCGACGAGGGCAGCGTGCGTCGGATGGTCGAGGCCGTGGGGTTCGGCGACGTCGCCGTCTCCTACGGGCTCGTGGGCGGCGCGAGCCGCGCGGCGAACCTCGCGTGCCGCCTGACGTCGGCCAGCGACGAGCTGCGTCTGGTCAGCGCCGTGAAGCCGGCCTGACGTCGGCGCGGCGATCTGGCATCCTACGGACGGGAGTGCGGCGGCGTGCTGCAGCCGCCCCGCCAGCGTGAGGACGCCACGTGTCGGGATCGGACCAGGTGAGGCCTGCTGGTCCGCGCGGCCGGGCAGCGCGACGGGCGGGCGGCCTTGTCGTGCTGGCGGCGCTCGCCCTGGAGCGCCGGTCCGGCCGCGGCGGAGGTCCCGACGGCGGTGGCCACCTCGTCCTCGCCCGTGGCGATCGACGAGCCGACCGCACCCGCGGCGGTCGACGAGCCGACCGCGGAACCCACTGATCCGACCGAGCCCACCCCGACGCCGGACGAGACCGCTCCGGACCCGCCCACGCCGACCCCCACGTCGCCGGAACCGACCGACCCCGCCGAGCCGGCGCCGGATCCGACCATGGAGCCCGAGCCCGAGATCCCGAGCGACGACGAGGGCGGGGAGGTGCTGGAGGCCGAGCCGCCGGCCATGGCCCGGCCCGGCCGTGACCCGATCTCGTGGATCATCGCGAGCATCGTCCTGCTGGCGAGCACGATGCTCGTGGTGCTGCTCGTCCGCCGACCGGCGCCCGTCCCACCGCCGGCCACCCCCGCGTCCCAGCGGGGCCCCGCACGCGAGACCGCCGGAGGCAACGCGGCGCGGCTGGCCAGCCTCGAGGCCGTCGGGGAGGCGATGCTGGACGCCGGCTACTCCGTCACCGGGGTGCGCTCGGCGCTGGTCGACATCGCCGCGGTGAACGGCTACCCGGACACCGAGGTGGTGGTGTTCCCGACCGCCCTGTTCGTCTCGGCACGGGCGCTCGGCGAGGCCCGCACCGGCGCGGTCTCCAGCGGTCACTCCGAGCTCATGCTCCACCAGATCGACGCCCTCGACGAGGTGGTCAGAACGGCCCGCGCCGGTCCGAGCGACCCCGCGACGATCACCTCCGGCGTGGCGGCGGTGCGTTCCCTGCCGAAGCCCTACTCCCGGCCGCAGCGGGTCCTGGCCCATGCGCTCCTCTCCGGCAGCATCTCGATCCTGCTCGGCGCCTCCTTGGCCGGGGTAGGCGTCGCCGCAGCGCTCGGCCTGCTGTCGGGGTTCGTCCTGCTCCGCTCCGCGAACGTCTGGTCCCGCTACCAGGCGCTCATCACCGTCGGCCTGGCCTTCGCGGTGTCGGTCGTCGTGTTCACCCTCACCCGGGTCGGCCTGGACCCCGGCGTGCTCGCCGCCCTCATCGCCCCGCTGGTCACCCTCCTGCCCGGCGGGCTGCTCACCACCGGCGTGATCGAGCTCGCCACCGGCCAGATGATGGCCGGAGCGGGGCGGCTCGCCGCCGGGGCGATGCGACTGGTGCTGCTGGCCGCCGGGCTGGTCGCGGGCGCCACGCTGGTCGGGGTGCCGATGGTGGAGTTCGACCAGGCGCAGAACCCGATCGGTCCGCTCGGCCCGTGGCTGGCGGTGGCGGTGTTCGGCGTGGCGATCGTCGTCTACCAGTGCGGCCGGCGTGGCTCGATCGGCTGGGTGCTGCTGGTGCTCTACGTCGCCTACGGGGCGCAGGTGATCGGTGACATCTTCTTCGGCGGCGTCCTCTCGGCGATGATCGGTGCGCTGGCGATGACGCCGGTCGCCTACCTGGTGTCCCAGCAGCGCGGCGGACCGGCCGCGTTCGCGAGCTTCCTGCCGGCGTTCTGGATGCTGGTCCCCGGCGCCCTCGGCCTGGTGGGGGTGGCGAGCATCCTCGACGGCGACTCCGCCGGACTGAACACCCTGGTCACGACAGCCTCGACGATGGTCTCGATCACGCTGGGCATCCTGGCCGGCTCCGTCCTCGGCACCCGACTGGCCGGCCGCGGGACCGTGGTGGCGGTCTAGCCTCGGACGCGGACCGCGTCGTGCTGCCCCGACCTCGTCGCCGGGTCGCCCTACGTCGGCTCGGACCCGAGCAGGTCGAGACCGAGCTCGTGCGCGAGGTACCGGGCGGCCAGCTGCCCGCGCACACTGTTGCCGTCGGCGTCCAGGAGCGGCGAGAAGACCCCCAACGCCCCCTTGCCGGGCGAGACGGCCACGACCCCGCCGCTGATCCCGCTCTTGCCCGGCACCCCGACGTCGAGCAACCAGTCCCCCGAGGCCTCGTACATCCCGGCGACGCTCATCACGGCCAGCGTCGCCCGGGCCACGGCCGCGCTCACGACCCGCTCGCCGGTGACCGGGTTCACCCCGCCGTCGGCGAGGGTGGCACCCATCGTGGCCAGGTCGGCGGCGGTCACCGCCAGGCAGCACTGCAGGGTGTAGAGGTCGACGGCGTCCAGGGGGTCGCCGGACAGGGCGCCGGCCTCCTGCAGCAGCATGGCCAGGGCCCGGTTGCGGAAGTTCGTGGCCCGGGCGCTGGCGAGGGTGTCGTGGTCGAGCTCCAGCGGACGTCCGGCGAACCGGGACAGGCCGCGGACCAGCCGGTCCCAGCGGTCCTCCCGTGACGATCCCGGTACGAGGCTCGTCGTGGCGATCGCGCCGGGGTTGACCATCGGGTTGGTCCGACCGTCCCGGGCGCGCTCCACAGCCTGTGCCGAGTTGAACGGCAGCCCGGTCGCGTTCACCCCGACGAGCCGGCGCACCTGCGCGGTGCCGACGGCCTCGCAGGCCAGGGCGAACACGAACGGCTTGGAGACGCTCATCAGCGTGAACGCCACCCGGGAGTCGCCGACCTCGTGGATGACGCCGTCGGTACCGGTGAGGGCGATGCCGAAGTGCCGCGGGTCGGCGTCGGCCAGCACGGGGTAGGTGCCGGAGAGCGCACCGTCGCTGACCTCCCGGAAGTGCCCGTGCGCCTGTCGGACAAGGACGTCGACACGTCGGCCGTCGGGCAACGAGCCCGTCGAGACGTACCGCCGTCCGAGTGGCCCGCCCTGGGGTGCCGCCTCGACCGCTCCCTCGGGCATGATCAGCCTCGATCTGGTGGGGTGCGGGCAGCGAACCACGGCCCGCGGTCAAGCCTAGGTACGCGGTCGACCGCGGGACAACCCCTGGTCCCGCGGGAACGCGAGGCGTCGCTCGGTGGCGCGAGCGACGCGCCCCTCGCGGCCCTCGCGGCCGTCGTGCCGCCGTCGTGCACCGGTCGGGTGCCTCGCCTCACTCCTCGGGCGACCACACCTCGACGTCGTGCACCGCGACGGTGACCGCCGTGGCCGTGACGTCGAGGCTGACGGACGCGACCCACACGGCCCCGCGGCGGACCCGTGCGACCCGCCACACCCCGGGACGTCCGCGCACCGTGACGAGATCTCCCTGGTGCACGGGCATCAGCGCCACGGGTGGCTCACGGCTCGTGCTCGGCGGCCGTCCACGACGGACGGCGGACCTGATCTGGAGGTGACGAAACTCTCATCTTCGACGTCCACCGGGCGACGAGTAGGTGGGCCGATCCGTGAGGGAGTTGACATGACGCGCGCAGCACGGGGTCGGCTGTGCTCGGTCGTCGCTGTTCGGTGGCGGTCGTGAGCAGGATGAGGATGCCGCGTGCCGGGTCGAGGGCCCGGTGGGCGGCCCCGCGTCCCGTGCCGCAGCTGCGGCGGGGCGCCTTCGTGCCCTCGGCGCTCGGGATCGTCGCGCTCGCGGTGCTCATCACCGTCGTGGTCTGGCGGAGCGGGAGCTCCGGGTCGCCCACCGGGCTGGTCCACCTGTTCTACCTCCCGGTGATCTTCGTCGGGGCGGCCTTCGGCAGAGCGGCCGCGGCCGGTGCTGGCGTGACCGCCGGGCTGGCGGCCGGCCCGTTCATGCCGGTCGCCGGGACGCTCGGCCCGCTGGACGGCGCTGCTCAGCCGGTCGGTGAGTGGGTGGTCCGGCTGTCGCTGTTCGTCGTGGTCGGCGTCGTCGTCGCCTGGCTGGTCCGGCAGGAGCCGCGCCCCCTCGACGTCCTCCTGCGCGACCTCGTCCTGGCGCGTCGACTCTGCCGAGCCGTGGACGCGGGCCGGGTGACCGCCCACTACCAGCCCATCGTCGACCTCGGTGACGGTCGCGTCGTCGGCATGGAGGCGCTCGCCCGGTGGACCGAGCCGTCCGGTCGCCCGGTGCCCCGGGCGACTTCATCCCCGCCGCCGAGCGCACGGGGACCATCGGCGTCCTGGGGCTGCACCTCCTGCGGCTGG
>Ga0073905_10000242_pt1 | contig 24481 bp, 23 predicted proteins | sample KloWWTupernatant_FD_65482 | JGI IMG/M metagenome (GOLD analysis project Ga0073905, IMG submission 65482) | Active sludge microbial communities from Klosterneuburg, Austria, studying microevolution and ecology of nitrifiers - Klosterneuburg... | ecosystem: Engineered > WWTP > Aerobic digester >... | reverse complement strand
CGCCGCCTTCGCCGACGCCCCGGTCGACGTCGCGGTCATCGAGGTCGGGCTCGGCGGCACGTGGGACGCGACGAACGTCGTCGACGCCGAGGTCGCGGTCATCACACCGATCTCCTACGACCATGAGCGCTGGCTCGGCCACGACCTCGTCGACATCGCGGGGGAGAAGGCCGGCATCCTCACCGACGGCGCCACGCTCGTCATGGCGGCGCAGCGCGAGGAGGTCGACGGCGTCGTGCTGGCTGCCGCTGCCGAGCACGGCGTGCGGGTGCTGCGCGAGGGGGTGGACCTGCAGGTCGCCGGGCGGCGGGTGGCCGTCGGCGGCCAGCTGCTCGACCTGTCCACCACCGGCGGGCTGTACACCGAGGTGTTCCTGCCGCTGCACGGTGCGCACCAGGCGAGCAACTCCCTGCTGGCGCTCGCGGCGGCAGAGGCCGTGCTGCGCGATGGCGGCGCGCTGTCCGGTGAGCTCGTCGAGGCGGCCTTCGCCGACATGCACTCCCCGGGCCGGCTCGAGGTGGTGCGGTCCTCCCCGACGGTGCTCGTCGACGCCGCGCACAACCCCCACGGCGTCGAGGCCCTCGTGGCGGGCGTCCGCGACGCGTTCAGCTTCGAGCGGCTCGTCGGCGTGGTGGGGATCCTCGAGGACAAGGACGCCGAGCAGATCCTCGCCGGCCTCGAGCCGCTGCTCGACGAGGTGGTGGTCACCCGCTCGACGTCCCCGCGCGCGCACGACGTCGACGACCTCGCGCTCATCGCCACCGAGGTCTTCGGCGAGGACCGCGTGCATGCCGTCGAGCGGCTCGACGAGGCGATCGCCCTGGCCGTCGAGCTGTCGGAGGGGGCGGCCGAGGGTTCGCCGACGGGCGCCGGGGTGCTCGTCACCGGCTCGGTGACGATGGCGGCGGAGGCCAGGACGCTCTTCGGTCGGCACTGACGCGGAGGGTCTGCACATACGTGCAGCCTCCATGAACGACTTCCCCTTGACCGCCCGCCGCCGCCGACCAATGCTGGCGACCGGGGGCGGGGCCACAACGAGGTGACCGACCGGTGCGCCGCAACGACGTGGCGCAGGTCGGCAGGCGAAGGGGAGTCCAGCGTGAAGAAGCTCATCAACGACCCGGCACGTGTCACCGACGAGTCGGTCGAGGGGTTCGGCCTGGTGCATGCCGACCTCGTCACCGTGCACACCGACCCGATGTTCGTGGTGCGCAACGGCGCACCCGTCGCGGGCAAGGTCGGCCTGGTCAGCGGTGGCGGCAGCGGGCACGAGCCCCTGCACGCCGGGTTCGTCGGCCTCGGCATGCTCGACGCCGCCGTGCCGGGCGCGATGTTCACGTCGCCCACGCCGGACGCGATCGCCCCGGCGACGGTCGCGGCCAACGGCGGCCGCGGCGTGCTCCACATCGTCAAGAACTACACCGGCGACGTGCTGAACTTCGAGACGGCGGCGGAGCTCGCCGAGGCGGACGGGATCGAGGTCCGCACGGTGATCGTCAACGACGACGTCGCCGTCCAGGACTCGCTCTACACGGCCGGCCGCCGCGGCGTGGCCGGGACCGTCGCGGTCGAGAAGATCGCCGGTGCCGCGGCAGAGCGCGGCGACGACCTCGCGGGCGTCGCGGCCATCGCCGAGCGCGTCATCGCCAACGTCCGGACCATGGGCGTGGCCCTCGAGGCCTGCACCGTGCCGCACGCCGGTGTCCCGAGCTTCGACCTCACCGACGAGGAGATCGAGATCGGCATCGGCATCCACGGCGAGCCCGGCCGGCACCGCATCCCGATGGCCCCGGCGGACGAGATCACCGCGATGCTCACCACGCCCGTGCTCGACGACCTCGGCATCGCCGGCGGCGAGCAGGTCCTCCTGCTCGTCAACGGGATGGGCGGCACGCCGCTGTCCGAGCTGTACGTCGTCTACCGCGCGGCCCGCAGGCTCGTCGAGGCGCGCGGCGCGACCGTCGCCCGGTCGCTGGTCGGCAACTACGTCACCTCGCTCGAGATGCAGGGCTGCTCGGTGACCGTGCTCCGGCTCGACGACGAGATGACCGCCCTGTGGGACGCGCCGGTGCACACGGCGGCCCTGCGCTGGTGAGCCGCGCGGACCCGGTGGCGCGCTGAGCGCCGACCGGGTAGCGGGAGCCTGCCACGCCCGCCCAGGCGGCGTGGCAGGCTGCAGCCAGGGTGACGTGCCCATCGGGGCGCGGCCCGTTCCCCCGACGAAGGAGCAGCATGGCACTGGACGTGGCGTGGGCACTGCGGTGGGTCCGGCGGACGGCGACGGTCGTCACCGAGCACCGCTCCGAGCTCATCGAGCTCGACCGGCAGATCGGTGACGGGGACCACGGCGAGAACATGTATCGCGGGTTCACCGCCGTCGTCGTCAAGCTCGACGCTCTCGAGGAGGACCCGCCGACCGTGGGTGACGTCCTCAAGCTCGTCGCCACCACGCTGATGTCCACGGTGGGTGGCGCGGCCGGCCCGCTCTACGGCACGGCGTACCTGCGCGCGGCGAAGGTGACCGGGACCGCGGAGCTCGACCCCGGTGCCGTCGTCGCCCTGCTCGAGGCCGGCCTCGAGGGCATCGTGGCGCGCGGCAAGGCGACCACGGGGGAGAAGACGATGGTCGACGCGTGGACGCCGGCCGCGGTCGCTGCCCAGGCGGCGGCGTCGGCGGGTGCCGACCCGGCCGACGTGCTCGAGGCCGCCGCCGTGGCGGCCGAGGCCGGGGCCGTCGCGACCGATCCCATGGTGGCGACCAAGGGGCGCGCGTCCTACCTCGGCGAGCGGAGCGCGGGTCACCGGGACCCGGGCGCGGCGTCGTCTGCGCTCATCGTGCGTGCCGCGGCCGACACCGCTGCTGACGCGTCGCTCGGTCTGCCGGCGTGAGCGCGCGGGTCGCCCTCGTCCTGGTGTCCCACTCGGCCGACGTCGCGTCGGGCACCGCGGACATCGCGCGCCAGATGGCACCCGACGTCACGCTCCTCCCGGCCGGCGGGACGCCGGAGGGCATCGGGACGAGCGTCGACCGTGTCATGACGGCGGTCGAGGAGGCACTGGCGGCCTGCGACCGGGACGGCGGCGGGGTGGTGGTCCTCACCGACCTCGGGTCCGCGCTGCTCACCACGGACCTCGTGCTGGAGATGCTCGACGAGGCGGACGCGGCACTGGTCCGCGTGCCGGCGGCCCCGATCGTCGAGGGTGCCGTCGCGGCATCGGTGCGCGCCCAGCAGGGCGGTGACCTCGACGGTGTCGAGGCGGCAGCCGTCGCGGCGGGGGGAGCTGCGGCGGGGTCCCCGGCGACGCAGGCCGCGCCGCAGCCCGTCGTCGCGGGGCCCGTCGTGACGGCGACGACGACGCTGCGCAACCCGCTGGGGCTGCACGCCCGGCCCGCCGCGCTCCTGGCGCGGGCCGTGGTCGACACGGGTGTGCCGGTGCTGGTCGACGGGGTGGACGGCGGCAGCATCCTCGCCCTCATGTCGCTGAGCGCCCGGGGCGGCCACGCGCTGACGGTGACGGCGAGCGGTCCGGGTGCGCGCGCCGCGGTCGAGACCGTCGTGGGCGTCGTCGAGGGCGGTTTCGGCGAGGCCTGACGACCTGCATCCGGTGCACAACTGCACGTGATGTAAACTTGCACGCCATGCAAGCAAACCTCGTCGACCCGCGCGCACCCCGCGCGACGCCCGACGCCCCGGTGGGCCTGCGCGCGCGTCAGAAGCTGGCCCGGCGCGAGGCGCTCGTCGACGCGGCCCATCGGCTCGTCATGGCCCGAGGCCTCGACGGCGTCACCGTGGAGGAGATCTGCGCCGAGGCCGGCGTCTCCACCCGGACGTTCTTCAACTACTTCGCCTCCAAGGACGACGCCGTCCTGGGTGTCGTGCCGCACGTCGTCGACGAGGCAGCCGCGAGCGCGTTCGCCGCGGGCGGTCCCACGGGTGACCTGGGCACCGACCTCGAGCGGCTCGTCACGGCGCTCGTCGCCGGCGCACCGTTCTCCAGCGGGCGGATGGCCTGCGCCGTCGAGCTCGCGCGTCACGAGCCGCGCCTCCTCGCGCGGCACATGGCCTCGTTCGAGCGGCACCACACGGCGGTCGCTGCGCTGCTGGCCGCACGGCTCGCCCTGCCGACGACGGCACCCCGCGTCGAGCTGCTGACCTCGCTGGTCATGTCGTTGACGCGGGCGGCCCACCTGCACTGGGAGGCCCAGGACGGCCGCGGCGCGGTCGCCGACGCCGTCGGCGCCGTGCTCGCCGAGCTGCGCACGGTGCTCCACGAGCCCGCCGACCATCGCCCCGCCTCCAGCACTCGCACCCCGAGCCCCGCACCGACCGAAGGACGCGCATGACCTCCGCACCCCCCACCGCCACGACGGCCCCCGACCGGCCGCTCGTCGTGCTCACCCAGCGCACGGTCTGGGTGATCTTCGGCGCGCTCATGGCGAGCATGTTCCTGTCCTCGCTCGACCAGTCGATCCTCGGCACCGCGATGCCGACGATCGTGGGCGAGCTCGACGGCGTGGAGCACCAGGGCTGGCTCATGACGGCGTACATCCTCGCGATCGCCGTCGTCATGCCGCTCTACGGCAAGTTCGGCGACCTGTGGGGACGGCGCTGGCCGTTCCTCGTGGCGATCGGCCTGTTCACGCTGGCGTCGATCGGCGGGGCCATGGCCCAGACCTTCGGCCAGCTGGTGTTCTGGCGGGCCGTCCAGGGCCTCGGCGGCGGCGGCCTGATGATCCTGTCGCAGGCGATCATCGCCGACATCGTCCCGGCGCGGGACCGCGGCAAGTACATGGGCCCGATGGGCGCGCTGTTCGGCATCTCGGCCGTCATCGGCCCCCTGCTGGGCGGCTACTTCACCGACGAGCTGACCTGGCGGTGGGCGTTCTGGATCAACGTGCCGATCGGCGTGCTCGCCTTCGTCGTCGCCTGGTTCACGCTGCGCCTGCCCACGCACCGCTCCGGCCACCGCCTGGACGTCGCGGGCATCGTCCTCATGGTGATGGCCACCTCCGGTCTCGTGCTCACCACGAGCTGGACCAGCTTCTCCGGCGCGGGCGGCTACGACTGGACGGACCCGCGCCTGCTGGCGCTCGTGGTCGGCACCGTGGTCAGCGCGCTCGCCTTCGTGCTCGTCGAGCAGCGCGCCGAGGAGCCGCTGCTGCCGCTGCACCTGTTCCGCAACCCCACCTTCGCCATCGCCACGGCGGTCAGCCTCGTCATCGGCATGGGCATGTTCGCGGCGCTGACCTACCTGCCCACGTTCCTGCAGATGGCCACGGGCGCAGGGGTGACCGAGTCCGGCTTCCTCCTGCTGCCGATGATGGTCGGGGTCATGCTCACCGCGATCACCTCGGGCGTGGTCATCACGCGCACGGGTCGGTACCGCGCGTTCCCCATCGCGGGCATGGCGATCGCCACGCTCGGCCTCATGTGGCTGACCCAGCTCACCGGGGACGTGTCGATGCTGCTCTTCGGCACCATGATCTTCGTGCTCGGGGCCGGGCTCGGCCTGGTGATGCAGACCATCGTGCTGGCGGTGCAGAACTCCGTCGACCCGCACGAGCTGGGTACCGCGACGAGCGCCAACAACTTCTTCCGCGAGATCGGCGCGGCGGTCGGGGTGGCCCTGTTCAGCACGATCTTCACCTCGCGCCTCGCCGAGCGGCTCGAACCGCTCTTCGCCGGCGCCCCCGGCGGCAGCGGGGACGGCGCGGCCTCGCTCACCCCCGCGGTGGTCGCCACGCTGCCCGAGCCGCTGCGCACCGGCGTCGTCGACGCGTTCGCCGACGCCCTGGCGCCGGCCTTCTGGTACCTCGTGCCGCTCGTCGCGGTCGGCTTCGTGCTCACGCTCTTCCTGCGGGAGGTGACGCTGTCCGACGTCGCCGGGATGGTCGCGCGCGGCGAGGCGGTGTCCGAGGTCCCGCCCGCGCACCACGGCGAGCCGCACGCACCCCACGGCGCGACGGGGTCAGCCGCGCGGGACGGGGGCGACCTCCCGGGCGTGACGGAGCACGGCGACACGGTCGGGGCTGCGGCCGGGCGGGCCAGCGACCCGGACCGTGGGTAACCTGCCCCGGTGAGCACCCCGACGCGCCCTGCGGCACCCGCCCCGGCCGGCGGTGGGCGCGTGCGCTCGGCCCGCCGCCAGTTCACCGCGACGATGCTCGTGCTCGAGGCCTTCGTCGTCCTCTTCGCGACGCTCGTCGCGTACGGCCTGCGCGCCGCGCCGCCCGGCGTGGTGTGGGGCCTGGGTGGGGCGCTGGCGCTCTCGTTGATCCTGGCGGCGGGCGTCCAGGGGCGTCCCGGCGGGCTGGTGGTCGGCTCGGTGCTCCAGGTGCCGGTGCTGCTCGGCGGTCTGGCGCTGCCGCCGGCCGCCGCGCCGGTCATGGTCGTCGTCGGGGTGGTCTTCGTCGCGCTCTGGGTCGCGTCGCTGCGCCTCGGTGGTCGGATCGACCGGGAGCGGGCGGCACGGGCCGTCGCCGCGGCCGCCGCGCCCGGGGCGACCACCTGAGTCCAGCCGCTAGGCTCGCGGCCATGTCGCAGCCCACCGTCGAGCGCACCCTTGTCCTCGTCAAGCCCGACGGCGTCCGCCGGGGCCTGGTCGGGGAGGTGCTCCGCCGGATCGAGGCGAAGGGGTACACGCTCGTCGCCGTCGAGCTGCGCACGCCCGGCGAGGCGCTGCTCGAGGCGCACTACGACGAGCACGCGGGCAAGCCGTTCTTCGGTCCCCTCGTGGAGTTCATGGGCTCCGGCCCGGTGCTCGCGGCCGTGGTCGAGGGCGAGCGCGTCATCGAGGGCTTCCGGTCGCTTGCCGGCACCACGGACCCGACGACGGCGGCGCCCGGGACCCTCCGCGGCGACCTGGCCAGGGCGTGGGACACGCCGGTCACCGAGAACCTCGTGCACGGCTCCGACTCGCCGCGGTCCGCAGCGCGCGAGATCGGCCTGTGGTTCCCGGCGCTGTGAGCGCAGCACCGGGCGTCGCCCTGCGCGCAGGCACGGCCGCCGCGACGCGCGCGGGCACGGCCGCCGCCACCGGCCGACGTCGGCCCTAGGCTCGCTCCGTGCACCTCAAGACGCTCACCCTGCGCGGGTTCAAGTCGTTCGCCTCGGCGACGACGCTGAGCTTCGAGCCGGGCATCACGTGCGTCGTGGGGCCCAACGGCTCCGGCAAGTCCAACGTCGTCGACGCCCTGGCCTGGGTGATGGGCGAGCAGGGTGCCAAGTCGCTGCGCGGCGGCACGATGGAGGACGTCATCTTCGCCGGGACGGCTGGCCGGCCCCCGCTGGGCCGCGCCGAGGTCGCCCTGACCATCGACAACACCGACGGCCTGCTGCCGATCGAGTACTCCGAGGTGACGATCTCGCGGACGCTGTTCCGCAGCGGCGGCTCCGAGTACGCCATCAACGGTTCCACCTGCCGGCTGCTGGACATCCAGGAGCTGCTCTCGGACACCGGCATGGGCCGTGAGATGCACGTCATCGTGGGCCAGGGGCAGCTCGACGCCGTGCTGCGGGCCACCCCCGAGGACCGCCGCGGGTTCATCGAGGAGGCGGCCGGCGTGCTCAAGCACCGCCGGCGCAAGGAGAAGGCGCTGCGCAAGCTCGACGCGATGCAGGCCAACCTCACCCGCCTGGCCGATCTCACCGCCGAGATCCGCCGCCAGCTCGGCCCGCTCGGCCGGCAGGCCGAGGTGGCGCGCAAGGCGCAGACCGTCCAGGCCGACCTGCGCGACGCCCGTGCCCGGCTGCTCGCGGACGACCTGGCCCAGCTGACCGCGACCCTCGAGCAGGAGATCGCCGACGAGACCGCGCTGCGCGAGCGGCGCGCCGAGGTCGAGTCCGCGCTCGGCGCCGCCCGGACGCGCCTTGCCGCGCTCGAGGCGCAGGCCGCCGCGGCAGCCCCCGAGCAGTCAGCGGCCTCCGAGGTCTGGTACCGGTTGTCCTCCGTGCGGGAGCGGCTGCGCGGTGTGGCGACCCTCGCGGCGGAGCGCATGCGCCTGCTCGGCTCGGCTGGCGGCGAGGACTGGTCCGGCCGGGACCCGGACGACCTCGACGCCCAGGCCCAGCGGGCGCGCGCCGCGGAGGCGGAGCTCGGCGCCGAGGTGGAGCTCGCCCGGGTGGCCGTCGAGGCCGCGACCGTCCACCGTGCCGGCCTCGAGGAGCAGGCGCACACCGCCGAGCGGCACCTGGCAGCCCTGCACCGTGCCGTCGCCGACCGGCGCGAGGGGCTGGCCCGGCTGGCCGGGCAGGTCGCGGCGCGCCGCAGCCGGCTCGAGGCGACCGAGGCCGAGATCGGCCGGCTGCGCGAGACCGTCGCCGAGGCCGAGCGGCGCGGGCAGCGGGCCACGGTCGAGTTCGCGGCGCTCGAGTCCCAGGTGGTCGGGGCCGAGGAGGGCGAGGAGGACCTCGACGCCGAGCACGAGGCCGCCACGGCCGCGCTCGAGGACGCCGCCGCCGCTCTCGTGGCGCTGCGTGCCGCCGAGCAGACGGCCGAGCGCGACCGCGCGTCGTGGACGGCCCGCGTCGAGGCGCTCGAGATGAGCCTGGTCCGCAAGGACGGCGCCGGCGCGCTGCTCGCAGCGGACGACCTGCCGGGCACGCTGGGCTCCGTCGCCGCGCTCGTCGGGGTCGAGCCCGGGTACGAGGACGCCATCGCCGCTGCGCTCGGCGCGGTGGCCGACGCCGTCGCGGTGGAGTCGCTCGGTGCCGCGGTGGACGCGCTGCGCCGGCTGCGCACCGACGACGCCGGGCGTGCCACGCTGCTCATCGGCGGCACCGAGCCGCCGCCGGCTCCCGGCGCGGTGCCGGACGGCGCTGTGGCGGCGGTCACCCTCGTGCACGTCGCCCCGGCCGTCGCGGACGCCGTGCACGCCCTGCTGGCCGACGTCGTCGTCGTCGACGACCTCGCCCAGGCGCGCGCCGTCGTCGCCGCCCACCCGCGGCTCACCGCCGTGACCCGGGGCGGGGACCTGCTCGGGGCCGCCCGCGCCTCGGGTGGCTCGGCCAGCGCGCCGAGCACGTTGGAGCTGCAGGCCGCGCTCGACGACGCCAGGGCGCGCGTCGCCGACGCCGCCGCGGCGACCGAGCGGACAAGGTTCGCGCTGGCCGCCGCCGGCGAGACCGAGCGCGCGGCGACCGCCCGCCACGAGGCCACGCTGGAGCGCCTGCACGAGTCCGACGCCGCGCTGGCGGCCGTCGCGGAGCAGCTGGGTCACCTGGGCTCGGCCGCGCGCGCAGCCCGGGCCGAGGCCGAGCGTGCGCAGGCGGCGCTGGACGCCGCCGGCCAGCGTCTCGCCGCCGACCAGGTCGAGCTCGCCGACCTCGCCGAGCGGCTGGCCCACGCCGAGGCGGACCCGGCCGAGTCCGACGACCAGATCGAGGCCGCCGGGGCTGCGCGCGACACCGCGGCCACCGCGGCCGCGGCTGCCCGCGCGCGCGAGACCGAGGCACGGCTCACCCTGCGGACCTCCGAGGAGCGCGCCCGGGCGGTGGCGGGCCGGGCCCAGTCGCTCGAGCGTGCCGCCACCGCCGAGCGCGAGGCGCGTCAGCGGGCGGCGGAGCGCGCCCGTCAGCGCGCCGAGCAGGCCGCGCGGGCGCAGGCGGTCGCCACCGGTGCCGGGTGGGCGCTCGGTGTGCTCGAGGAGTCGCTGCGCGCGGCCGGCGACGTCAGGGACACCGTCGAGCGGGACCGCACCGAGCGCGAGGCCCAGCTCGTCGTGGTGCGCACCGAGGTCGACCGGTGGGCGCGCGAGCTCGCGGAGCTCACCGACGTGGCCCACAAGGACGAGCTCGCGCGCGCCCACCAGGCGCTGCGCGTCGAGCAGCTGCAGACGCGCGCGGTCGAGGAGCTGGGGCTGGACCCGCAGGTGCTGCTCGACGAGTTCGGCCCGCACCAGCCCGTGCCGGTGCTCACCGCGCCGTCCGACGCGGGGTCGGCGGACGAGACGCCCACGTCCGTGCCCTACGTGCGGGCCGACCAGGAGAAGCGGCTGCGCGCGGCCGAGCGGGCGCTCGCGCTGCTCGGCCGGGTCAACCCGCTGGCCCTGGAGGAGTTCGCCGCGCTCGAGGAGCGGCACACGTTCCTCACCACGCAGCTGGCCGACCTCAAGAGCTCGCGCTCCGACCTGCTGCAGATCGTCCGCGAGATCGACGAGCGCGTCGAGCAGGTCTTCGCCGAGGCGTACCACGACACGGCCGTGCAGTTCGAGCGCGTCTTCGCCCGGTTGTTCCCCGGCGGCGAGGGCCGCCTCGTCCTGACCGAGCCCGGGGACATGCTCACCACCGGCATCGAGGTCGAGGCGCGCCCTGCCGGCAAGAAGGTCAAGCGGCTGTCGCTGCTGTCGGGCGGCGAGCGCTCGCTGACCGCCGTGGCCCTGCTCGTGGCGATCTTCAAGGCCCGGCCGAGCCCGTTCTACGTCATGGACGAGGTCGAGGCCGCGCTCGACGACCTCAACCTCGGACGGCTGCTGGAGATCTTCCGCGAGCTGCGCGACGACTCCCAGCTCATCGTCGTCACGCACCAGAAGCGCACCATGGAGATCGCCGACGCGCTGTACGGCGTGACGATGCGCGGCGACGGCGTCACCACCGTCATCAGCCAGCGGATGCACGAGGACGCCTCGGCCTGACGTGCCGTGACCCGGGTCACAGCCGTGTGGAGATCCTGTGCCGATCCCGCGGGGCCCCAGCGGCGACCGGCGCGGTGGCGCGCGGGGGGCGCCGATACTGGGGGCATGTCTCCCGTTGTCGTCCCCGTCGTCGTCGCCCTGCTCGCCGCCATCGTCGTCCTGGCGGCCGTGGCGCGTGACGGCGGATCCTCCCGGGGGCTGCTCTCGGACCTGCGCTCCGGCCTGCGCCGTGGCGACTCCACGCGGCTCGGCCTGTTCGCCGGGGCGCGTCGCGACCTCGTCGAGGCGGCCGACGTGGAGACGTCCCACGTCGAGGAGATCTTCCTGCTCGGGGGGGCGCAGGAGGACGGCTACGTCCGCGCAGACGACCTCACCGATCCCGTCGCCCGGGTCACCCAGGCGGCGGCGCGCGGCGTCACGGGGCTCGTCCGCCGCTGACCCGCAGGGCGCTGCGCCCCCGACGCCTGGCACACTGCTGGCGTGAACGACCTCACCGATCTCCTCATCGCCCTGCCGGTCCTGGCCGTCCTGGGCACCGCGACGACCCTGCTCGTGCGCTCGCGCCGCCGCGGTGGCGCCGCCGCCGTCGAGCGCCCGGCCGCCGGCGGCACCGGCGCGGAGCCCACGGACCTGGCGCCCGACCCCGGCGGCGCGCCGTCGGCGGCAGGGGCCGGGACCGCCGGCGCGACCGCCGCCGTCGAGAACGGGCCCGCCACCGCGCCCGCCCCACCCGCCCTGGACGTGCCCACGCCGGCCGTCGGGCGCCTGGTCCGGCTGCGCGAGCGGCTGGCCCGCTCCGGTGCCCTGGGCGCGACGCTGCTCGCCGTGCTGTCCCGCGACACGCTCACGGCGGACGACTGGGACGAGATCGAGGAGACGCTGCTCCTCGCGGACGTCGGCGCCGGCCCCTCGGCGGAGCTCGTCGACGCGCTGCGGGAGCGCGTGCGCGTGCTCGGCGTGCGCGAGCCCGTCGCGGTGCGCGCCCTGCTGCGCGAGCAGCTCCTCGCCCTCGTCGACCCGTCGATGGACCGCACGCTGCACACCGAGCCCGTGATGGTGACCGACGAGGACGGGCGGCCGGGCGTGCACCCCGCCGTCGTGCTCGTCGTGGGCGTCAACGGGACGGGCAAGACGACGACGGTCGGCAAGCTCGCGCGCGTGCTCGTCGCGGAGGGCCGCACCGTGCTCCTTGGCGCGGCCGACACGTTCCGCGCCGCCGCAGCCGACCAGCTGCAGACGTGGGGCGCGCGCGTGGGTGTCGCGACGGTGCGCTCGGACCGCGACGGCGGGGACCCCGCGGCCGTGGCGTTCGACGCCGTGCGCCGGGGGCGGGCCGACGGCGTCGACGTCGTCCTCGTGGACACGGCCGGACGGCTGCAGAACAAGGCCGGCCTCATGGACGAGCTGGGCAAGATCACGCGCGTCATCACACGCTCCTCGCCGATCAGCGAGGTGCTCCTCGTGCTCGACGCCACCACGGGGCAGAACGGCCTGACCCAGGCCCGGGTCTTCGCCGAGGTCGCCGGCGTCACCGGGATCGTCCTGACGAAGCTCGACGGCACGGCCAAGGGCGGCATCGTCGTGGCCGTCCAGCGTGAGCTCGGGGTGCCGGTCAAGCTCGTCGGCCTGGGGGAGGGGCCGGACGACCTGGCGCCCTTCGAGCCCGAGGCGTTCGTCGACGGCCTGCTGCAGGGCTGACGAAACAGAGCGTTCACATCCCGCGGCGTTCTGTCATCGCGCCGTAACGCCAGCCGTCCGACGCGGAAACACCGCTCGAAGATGGTTGTCCCGGACCAGCCGCCCGGCTGGCGAGGGAGAGGCGATTTCTATGGACGAGTTTGTCCTGGACACCGGGAACACAGCATGGATGCTCACCGCTTCCGCGCTGGTGCTGCTCATGACGCCGGGTCTGGCGTTCTTCTACGGCGGCATGGTGCGCGGCAAGTCCGTGCTCAACATGATGATGATGAGCTTTGGCGCCATGGGCGTCATCGCGCCGATCTGGCTCCTGTACGGCTACTCGGGCGCCTTCGGCACCGACATGCTGGGCGGCCTCATCGGCAACCCCTTCGAGTACTTCGGCAGCAACGGCATCACCGACGACCAGAGCCTCATGGCCGCGGCCGGCGTGCCGGCCCTGGTCGCGATCGCCTTCCAGGCGACGTTCGCGATCATCACGGTCGCGCTCATCTCGGGTGCCGTCGCCGAGCGCATGAAGTTCAGCGCCTGGATGGTCTTCGCGGCCGTCTGGGTCACGTTCGTCTACATCCCCATGGCGCACATGGTGTGGGGCGGCGGCCTGCTCGGCGCCACCGGCATCACCGAGGCGCTGGCCGTCCCGATCGACTTCGCCGGTGGCACGGTCGTCCACATCAACGCCGGTGTCGCCGGCCTGGTGCTGGCGATCATCCTCGGCAAGCGCAAGGGCTTCGGCAAGGAGCCCATGCGGCCGCACAACCTGCCGTTCGTCATGCTGGGCGCAGCCCTGCTGTGGTTCGGCTGGTTCGGCTTCAACGCGGGCTCCGAGTTCGCGGCGGACGGCACGGCCGGCCGTGCGTGGATCAACACGACGGTGGCGACCTCGATCGCGATGCTGGCCTGGCTCATCACGGAGAAGTTCCGTGACGGGCACGCCACCTCGCTCGGTGCCGCGTCCGGCGTCGTGGCCGGCCTGGTCGCGATCACCCCCGCAGCGGCCGCTGTGGACACCTACGGCGCCATGGCCATCGGTGCGGTCGCCGGCGTGCTCTGCGCCCTGGCCGTCGGCCTGAAGTACAAGTTCGGCTACGACGACTCGCTCGACGTCGTCGGCGTGCACCTCGTCGGTGGTCTGACCGGCACCATCCTCATCGGCCTCTTCGCGAACGTCGGCGACGGCGTCAACGGCACCTGGTACCTCGACGGCTCGCTCAACGGCCTGTTCTACGGTGGGGGCGTCAACCAGCTCCTCACGCAGATCATCGTCGCGCTGGCCGCCGTGGTGTTCAGCGGCGTGATGACGACGATCATCGCCCTGGCGATCAAGGCGGCCATGGGCCTGCGCATCCCGGAGGAGTCCGAGGTGGGTGGGATCGACCTGGCAGTGCACGGTGAGACGGCGTACGAGACCCTCGGCGGCGCTCGCAAGACTCAGGAGGTGAAGGCATGAAGCTGGTCACGGCAATCATCCAGCCCCACCGGCTCGACGACGTGAAGTCGGCCCTCGAGGCCGCCGGGATCCGCGGCATGACGGTCAGCGAGGCCAGCGGCTACGGCCGTCAGCGCGGTCACACCGAGGTCTACCGCGGTGCCGAGTACACCGTGGACCTCATCCCCAAGGTCCGGGTCGAGGTGCTCGTCGCGGCGGAGGACGCCGCGGCGGTCACCGAGGCGATCATCGGTGCGGCCCAGACCGGCAAGATCGGTGATGGCAAGGTGTGGACGGTTCCCGTGGACGACGTGGCGCGGGTGCGCACCGGCGAGCACGGCGCCGTGGCGCTCTGAGCGCCGGGAACCGATGATGCACGACCGACCGCACGACGCCGCGGTCGGGGCCCCGTCCCTGCAGGCCCCGCTCCCCTCCACCGGGGTGCGGGGCCTGCGGGCGGACCGGCTCGACCTGGCGGCACGGATGACCGGACCCGGGGCAGACGGCCACGTGCGCCGGGCCGCCGTCGCCCAGCTCGTGACCAGCCGGCTCGCCCACCTGTGGGACGAGGCCGTGGCACCCCTCGGTGCGGCCGAGGGGCTGGCGCTCGGCGCCGTGGGCAGCCTGGGGCGCTCCGACGCGAGCCCCAACAGCGACCTCGACCTCCTGCTGGTGCACGACGGCCGCTCGCACCCGGCCGCCGAGGTCGCGGCGCTCGCCGAGCGGCTCTGGTACCCCATCTGGGACGCCGGACTCGACCTGGACCACTCGGTCCGTTCGCTGGCCCAGTGCCGGCAGGTCGCCTCCGCCGACCTGCCGGCCGCCGTCGGGCTGCTCGACCTGCGCGCCGTCGCCGGCGACCGCACCGTCATCCACCGTGCGCGCACCGCGCTGCTGACGGACTGGCGCTCGGCAGCACGGCGCCGCCTGCCGGAGCTGCTCGCGACGACGAAGACCCGCGCTGAGCGCTCCGGCGAGCTCGCCTACCTCGTCGAGCCCGACCTCAAGGAGGCGCGCGGTGGGATCCGCGACGCCGTCGTGGTCTTCGCGCTCGCGGCCACGTGGCTCACCGACCGCCCCCACGGCGCGGTCGACGACGCCTACGCCCACCTGCTCGACGTGCGCGACGCGCTGCACGTCGCGACCCGGCGACCCACCAACCGCCTGCTGCGCGCCGACCAGGACGAGGTCGCGGCGCTGCTGGGCATCGGCGACGCCGACGACCTGCTCGCCGGGCTCGCCGAGTCCGGCCGGGTGGTCTCGCACGCGCTCGACACCACCGTGCGGCACGCGCGCCAGGCCCTGGACCGCCCGTCCCTGCGACGGCCGGTGCTCGTCCGGGGGCGCCGCATCGCGCCCCGGCTGCGCTCGGTGGGCGAGGGCCTCGTGGAGCACGACGGCGAGCTGGTGCTCGCCGCGGGCGTGCGGCCGCAGGACGACCCCATGCTCAGCCTGCGTGCCGCGGCGACGGCTGCCCGCACCGGGCTGCCGCTGTCCCCCGTCACCGTCGAGAGCCTGGCGCGGACGCCGGCCCTGCCCGAGCCGTGGCCGGCCGTGGCGCGAGCGCACCTGCTCGCGCTGCTCGGCACGGGCGCTGCCCAGGTGCCGGTCTGGGAGACGCTCGACCTCGCGGGCGTGGTGACCCGGTGGATCCCCGAGTGGTCCGCGGTGCGCAACCGGCCGCAGCGGTCGCCCATCCACCGGCACACGGTCGACCGCCACCTCGTCGAGACGGTCGCGCGGGCGGGTCGCGGGCGCAAGGGTGCCGGCTCGCACGTGCTGCTCCTCGCGGCACTGCTGCACGACATCGGCAAGCGCGCCGGGGTGGCGGACCACAGCGTGGAGGGTGCAGAGCTCGTCCCGGGGATCCTCGGCCGGATGGGCTTCGAGCAGGCCGAGATCGCCGACGTCACGCTCCTGGTCCGCCACCACCTCACGCTGGCGAACCTCGCGACGCAGTCCGACCCGGACGACCCGGCGACGGTCGACGCGCTGGTCGAGGCGCTCGGCGGTCGCGTCGACCTGCTCGACGTGCTGCGGGCCCTGTCCGAGGCGGACGCCTCGGCGGCGGGCCCGACGACGTGGACGCCATGGCGCGCCCGCCTGCTCGACGACCTCACGGAGCGCACGCGCGAGCGCCTGACCTCCGGGTGAGGCGCTGCGGGTACCCTGAGGGCTCCCGCTCGACCGTCCCGTGACCGGTGAGGTTCTGTGTTCGCCACGCTGTCCGACCGTCTGACCTCCACCTTCCGGAACCTGCGCACCAAGGGCAGGCTCTCCGAGGCCGACATCGACGCCACGGTGCGCGAGATCCGGCGTGCCCTGCTCGACGCCGACGTCGCCGTCCCGGTGGTCCGCGCCTTCACCGGCGCCGTGCGCGAGCGTGCGCTCTCGGCCGAGGTCTCGGGCGCCCTCAACCCCGCCCAGCAGATCGTCAAGATCGTCAACGACGAGCTCGTCGCGGTGCTCGGCGGCGTGCAGCGGCCCCTGGCTCTGGCCAAGAACCCGCCCACCGTCATCCTGCTGGCCGGGCTGCAGGGCGCGGGCAAGACGACCCTGGCCGGCAAGCTGGCGCTGCACCTGCGCGAGAAGGGGCACACGCCCCTGCTCGTCGCGGCGGACCTGCAGCGCCCCAACGCCGTCACCCAGCTCCAGGTGGTCGGGGAGCGCGCGGGCGTGCCGGTCTACGCCCCGCACCCGGGCGCCCGCGAGGGCTACGAGGGCGCCGACGTCGCCGCGGGGGACCCCGTGGCGGTGGCCCGCGACGGCCTGGCGACCGCGCGCACGCGCCAGCACGACGTGCTCATCGTCGACACCGCCGGCCGCCTCGGCGTGGACGCCGAGATGATGCAGCAGGCCGCGGACATCCGCGACGCCGTCCAGCCGGACGAGATCCTCTTCGTCGTCGACGCGATGATCGGCCAGGACGCCGTGCTCACCGCGCAGGCCTTCGCCGACGGCGTCGGCTTCACCGGCGTGGTGCTGTCCAAGCTCGACGGTGACGCGCGCGGCGGTGCAGCGTTGTCCGTGGCGAGCGTCACGGGCCGGCCGATCCTCTTCGCCTCGACCGGCGAGAAGCTCACCGACTTCGAGGTCTTCCACCCGGACCGGATGGCCTCGCGCATCCTCGACATGGGCGACGTCATGTCGCTCATCGAGCAGGCGGAGAAGGCGTTCGACGCGGAGCAGGCCGAGGCCATGGCGGGCAAGCTCGCCGGGGGCGAGGACTTCACGCTCGAGGACTTCCTGGTCCAGATGCAGGGCCTTCGCCAGATGGGCTCGATGAAGAAGATGCTCGGGATGCTGCCGGGCATGGGGCAGATGCGGGAGGCGATCGAGGGCTTCGACGAGCGCGAGGTCGACCGGATCGAGGCCATCGTCCGGTCGATGACGCCGGCCGAGCGCCGGGCGCCCAAGATCATCAACGGCTCGCGGCGCGCCCGCATCGCGCGCGGCTCCGGCACCAGCCCGAGCGACGTCAACCAGCTGCTCGAGCGGTTCACCGCGGCGCAGAAGATGATGAAGCAGATGGCGCGCGGCGGGGGCATGGGCCTGCCGGGGATGGGCAACCTGCCGGGCATGGGCGGCAAGAAGTCTCGCGGCAAGACGCCGCCGCAGCGCAAGGTCAAGGGAAGGTCGGGCAACCCGGCCAAGCGGGCCCAGCAGGAGCGCGACGGCGGGCGTCCCGCCGGGGTGCCGTCGGCCCCCGGCTCAGCCTTCGGCCTGGGCGCACCCGCGGCGCCGCCGGCCGCGGACCCGGCCACCCTCCAGCTGCCGCCCGGCATCGAGAAGCTCCTCGGGCGCTGACGCGGCACCGCGGTACCACCGGGCCCGCCGGGTCTGGCACAATAACCCGCTGTACCCGGCGTGGCGGACCCTCTAGCCGTCCACGACCGCGTCCTCGGCCCCTCTCGACCACCTGCCCCACGGGTGTGCGCGCGGGGGACCACCCCGGCAGAACCAGGAGAGACCACCACTGTGGCCGTCAAGATCCGTCTGAAGCGCATCGGTACCACCCATGCGCCGTACTACCGCATCGTCGTCGCCGACTCGCGCACCAAGCGCGACGGTCGCGTGATCGAGGAGATCGGCAAGTACCACCCCACCGAGGAGCCCTCGTTCATCGAGATCTCCCGCGAGCGTGCGCAGTACTGGCTCGGCGTCGGCGCGCAGCCGTCCGAGCAGGTCCTCGTGCTGCTCAAGATCACCGGTGACTGGCAGACCTTCAAGGGCCTGCCCGGCACCGAGGGCACGCTGCGGACCAAGGCCGGTGCCGTCGTCGACGCCGCCGCCGCCGTGGCCGCCGCTGCCGACGCCGCCGAGAAGGCCAAGGCCAAGCACGCCGACGCGAAGGCGAAGGCAGCTGTCGCCGCCGCCGCGCCGGTCGAGGCACCCGCCGAGACCGCCGAGACGGCTCCGGAGGCCTGATGCTCGCCGACGCGCTCGAGCACCTGGTCCGCGGCATCGTGGACCACCCGGACGACGTCCAGGTCACCGGTCGGGCCCTGCGGCGCGGCGAGGTGCTGGAGGTCAGGGTGCACCCCGAGGACCTCGGGCGCGTCATCGGCCGCAGCGGCCGCACGGCGCGCGCGCTGCGCACCGTCGTCGGCGCGCTCGGCGACGGCTCGGTCCGGGTCGACGTCGTGGACGTCGACCGGCGCTGAGCCCGCACGACCAGCAGGCCCGGCCCCCGTACCCTGGGGGCCGGGCCTGAGTCTTGCCCCACCCGACCCGCGGAGGAACCCCATGGACCTGGCCGTCGCGACGATCGGCCGCGCCCACGGGCTGCGGGGCGACGTCGTCCTGGACGTGCGGACCGACGTGCCGGAGCAGCGCTTCACGGTCGGCGCGGTGCTCGCCACCGACCCGCCCGCCGTCGGCCCGCTGACCGTCGCCCGCGTGCGGAGCCAGGGCGACCACTGGTTCGTCGGCTTCGAGCAGGTCGCCGACCGCACGGGCGCCGAGGCCCTGCGCGGCGTGCAGCTCGTCGTGCCGGCGCAGGACTCCACCGAGGAGGACGCCTGGTACCCGTACGAGCTCGCCGGCCTGCGGGTCGAGCGGCTCGACGGCACCGTCGTGGGCGAGGTGATCGGTCTGGAGCACCTGCCGGCCCAGGACGCGCTGGTGGTCCGGGAGACCGGGGGGCAGCGCACGCTGGTGCCCTTCGTCCGCGCCATCGTCCCGGTGGTCGACGTCCCCGGGGGGCGCGTGGTGCTCGACGCGCCGCACGGGCTGCTCGCGGCCGACGGCCCGGTCGACGACGACGAGGCCGACGACGACGACGGCGGCGCCGCCGGCCCGACCGCCGACGTGGGGTCGGACGAGGCCTGACGTGCGGATCGACGTCGTCACGATCTTCCCGGAGTACCTCGCGCCGCTGGAGCTCTCGCTCGTCGGCAGGGCGCGGGCCGCGGGTCTGCTCGAGCTGCGGGTGCACGACCTGCGCGACTGGGCGACCGACCGGCACCGCACGGTCGACGACACGCCGCTGGGCGGCGGGGCCGGCATGGTGATGAAGCCCGACGTCTGGGGCGAGGCGCTCGACGCGCTGCTCGCCGCGAACCCCGACCTCGTGCCAGAGCTGCTGGTGCCGACGCCGTCCGGCGAACCGTTCACCCAGCGCACGGCCGAGCGCCTGGCCGGGGCCGAGCACCTCGTCGTCGCGTGCGGGCGGTACGAGGGGATCGACGCGCGCGTCGCGGAGCACTACCGGTCCCGCGGTGTGCGGGTCACCGAGGTCTCCCTGGGCGACTACGTGCTCAACGGCGGCGAGGTCGCGGCGCTCGTGGTCGTCGAGGCCGTCGCCCGGCTGCTGCCGGGGGTGGTGGGCAACCCCGAGTCCCTCGTCGAGGAGTCGCACGGTGCCGCGGGCCTGCTGGAGTACCCCGTCTACACGCGCCCGCCGGCGTGGCGCGGGCTGGCGGTGCCCGACGTGCTGCTCTCGGGCCACCACGCGCGGATCGCCCGCTGGCGCCGCGACCGGTCCCTGGAGCGCACGGCCCAACGGCGCCCCGACCTCGTCGACGCGCTCGACCCGGCGGGTCTCGACCGCCACGACCGGGCCGTCCTGGACGCGCTCGCGGAGCGCACGACCCGGCCAGACGACCGGCCAGACGACCGGCCAGTCGTGAGGCCGGACGGCACGCCCGGCGTGGCTTCGACCCCGGAGCCTGTGGCAGACTGACCCGTTGGTGTGCGTCCGCCGCGTCTCTGCCCCAGGGGAGACGGTCACGGCAGCGAGGTTCGCACCCACCACCTGAACCGTCGGGCCGCCGTTGCGGCGGCCCCGTGACGCGACTGACCTGGCGGCAGCGCGAAGGAGATCCGATGCACATCCTCGACTCGGTCGACGCAGCCTCGCTGCGGTCCGACATCCCCGACTTCCGCCCGGGGGACACGCTCAAGGTCAACGTCAAGGTCGTCGAGGGCACGCGCTCGCGCATCCAGGCGTTCCAGGGCGTCGTCATCCGCCGCTCCGGCGGCGGCGTGCGCGAGACCTTCACCGTCCGCAAGGTCAGCTTCGGCGTCGGCGTCGAGCGCACCTTCCCGGTGCACTCCCCGTCGCTCGAGTCCATCGAGGTCGTCACCCGTGGTGACGTCCGCCGGGCCAAGCTGTACTACCTGCGCAAGCTGCGCGGCAAGAAGGCGAAGATCAAGGAGAAGCGGGACACGCCGGCCGGCCGGTAACCCTCCGCAGACGCCGACGGGCGGCCACCCCCACAAGGGTGGCCGCCCGTCGGCGTCTGCGGCCCGCCACGGGTGGGCATGGCAGAGTGTGCGCGTGACAGACCGCGATCCCGCCGTGCCCCAGCACCGTCGCGACGACGGCGCCGACGAGCCGTTCGGCCCCGGGCACCGCCCCCGGACGGAACCGCAGCGGGCGGGGTTCCTCGTGCTCGTCCGCGAGGCCGCGATCATCGTCGTCAGCGCGGTGGTGCTCTCCCTGGTCATCAAGACGTTCCTCGCCCAGGCCTTCTTCATCCCCAGCGGGTCGATGCAGAACACGCTGCTCGTCGGTGACCGGGTGCTCGTCTCCAAGCTCGTCCCGGGGCCGTTCGAGGTGCACCGCGGGGACGTCGTGGTGTTCAAGGACCCGGGGGGCTGGCTGCCGGACCCCGGTCCCGACACCAGCACGGCGCTCAGCCGACGGATCACCTCGGTGCTGACCTACATCGGCCTGCTGCCGCAGGACTCCGGCGAGCACCTCATCAAGCGCGTCATCGGTGTGGCGGGGGACACCGTGGAGTGCTGCGACGAGCAGGGCCGGCTCATCGTCAACGGCGTGCCGATCGACGAGCCGTACATCGCCGCCGGGTCGATCCCCAGCGAGATGGAGTTCTCCGTCGTGGTCCCCGCCGGCGCCCTGTGGGTCATGGGTGACAACCGGCAGAGCTCGCAGGACTCGCGCTACCAGCAGGGCGGTCCCGGGGGCGGCAGCGTGCCGCTGGCCGACGTCGTCGGGACGGCCTTCGTCACGCTCTGGCCGCTCGACCGGATCGGCCTGCTGCGCAACCCCGGGGCGACGTTCGCCGACGTGGGCGAGCCGGCGACGCCGTGAGCACGGCGCCCCGGGCCGCCGGGCGCAGCGGGCGGCCCGACCTGCGGCACGAGCGCTCGCTGCTGCGCGCCGGCGCCGGTGTCGTCGCGGGGATGGACGAGGTCGGTCGTGGTGCGCTGGCCGGACCGGTGAGCGTGGGGGTGGTCGCGGTGGACCTCGGCACCCGAGCCTGCCCGCCGGGGGTCGCGGACTCCAAGCTGCTGCGCCCCGCGGCCCGCACGGCGCTGCTCGGCCCCCTCGGGCGCTGGGGCAGGGCGCGCGCGGTCGGGCACGCGAGCCCTGCGGAGATCGACGACGTCGGGATCGTCGCCGCGCTGCGCCTCGCCGGGTGCCGGGCGCTGGCGTCGCTGGACCTGCGCGTCGACGTCGTGCTGCTGGACGGCTCGCACGACTGGCTCAGCTGCCCTGCGGCGGACCTGCTCGACGGCCTTCGCGGCCTCGGCGGACCCGACGGACGCGACGACGGCAGCGAACCGGCGGGGGCCGGCGGGCTGGTCGCGTGGGCATCCCTCGGCGCGCCGCGCGTGGTGACCCGGGTCAAGGCGGACCGGACGTGCTCCTCGGTGGCCGCGGCGAGCGTCCTGGCCAAGTGCGAGCGCGACGCGCTCATGGTCGATCTCGCGCCGACGCACCCGGCCTACCGGTGGGACGAGAACAAGGGCTACGGGGCGCCCGAGCACCTGGCCGCGCTGCGTGACCTGGGCACGACGCAGCACCACCGCCGTAGCTGGCGTCTGCCGGACAGGGGCCCGCAGGCAGGCGGGACCGTCCCGTCGGCGTCCGCCGTCGACCTGCTCGGCACGGACGACCCGCGCGCATGGTCCATGATGGACGCGTGAGCGCCGAGGACCTCGAGAACTACGAGACCGAGATGGAGCTCGCGCTCTACCGCGAGTACCGCGACGTCGTGGGCCTGTTCGCCTACGTCGTGGAGACCGAGCGCAGGTTCTACCTGGCGAACCAGGTCGACCTGCAGGTTCGCTCGGCCGCCGGCGAGGTGTACTTCGAGGTCTCGCTCACCGACGCGTGGGTGTGGGACGTCTACCGGTCGGCCCGCTTCGTCCGGGCCGTGCGTGTCGTGACGTTCAAGGACGTCAACGTCGAGGAGCTCGTCAAGACCGACCTCGACCTGCCCGACGGCGGCGCGTTCCGCCGCTGAGGCGCACGGTCCGGCACGGCCGCGCACGGGTGCTCCACAGGTACCCCGTCCGCGAGGTTCGTCCCCAGGCGACGGGACCCTCCCGGCGGTGACCGTCGCACGTGCCCCACGGTGGGTGCGGAGGTGGTCGCATGCGGGCCAAGGATGCCGTCGGACGGTACGGCGAGAACGTCGCTGCCGCGCACCTGGTGCGCGCCGGGTGGCAGGTGCTCGACCGCAACTGGCGCGGTACGGGCGGGGAGCTCGACATCGTCGCGCTGGCGGGCACCGAGCTGGTCGTCGTGGAGGTCAAGACGCGCTCCGGCGACGGGTTCGGTCACCCGGCCGAGGCCGTCACCCCGGTGAAGCTCGCCCGGCTCCGCCGGCTCGCGGGGCAGTGGCTCGCGACGCACGACGTCCACCCGCGCAGCGTGCGGATCGACGTCATCGCGGTGCGCACGGCGCGCAGCGGCCCGGCCACCGTTGAGCACCTGCGAGGGGTGTCCTGATGGGGCTGGGACGCACGCTCGGCGTCTCCATCGTGGGGCTCACGGGTCACGTCGTCGAGGTCGAGGCGCACCTGGCCGCCTCCGTCCCGGGGTTCGCCCTCGTCGGGCTGCCGGACGCCTCGCTGGCCGAGGCGCGCGACCGCGTGCGGGCTGCCGTGCACTCCAGCGGGCTCGCCTGGCCGCAGCGCCGGATCACCGTCAACCTCTCGCCCGCCTCGCTGCCCAAGGCGGGCTCGGGGTTCGACCTGGCGATCGCCGTGGCGACCCTGGCCGGTGCCGGGGCGTGCACCGCCGACGCCGTGGCGGGCACGGTCCACCTCGGCGAGCTCGGCCTCGACGGCCGGTTGCGGCCCGTGCGCGGCATCCTCCCGGCGGTCGCGGCAGCGGTGGCCGCTGGCCATCGTCGCGTGGTCGTCCCGCTCGGCAACGCCGCGGAGGCAGCGCTCGTTCCGGGCGCGCAGGTGGTGGCAGCCGGCAGCCTCGCCGAGGTGGCGCACGGGTACGGCGCCGAGGTGGATGTGCCGGCAGACGACCGGCCGATGCTGCTCGAGCCGGATGTCGCCCCGCGCCCCGGTGGCGCCGACCTGGCGGACGTGCTGGGCCAGGCACCCGCGCGCTGGGCGCTGGAGGTCGCGGCGGCCGGCGGCCACCACCTGCTCATGGTCGGGCCACCCGGGGCGGGCAAGACCATGCTCGCTGCGCGGCTCCCGGGGCTGCTGCCGGACCTCGACGAGCGCGAGGCGGTCGAGGTCACGGCCATCCACTCGGTGGCCGGGACCTTCCACCCGGCGGGCGGCCTGCTGCGGCGACCGCCCTTCGAGGACCCGCACCACACCGCCACCCCGGCCGCGGTGGTCGGCGGGGGATCGGGTCTGCCCCGCCCCGGTGCCGCGTCGCGGGCCCACCGGGGGGTGCTCTTCATGGACGAGGCCCCGGAGTTCTCGCCGCGCGTGCTGCAGACCCTGCGGCAGCCGCTCGAGCACGGTGAGCTGGTCATCCACCGTTCCGGCGGCACGGCGCGCTACCCGGCTCGCTTCCAGCTGGTGCTCGCCGCGAATCCGTGCCCGTGCGGCCGGTCGGTCGGCAAGGGGCTGGACTGCTCGTGCACCTCGCTGGCGCGGCGACGGTACTTCTCGCGCCTGTCGGGACCGCTCCTCGACCGCGTGGACATGCAGCTCGAGGTGCTGCCGGTCACCCGAGCCGAGCGGACGGCGTCCGTGAGCCCGGAGAGCACTGCCGTCGTGGGCGCACGCGTCGCCGCGGCGCGGGCTGCGGCGACGGAGCGGCTGCGCGGGACGGAGTGGCGGACCAACGCCGAGGTGCCAGGGACGTGGCTGCGCGCGCACGGCGGGCCGGCGGTGCACCGCGACCTCGACCGCGCGCTGGACACCGGGCTGCTGAGCCTGCGCGGCGTCGACCGCGTGCTCCGCGTCGCCTGGACGCTGGCCGACCTCGCCGGCCTCGCGGTGCCGGGGCCAGAGCAGGTGGGGCAGGCCCTGCTGCTGCGCACCCGGGG